>Ga0364894_10020_pt1 | contig 88563 bp, 91 predicted proteins | sample ExccelJu500001D4_FD_206942 | JGI IMG/M metagenome (GOLD analysis project Ga0364894, IMG submission 206942) | Enriched cells from Trout Bog Lake Hypolimnion, Wisconsin, USA - BchlTB.July16.5000.01.D4 | ecosystem: Environmental > Aquatic > Freshwater > Lake > Hypolimnion/Profundal zone | place: USA...
TCTGCTACAAGGACCTTGCAGATTTTTTCTTCGTTGGCAGTAATCATTTTTTCAATGCGGCTAATGCGCTCTAGTCTTACTTCAAGGCTTGGGTTTGGTTCGGCAGCATAAGCTGCCTTGATTTCATCTAACTGGAGCGTAAAGCGATTCATGGTGTCTTCTAGGTGCGTAAGCAAGTAACTTAATAAAGCAGTAGGATAAAGCCATGAGTGAAACTACTACACAAAATCTGTCTAAGCTTGAGCGCGCCACCCTTGGTGGGGGTTGTTTCTGGTGCCTTGAGGCTGTTTATCAGCAAATTCAGGGCGTTGAGTCTGTTGTTTCGGGGTATGCAGGCGGCGCTAGACCAAACCCCAGTTATGAGTCAGTTTGTACTGGGGCAACTGGACACGCTGAGATTGTGGACGTCTACTTTGATCCGCAAATCATTTCTTTTCGGGATCTGCTGGAAGTTTTCTTCGTGATTCATGATCCCACTACATTGAATTACCAGGGTAATGATCATGGTACTCAGTATCGTTCAGTCATTTTTACGCATAGCGATATTCAAAATACCATTGCGCATGAGGTCGTTAAAGAGCTAGAGGAATCTAGGATTTATGCCAACCCCGTTGTGACGGAGATTGATGCGGCGCCTGTGATTTATCCAGCAGAAGACTATCACCAAGATTATTTCCGTCAGCATCCAGGTCAGGGCTATTGCATGGCAGTGGTTGCGCCAAAATTAGCAAAATTTAGATCTAAATTTAAAGCGCTAATCTCGAATAGCTTTACCTAAACTACCTTAAGGCGCTAGGCGCGTTACTTTCCAAACCCCGCCATCTAACTGGTAATGAATGCGATCGTGCAGGCGTGATGGGCGGCCTTGCCAAAACTCAATTGCAGAAGGTCTTAGGCGATAACCGCCCCAGTGGTCTGGGCGGGGAGGGGCTTCGCCAAACTCAGTTTTAAAGCGCTTTTCAGCTTCTTCTAGAAACTCACGATTTGGGATGGCTGAACTTTGGGGGGAAGCCCAGGCGCCAATTCTGGAGGCTGCTGGACGAGAATGAAAGTATTCATCGCTTTCGCTGCCAGGAACACGTTCGACGGTGCCGCTAATACGGACCTGACGCTCTAGTTCATGCCAATGAAAGAGTAGCGCTGCTTTTGGGCGCTCAGCTAGTTCTTTGCCTTTTTGACTGCTGTAATTAGTGAAAAAGGTAAAACCGTTTTGATCGGCGCCTTTTAGTAAGACAATACGGGCTGATGGATTTCCTGCTTTATCAGCGGTTGCTAGCGTCATAGAGTTGGGCTCTGGACAGGCGGCTTTCACTGCTTGATCAAACCATAACTGAAAAAGTGGCATTGGATCAGCCGGAACATCCGTTTCGGATAGTTGTCCAAGGGTGTAGTTTTTACGAAGTTGAGCAATGGAGTCCATTTATTCAGTATAAAGAGAAGCTATGGCAGAAGACAAGGTTGAGACTAACTTAGAAGATCGTCGTTTTGGTGGGGTATCTCGGCTCTATGGCCCAGAGCTACGCGAACGCTTTCGTCAAGCAACGGTAGTGGTGGCTGGTCTGGGCGGTGTTGGATCTTGGGCCGCTGAAGCGCTAGCCCGAACTGGTATTGGCCATTTAGTCTTGATTGATTTAGATCATGTTGCCGAAAGTAATACGAACCGGCAATTGCATGCGCTAGAGGGTGAGTATGGCAAAGCCAAAGTTCAGGCGATGAGTGAGCGGATGCGTCAAATTAATCCCGAGATCACTTTGACCTCCCATGATGCGTTTTTAGAGCCGGGTAATTTAGATGTGTTGATTCCGGCCAATGCTTTTGTATTGGATGCCACAGACTCAGTCCAAACCAAAATCGCTTTGGCGGTATGGGCAAGAAAAGATGATCGCGCACTCGTGATGTGTGGTGCTGCGGGAGGCAAGTCTGATCCCACTTCTGTAAGGTGTGATGACCTTTCAAAAACGGAGCAAGATGCTTTGTTGGCGAAGGTACGCCAAGGGCTAAGGCAAGATCATGGCTTCTCCAGAAATCTTAAGAGAAAAATTGGGATTCGCGCGATTTACTCGCATGAGCCTCGGGCAGGTGCATCGAGTGGTGGTCTTGCCTGTTCAGGCTATGGCTCAACCGTAATGGTGACAGCTGCTTGTGGACTGGCCGCAGCAGCTGAGATTTTGAATCTGATTGCAGTGCCACTCTCAGAATCCACAATCAATCCTTAAGGGGATTCCCTGTAGGAAATTACTGATTCTCTTGGAGTCCCCAATTTATTTTTCTGCATTCATTCGCTTGGCCTGTAGATAGGCAGCATTTCCACTCTCGTTTTTAAAGTTTTAATCACTTTGGATACTTTTATCCTCTAGCACTTCTGCAAACACATCCCTAGACTTCGCTCGGTTGGTAAGTTGCCAACGACAAATCGAAAGGAGGTCTCTTTTGCAGACTGAACAACATGGCCTGAAACGCCACCTCAAAGTACGACATATTCGTTTAATGGCTTTAGGGTCAACGATTGGTGTTGGATTATTTCTCGGATCGGCTAGTGCTATTCAAATTGCAGGACCTTCGATCCTCTTGGGTTATTTGCTTGCCGGGATTGTCGCTTTTATCGTGCTGCGCGCCTTAGGTGAGATGGCTGTGCATGAGCCAGTCGCAGGATCCTTTGCTGCTTACGCAAATACTTATGTTGGCCCGCTAGCGGGTTATATGGTTGGATGGGGCTACTGGACCTATTGGATTGTGGTTGGTATTGCCGAGGTCACCGCAGTAGGTATCTATATGGGAATCTGGTTCCCTGAAACCCCCCAATGGGTTTGGGCGCTCTCATCGATTGTGCTGATGGGCTTAATCAATTTGATTGCGGTCAAAGTTTTTGGTGAGTTTGAGTTTTGGTTTGCCTTAATCAAAGTCGTCGCGATTGTAGCCATGATTGCGCTAGGTGGCTCAGTCATTCTCTTTGGATTTACGAATGATTGGCAGCCGATTGGTTTAAGTAATCTCTGGCAGCACGGTGGATTTTTCCCGAATGGTATCTCTGGAATGTTGCTGTCATTGCAGATGGTTCTCTTTGCTTATGTCGGCATTGAGATGATTGGCTTATCGGCTGGAGAGGCTGAGAATCCACGCAAAACCATACCGATGGCAATTGATTCACTGGCGTGGCGGATTTTGATTTTCTACATGGGCGCCATTCTCGTTATTTTGGCAATCTTCCCTTGGAACCAAGTGGGTCAGCATGGCAGTCCATTTGTAGTGATGTTTGAACGCATTGGTTTACGTGAAGCTGCTGGTCTGATTAACTTTGTGGTGATTACAGCAGCGCTGTCATCTTGCAATGCTGGCATCTTCAGTGGTGGACGTTTGTTGTATGCCTTATCAGTCAATGGTTATGCGCCGTCGCCGTTCGCCAAGTTATCGAAGTATGGGGTGCCTCATCGCGCAGTGATAGCTACTGTTGCAGTCTGCATGACAGGGGTGATCCTGAACTACTTCGTTCCTGATAAAGCCTTCCAATACATTATGGCGGCTGTCACCTTCGTGGGTCTGATGGTGTGGATTGCTATTCTGATTACCCAAATGAAATTCCGCAGCTCTTTAACTAAAGCTCAAGTTGCTGAGCTCAGTTACAAGGCGCCTTGGGCTCCGTATTCCTCGTGGTTCGCATTGGCATTCATTTGCTTAGTGGTGGTGTTGATGGGCTTTCATGAGGATGCGCGGATTGCTTTGATATTAGGTCCGTGTTTATTGGGCATGTATTTAGTGATGTTTTATATCGCTGGCTTACATCGCAAAACAAAACTGAGTCGTGAATTCAAATAAAGGAGATGGAAATGATTATTGGCGTACCTCAAGAAGTTAAAAACAATGAGTTTCGTGTGGGTCTTACCCCAGGTAATGTTAGCGGACTGTGTCAGCAGGGTCATTCAGTACTCGTGCAACGGGGTGCCGGAGCACAGATTGGCTTAAGTGATGAATCCTATCGCATTGCTGGAGCAACCTTAATCAACAGTGCTGCCGAGGTTTATAGCAAAGCAGACATGATTGTGAAAGTTAAAGAGCCACAAGCACAAGAGTGTTCAATGTTGCGAGAGGATCAAATCTTATTTACTTATTTGCACCTGGCGCCAGACCCAGTTCAAACCAAAGCCTTGATTGACTCTGGTGCGACTTGCATTGCCTATGAAACTGTTACCTCGATGAATGGTGCTTTACCTCTCTTAGCCCCTATGAGTGAAGTGGCTGGAAGGATGTCTATTCAGGCAGCAGCAGCGCACCTAGAGAAGACCCATGGAGGGCTTGGAGTCTTGATGGCGGGTGTTCCAGGGGTTGCTCCTGCCAAGGTGGTGATCTTGGGCGGCGGCGTTGTCGGTCGTAATGCCCTGCAAATGGCGGTAGGCATGGGTGCGGATGTTTGTATCTTTGATCGCGACATCGAGCGCTTGCGTCAGATTGATGCGCTATACGGCAATCGTGTCCGCACCTTTTACTCCGATCCACTTTCTGTTGAGCGTGAAGTGTGCGCCGCAGATGCCGTGATTGGCGCAGTCCTATTGCCAGGAGCGGCTGCTCCAAAGTTGGTTAGCCATGAAATGGTGCGCAAGATGAAGGCTGGTTCTGTGGTGGTGGATGTGGCGATTGATCAAGGCGGATGTTTTGAAACCTCTAAACCAACCACTCATGCCGATCCTACATTCTTAGTGGATGGGGTGATTCATTACTGTGTCGCCAATATGCCAGGCGCTGTTGCCAGAACTTCAACTTTTGCTTTAACGAATGCAACCTATCCCTTTGTTGAGGTATTAGCAAACCGAGGGGTGATGAAGGCTTTATCCAACAACCATCACTTACGCAATGGCTTGAGTGTGTATCGTGGAATGCTAACTTCGGAACCCGTGGCACAAGCTCAACGACTGGACTACGTCTCGGCCGAAGAGCTCATTGCTGCCTAGCGCAAAATTAACTGAGATCAGAAACCAAAGAGGCTAGCGTTTCGGGTGCAAGGGTTTTGACATGCATGGGATATTCCTTATGGTCACAACCCACCATCATCTGAGCGCCAGCCTTTAAGGCCTTTTTCATATCATCAGTCAGATCAAAGCGCATGAAATGCACTGCTGAGGTTTTTTCTTCAGTAGAGCGCTCCAGATCTTCGTCGGCGATGGCGTATACGCGTGGCTGACCTTCGACCTCAATAAACATTTGATGCTCAATACCTACCAATTTTGCTAACGCTACTTTGCGATCCGCCTCATTGGGGTATTCCAACATCATCGTTGCTTTGAAATCCGACCCATCAGGCACCAATGGGTTGTAGGCATTCAATTCATCCTGAATACCTTCCTCTTCAAATGTCTTCTCCACACGCAACATTTCTTGTATTTGGTAGCGCATTAAAAATTCATTCTCAAAGATCATCGTCAGGTGATCGCCAAGATGAACAGTGCGTAAGCGGCGCTCGGTAATTGCTTTTTCACGAAAGGCAGGACGCTCCTTGTGATAAGCCTCTAAGCTTAAAAGGCTATCGATGGTAATTTTTCCCATACTGCTGTATTCCTGTTCTATTAAATTTGTATTTATAAACCGTACGCTTTTGCAAGCAGTGTCAGGGGGTGCGCCATTTCTGCTTTTGGTAAGCCAAGCTCTTCCATACCCTGTTCAATATGGTGACCAGCAAGTTGGCAATCAGAGCTAATGTAGTTTGGCTCTTCTTCAGCCATTCTTTTAAAGACAGGCTTACCAATCTTCATCGCCATCTCATGGAACTCTTTCTTTACGCCCCATGTGCCAGAGTGGCCAGAGCAACGCTCAACCACATTGACTTCTGTGCCGGGTACCAAGCGCAATGCTTCTGCTGTTTTCTGACCGACGTTTTGCACGCGTGAGTGGCAAGCCATGTGATAACTGACATGACCAAGTTCAGTGGAAAAGTCTGTCTTTAGCAAGCCATCGGAATTGCGTGCCACGAAATATTCAAACGGATCCCACATTGCCTCTTTCACCAATTGCGTATCTTCGCAGGCAGGGAACATCAGTGGGAGTTCTTGCTTAAACATCAGCGTGCAAGAAGGAATCGGCGTCAAGATGGCATAACCTTCACGCGCTAATTTCGCGAGCTTTGGAATATTCTTTTCTTTATTTTCCGCAACTGACTCTAGGTCACCCAATTCCAACTTAGGCATGCCGCAGCAAGCTTCCTTGTCTACTAGCTCATATGGAATTTGATTGTGTTTGAGAACCTTAATCAAATCCTGGCCAATGCCAGGCTCGTTGTAATTGATATAGCAAGTGGCGTAGATGGCCACTTTGCCAGGAGTCTTCTTGCCATCAATGACGGGTAAGTTTTCTGATTTCTTGGCAATTTGAGGGAAGGTCTTAGTGGCGTATTCCGGAATCCAAGCATTTTTATCAACGCCTAGAGCACCTTCCATCACTAAGCGCGCAAGGCCTGTGCTGTTCACTGCATTAACAGCTTGAGTGACGATCGGAATTCCTGCGAAGTGCCCAAGCTTATCTGTGGAGGAAAGTAATTTATCGCGGAAAGTGGGTTTGTCATCTTTAAAGTTGACTGCCTTAGCGCGCAACATTAAATGCGGGAAATCGATATTCCAAGGGTGTGGTGGGACGTAAGGACATTTGGTCATGTAGCAAACATCACAGAGGTAGCATTGATCCACTACCTGTTGGTAATCTGCCTTATCCACTTGGCCCATCTCTAGATCTTCTGTGGCATCGACTAAATCAAAGAGAGTCGGAAAGGAGCCGCAGAGGCTGACACAACGACGGCAACCATGGCAAAGATCAAACACACGCTCCATCTCATTTTCGAGATCGACTTTGTCGTAGAACTTCGGGTTTTGCCAATCTAAGGGATGGCGGGTTGGGGCCTCTAAACTACCTTCGCGAGTTGTCATTTGTATCCTCTATGCTTGTGGGTGACATTCATCACTATTTGTATGGTCGTAAGTGTAGGACCCAGTGGTCTAATAGCCAAATTGTATTAATTAACGATATTGATAGAAAATACCTAACTAACTGAATCTATGGACCTTTCTGCATTAACGCTGTCTGCTGGGGTAGTTGCCTTGGCTGAAATGGGTGATAAGACCCAATTGCTCTCCCTGATGCTGGCTGCCCGTTACCCCAAACAGGCCATGGCCATTATTGGGGGTATTTTCATTGCCACGATCGCAAACCATGCCTGCGCGGCCTTTTTGGGTCAGTGGCTCACAACTTTGATGAGCCCAGAGGTCCTTAAGTGGGTCTTGAGTCTGAGTTTTCTGGGGATTGGTCTGTGGCTTTTAGTTCCCGACCATATTGATGATGCCGCAGGCTCTAAAGTGGCTGATCGCGCTTTCCAGGTATTCATGCTGACCGTTGGCTTGTTCTTCTTGGCCGAGATGGGGGATAAAACCCAAATCGCAACCATTGCATTGGGCGCGAGGTATTCAGATGTTTTCTCAGTCACAGTAGGCACTACTTTGGGGATGATGTTGGCCAATGCGCCTGCGGTTTGGATTGGTCAAAAATTTACCAAGCGTATGCCAATCAAGTGGGTGCACGCAGTGGCAGCTGTCACGTTTATTGCAATTGGGCTTGCTACGCCGATCTGGGGCTAAGCTCAAGGGCGACTAAAATTGCCACATGAAAACTGATCTGCCACAGAGCTTTCGTAGGCTCGAATACCGCCCCCCAAATTACACCTTTGGGCAAGTAGAGCTCGATATTGCATTGGATCCTGCGCGCACGATTGTTAAAAGTCGGCTTGAGGTGCTGCCGGGTAAAAGTCATGAAGCTGGCACGCCTTTGGTATTGCAGGGACAAGAGCTCGAGTTTGTCAGTTTGCGTATCAATGGCGAGGCGCATCGCCATTTTGAATTAACACCAGAAACACTCAGCATTCATTCTTTGCCCAATGATGGCAAAGACCCCTTTGTTGTTGAAATCATTTGTATCTGCGTTCCTGAGAAAAATACTTCTCTCATGGGTTTGTATGTTTCAAATGGAAATTTCTTTACGCAGTGTGAAGCTGAGGGCTTTAGAAAAATCACTTACTTCTTGGATCGTCCTGATGTGATGGCCAAGTTCCGCGTGACCTTGCGTGCGCGTGAAGCAGAATGCCCAGTATTACTTGCTAACGGAAATTTACTGAGCACTGAGAAGTTGCCTAACGGTTGGCATAGCGCCATATGGGAAGACCCATTTCCAAAGCCATCTTATTTGTTTGCGCTAGTAGCTGGCAAGTTGGAATGTATTGAAGAAACCATTACGACTAGCAGTGGCGCTAAAAAGCTATTGCAAATCTGGGTTGAGCCACACGATCTCCACAAAACCCGTCATGCGATGGATTCCTTGATTGCCTCGATTCACTGGGATGAAGAACGCTATGGCTTAGAGCTAGATCTTGAGCGCTTCATGATTGTGGCGGTGAGTGATTTCAATATGGGTGCCATGGAAAATAAGGGCTTGAATATTTTCAATACCAAGTACGTCTTGGCGCAGCCTGAGACGGCAACGGATGTGGACTTTGCCAATATAGAAAGCGTTGTAGCACACGAATACTTTCATAACTGGACCGGCAATCGAGTGACTTGCCAAGATTGGTTCCAGCTCTCATTAAAAGAAGGTCTTACGGTATTCCGTGATCAAGAATTTTCTGCTGATCAAATGGGTAGTGAATCGGGTAGAGCGGTGAAGCGTATTGAGGATGTACGAACCTTGCGTCAACTTCAATTCCCGGAAGATGCGGGCCCTATGGCTCATCCCATTCGTCCGGATGAGTATCAGGAGATTAATAACTTTTACACCGTTACCGTGTATGAGAAGGGTGCTGAAGTTGTGCGTATGTATCAAACCTTATTAGGGCTTGATGGTTTCCGCAAGGGTATGGATCTGTACTTCAAGCGCCATGATGGTCAGGCAGTTACTTGTGACGATTTCTTGGCAGCGATGGCTGATGCTAACGAGCGTGATCTCAGTCAATTTAAAAATTGGTATAGCCAGGCTGGTACCCCACGCGTTCAGGTTGAAGAACAATACGATGCAGCTAAAAAGCAATATCACCTCACCTTAAGTCAAAGCTGTGCAGCAAGCCCTGGTCAGGCAGAGAAAAAGCCTTTTCATATTCCGTTGAAAGTGCGCTTGTTAACCACGGCTGATGATCAAGTGGAGCAGTTGCTCGAGCTTAAAGAAATAAAGCAATCTTGGACTTTTGACAACATCAACGAGCGTCCCGTTTTATCAATTAATCGCAATTTCTCAGCGCCAATCAATTTGGACTTTGCACAGAGTGAAGCGGATTTATTGACCCTGTTCTCAAATGATGACGATGCCTTTAATCGTTGGGAGTCTGGTCAGAAGTTGGCAATGCAAATGATTTTGGAAAATCGTTTGCCCGATGAGCAGTTAATGAATGCCTACCGCGATCTCTTGATGGATTCCGAGCTGGACCCTGCTTTCAAAGAGCTTGCTTTAACCCTTCCCGCTGAAACCTACTTGTACGAGCAGTGCGCTAGCGTCGATCCACAGCAGATCTTTGGCTCAAGACGGGCATTCCGTCGAGCGCTGGCCAGTGGCTTGCGCTTAGAGTGGGCTGCTTTGTATCAACAAATGCAAACACCTGATGGCTTTAAACCTGACGCCATTAGTGCGGGTAAGCGTGCTCTTAAAAACCTCTCATTAAGTATGTTGCTGGAAGCAGATGCGATGATCTGGTCCGCTATGGCAGTCAATCAATACCAAAATGCTGACAATATGACTGATCGCTATGCGGCTCTAGCTGGCTTGGTAATTCATGGAGCAAAAGCAGCAAAAGAATGCCTAGCTGATTTTTATCAGCGCTTTGCCGATGATCCTTTGGTGGTGGATAAATGGTTTGCTTTGCAATCGAGTCGCCCACCAGTCGATGGCGCCGAGCCGACCCTGACAGATGTGTATCGCTTGCGTGAGCATGAAGCATTCAAGATGAATAACCCCAATCGTGTGCGCAGTGTGATTCATACCTTTTGCATGAATAATCCTGCAAGCTTTCATCAGGCTGATGGCAGCGGTTATGCCTTTTGGGCTGAGGCAGTGTTAGCGCTAGATCCAATCAACCCTCAAGTTGCAGCTCGTTTAGCAAGGGCTTTAGATCGTTGGCGTCTTTTTGCCCAACCCTATCAAGGCAAGATGCATGCGTATTTAGAAGAAGTGGCCGCCTGCAAGACCCTCTCTGCTGATGTCAGAGAGGTGATTTCTAAGGCATTGGGAAATTAAGACTCATAACAGGGCAAAATAGACCCTAATTACCAATAGAGCACTAACAAGCACTACGAAACACTACGGAGAATCATTTTTTGAACGCCCCAACCAGCTTAAAGACCAATTTCAAGCAATACCTCGAGATGACCAAGGTAAAAGGTGCTCCCATGCCTGCTGGTCTGCAAGAGCTTTTATTGGCAGTAGCTGATACTTGCAACACCTTGAGCCATGAAGTAGCGCAAGGTGCCTTGATTGGTTTATTGGGTTCCGCTGGAACAGGTAATGTGCAAGGTGAAGTTCAGCAAAAGCTGGATGTGATTGCCAATGACTTATTGATCGAGGGTGTGCAGGACTGCAAATCTTTGGCTGGCTTAGCTTCCGAGGAAATGGAACTGCCGCTTCCCGTGCAGGGCACTGGCGACTATCTACTCTTATTTGATCCATTAGATGGCTCTTCGAATATTGATGTCAATGTTTCTATTGGCACTATCTTTTCTGTATTGAAAAAGCAAGAACCTAAAGCACCATTGCAGACTTCTGATTTCTTGTTGTCTGGTCGCCACCAAGTTGCTGCCGGTTATGTGGTCTACGGCCCTCAAACCACCATGGCTTTAACTTTGGGTGACGGCGTAGTGATGTTTACTTTGAATAAAGTGACTGGTGAATTTATTCTCATCAAGCATGCAGTAGAAATCTCTCACTCCACTAAAGAGTTTGCGATCAATATGTCTAATATGCGCCATTGGGCCGAGCCAGTGCGTCGCTATGTTGAGGAATGCCTTGCTGGTACCAGTGGCGAGCGCGATAAAGATTTCAATATGCGTTGGATTGCTTCGATGGTTGCTGATGTGCATCGCGTGCTCTCACGTGGTGGCATCTTTATGTACCCCTGGGATCAGCGCGAACCACACAAGCCTGGCAAATTACGCTTGATGTACGAAGCTAATCCCATGAGCTTCTTGGTGGAGCAGGCTGGTGGATCATCTACCAATGGCAAAGAGTTAATTATGGATTTAGTGCCAACTGAGCTGCACGAGCGCGTCTCGGTGATGTTGGGTTCTAAAGAGGAAATTGATCGTTTACGTCACTACCACGCTTAAGCTTGTACTTTTCCCTTGAGGTAGGCGAGGGACTCTTCGACTTGGTCTATTAAGATTAAGCAAATATCGCCAGAAGCAAGATCATTGAGTGCGGTATCAATTGCTAAAAACTCGCCACGAATCTCTTTGATGTGTTTTGTCTTGGTAGCGCCGACTAAACCCTCTTGTAAAAGTTTGAGCACCTCACCATCTTCACGACCGCGCTGACATTGGTCTTGATACAGAATGACGTTATCAAAAGCGTTCCCTAGGATACGAGTCAGGTCACGAATATCTTCATCGCGACGATCACCAGCACCACTAATAACCACATGGCTCTTATTGGGCTTCATGGCCTCAATCGCACTAGCCAATGCACGCATAGCATCAGGGTTGTGACCATAGTCAGCAATCACGGTAGCGCCATGATGTTGGAATTGATTAAAGCGACCAGGGACTGCATTGGCTGAGCTTTCAAAGCTATGTAAGCCACGCGCAATCTTTTCAGCATCTAAACCTAAGGCCCAAGCTGCGCCAATGGAGGCCATCGCATTTTCTACTTGGAAACCAAGAACACCATTTTGTGTGAATGGAATTTCACTTACCGGAAAGCGATACATCACGCGCGATCCTTTGGAGGCAACAATGTAGTGACCATCAAAGTAGATCACTTTTTTATTCTTGGCGCGGTGTGCTGCGATAACAGGGTGGTGTTGATTCTGAGCAAAGAAGATGACACGACCTGTGCAAACATCACCCATTTTTGCCACGATTGGGTCTGCTGCATTGAGAACTGCCGCACCAGTAGGCGCCACGTTCTGCACAATCACACGTTTGAGAATGGCTAAATCCTCAACACTGGTGATGTAGTTCAGGCCTAGGTGGTCACCTTCGCCAATATTGGTAACGACTGCCACTTCGCAACGGTCAAAACCTAAGCCCTCACGCAACATGCCACCACGGGCAGTTTCAAGAACTGCGGCGTCGGTATCAGGGTGCATCAAGACATTACGCGCGCTACGGGGGCCACTACAGTCGCCTGAATCGATCAACTTATGATTGATATAGACACCATCAGTAGTGGTCATACCAACGCGCAGACCTGTCTCATTGAGTAGATGAGAGATTAAGCGAACAGTCGTGGTTTTGCCGTTGGTACCTGTGACAGCCACAACGGGAATACGGCCATTCTCACCTTGAGGGAACATCATATTAATGATGTCTTCACCTACAGGGCGGCTCTTGCCATAAGAGGGCTTGAGATGCATGCGTAGTCCTGGCGCAGCATTTACTTCCACAATGCCGCCACCTTGTGATTCCAGTGGCTTGTAAATCGCCTCACACAGAATATCCACACCAGCAATATCTAGGCCGATCATCTGCGCCGCTGCAATAGCACTAGCTGCGACATCGGCATGAACATCATCGGTGACATCAGTAGCTGTGCCACCAGTGCTCAGGTTGGCGTTATTGCGTAACAAGACGCGCTCACCTTTTTTGGGAACGTATTCTGGGGTGAGATTTGAGCTGGCTAAATGCGCCAAGGCGATGTCATCAAAACGAATTTTTGTCAGTGCAGTTGCATGACCATCGCCCCGTAATGGATTTTGGTTTTCAATCTCGACTAGTTTGGCAATGGAGTTGCTACCATCACCAACCACTTGAGCAGGTTCACGCCGAGCAGCAGCCGATAGACGGTTGCCAACAACGAGCAGGCGGTAGTCCGCGCCTGGAAGGTAACGCTCAACAATCGTGTCGCGACCAAAGGCTTGGGTCACTACAAAGCCTGCACGCACCTCTTCTTCTGTTTGAATGTTGGCAACGACACCCTTACCTTGATTGCCATCTTTTGGTTTGAGTACGATCGGACCGCCAATTTTTTGAGCGGCTGCCCATGCAGCATCGGCAGTCGTAACCACCTCACCAATGGGTACTGAAACACCGGCAGCGGCGAGTAAGTTTTTAGTGAGCTCTTTATCTTGAGCAATCGCTTCAGCAATGGCGCTGGTGTCGCTGGTTTCTGCAGCTTGAATTCTTTTTTGTTTGCTACCCCAACCAAACTGCACCATGCTGCCTTCAGTCATGCGGCGAAATGGAATATTGCGTTGCACAGCGGCGTCCACAATGGAGCCAGTGCTTGGTCCCAAGCGTACATCTTCATAAAGTGCATCCAACTCAGAGAGGGCGGCAGCCAAATCAAATGGCGCATCGTTTAGGGTGGCCTGAATTAAAGCGAAGGCAAAGTCAAAGGCCATGCGACCGACAACTTCTTCAATATATTCAGCAACCACTTGATAAACGCCGGGCTCAATAGTCTGAACTGTGCGACTAAAAGTCACGGGACAACCGGCTTGGGCTTGTAGACCTAAAGCTGCGTGCTCTAGAGCATGCGCTAAAGAAAGTAGTTCATTGTGTCCGCCACGACGCATGCTACCAAGTTGGGGAAAGCGTGCGCGGATCTTGGTTTCAAACTGGGGAATGGAATCAATTGAACGCTCGGATTCTTCACAAGACACAATCGCTTCTAAAGCGGTATGACGGCTCCATAAGTTGGGGCCGCGCAGCATCCGAATTCGGGTGATTTCCAATTAAGCTCCTATTGCGGTATTAGTATCAGGAACAAAGGTTTCGGCGCCAGCTTCAATGACATTAAAGGGGATATCTAAAGCCCATGCAGCACCGATTGCCGCTCCAAGATTCATACTCTTCCATGGGGTATTCGCATTTGGTTCTGAATGACGAGGTACTGGAATACTTTTTTGGTCTAACTTCCCACGTCTGAGGGTAAGTTGTTGATTGCCCACTAAGACTGCGCGTCCATCATTCTTAAGATGCTCCTCAATAACTGGTGAGTGAGGATTTTGTGTAAAGAAAATCACTTCACCGTCACACAGTTCTGCCATTTGCGCGACCATTGGATCATCTGCATTCAGCACTGCAACACCATTAGGTAGAACAACGTCAACTTGAGTACGAACAATGCTAAAAACTTGGTCTTCATCAAAGATCGCATATTGCGGGAAATTCGCTTTAGGGTCTACGTTCAAAACAACACCCACCTGGCAACGGTCATATGCCAAGCCTTCAATTAACATGGATAGATGGTTGTTCTCAATGACCGCAGCTTCAACTGCGCGATTTAACAAAGTGCGGCGTGCATTTTCCCAATTGGTGACATTGCTTTTGGGAATAGTACGGTTGCCAAAAGATAAGCCTTTACTACTTGATAGTCCGACATAGCGATTCGTTAATCTTAAGAAATACGCAATCATTTCCGCAACAGGTGTTTTGCCACGTTCACCACAGATACCGACTACCGGAATTCTGAAATCTGTACCAGGTGGGAAGAGATGGTCAGCAATCTCTTTGCCAACCGGCTGTGGTTTACCGCTAGCCGGTTTTAGATGCATTAATAAACCAGGGCCTGCATTGACTTCAACAATCGCACCATTTTGTGATTCAAGTGGTTTGCTGATGTCTTGTACTACCAAGTCGACGCCGGCAATCTCGAGGCCAACCACGCGGGCGGCTAAGGCCACTTGGCTAGCAACATCAGGATGAACTAAATCTGTGACATCAAAAGCAACGTTACCGTTACTCTGAATCAGTACTTTATGATCGGCGGCCGGAATGCTTGCACCGGTGAGTTTCTGACGTGCTAGTTCCAACTCCACTGCAGAGTCAATCCGTACTGGGTTGAGAGGATGCTCTTCTGCAGTGCCGCGACGGGGATCGGAATTAATCTGAATCTGAATGAGTTCGTGTACGGTGTGTTTGCCATCACCAGTCACCCAAACGGTTTCGCCTTTTGCAGCAGCAACTACTTTGTTGCCAACCACCAATAGGCGATGCTCGTCGCCAACGATATGACGTTCAACGAGAACTTCACTACCTTCCTCAATGGCTACTGCATAAGCAGCTTCAATTTCTTGTTGGGTGTACAGGTTAATAAAAACGCCACGACCATGGTTACCGTCAATGGGCTTAACCACAACTGGTAAGCCAATGTCTTGCGCTGCTTCCCAAGCATCATCTGGGCTAGTAACAGTCCTGCCTTCTGGAGTAGGTACACCAGCGCTAGCAAGCAAGCTCTTCGTGAGATCTTTATCCCTGGAAATAGTTTCAGCAATCGCGCTAGTTTGATCAGTTTCGGCAGTCCAAATGCGCCGTTGCTTTGCCCCGTAACCCAGTTGAACTAAATTACCTTCTGACAAGCGGATGGATGGAATGCCACGCTCTTCAGCGGCATTCACAATGCAGGCAGTACTGGGTCCTAGTAAAAGGTCATCACCCAGTTCGCGGAGATTTTCAACAATGGTTTGCACTTCAGCAACACAGTCTTTGTTGTCTTGGGCTAATGCAAGGTAAAGATCACGAGCGTATTTCAGAGCAGTCAGTGTGACTTCTTCATTAATCGCGCTCACCATCACCTTGTAAACGCTACGGCGATCACCGTCACGTGCCTTACCAAAACCACCAGGAATGCCAGCCAAGTTTTGGAGTTCTAAGGTGAGGTGCTCCATGATGTGCGCCGGCCAAGTGCCTTCCTCAACCCTCTTGAGAAATCCGCCAGCTTCGCCATAGCTGCAACGGTGTTCTTGAAGACTAGGTAGGGCTTTGACTAAGCGCTCATAAAAGCCAGGAATGAGGTGGGACGGGTAATCTTCCAGATCGCCAATATCAATCCAAACCTCAATAACGGGATGGTAAGTCCACATATTGGGACCACGGAGATGCTTAACACTCAGAATCTCAATGGTTTTATCTAGTAATTGGGGCATGTGTGGAATAGCTAGGGTTGGCGCCTGTTAGGGCGGGAACCGTCAGACCGTCTCTCTGTTTCTAGTAGTTATTGGAAATCCACAAAATTGGCAAAAATATATAAAAAGCCTTACTGTCAACTTTAACGGCTTTCCAGTCATTAAAGTTGACACTAGCTATAAATAGAAAAAACCCAGCTCCACTATACTTTTAGGGTCAATGAAGCCTGAAATTCTCCCGTTTACCTCCACACTGCCAAGCGATTGGCAAGGTGTTTTAGGGTCCTCAACATCCCCCATCCGAAACCTTGAAGCCATACTGGCGTGGGTCGAACTGGATTTGGATGGAGATCTGCGCTTCCAAAAAAGTCTCCTTTTGTTGGTTGATCAGGGCTTGGTTTGGACTGACGGTAAAGGCTTTGAGTCTTGGTCAATGAGTGATTGCGCACATCTTTTGCATGGCGATCATGCTGGCGTAGGTAGCCTCAAACTGGAAAGTTCCGATCGTTTGCACAGGATTTGGCATTTCACGCTAGCGGTGAATCCTCAAGTTTTACGTCTTCAGTCTGCTTTTAAACAACTGTCCCAAGGACATACACCTAGCGGAGAAGTTGTTGAATCGAGCGAATACGACAAGCAGGTATGCCCAGTGTGTTTAACTCCAAAATCGGCAAACTCAGACGCTTGTCCTACATGTGATCCTGAGCTTGATCAGCCACCCTCAACTTGGACTTTATTTAAGCTCTGGCGTTTTGCTCGCCCCTACAAGCGGCAATTACTCTTGGGTTTTGTGTTGACCCTGCTATCGACTGGGGCGACTTTAATTCCGCCGTATCTCACCATGCCTTTAATGGATCACGTATTGATTCCATACGAAAAAGGCCTACCGATTGATTTTCATTTGGCCAGCATGTATTTGCTTGCCTTGTTTGGCGCCGCCTTAGTAGCTTGGGGATTGGGTTGGTGGAAAACCTATTTACTAGCGCTTGTAAGCGAGCGGATTGGCGCTGATTTGCGCAACACCACCTTTGAGCATTTACTCAAGCTTTCTTTGGAGTACTTTGGTGGCAAGAGAACGGGCGACCTGATTGCCCGTATCGGCGCTGAGACAGATCGTATCTGTGTTTTCCTCTCACTGTATGCACTCGATTTTGTAACTGATGTCTTGATGATCACAATGACCGCTGCGATCTTGGTATCGATTGATCCATTGCTTGCTGTAGTCACTCTAGCGCCTTTGCCTTTCATTGTTTGGATGATTAATGCAGTGCGCGATAAGTTGCGTTTTGGTTTTGAAAAGATTGATCGCATCTGGTCCGAAGTGACGAATATTTTGGCAGATACGATTCCGGGAATTCGGGTGGTGAAAGCCTTTGCTCAAGAAGATCGTGAGCTTAAGCGTTTTGTGGATTCGAATAAACACAATCTTCAAATTAATGATCGCGTCAATCGTGTGTGGGGTCTGTTCTCGCCGACGGTTACCTTGTTGACTGAGACTGGTCTCTTAGTGGTTTGGGGTTTTGGTATATGGCAAGTGGCTCATCAGAAAATTTCTGTTGGCGTATTGATTGCCTTCCTTGCTTACATTGGCCGCTTCTATATCCGTCTAGATTCGATGAGCCGCATTGTTTCGCATACACAAAAGGCCGCTGCTGGTGCTAAGCGGATCTTTGATATTTTGGATCACGTCTCTAGCGTTCCTGAGCCAATCAATCCAGCTCCTTTGGTAGATGTAAAAGGCCGCATCGCTCTGCGTGGCGTGGGTTTCCGCTACGGTAATCGTGCGGTGTCCAAAGGCATTGATCTTGATATTGCTCCCGGTGAAATGATTGGTCTGGTAGGCCACAGTGGATCTGGTAAGAGCACGCTAGTCAATTTGATTTGCCGTTTCTATGATGTCAGCGCAGGTGCGATTACTTTAGATGGGCGCGATATTCGCAGTATTGGTATTGCTGACTATCGCAAGCGCATCGGCCTAGTCTTACAAGAACCATTTTTGTTCTTTGGCACGATTGCAGAGAATATTGCTTATGGCAAACCGGACGCTACTCGTGAAGAGATTATTGAGGCTGCGCGTGCTGCCCATGCCCATGAATTTATTCTGCGCCTGCCACTAGGTTATGACTCTCTAGTAGGGGAGCGTGGCCAGTCTTTATCAGGGGGTGAGCGTCAGCGGATTTCTATTGCGCGTGCATTACTCATTAATCCAAGTATCTTAATTTTGGATGAAGCCACCTCTTCAGTCGATACCACCACTGAAAAAGAAATCCAGCGCGCCTTAGATAACCTTGTTAAAGGTCGTACTACGATTGCTATTGCACACCGCCTATCTACCTTAAGAAAAGCAGATCGCTTGGTGGTGTTGGATAAGGGTGAGATTGTGGAGATCGGTTCGCACGACCAGCTAATGGAAGCGCAGGGTGCTTATTACGCCTTGTATCAAGCGCAACTTCGCCATGCTGCTGAGTTGGTTGAAGGTGGCGCTATCGGTGAGAGTCTTGATGAGCGCGAAGAGGAAGCGCTTCAAGAAGCCGCCAAACATATTGGTGGTGGCGTATGAGTAATTTCAATACACGCACAAAGCCGCATCAGTTAGAGCGCGACTCATTAGGGCGCTTAGTCTTGATTGACGCTGCAGGTCATCGTCACGTGGGCATTCATCCAGTCAGAGCGTTTCCGATTACCGCTCCAGGTGCCGGCATTTGTTTAATGGATCAGTCTGGCAAAGAGCTTTGCTGGTTTGAGAATATCGCCGCCATTCCAGAATCCGAACTCGCACTTATTGAGGAAGAATTGGCTGCGCGTGAGTTCATGCCCGTCATTGAAAAAATTACCAAGGTTTCAACCTTTGCAACCCCTAGTATTTGGGACATTGAGACGGATCGCGGCCCAACTCGCATTCGCCTCAAGGGTGAAGAAGATATTCGTCGCATTGCCGGCAATACGCTACTCATCGCAGATTCCAATGGCTTGCAGTTCTTAATCAAAGATGCCACTCAGTTGGACAAGGTGAGCAAGAAGCTGTTAGATCGCTTCCGCTAGAATTTATTTACCGCCGCTTTAGCTCAGTTGGTAGAGCAGTTCATTCGTAATGAAAAGGTCGCCAGTTCGATTCCGGCAAGCGGCACCAATTTGAGTGCTCAAGGTGGATATTTGAGTTAATTCCTTGACTCTTAGGCGTTGATGGCGATTATTTTCAATTAAATCAAAGACTTATAAGTTAATTATTGCTAACCAAACATTTAAGTATTTTTAAGGGTTTACCCTAGATAAATCGCCAAATTAGGGTATACTCTAGGTACTAACCCTTAAGGAGATTCAAATGACCCAGTTATTGAATGTGTTTAACCAGCTTTTTTCTAAAAGCAAACCAGTCGCTAAGCAAGCACGTCACTATGACTGTGATGGCGCTTATCGCGGCATGTAATATTTCAATACTTTGAAATGAAAGCCACCTTTTTTAAGGTGGCTTTTTCTTTGCGCTCGATGGCAATATCGGTGCTGGTTATTAGGGTTGAATTGATAGATGCAGCCTTGTAAGTTAAGGCTTGCAGTGAGGGTAATCACTAGTCTGGAAATCAACCTTTCTTGACGCACATCAAGATGATAAAAGTGTTAGTGTTTGAGAATCATTAGGTCCAACTTATGGGCAAGCGTATCCATAAAAAAGATTGTTAGAAGGAGTACAAATAGTGATTAAGCCATGGCATAACCGTTGGGCACAGTTGGTTTTCGGAATCATTTGCATGGGATTGGTGGCAAACCTTCAATATGCTTGGACTTTATTTGTTAACCCTATTCAAGTCAAAACGGGCTGGACCTTGTCCGCAATTCAATTATCTTTTTCCGTCTTTATTGTTGTGGAAACTTGGTTGGTTCCGGTTGAGGGTTGGATGGTTGATAAATTTGGCCCTAGAGTCGTCATTCTGATCGGCTCCGTATTTGCGGCTGCTGGTTGGGTTCTAGATAGTTACGCAAACTCTATTGAGATGCTATATGTAGCCGCTGTTGTTACAGGTATTGGCGCAGGTTGCGTTTACGGTACATGCGTCGGCAATGCTCTCAAATGGTTTCCGGACAAGCGTGGCTTGGCGGCAGGATTGACTGCTGCTGGTTTCGGTGCTGGTGCAGCGGTTACTGTGATTCCTATTGGCAACATGATCCAAACTGACGGATACGAACATGCCTTTCTATTTTTCGGTCTTTTCCAGGGGGCATTAATTTTCTTACTGGCTTTGTTGATGACAAAACCAACGCCTCCAAAAGGCGTGCAAGCTGCTCCACGGATTGTGACCACTAAGGTGGATTACACTACCGGTCAGATGATTCGTAAGCCGATTTTTTGGCTGATCTATGTGATTTTCGTTGTTGTGGCTGCAGGCGGTTTGATGGCAACAGCGCAAATTGGGCCGATTGCAAAAGATTACGGCTTGGCTAAGTTGCCAATGGTGTTTTTTGGAATTTCACTGCCATTGTTGACATTGACTTTATCTATCGATAATTTATGCAATGGCTTTACTCGCCCACTCTGCGGCTTCATCTCCGACAGAATCGGCCGTGAGAACACGATGTTCTTTGTGTTCTTGGGTGAAGGCCTAGCGATGTTGGGTCTGATGAATTTTGGCCATGATCCATATGCATTTATGACATTTGCTGCGTTGATCTTCTTGTTCTGGGGTGAGATTTTTTCAATTTTCCCAGCAATCTGTGCAGATACGTTTGGTGTAAAAAATGCGGCTGGTAATGCTGGCACTTTGTACACTGCTAAAGGTACGGCATCCTTAATTGTGCCTTTGGCTTCGTTAATGTCTGCTGGTGGAAGCTGGGATATCGTGTTCATCGTCGGAGCGACTGTAACAATTGGCGCTGCAATTGCTGCTAAATTTATTTTGGCGCCGGCGCGAAAGCGCTTTATTGAGGAAGCAAATAAAAATAACGCATAAATTATTTGGTCTTTATGAAAAAAAAGGGGTCTTAGGACCTCTTTTTTATGAATCAGACTTAATAGAACTCAGATAAAATATACACATCATGATGATTCGTAACCGCAAACTCGTTCACTGGCTTGCTGCAATAGCAATCGCGATGAGTGCGCTTGCGCCGGCGCTTTCACAGGCGGTATCCCTTGCAAAGGGTGGTAACGGTTTTGCCATGGAGATTTGCTCAGTAGATGGCAGCAAAATGCAGATCAGTGTTCAAGCTGATGAGCAGGCTGACCAGGTCAATTCAACCCAATCTTGTCCTTACTGCGTTAACCATTTCAGTGTCACACCAGCATTTAATACCAATTTGAGTTTTCAGGCGCCGCAAACTTTTGCGATGCTGCCGCAACTTTTTTATCAATCACCCAAGCCGCTCGCAGTTTGGGTAACCCCACCCTCAGCCGCACCCCCAGCACAAGCCTAAAAATTCTTAGGGCATAGCCTAGCTATGTAATTGGCAACCACGTTGCCGCAATCTTGCTGGAGAAATCATGTTTAGTTTTATACCTGTCACGCGCAGGCTTATGTGCGCATATATGGGCATTGCCTTAGGTCTTGCCGCAGCCATTATCTATATGAGTTTTTTGATGGTGCATCTCAATGCCAATTCGGAACCAATAGTTTTGATTCCCATTGAAGTTGCAGCCGCAGCCAAAGGGGTGAAATAATGAACGCCCCTTTTAAACTCAGACTAGTTTGCTCTACCAGCCTTATCCTGCTTGCATCTCAAGCCGGCGCGCAAAGTGCCACTCCTTCTGATTATGGCCAAAAAATTGGTGATGTTGTGGTCAGTGCTAGTCGTTCGGGAACTGAATTGAAGGATATGACTCAGAATACTTCTGTCATTACGAGGGAGGATTTGGATGATGCACCCGCTCAAACCATTGATCAAGTTCTAAAGAACCAATCTAGCGTATTTTTGAATGATCAGCCGTATTATGAAAAAGATCCTACTGGTCAAAGCCTAAACGTACGTGGGTTGGGCAATCAAAGAACTCTTGTATTAATAGATGGAGTGCCGGCCAATGACGCAATGTATGGAACGGTGCAGTGGAACTTAGTGCCACTATCAGCGATTCAGGACGTGGAATTGATTCGTGGTGGCGTATCTAATCTCTATGGGAATATGGGAATGGGTGGTGTAGTGAATATCACGACAAAACCAATCAGCGATAACAAGGGGGAGATTTCAGCCAGTTATGGCACCTTTAATACTGGCAACGTTGCGGCCTCTAAAGAAATTGCAGTCAATGAGGTGCTCAAACTTAGGGTATCGGCAGACTACTTCAATACCGATGGCTACGTTCAGCAGGCAACAATCTCTCCTGCGACTACATATCCCAATCGCAAGCTTTTAAATGGCTCATGGCAAGCGGCACCACTTGTTCCCGGTATGGGCACTGAGAGTGCAAAGAGCGCAAATTATCGCTTGCAGGGTGATGTAAAGATAAGTGCTGATACAAATGGATTTTTTAATGTTGGCTACCATACGATGCAAAACTTGACCACAGGTGGTTATGCCTTTGCACCCAAGTCTACCGAAGAGACTACGTTTTCGGCCGGCGTGACCACTCGTTTAAGCGCCGAAGATAAAGTGCAAGCCAATGCGTTTTACGAAAAAACAAGCTTGTGGCAACAAAATGTTACACAAAATTACACCCCTACCACGGGTGCTGTCGGGCTTGTGAGTGGTGCTCCATATATCAGCTCTAACTACAACGACCCTTATTACACCTTAGGCGCTTCTGGTCAATACACAAACAATGTGAAAACCTTGGGGGTTGATCAGCTCATCGCCAGCATTGATGCACGCCAAGTTTCTGCTTCCAATTTCACAAACCAATTGAATGCTTCGGGCGGAAACACTGGCACTGCCTATTCTCAGGGCACTCAAAAGTTCTACGGCTTAATGGCGCAAGCAAAATCTAAGATGGAAGCAATCCCCTTGCAGGCAACTTTGTCAGCTAGGCTTGATCAGTGGAATAGCCAAGTTCCTACTTACTATGTCGCTGGTGCAAATGGCGTTAACCCAACTTATACCAACGCACCCAATCAAACAGTTTATAAATTTAGCCCAAATTTAGGTGTGCTTTATAACGCAACAAAAGAATTGGATTTTCGTGCAGCCGCATATCAAGGTTTCCATGCGCCAGGTTTGAATAATCAAATCCGTAGTTACGGATCTGGAACCTCGTTTAGTGCATCAAACCCAAATCTCACGCCAGAAAATATGACAGGCTATGAGATTGGGGCCGATTTACGGTGGAGTGCAGGCTTTGTTCAGATTACTGGGTTTAATGCCAATGTAACGAACGCCATTTACGCTGCTACTGCAGGATCTGTAGCTCAGATTCAACAATATTGTGGAACTACCTGCACTGGTGGAACGATCTATGGGAATAACCAATCCTTACAAAGTCGTGGCTTAGAGCTTCAAGGCCATTACGATCTCACTGAAAAGTGGGCTACTGATGCAACTTATACCCATACCAATACCGTTCTAACTTGGACTGGGACAGGTGTGAGCACTACAGCAAATCCTCTTGGCTCACAAATCGGAGGTGTTCCTCAAAATATGGGTACTGCCGGCGTTACTTATAGACCTATAACCAAGACTTCATTAACTGCTTCTGTTCGCTATGTAGGTAATTCATGGATGGATACGCAGCATGCATTGCCTGTACCAGCCTATGCAACAGTGGGCTTGCGTGCCAATTATGAAATGACCCCAGTCACTACTTTATTTTTAAGTGCCGTCAATCTCCTAAATCGTAACTACATTACTTATAGTGCGGCTACCTCACAGTCTAGTTATATCATTGGTCAGCCACAGACCATTACCGTTGGAGCTCGTGTAGTCTTCTAATATGAGCAATTTCAAGCGATCCCATTTAAACCTTTTGAAAGTCAGAGTATTCATTTTTGGTGCCTTTTGCTTGGGTGCGTTTGGACCGATCTGGGCTCAAGTGGATCACTCATCCCACGCCGAGATGAGTGTGCCCAGTAAACCGCCGGCATGCGAAGGTAGTGGCTTGGATTGTGCAAATGCAGCCACTCCATTTCTGATGGCTGATGGCAAGTTGTTGCTGGCTTGGACATCTGGTGGCAAAGTGTCCATTTCTCACTCAACGGACTTGGGTAAAACATTTACTGCTCCAGTCGTCGTGGCAGAGCATGGTAAGTCTTTAGATACTGGCGGTGATGCGCGTCCTCAAATCGTTGCCGATTCAAAGGGTAATGTATTTCTCGCTTATGCCTTTTTTAAAGACAAAAACTGGAATGCCCAAATTAATAAAGTTCTATCTGGGGATGGCGGTAAAACTTTTTCAGCTCCTGAATCGCTTGTTACAAATGGCTCTAGTGAACGATTTCCTTCTGTCTTAATGCGCCCAGATGGCAGTATTTTTATTGCTTGGATTGATAAACGATTAATTGCTTCGGCAAAACAGGGTGGGGTACCCAAGCTAGGTGGCTCAATTGCATACTCATTTTCAGGGGATGGTGGCAAGACATTTCAGGTTGAGCGTATCGCTAATGAGGATAGCTGTGAGTGCTGCAGGATAGGCGGAAGCCTAGACCCCAAAGGTCAGCCAGTTATGATTTACAGAGCAATTTTTCCAGGTGGTATTCGTGATCATGCTACTCAGATTATTTCTTCTAAACGGCCTGAGCAAATTAGACGCGTCTCTAAAGACGAGTGGAAAACAGATGCCTGCCCTCATCATGGCCCATCGATAGCAGTTTCTGGCTCTGGAAGAATCCATGCTGCTTGGTTTACTCAAGGTAGCGCCCGCACTGGTGTGTTCTATGCTTACTCTAGCAATCAAGGAGCGAGCTACTCAAAGCCGTCTAGGGTGGGCGCTGAAGGTGCAAATGTCTCACGTCCTTACCTTTTAGCTTTGGGCACTAGGGTTTGGTTGGTCTGGAAAGAGTTTGATGGCATGAAGACTTCGGTATACCTTAAGCAATCTGCTGATGATGGCAATACATGGTCTAAGCCAACCATGATTTCCCAGACGGGGGCTTATTCTGATCACCCTTTATTGGTCAATAAGGGGGGCGAGGTTTATTTATCTTGGTTGACTCGCGCCGAAGGGTATCAACTCATTAAACTGAACGACAAATGATGAGAAAAATACTATTTGGCCTGCTGATATTAGTTGCATCATGCGCTTTATCTTTTGCTGATACGGGCACGCTTAAGCCTTATCAAAAGGGCGACTGGCATGGATTAATTAAGGCGGCTGGCCAACCTGTTGTTGTCCATTTCTGGGGCGTCACCTGCACACCTTGTGCAAAAGAAATGCCTCTTTGGGGTAAGTTTTTATCTCAAGATAAAGATGCCAAGGTGATATTTATTCAAGTAGATGAGGTACCTCTTGGCGCAATTAAAAAAATGTTGTCTCAGGCCAACTTGGACGCCGCTACTAACTTCTATCTCAATACCTCCTTTGACGATTACCTTCGGTATGAAATTGATCCTCAGTGGCGCGGTGAAACGCCAATGACTTTGCTCATTGATAAGAGTGGCAAGGTGGTTCGCAAGACTGGCCCAATAAATTTTATTGAATTAAAGAAGTTGTTTGCTAAAGGCGTTTAATTATTTAAGGAGAGTCAGATGAAAAATATTTTGATTGCTGTAGTTTCTGTAAGCTCAGTTTTATTTAATAGCGGTGTGTTTGCCCAAAACGCTAAAGTGGGGAGTCTGCAGATTGACAATGCCTATACCCGTGCTACTGCTCCTGGCCAGCAAGTGGCCGGCGGTTTTATGAAGATTGAGAACAAAGGCGCTGCTGACCAGTTAATTTCAGCAAGTTCACCAGCAGCTGGTGAAGTCCAACTTCATGAGATGGCCATGGAAGGCAATGTTATGAAAATGCGTCAACTGAAAGATATTCCTGTACCTGCTGGCGGTGCTGTTGAATTAAAACCGGGCGGATTGCATTTGATGTTTATGAACATCAAGACTCCTTTAGCTGCTGGTGAAACCGTTCCAGTAAAGTTAAAGTTTGCCAAGGCTGGTGAAGTTGAAGTGAAATTTCCAGTCAATGCTATGGGTGCTGGAGCGATGAAACACTAGACGCTCTTTAATATTTGGCATTAAAAAAGCCCTTAGAGTTTTCTAGGGGCTTTTTGTTTTCTGCTTTTGATTTTAGTTTGGATGTTTAGTCTAAATTCAAATCCGTTACCGCACCTTTGCTGGCTGTACTAGCCAGGCGCGCGTACTTGGCAAGCAAGCCACGGGTGTAGCGTGGCTTTGGTTGCACCCAGGTTGAACGACGCTTAGCAATTTCTTCATCACTTACATTGAGCTGGATGAGCAGTTTGTGGGCATCAATCGTCACTGAGTCACCTTCATGAATCAGGGCAATTACGCCACCAACATAGGCTTCTGGAGCGACGTGACCAACTACCATGCCCCAAGTACCGCCAGAGAAACGTCCATCGGTAATGAGGCCTACAGACTCTCCTAGGCCTTGTCCAACTAGGGCGGAGGTAGGGGCCAGCATCTCGCGCATTCCAGGTCCACCTTTGGGTCCTTCGTAGCGAATGATGACCACATCACCGTCTTTAATTTTCTGCTCCATGATGGCTTGCATTGCATCATCTTCAGAATCAAATACACGAGCTGGGCCGGTGATAGATGGATTCTTGAGACCGGTAATTTTAGCGACACAGCCTTCTGGTGAGATATTGCCTTTCAGAATAGCCAAGTGGCCCTGTTTGTACATTGGGTTATCCATAGTGCGAATGACCTTTTGGTCTGCACGAGGCACTGATGGGACATCTTTTAATACTTCTGCAATTGTCTGTCCGGTAATGGTGATGCAATCACCATGCAAGAGGCCGGCATCTAATAAAATCTTCATGACTTGTGGAATGCCGCCAGCTTGATGTAAGTCAGTTGCTAAGTAGGTGCCAGAGGGTTTCATATCCACAAGGACGGGAACTTGTTTGCGAATGCGCTCAAAGTCATCAATCGTCCAATCAATCTCAGCAGCGCTAGTAATAGCGAGGTAATGTAAGACAGCGTTAGTAGAGCCACCAACGGCCATGATGACGCTGACAGCATTCTCAATGGATTTCTTGGTAATGATGTCGCGTGGGCGTAAGTTATTTTTAATGGCCTCCACTAAGACGCGTGCTGATTCTGCAGCGCTAGCGACTTTTTCTGCATCTTCGTTAGCCATCGTTGAAGAGTAGGGCAGGCTCATGCCTAAAGCTTCGAAAGAGGAACTCATCGTATTGGCTGTATACATTCCGCCGCAAGAGCCACTACCAGGACAGGCGTGCTGTTCAACACCTTTCAAATCTTCTTCACTCATTCTGCCGGAAGTAAATTCTCCAACAGCTTCAAAAGCGGAAACGATATTGAGTTCTTTCCCTTTAAAGTGACCTGGCTTGATCGTGCCACCATAAACGTAAATTGCTGGAACGTTAGTGCGCGCAATCGCCATCATGCCGCCTGGCATATTTTTATCGCAACCACCGATCACGACAACACCATCTTGCCAAAGACCGTTCACGCAAGTCTCGATACTGTCGGCGATCACTTCACGAGAAACTAAGGAGTACTTCATGCCTTCGGTTCCCATGCCAATGCCATCAGATACGGTAGGCGTGCCAAACATTTGCGCTTTAGCGCCAGCTTCTTCTAGCGCCGCAACTGCAGCGTCTGTTAATTTTTGTAAGCCACTGTTGCAGGGCGTAATCGTTGAGTGACCGTTGGCAACACCAACCATGGGCTTGGTGAAATCCTTTTCTTGGTAACCCATCGCGTAATACATTGACCGGTTGGGTGCGCGAGCAACTCCTTCGGTGACATTGCGCGAGCGTTCATTGAGGCGTTTCATGCGGTAATTACTCCAGAAAAGGGATTTGTCGAAAGGCTCTATTGTGCCGTGAGAAAGGGCTTGCTGTACCCCACGTAGATCAAGATGCTTCTCGTTTAAATATTGCACTGCAATATTTAATGACTTAAAAAGTACCTATTTCTTTGATATTGTTGAGTAAATATTAGCTATAAGGCTAATATCCTTCAAAAAACAACTGCAGTACATTGGCACATCTATTAATTTTTCTTTGAATTCAATGACTAAATCTGCCGGCCATATCTATTTAATTGATGATGATGAGTCTATGCGGACCTCATTGACCAGAATGTTGCGTGAAGTTGGCTATATGGTTGAAGACCACTCGTCTGCACTGACATTTCTAGAAAAATCTATTCCGGTCTCACCTGCTGTGATCTTGCTCGATATGCAGATGCCAGACATGACTGGGCTCGATCTTCAGGAGAAATTGCGGCAATTAGGGCGTAAAACGCCGATTGTGTTTGTTAGCGGCCAGAGCCACCCCCATCAGATTGTTAAGGGCCTGAAGAAGGGCGCATTGGATTTTCTCTTCAAACCCTTTAACTTGGAAGACTTGCTCAAAGCAGTTGCAGAGGCAATAGATTTTGATCGACGTCAACTCAAGCGTGTTTCCCAGGATGTGGAAACTAAGAAGGACTACGCAAACCTCACTCCACGTGAGAAGGAGGTTTGCTCATGGCTGGTCCAAGGCCTTCTCAATAAGGATATCGCCGTAAAACTGGGTACTACCGATGCGACGATCAAGGTTCATAAAGCAAGGGTAATGGACAAAATGCACGTCGATTCGGTGCAAACATTGGTTAAGAAGTTCCTTGAATCTGATTTGGGTGACCTAGAGCTGGACTAATCAGAAGTTAGCTCTTAGGTGAATTGGTGTAATGGTAGATAAGTACTAATATCCGTATTAGAATTAATATTTCAAACTAGATCAATGGCTTGCACCCTAAGCTGGCAATATATTTTTGAGACCGAGTAAGTGAATCCAAAATCTAAGCTGCCCGAGATTCGAAATGGGGCCTTTACTAAGGCCCGGGAAAAGCTTGGTTTAAGTATTAAAGATTTGGCAGGTCAAGCATGTCTTTCTAAGCACCAAATAGAGCAAATTGAAAATGGTGAAATGGGTTCCTTCTATGGCGCTCAGATTAAAGTGACTGCTGCTAAAAAAGTAGCAAAGCTTTTAGGGCTCAGTGAAGAAGATGCATTTAATCACGGTGAAGTTGTCGAACTCAAAAAAGAAATCGCCGCGATACCAGAAGAGCCTAAAAAATTAGTGGTGGCGGAGACAAAACAAAACCAAGAGCCAGAGCAAAAACAAAACATCAAAGTAACTCCAGTAAAGGCGGCCTTTACTTTTTCTGCGCTTGGGGCATCGAACCCAAAACAGCCTCCAAAGAAGCGCCTCTTTATTTGGCTCAGTTTGATTACGGTAGTAGTGTTTTCTGTTGTGAATTTGCGCCCACTTTTTTTCCCCGAAAAGCCAGAAGAAATCATTGTTGTTAAAGAGGAAATTATTGAGCAACCTATTGCCGATGCAAAAGTTTCTGAGACCGTTCCCGCTCCTACCTCAGCGCCTGTCATAGCCGCTGCCCCTGTGCCAGCCCAGGTGACCAGTGATGTTCCTGCAAATGCAGAGGCTTGCCCCGTAGCAGATGCAATAGTGCCAAGTTACAAACCTTTGTCACCTAGAAAGCCAGCTGATCTGGTCTATGTGCAGTCCAAAACAAAGCAGGTCGTTTGCGTAGTGGATGCTTCAGGTAAGACTCAAAATAAAACAATCGATCCCAATTTGGGAGCATCTTTTTACGGAACTCCACCCTTTAAAGTTTTGAGCTCAGGGCTCGCCCAGGTGGATGTCTATTTTCAGGGAGCTAAAGTGCGCCCTGCAAACTTAGATGGTAAAACCATTTTGTTGGAGGCGGGTGACATCAGTCAGCCCGCGGCCCCTACGGATTCTGGGTTCCGCTAAATTCTTAAACAGCTGATTCGTTGGTTTCACCAGTACGAATACGAATAGCCTGCTCAATTGGGCTAACAAAAATCTTGCCATCTCCAATTTTGCCAGTGTGAGCAGCTTTTGTAATCGCTTCAATCGCAGCATCAACGAGATTGCCGGGTACGACCACTTCCACTTTTACCTTAGGCAAAAAGTCGACGACGTATTCGGCGCCGCGATAGAGCTCGGTATGCCCCTTTTGACGTCCAAAGCCCTTTACTTCAGTAACGGTAAGGCCGGTAACGCCCACTTCCGCCAAAGCTTCGCGAACTTCATCCAGTTTGAACGGTTTAATGATTGATGTAATGAGTTTCATGTAATTCCCCTTAATCCAGTAATCATACCTAGAACTGACCCACTTGCCAAAAAGAAGGCACCTGAGCCGCTATTTAGCTATATTTAGGCTCTAAAGCGAGATGTAATAGGGTAGCGCCAATCGCGGCCAAAGGCACGCGTAGTGACTCTCACGCCAGGCGGTGCTTGGCGACGCTTGTATTCATTGAGTTTAATGAGGCGAGTGACCTTTTCAACGCTTTCAGGATCAAAGCCGGCGGCAATGATTTGCTCGATGGATTGATTCTGTTCCATATAGCGCTCAACGATCCCATCGAGCACTTCATAAGAGGGAAGACTGTCTTGGTCTTTTTGGTCGGGACGTAATTCAGCGGATGGCGCGCGCGTCAGAATGCGCTCCGGAATGATTGGAGCAATGCTATTGCGATAGGCGCACAAGCGATAGACCAGCGTTTTGGCAATATCTTTGATCACCGCAAAGCCACCGGCCATATCGCCGTAAAGAGTGCAGTAACCAACGGCCATTTCACTCTTGTTGCCAGTAGTTAAGACCAGGCGACCTGTTTTATTAGAGAGTGCCATCAGTAGGGTGCCACGCACACGAGCCTGAATATTCTCTTCAGTGGCATCGATCTTTAAGCCTTTAAATTGCTCGGCCAGGACTCTCTCAAAGGCATCTACAGGCTCGCTAATCGGAATTTCGTCATATTGAACATTCAAGTTCTTAGCCATCTCGCGCGCATCAATCCAAGAGATATCAGCCGTATAGCGGGAGGCCATCATGACAGTGCGCACCTTGTCTGCACCTAAGGCATCGACTGCAATCGCTAATACCAAAGCGGAGTCAACGCCACCAGATAAACCAATGATGACGCCAGAAAAACCATTTTTTTGAATATAGTCACGCACACCCAACACAAGGGCTTGATAGGCTTGAGCTTCAACGCTGAGTAGTGAAGTGATGAAGCCTTTTTCTAACTCACCTTGACTGTCAAGATTGACAAAGCCAAGTGCACTTTCAAATTGCGGCATAGCCATTGCTAGCTCGCCTTTGGAATTGAGTGCGAATGAACCACCATCAAAGACCAACTCATCTTGACCGCCAACAGCGTTCACATAGATCAGCGGCATTTTGGTCAGGGCAATATGTTGGCGCAACACTTCAATGCGTAATGCTTCCTTTTGCAAATGGTAAGGAGAGGCATTGGGTACGAGTAGCACTTGAGCACCTGCGCTATGGGCCTGTTTTGCAGGACCTGCATGCCACGCATCTTCACATAGAATCAGCCCATATTGAATGCCATCGCATTCGAAGACACAAGCTTGATTGCCGGGAACGAAGTAGCGGACTTCGTCAAACACTTCGTGATTAGGCAGCTCTTGTTTTGCATAGCCCGCAATCACTTTGCCATCACGCAGGACGGAAGCGAAATTTTGTAAACCAGCGGATGTTTTTTGAGGGTGACCGACAATGACTGTAAGACCCGCAAAGCTTGCAAGCTCCAGCATCAATGTATCGAGTTGCTGCTGAGCTGCATGAATAAAAGCGGGGCGCAACAATAAATCTTCTGGGGGGTAGCCAGTGAGCGAGAGCTCTGGCGTTAGAACAAGTTTGGCGCCTTGTTTAAAGGCATTTTCTGCTGCTTGGAAAATGAGCTGCGCATTCCCTGCCAAATCACCCAGTAGTGGGTTGATTTGGGCTAAGGCGATTTTTTGCGAGCTCACTCCCAATTACAAAGCCTTTGATAATAAATATATGTACAAATTACTGATGTGCTTTGTTGTAACGCTCGATGCCTTCCAGAATTTCTGTATGGGCATCAGCAACACCAAACCAACCATTTATTTTTACCCACTTACCTGGCTCAAGATCTTTGTAGTGCTCAAAGAAATGTTGGATTTGGTTTAAACGTAATGGGTTGATATCTTCTGGTTTTTGCCAATGTGTGTAGATCGGTAAAATTTTATCTTCTGGAACGGCCAACAATTTCGCATCTTGACCGGCTTCATCTTCCATCTTCAGTAGGCCAATTGCACGGCAACTGACTACAACACCTGGAATAAGTGGAAATGGGGTGATCACGAGAACGTCAACCGGATCTCCATCGCCAGCAATCGTCTTATTGATGTAGCCATAGTTGCAGGGATAGTGCATTGCAGTACCCATGAATCTGTCAACGAAAATAGCGCCACTTTCTTTATCCACCTCATACTTGATTGGATCCGCATTCATTGGGATTTCAATGATGACGTTGAAGCTTTCAGGGATCTTTTTACCTGGTTTGACGTTGTCAAGACTCATACATACTCCGAATAGTGATTGGTAAATACCCTGATCCTAGTAAGGGCCCAGAGTAGTGATTCTGCTACATACTTATAAAGCTTATTGACTCTAGTTTAAAGCTTTCAGAAACCAGATCTGCATAGGCGCTAGAAACAAAACATTAAAAAATTAAATTTTAGGGAGTTCAAGCATGAGTAACGTCACTTTAGGCTTGTATTTTGCCTTGGCTTGTGGTGTCCTGGCCGTGATTTACGGTTTTGTGATGCGCGGCTGGATTTTGAGGCAAGATGCCGGTAATGCCAAGATGCAAGAAATTGCAGGGGCAATTCAGCAGGGCGCAGCAGCTTATTTATCGCGCCAATATAAAACCATCGCCGTTGTCGGAGTCGTTCTGACAATCTTAATAGCCCTCTTTTTGGACTATGCAACTGCACTTGGGTTTGTCGTTGGCTCTGTGCTTTCTGGGGCTTGCGGTTTTATTGGGATGAATGTCTCCGTAAAAGCAAACGTGCGTACTGCACAGGCTGCAACTAAGGGCATGAATGAAGCCTTGAACGTTGCCTTTAAAGGTGGCGCGATTACCGGGATGTTGGTTGTCGGCCTTGGACTGCTCGGAGTTGGACTCTTCTTTATGTTCTTGGTATCGATTGGTGCCGGACAAGATCTCTCATCGGTATTGCACCCATTGATTGGTTTGGCTTTTGGTTCTTCATTGATTTCGATCTTCGCTCGTTTGGGCGGCGGCATCTTTACCAAGGGCGCTGACGTTGGTGCTGACTTGGTCGGTAAAGTTGAAGCCGGAATTCCGGAAGATGATCCACGTAATCCAGCTGTGATTGCAGATAACGTTGGCGATAACGTCGGTGACTGCGCCGGTATGGCAGCTGACTTATTTGAAACCTATGCTGTGACTTTGATTGCCACGATGGTGCTAGGTGCATTGATGGTGACAGGTGCGCCGGTTGCTGCGATTGTTTACCCATTAGTTTTAGGTGGCGTCTCTATCATTGCCTCCATCATTGGTTGCTCATTTGTAAAAGCAACACCTGGTATGAAAAACGTGATGCCAGCCTTGTATAAAGGCTTGATTGTTGCTGGCGGACTTTCACTCATCGCTTTCTACTTTGTAACCAACTTCATCATGCCTGATGACGCTTTGGGCATCCCTGGTAGTCAGTGGCGTTTGTTCGGTGCCACCATTGTTGGCTTGGTACTGACTGCAGCATTGGTATGGATTACCGAGTACTACACCGGCACACAGTTCAAGCCAGTACAACATATTGCTGAAGCTTCTACCAAAGGCCACGGTACCAACATCATTGCTGGTTTAGGCATCTCCATGAAGTCGACTGCTTATCCGGTGATATTTGTTTGTGCTGCTATCTATGCGGCTTATTGGTTAGCTGGCATCTACGGTATTGCGATTGCAGCAACTGCTATGTTATCGATGGCTGGTATTGTTGTGGCCCTGGATGCTTACGGCCCAATTACTGATAACGCAGGCGGTATTGCAGAGATGGCTGGATTGCCACAAGCTGTTCGTGACATTACAGATCCATTGGATGCTGTTGGTAACACTACCAAGGCTGTGACTAAGGGCTATGCCATTGGTTCCGCCGGTTTAGCAGCCTTAGTGCTTTTTGCTGACTACACCCATGCACTGGAATCTATCGGCCAACAAGTTTCTTTTGACTTGTCCAATCATATGGTGATCATCGGCCTCTTTATTGGCGGCATGATCCCTTACTTGTTTGGTGCGATGGCAATGGAAGCGGTAGGTCGTTGTGCTGGCGCAGTGGTTGAGGAAGTGCGTCGTCAGTTCCGCGATATCCCAGGAATCATGGAAGGTACTGCTAAGCCTGAATACGGCAAGGCTGTGGACATGCTGACTTCCGCTGCGATTAAAGAAATGATTGTTCCTTCACTATTACCAGTGGTAGCACCAATCGCTGTAGGTCTCTTACTAGGACCTGCTGCTTTAGGCGGCTTACTCATGGGTACGATCGTGACCGGCTTGTTTGTAGCGATCTCGATGTGTACTGGTGGCGGTGCTTGGGATAACGCCAAGAAATATATCGAAGAAGGAAACTTCGGCGGCAAAGGTTCTGAAGCGCATAAAGCAGCAGTGACTGGTGATACTGTAGGCGATCCCTACAAAGATACTGCCGGTCCAGCTGTTAACCCGCTGATTAAGATCATTAACATCGTGGCATTGCTGATCGTGCCATTGTTGCCAATGGTGCGTTAATGCAATAACAGAGCGGTACAAAAAACGCCTAGCAATGCTAGGCGTTTTTTTTGAATTTCAGGCTTGACACAAGGTAGTTCAATGACCTACTATTAAAGTAATGGAATTTGAATGGGATTTGGCTAAAAGTAACTCATGCCAGGTCTCTCGAAATTTTGATTTTGCATATGTGATAGCAGTTTTTGCAGATCCAGCGTTATTAATTGAGCATGATCAGCGCTGGGATTACGGAGAGGAGCGCTTTCGAGCATTGGGATTAATTGACGGCAAGGTTTTTGTGGTGATTTTTACAAACAGGCCTAAAGCAATCAGAATGATTTCAGCAAGAAGAGCAAATCTGAGGGAGGTCAAACGTTATGAAAAAAACCATTCGAGTTAGTGTTGATCTAAATAATCTGAGTAGCTTTCCAAAGGGATATGTAAATAAGAAACTATTGGATGCAACATCAGAGCGTCTAATAAAGTTGCATGAGAGGCAAGATGATCTAGAGGCAATGCAGGATGCTGCAAAGTACGCAAAGGGTGTACGAGAGCGCATTGGATTGACGCAGCTGGAGTTTTCGAACCGAATTGAAGTTTCTTTGGAGACCATTAGGAATTGGGAGCAAGGGAAAAGAAGTCCAACGGGCGCTGCCAAAGCATTGCTTAAGATCCTAGATCGGGCGCCTGAAATTGCTTTGCTTGCATTAAGCACTTGAAAAGTAAAACACCTAGCAATGCTAGGTGTTTTTTATTTCGGCTTTAACAACACCAAACAGCTGGATGCTTCTTAGGACAGCGACTCTAAGTAACGCTGCGCATCGAGTGCTGCCATGCAGCCAGTGCCTGCACTGGTAATAGCTTGGCGATAGATGTGATCTTGTACGTCGCCTGCTGCAAAGACGCCTGGAATGTTGGTAGCAGTCGCATTGCCTTCTAAGCCGGAGTGGGTCTTGAGGTAGCCGTTGTTCATGTCGAGCTGACCGATAAACAATTCGGTATTGGGCTTATGACCAATTGCAATAAAGGCACCAGTCACAGCAATATCTTCCGTGCTGCCATCTTGTTTCTTGATGCGTACACCAGTGACACCTTTTTCATCTCCAAGCACTTCATCCAGTGTGGAGTTTAGTTTGAGCTCTACTTTGCCTTCAGCAACTTTTGCCATTAAGCGGTCATTCAAAATTGGCTCAGCACGGAACTTATCGCGACGATGAATGACGATAACCTTTTTGGCAATACCAGTGAGGTAGAGTGCTTCTTCAACTGCAGTGTTGCCACCACCTACTACGCAAACATCTTGGTTTTTATAAAAGAATCCATCACAAGTTGCGCAACCAGAAACACCGCGACCCATAAAAGCTTCTTCACTTGGTAAGCCAATGTATTGCGCCGATGCCCCAGTAGAAATAATCAAGGCATCACAGGTATAGGTGCCAGAATCGCCAACTAAGCGTATTGGCTTTTCTGTCAGAGCTGCCGTATGAATGTGATCAAAAATGATTTCAGTATTAAAGCGTTCAGCGTGCTTTAGGAAGCGTTCCATGAGTTCTGGACCTTGAACCCCATCAGGGTCTGCCGGCCAGTTTTCAACGTCTGTAGTGGTCATTAATTGACCTCCTTGAGCCAATCCCGTGATGAGGGTAGGCTGCAAATTAGCGCGGGCAGCATAAACAGCGGCTGTATAGCCGGCAGGGCCAGATCCGAGGATCAGGACTTTGGAGTGTTTTAGGGTATTTGTTGTCATCCCCAAATTATAGATTTGCTTGTTTACAATCGGGAGAACATGGCGAGAACTGTATACCCGAAGTCCAAGACTCCACTGAGCCCCCAGCCCCCAGAACTTGATGGGCAGGGCAGGATGCCCCGCCTTCTCCTAGAGGCTCGCTGGTTTATCTCCCTCGGCCTTTGCTTGGCTTTATTTGCCATTTTGGCCACCTATTCCAAAGCTGATCCAGCCTGGTCTCATGCTAGTTTTGAGGCTCCCAAGAACCTGGGCGGTCGTTTTGGGGCCTATATTGCCGATTTAATGCTCTATATCTTCGGAATATCTGCTTTTTGGTGGGTTGCCATCTTTGGTCGTCGGGTTCTTAATGGCTGGCGTGAGCTTTGGAGTATTCCTTTGCCCGCCGACCCAGAGGCCAAGCCTGATTCATTTTTAATGCGCTGGCTGGGTTTTGGATTGACCTTGGTCAGCAGTATGGGCTTAGAGTCGATTCGTTTGCATTCACTTGGCTGGCAGCTTCCACGTCCCCCTGGCGGCATTTTGGGTGAATTGATTGGCGATCCCCTGCAGATGTCTCTGGGCTTTACTGGAGCCACATTGGTACTGCTGTTTGGGCTTTGTGCGGGGCTTTCTTTATTTCTGCATTTTTCATGGCTCGATGTCGCTGAAAAAGTAGGGCGTTACCTCGAATTGGCTTACATGCGTTTGCGTGAGCGTCGTGAGAGCGAAGAAGACCGCAAGCTTGGTGAAGCCGCGGCTGAAGAGCGTGAAGAATACGTAGAAGAATTCCGGGGGCGCGTTGAGGTTGCTGCTCCAGTACAAATTGTGCGTGCCCCAGTAGAGATTGTTAAGAGTGCCCGGGTTGAGCGTGAAAAGCAGCAACCTTTGTTTGTGGATATTCCGGATTCAGAGTTACCACCCTTGGCCTTGCTTGATCCAGTTCCCGAAGTAAAAGAAACCATTTCTGCCGATGTGCTGGAATTTACCTCTCGTTTAATTGAGCGCAAGCTGGCCGAGTTTGGTGTTCAGGTGGTGGTCATTGCTGCCTACCCTGGCCCAGTGGTAACGCGTTATGAGATTGATCCTGCGGTTGGCGTGAAGGGTAGTCAGATTGTGAATCTGTCGCGCGACTTAGCTCGCTCACTTGGTGTTGTGAGTATGCGCGTTGTGGAAACTATCCCTGGCAAAACATGTATGGCTTTGGAATTACCAAACCCAACTCGTCAGTCTGTTTACCTCTCTGAGATTCTGACTTCACAGGTTTATAACGATAACCATTCCTTACTAACGCTAGCTTTGGGTAAAGATATTTCTGGCAGTCCAATGGTTGCCGACTTGGCGAAGATGCCGCATTGTTTAGTCGCAGGTACAACTGGCGCTGGAAAGTCGGTTGGTATCAATGCCATGATTTTGTCGATGCTGTTTAAGGCTAAGCCTGATGAAGTGCGCTTGATCATGATTGATCCGAAGATGCTTGAGATGGCAATGTACGACAAAATTCCGCATTTGTTGTGCCCAGTGGTTACCGATATGAAGCAGGCGTATAACGCGCTCAATTGGGCGGTCAATGAGATGGAGCGTCGCTACAAACTGATGAGTAAGTTTGGCGTACGTAACCTTGCTGGCTTTAATAAGAAAATTTTAGAAGCCGAAGAAAAAGGTGAAAGACTCACCAATCCATTTAGCTTGACGCCAGATGATCCAGAGCCAATCTATAAAGCGCCCGTGATTGTGATTGTGATCGACGAGCTTGCTGACTTGATGATGGTTCAAGGTAAGAAAATTGAAGAGTTGATCGCACGGATCGCCCAGAAGGCCCGTGCTGCAGGCATTCATTTGGTATTAGCAACACAACGTCCAAGCGTGGATGTGATTACTGGCTTGATTAAAGCCAACGTACCAACACGTATTTCGTTTCAAGTGAGCAGTAAGATTGATAGTCGTACGATTTTGGATCAACAGGGCGCTGAAGCTTTGTTGGGTATGGGTGACATGTTGTACATGGCCCCAGGTACTGGTTTGCCAGTGCGCGTACATGGCGCCTTTGTATCAGATGATGAAGTACATCGCGTGGTCGAGTGGCTTAAAGAAAAAGGCGAAGCCAATTACATTGATGGAGTCCTTGAAGGCGCCGATGAATCTACTATGGATGCCTTGACAGGTGAGGGTGGTGGCGAAGCAGACCCACTTTACGATCAGGCCGTGGCAATCGTTCTGGATAACAAGCGTCCTTCAATCTCACTAGTACAACGTCATCTGCGCATTGGTTATAACCGTGCGGCCCGCTTGCTGGAAGATATGGAAAAAGCTGGCCTCGTATCCAAAATGGGCAACGGCGGTAACCGCGAAATTCTGCATCGCCCATCAGAGTAAGGTTTCATTTTGCAAAGACTCTTCTTAGTGCGTGCGATTACAGTCGCAGTCAGCATATTCATTTTATTTTCTCCAAGTATTGGTATTGCTGCTGATGCAGATAGCGGGGCCGAGCAGCTAAGGCAATTCGTTCGGAACTCTAAAACTGCAGAAGGTGACTTTGTACAACAACAGTTACGCGCACCCAAAGCTAACGAGCCGCAAGATAAGGGTTTGAAAGTAGTGCGTCAAACTCAAGGTCACTTTGCCTTTCAAAGGCCAGGCCGTTTTGTTTGGGATACCCAAAAACCATTTGAGCAAAAGTTAATTGCCGATGGCAAGCAGTTAATTCTGTGGGACAAGGATTTAAACCAAGCAACTTTTAGACCTGCAGGACAAGCATTAGCCTCCACCCCAGCTGCCATTCTGTTTGGTGAATCTTCCTTGGATCAACATTTTGATCTCATCGACGGTGAAGATCGCTTGGGTATGAAATGGGTGGCACTTACCCCCAAAAAAGATCCCAATACCAAAGGTGGTAATGATCTGCCTTATACAAAAATCTCTATAGGTATGGCCAATGGCCTACCCAAGGCGCTTGAGTTAATGGATGGCTTGGGAAGTGTGGTTCTAGTGACTTTGGATAAGATCCAGCTAAACGTGACTTTGCCTGCAAATCGTTTTAATTTCACCCCACCGGTAGGGGCTGAAGTCTTACGCTTAAACTAGAGCTAATAATCCCAATTTAGTAAGTACCCAACCTGAGCAACATATGATTGATCCACAATTACTCCGTAAAGATATCGCCGCCGTTGCTGCGCGCTTAGCTACTCGTAAATTTCAGCTCGACGTTGAGAAATTCAACACGCTAGAGTCTGAACGCAAGTCTTTACAAACCCGTACCGAAGAATTGCAAGCTAAACGTAACCAATTGGCAAAAGCCATTGGCATGAAAAAAGGCAAGGGCGAAGATGCTGCTACTGAGATGGCAGAGGCAAGTCAGATCAACGTTGACATGGAATCAGGCGCAGCACGCTTAGCCATTTTACAGGCAGAGATTTCTGATTTCCTGATGGGCATTCCTAATCTGCCAGATGAGTCTGTGCCAACTGGCAAAGATGAAACCGAGAACAAAGAAGTGAAGCGTTGGGGTAGTGAGCCTATCTTTGATTTTGAGATTAAAGATCACGTAGACCTTGGCGGCCCCTTGGGATTGGATTTTGAAGTTGCAGCCAAGATTAGTGGCTCACGATTTGTGGTGCTCAAAGGACCTATCGCAAGACTACATCGCGCCTTAGCGCAGTTCATGCTCGACACTCATACAACGCAGCATGATTATCAAGAGATCTATGCACCTTATATGGTGAATGCTGCTTCGATGCGAGGCACAGGACAGTTGCCCAAGTTCGAAGAGGATCTCTTTAAAGTTCCCCGTCAAATGGGTGGGGAAGATGAGGGCGGCGAAGCTAAAACTGAAAACTTCTATCTCATACCAACAGCAGAAGTACCAGTGACAAACTTGGTGCGTGATGAGATTGTGAATGCCGATAACTTACCTATGAAGTTTGTAGCGCATACACCTTGCTTCCGTTCTGAGGCAGGTAGTTATGGGCGCGATGTACGGGGCATGATTCGTCAGCATCAATTTGACAAAGTAGAGTTAGTGCAAATCACGAAGCCAGAGCATTCGATGCAGGCATTAGAAGATTTAACAGGCCATGCAGAGAAGATTCTAGAATTACTTGAATTGCCTTACAGAAAAGTATTACTCTGCACTGGCGATATGGGTTTTGGTAGTACCAAGACTTATGACCTAGAAGTATGGGTGCCGTCACAAAAAGCCTATCGTGAGATTAGCTCTTGCTCCAGCATGGGTGATTTCCAGGCTCGTCGTATGCAAGCCAGATTCAAAGCGGGCCAAGGTAAGCCAGAATTAGTGCACACCTTAAACGGTTCAGGTCTTGCAGTAGGTAGAGCGCTTGTAGCCCTAATTGAGAATAAGCAACAAGTCGATGGCAGTATCTCCATTCCTAAAGCCCTGCAACCCTATCTCGGTGGTTTAGATACTCTCAAGCCGATCTAGATAGAGTAAGAGATAGCGATCCCAAAGCTATAATTGCCCTTCGGTTCGGAGAGGTGGCAGAGTGGTCGAATGTACCTGACTCGAAATCAGGTAAATAATAAATATCGATCAATCTCGATAAATAGCAAAAAAATGTAATGCACTGATTTATAACAAAATAATACTTAGTGGGTATTGTTTTGAGTTGTTTGGTATGCAATAATTTTGATTACATAGTGATTACATGGGATCAAAATGCGGGTGAACCTGACAACCGAAAGAGTGGCAAATTACACCCATAAGGGGGATCGTTCGCAGAGCTTTCTATGGGCGGTAGAGCCATCTGGTTTGGGGATTAGAGTTACCAAACCAAGCCCTCGAAATCCCAAAGGAAGCAAGGCTTACATTTGGCAAGGCCGTCTTGATAAAAATACTCCACCCATACGCATCACCATAGGAAATACTAATGTTTGGTCGCTTGATCAAGCAAAAGCGCAAGCTCGTAGTTTTCAGACTGAAGTTGATAAGGGTAGAGACCCAAGAGAGGTGAAAGCCCAATCTATTGCCTCGGATATAGCAATTAGAGAGTCTAGGGCTATCGCCAAAAAAGAAAAAGAACTCCAAGGAAAGCTAACGCTGAGAGCTTTATGTGTTGCTTATTGCGAGGGCTTAAAAGCAAAAGGCAAAATTAAGTCTGCAACTGACACAATGAGCGCTTTTAGGGTTCATGTTTTTCCTACTGATTTTGCAGGCAAGCCAGCTAAAGAAATTACCAGTAAAGACATTAGCCAAATAATTCGTAAGGTGTTTGAGTCTGGTAAAGAACGTACGGCTGGAATATTGCGTAATTACTTGGTGGCCGCTTATAACTCTGCTAGAAAAGCACCTTTTGACCCAAAAGCAATATCTACTCTCATCCCTTTCGATATTACTTCAAACCCTGCTGAGATCATTGCTACGATTCCAGTAAAAAGAGGTGAGCGTCATTTATCTGTAGCCGAATTGAAGGCTTATCTATCTTCATTGGGTAATAGCCCTGTAGATTTATTACTTAAAGTCCATCTCTATTCTGGTGGTCAGCGTATCGCACAATTAGCTAGAGCAACTGTAAAAGATTATCAACCTGATACTGCAACTTTAAGATTATTTGACCCAAAGGGCAAAAGGGCAGAACCTAGAGAGCATTTCATACCATTGGCATCTAAGGCCGAGGAGATCCTTAACTCAATATGCCAAGGTGAGGAAAAATTATTCAAATCCAATGAGCGTGAGGCGGGCGCAAGAGTTGCGGAAATAAGTAAGGCAATCGGCAAAGATTCTTTTGATATGCGAGACCTAAGACGCACTTGCGAGACAATGCTGGTATCCATGGGAATAACTAAAGAGATAAGAGCGCAATTGCTAAGTCATGGTCTTGGTGGTGTGCAAGATGCTCACTATGACAGACATAATTATTTAAATGAAAAACGGAATGCGCTGGTTGCTTGGGAATCAAAGCTAGATGAAATTATTAGTGGAAATACTAATAAATCTAATGTAACCAGCATCAAACAAGTTGCTTGAAACTTAAACCGCCAAATAATTAGCCCATTCTTTTAGATAGATTCGTAATGTAATACATTTATTTTTATCAATTTTTATCCTAATAAATCTGTGATTAAATAAAAAAATAGATGTATTACATATCTAAATAGTTATATGAAAAATATTTTGACTTTTGCAACATCTTCGATAGCTGTAAATCAATTCAATAATAAGTAAAATTTACCTACAGTATTAATTGGTAAGACAAGCTAATAAGCGTTTAATTCTGTGCTTATTGCTCAATACAAGATAAGAAACTGTTTTTAAGACAACTGCCCAACTAGCTTTGCTATTTGGATTTCTTATTTTTTATTGGAGCAATTGTGATGGAGAAGAAACTTCTTCCTACTAAAGAGTTTGCAAGGAAATATCTAGTCCAACCCTCAACGGTGCGTAGAGCCTATTGTTTGCAGGGGCACTATTGCGGAATTAAGCCTATCAAGCTACCAAACAGACTTCTTCTTTGGCCTTGTGAGGCTTAATATGGAGTCATCAATAAAAAAGCCCTTGGCGAAGGGCTTAATTACTACTGCTGATAGCTCATATTCTAAATCAATAGAGCAAATCCGACAAGAAGCCAGTCTTGCTGTTGCGAAGTTTACTGAAGCATCTAAGGCATCTAAAGAAACAAGTGCAAAAGTAATTTCAATTCAAAGTTATGAGCAAACTGCAGTCTTGCAAAAAGCATCAGAACTAAAACCAAAACCTATCAATTGGCTTTGGAATGGTTGGATTGCTGGTGGCAAGTTTCACTTACTTGGTGGAGTTGCTGGCACAGGAAAAACAACTATTAGTCTTGCATTAGTTTCTAGCATCACTACTGGTGGAAGGTTTCCTGATGGTTCTAAAGCACCAAAAGGCAATGTAGTTGTTTGGACTGGTGAGGATGATGTCTGCGACACCTTAACCCCTAGGCTTATGGCTATGGGGGCTGACTTAGACAAGGTTCATTTCATCCAAGGCATGAAAACAGGTAATGAAGAAAGACCTTTTGAGCCCAGTTCGGATATGCCTTTCCTTAAAGATGCAATCGAGAGAATTGGTGATGTAAAAGTTTTAATCATTGACCCAATTGTTTCGGTAGTTAAAGGCGATTCCCATAAAAATGCCGAGGTTAGAAAAGACCTAACTCCACTAGTTCAGATGGCTGAACAAATAGGCTTTGCCATCATTGGTATTACTCACTTTTCAAAAGGCACTTCTGGCAGAGAGCCCATCGAGAGAATTACTGGAAGTCTTGCATTTGGTGCAGTAGCCAGAGTTGTGTTGGTCGCATCTAAAACCAAAAATGAGGATGGCGATGACATTCGCATCTTTCTGAGAGCCAAATCAAATATCGGAGTTGATGAGGGTGGATTTGAATATTCACTTGAATCTGCAACTACTGAAAATGGCATTGAAACCTCCAGAGTTCTTTGGGGTTCACTTATTGAAGGTTCAGCAAGGGAACTTCTGGGCGATGCAGAAGAAGAATCTGGTGGTGGTGGCATCAAGGGATGTATGAGTCTTATTACTGACCTCTTGGCTTATGGAGGGGTAAGTGCCACCCAGATGGAGAAAGATTGCAAAGGTGCTGACTATTCAGTTGCAACTATAAGAAGAGCAAAGAAACAGTTAGGCATTAAGTCCATCAAAAGAGGTATGGGTTCTAAAGGTATATGGGTCTGGGAACTTCCTAAGATGCTCAATATTCCCAAAGATGCTCACACTCGTAGAGTGAACACCTTAGGCAAAAGTGAACACCTTGATGACACAGCGATTGTTGAGGGGGAGTTATGAACCCAATTCAAATAATCGAAAAGGCCAATTCACTTGGTGTCAGTCTTTATTTAACAGACAAACAATCAATCCACTTTAAAGGTGAGGGCAAATCGATCGAAGAGTTGATGCCATTACTACAAGCCCATAAAGCCCAACTCATTCAATGGCTAGAGTTCTGCGATTTGTATGCCTATGTAGCCATTAAAAGCGATTGGGAGGAGGCAGACCTTCAGCAATGGAGAGAAGACCTTGCCGAACAACCAGAACTCACCATGGAGTGTTTAAGAGCAATAAAGCACTCATGGAAAAGGGGTGGCTATGGCTATCTGACTTTGGCTGACTGGGTAGGTGGAGAAACAAAAAGTAAATCAAATGGTTTTAAAAGCACAAGCGGAAGTGAATTTTTCGCATCTGCCAGTTTCACAAAAAAGGATAACAAAGATGAGATACGCAATACCAAATGAAGTGAGAAAAGCAAACGGCATGAGAATTCGCAGGAAATTAGCTGAAATTCCAGCCGATATGCGCAAACCTTTGGATCTAGCGGAGTGGGTTGATAGCTTAGAGAGCTTTAACAGGGCAAAGTTTATGGAAGAAGCCCATTACTTTATGGATCGGGTCTATAACGCTGATCCTAGAAGCTATGAGCTAACCCTCTATTTTTTGGCTGATGCCATGCAAACCTATTTAGAGGCAAACCAAGGGTTTCGGGAGAGCGGATCTGCAATCCTGATTAACGGCAAAAAATCCCCTTGGCTCAAAGTGAGAGATATAGCTTTGGAATCGGTAATACGGCTCTCTAGGGAATTGGGGCTTACTCCAGCTTCTCGACTGCCCGCACCATCAAATGAGGTTAAGAGAGTTTTTGATCTCTTAACTTTCCCAAATACAAAACACGATAAGACCTAATTAACCAAGCCCTTGTCCATATCTGGGGCATTTATATGGAGTATTTATGAAACTAACTATGTTTGAAGAAGTAACTTTAATGAAGCGAGCCTGCAATATTCATGGCTGTGGAGTGACTGAATTAAAGGCAATTCTTAATTCAAAAATGAGATCAGATTCTTCTAAGGCTGATGCAATTGCAAAAACATTTGCAAAGCTAAAGGCGATGCAGATTACCAAAAAGACAGAAGCAAGGTCTGACAAGGAATCTAAATCTTTGGCTAAAGTTTTGGCGCAGAAATTAACTCCCCTTGAGGAGTATGTGGCTCAAAGTAAAAATCCTGAAGAAATTCAGAAATCAAGCTGGGTTAGGGCAATTTTTAATAAGGGGGCAGTAACTCATGCAGAAGCAATAGCCCTGTTAAGTAATTCTGCCATCTCATCAATGAAAGCTGTTGATCCATTCGCTGTTCAGAAGGCTCAATTGCATTGTGATGAAGCGATCAAGCGCATTGCCTTGATTTTTTGTAAACGCTTTAACCTAATTTAATCAAAGTGTCCCGCCTGATGCGCTTTTAGGTTTTTGACATTCCTTACTAAGAAGTCCTGTTGAGTGATTTAGCAGGGCAATCAGGCACTAACAAACGGAGAAAAAATGAAAGATTTTGAAATTATGAAAAAAGTATTAGCAAGTGGCGAGGTGGGTGATATTCAGGTTCAATTAGTTACTACGCCAAGATATTTAGTAAAGGCTGGCAATCAAAAGATTTGGCTAGAGGCAAATAAAAACTATGAAACCAATGCCAACTCAACTGAATCCTGGGCATTGCAAAGAATTAAAGAGAGTTTGACAACAAAATACATGGGAGAGTCTTTCCCTTGGATAGCGGTTGATAAAAATTCATCCATGAGGGAAAACCAATCGTTGCAATTATTTTTGAAATTTAGCGAGGATGAATTTTCTGGCACTTTAATGGCTCATAATCTCAAAAATCATATTGCTATCAACTCTGGCGAAAATCAAAGCCCTGAGGCAATTGCTGGCTTGGAGTCAGCCAAGCAGTCCCGAATCATTTTTAACCTAGTTGGTAGCGAGCCTTGTAAGGACAAGAAGGGGTTTGATCGAGTTAAGAGAGGAAAGCGGGCTATTTTGTGGATTAATACTTTGACTGGTGATTGGGTAGGAGAAAAAACTGATGCTTGTAAAAAAGAGTACCCGCCACTAGCCCATTTGAGCCCCCATGAGATACCTAACGAGGAATTAATGAAGGCAATGAGCTTTGCTCCTTGTGAGTAAAGTTCTGGAATTGATAGATAAGTTTTGCTGTAAGAAAAAAAAGGGGGGGCTGTAAAGGCTTCCCCTTTGCTAATTACAATATTGAGATATGTCCGATATCGAATTTTTTTCTAAATTAAAGCCGAAGCGATTAACCTCAATTAATGAGGACATAAAAAATTCTCAGTCAGAAATATTAGCTGATAGAGCCCGCTATGCTAAGTTTGGTACGAATAGCAAGAAGAAAGCGGCTCTTTTGGAGTCGGGAAAAGTAGAGGAGCTGATTCGTGAAAGATTTCCCGAAGAAGATTAAACCGACTCTTGAGAGTCTTCTTAGTGACATGAAGGTTGTTACTGGCAAGACTCTGCTCAAGCAGGCGGAGGAAAAAAAGAAAGAGCAGGCTCTTTTTCAAGAGGTCATTGAATTTGAATTAAGAAACCCCAGAGTTAAAAAATCAAAATAGCTTTAGTTTGCTTTCTGTCAAAGTCATGAGCTTGGAAGGTTTTATGTTGAGAGCCTTAGCTAACTTAAAAATCATCGTAATCGTGGGCTGATTCCTGCCTAGCTCTATTAGGCTGACATAGTTTCTTTCGATACCCGCTTCTAAAGCAAGTTCCTCCTGTGTAAGCCCCGCGTTTTTTCGGCACTCCCGTAGGGTAATCCCGAAAGATTGGCTTGGAGTAGGTGTTTTCTTATTGCCCAACATAGTGGGCAAACTTTGACTTAATTGCTACACTAAGTCTTCATAATATATTGTGAATTTAGGGTATTACAAATGAAGAAGATTCTGATAGTTACAACCTTGGTCTTTACCTTATTTGGTTGCGCTAACAATGTGTGGGTTAAGCCAGGGGCAACATTGAGCGATTTTAATATTGATAAAGCCCAATGTAATGCTCAGGCATATTCAATTCCTTTTGCAAGTGTTTATCAGCAAGTAGCTGTTCAAAATGAATGTATGCAGGGTAAAGGCTGGACTCTGAGAGACAAGGCAAGTAATGATGCAAGCAATATAGCATCGCAGTCTAGCTGGCAATCTGTTATGTCCAAAATCGAGGCAGAGGTAAAAGCCAGATGTGATGATCCTGCAAATAAAGCATATTTTTCAAAAACAGCTTGTCTATCTACAAACATCACCATTGATCAAATGGCTGATGATTCAAAAATTACTTCTCAACAAAAGCCAGTATTGATGGCAGTTAAGAAAAGTTTAGATGCCCAGATGACAAAGGCTTTTGATACTTTGAAACAGATACCCAACGCTCCTGGTGCAAGAATTGCATCTCAGTATCAAGCTCAATCTGCCGAAGCAGATAAAAATTTTCTTGATTTGTATTCTGGAAAAATTACTTGGGGTGAATACAACCAAAAAAGAAAAGAGTTAGGAGTTAGGTTGCAAGAGGGTTTCAAAAATACCAAATGAAAATCATTTTAAAAATTGGATTTAACGCTCTATTGCTTTTATCCATGGCTTCCTGTTCAACGACCCCAGTCTCAACGAAAGATTCAAAATTAATTGGTGAGAGCCAAATTTTGGAAGATGGTAAGAAACTCCTGACTCCATCTAAAAATACTGGTGAGATTATTATTAAGCGAGATAGTGGAATTTTCGGTGGTGCTTGTGCCACACTTATTTACATTGATGGTAAATCAGTTGCTGAAATAGATACTTCCGAAAAGGCCATCTTTTATTTGCCAGAGGGTGAGCATTTCATCGGTGCTGAGCCTACTGGGATATGCGTAGGTGGTTTGGCTGAAGTTATTGCTAATGTGAAGGCTGGATCAACTTTAGTATTTAGGTACGGAATTATGGGTAACGGCAACTCGGGTATTTATCCAACCTCTTTTTAGTTAAGCATATTGGAGTTTGGCCATTTCAATTGAAGCGTGAAGTATTGGCTATCGTTTATGATTTCACAATTGCAATACTAGGTAATAAATCTTTATTTTGATTACATTGTGATTACATTGGCAAATAATGTAATTTTCGAAAAATACAAAATAGCCACATAACCTATATAGTAAATAGCTCGGAGAGGTGGCAGAGTGGTCGAATGTACCTGACTCGAAATCAGGCGTAGGGTCAAACCTACCGTGGGTTCGAATCCCACCCTCTCCGCCATGCCAATTTAGTCACTTGATCCCTGCTTTAACCCTTGGGGCAACTACTTAGATATTCATTTCTAATATTTGTAATAATGGTTCAAAGCAGGAATGAATAAAAATTGATTGAATATAAAAAAACCTCGTTGAGATTCTTGCCTCGTTTGCACTCTACTGGAGCATGGCTTCGATTCTTTACTTTATTCCAGCATTAAAGAGCGGGCCGCTCACGTACTATCTATTTCTTCCTGCGGCTATGAAGTTATTTGCGATATTAATTTTTAGGTGGCGTGCGGTGATTGGGGTTTCGTTGGCAGTTTTATCTCGGTTGGAGCTAGTTGCCCCCGATGAACCTATGATGAGTTGGTTAATTGTTGCCGTGTTTTCTACGCTAGCTATCTACCTTGTTATTGAGCTTTCATTGAAGTTGCTCAGAATTCACAGGGATTTATCAAACTTCAAATACCTTCAAGTGGTGATTTTGGCGCTTTTGGCCAGCCTTACCAATGGCTTTACTTTTTCGTTTGGAGTTAGTCACCTGACAGATATGCGGGTCGGCGAAAATATATTTCACGGCGGTTTTTTGGCTGGTGTAGGCAGTTTTACAGGCAATGCTTTGGTCGTTTGCCTCTTGATATTAATATTGAAGCATAAAACAAGCATCTTAAATTTAATCAATACTATGAAAAAAAGCTAGCCTATACAGATACGTCAGGTAATATGCTTATATTAAATCTAGAACTAGGGACCACCCTGATCATGAGACAAAAATGACTACTATGAACCAATCTTCGTATATACGCTTCCTGAATTGCATTGATGCACTAGAAGAAAAAGGCGGCGTAAAAAAATTGGATGCAATTGAAACCCAGCTACTTGACTGGGTCATGATGACTGATGCACAAGGTTGTGAAATTTTAGTTGGCGATTTATTGCTGCTGAGTCATATTGGTTCGCAGGCTACTTTGCATGGACGTGTACAAAAACTGATCGAATTGGGTTACGTAAAGCAGGCCCTGGATTCAGTAGATGGTAGAAAAAAGAAAATCCTCCCAACAAAGCTGGCGATAAAGCGCTATGAAATACTATCCAAGCTTTTAGAAAAAGCTATCACTGCGTAGCAGATAAAGTGAGGCCTTCTCTCGGGGGCTTTGCAGGGACCTCATCAAACGCTTGAGTATTTGGATTGGGCCGTTACAGAGTTAGTTAATAGACAACTTTAGCCGTAACGGTGATATAGCTTTGCTTGTCCATTCTTTGCAATAGCCAAGACATCATAGGGATCTTTCCTACCCTTGTATTCAGGGCCATCCATGCCGGGAGATCCAACAGGCATTCCAGGAACTGCTAGCCCTGCAATATTAGGCCTTTCCTTTAGAACCCGAGCAACATCTCTCGCGGGTACATGGCCCTCAAAAGCATAACCACCAATTAGGGCTGTATGGCAGGAACCATATTGAATATCAACACCTAATTTCTTTCTAGCTACATCATTGCCATCATCATGGACTTTGCCAAGGGTAAAACCATTTTTAGTCATGTGGTTTACCCAGTCATGACAACAACCACATGTTGGCGATTTCCAAATTTCAATAGTCGTTTGATTGCTGGTCGCCATGGCGAGATCCATGGGCAGTAAGCAGGTTAATAATCCCTTGAGTATCTGTCGACGGTAAATGTTCTGCATTTTTTGCCTTATTTCTGAAGAGCTGTTTTCCAGTCCCTAAATACATCTAGGTCAACTCCATCGGGATAGTTGAGCAGTCCCTGTGTATATCCCTTTTTACCTTTTTCACCATATTGCCAAATGATTTCCTTCGTTTTGCGATCAACCACGATAACCCTGTCATTGAGGTCATCTACGATTAAAACGTCGCCTGTATCTGGGAGCTCTCTAGCGATCGAAGAATGGTCTAAGACGCCATCTCCTTCCTTGGCAAAATACTCCCAAGTAATTTTTCTGGTGAGTGGATCAAAAATGACTACTCTTCCTGGTTTCCAGAAGTCAGCAACAATGATTTGTTTACCATCAACCGTTGGAAAGGCATCAGAAGGGTAGCGAATATTCGGAGCCTTAACGCTCCACACTACCCTCCCTTCCCTAGTAATGCGGGAGATCCATGAGTCAGTAATTTCTGTGATGAGAATATCGCCATTCTCCATTGGAGTTGCGCCGTTTGGATGGGCTAATTCGTAAGGAGGATTGTGTTTGCATTTCCCCGGTGTACCCCATTGAGAAACAGTTGAATTATCTTTGGGATCAATAATCAGGACACGGCAATTGCGAATATCAGCGGTTATGAATTTTCCATCAGCGAGTAAGTGCGCATCGTCAGGGTAGTTGAGTAAGCCTGGACCGCTGCCACGTCTATCTGGAATACCATAAGTCCAAGCAAGCACTTTCTTTTCATAATCCACAATATGGACATCAAAGTTATCTTCTTCGCTCACAGCCAGTTGCTTGCCATCAGGGGAGAAGTTCACATCCTCATTCCCGCGATAGGCTTTAATGCTGGGTGATGGGAATTCCCAAATAATTTTCTTGTTTGGGGCAATTTCAATTAAGCGGTTATTGCGTCGATCGGCAATCACAATGGGATAAGGCAAAGGCTTGCCCCAGGAGGCTACTGGTTTTTGACGATTGCCGGTGATCACTGGAATAGGGGGCAAAACAGCGCCACTGGATACGACTCCTGCGCCCAGCATTTCTGAGGTAACTTGCACTTCAACGCCTGCTGGATTGCCAGCCTTAGTGACCTTGGTTTCTGCTTTGCTGTGTATAGGCGTCAATCCAAGACAAAGAAAGACGGCAACCCAATATAAATCAGAGGTCTTGGGAAATGCTGCAAGTTTGGTATGCATGAGAATCCTTAGTCAAAACACGAGGTGTTGATTTGATTATTGAGGACTTATGCGCTTGAGGATTTGATCTATCGCAACTCGATGATGGATTCTCAATATTGCTTTACATGCTTTCTAGAATCGGGCGCTGATTGACGGGTTGTGCTGCGCGGGCATTATCAGAAAAAGATTTTTTGTAAACAGCTAACTGTTCAGTGGATACAGAAATAGGTTCTTTTAAGATAAGCCATTCGACTCCTTCGGTGCAAGGGGGCGCTGTTAGAGAGCCCATATAACGGTAATAGCCCTTACTCACAGGGAGTAAGCCATTGACATTAATTGATGTACTTTGAATGGCTTGATTAGGGCCCACTTGTTTGGGAATATTGCTTAAGAGGGTATCGAAAGTTTTATTCGAATCGCCCACGCGAAATAGCACAACTAAGGCTAGTAGTTGCCCGCTCGAACTTTTATGTAGAAAGTGAGCGCCCATCGGGAAGGTCTCACCGGAAATTTGGTCTCCAGCTGGGGTATGAAAATGCACCTGAGAAAGAGTGTAGATTTGTTTGCCAAGCTTGAGCTGGCTGTGGTTATTTAGTCTTACGCGCAAGGTATGCCCATCATTGGCAATGACTAATGGTGAAGTCAGATAGGTAAATTCTAGAGCGGGAAGTTTTTGCTTTTGGGTTGAGGTGATGTTGATGGGTGATTGCAGGCGGCCAGTATTACAGGTATTTGCTAGGCAAGAGAATGACACTGAGGCACAGAGCGGTAACAACAATCGAGTAATGAGTCGCATATCCTTACATTACCTCAAATATGGCCGCATGATAATTTGTAAGGAGTTATTGATTTAAAACAAATCGCCAGTTACTTCTTAGTCCTACATTACATAGATTTACGGGGCAATGATGAAGCATCAATTGACAGTAGAACAATTGTGGGAAGATGTTTTAAGCGTACGCACACAGTCCCCGCTAGTTCACAGTATTACCAACTTGGTTGTCATGAATTTCAATGCCAATATGCTGCTAGCCTTGGGCGCTTCCCCAATCATGGCGCATGCCATTGAGGAGGTTGAGGAAATGGTGGGCATCTCACAGGCCCTAGTACTCAATATTGGTACTTTAGATGAGGGCTGGGTACGCGCAATGGGTGTGGCTAAAAAATGCGCTCGGGCAAAAGGTGTGCCCGTGACCTTAGATCCCGTCGGCGCTGGGGCGACCTCATATCGAAATCAATGCATCACTGAGTTGATTTCATCTGATCCGCCAAATATCATTCGCGGCAATGCATCTGAAATCATGAGTGTTGCAGGTCTAGCAGTAATAACAAAAGGAGTTGATAGTTCAGTCAGATCTGATCACGCTATTGAAGCGGCCATGACTTTAGCTCGACAGATTGATGGGCTTGTTTGTATTTCAGGGCAGACCGATCATGTGATCGACGGCATGGGACGACATGTAAGCCTCTCAAATGGCAGTCAATTAATGACCAAGGTTACGGGAGTAGGTTGCTGCGCTACTGCAATGATTGGCGCATTCTCTGCCGTACAGCCTGATTGGTTCAGGGCTACTGTGGGTGCAATGGCTTATCTGGGGGTGGCCGGAGAAATTGCAGAGCGCAAAACAATGGCTACCGGAGGTGGTGCCGGCAGCTATCAAATCAATCTATTGGATGCGGTGAATTTGCTCGATCAGGAAATGTTTATTAAAACCGTCAACCTGGAATTAACCAAGTACTAAGGCAAGAAGTCTGGGTGTGAAAGTCTGCTTTAGGGTTATGGATGTCGCCTGACTAGCAAATTCAGGTAAATAAGCTTCGCGGGTTCATTTAGACTTTTTATTGAGGCCGAATTGGTAATTCAGATAATATCTAGCGATAATTACTGAATCGGAAATAATCCATGCCCAGCTTTATCTATCGATTTTCAAATCTAGCGATTATGGTGTTTTTTATCATCTTAATTACTACGGTAATGAACTACCTTCCAAAACTGCTTCAATTACTTCCCTTCATGGATCCTAGTGACGAGAGTACAAAATTAGGTCAGTCCTTATTTTCACCAATTGCTTCTAGTGCAGGCCTGCTGATAGGTTTTTTATTAAATCAGGCGCAAACCAATTTTCGTGAAGTTGAGATGATAGTTTCTTCAGAGGCGGGCAGAATAAATAACCTTGATAGGCTTCTACTTCGATTTGGAAGTGAACAGGCTTTAGGTATTCGCCTCAAAATAAGGGCATATATTGAGTCAATCATTAAGGATGAGTGGCCCGATCTCAGGGAAGGTAGGGGTAGCAATAAAACGCATATGATTTGGCGATCAATTTCTCAAGATGTATTTCAGCTTGACCCACAAACTCCAAAACAGCTTGCCTTATATTCAGACATTATTAAAAAATCTGAGGAAATTTCTGAAAGTCGCGAGATGAGAATTGATAGATCAGAAAAACATTTACCTGCATTATTTTGGGTTGTTATTTTTCTTTGTCTTGGAACACTTATGGGCGTCAATACTTTATTTTTACCTTCCGATCATTTCGTATTCGGTTTAACCATTCTTCCAATAGCATTTGGGGGATTGATTTCCTTATTAGTAATAACGGATAGACCTTTTAGAGGGCAAAATGCCATCACCTCCTCTGCGTTAGGTAAGGTGCTGGCATCAATCAAAACTAGAAATATATAGGGCGGCAACCCTCTTCCAGGGCATCAAAACAGAGAAAGGTTTAGTAAAACCGTCAGCCCGGAGTTAACTTAGTACTAAGGTTAAGAATCTGGAAATATCCGTTAGCTCATCTGGGTGGAGTGAGTGCTCCATGGGGTAGGTATTCCAATCCACTTGATAGCCCAGCTTTTCTAATACATCAACAGATGCTTCGGCGCGTTCCGGAATCACAACAGCATCCCAAATTCCGTGAGCCATAAAAATAGGTGTGCCCTGATTGGCGGCGCTTCTTTCCGTTGCCAATGATGTTGCTAGTGGTAAGTAGCCTGATAGCGCCATGATCCCTGCCAACTTATGCGGGAAACGCAGGCCTACCTGTAAGGACATGGCGCATCCTTGTGAGAATCCAGCCAAGACAATTTTTTCATAGGCAATGCCACGGGTAGCTTCGCGCTCAATCAGGGCGGTGATGGCTGCAGCAGATTTCTGTATACCAGATACATCTTGGCGATCGGTGAGATCTCTACCGGTGATGTCATACCAAGCTGGCATGACATAGCCACCGTTTACAGTAACCGCCATGCTGGGTGCGCTTGGGAAAACAAACCGAATTGCTGGACAATCTGTCAGTTTGAGCTGAGGAATAATAGGTACAAAGTCGTTTCCGTCAGCGCCTAGGCCATGGAGCCAGATTACTGAAGCGCTTGGATTGGGTGCGGTTTCTATTTCAATGCAGGGAAGAGTGGTCATATGTATTTAATGGTTAATTGCCAAAACGAATATTAAAGCTCCGTTAATATAGGCTTACAGCACCCACGGAGTAGTGTATTCATGAATAAAAATTATCTTACTGTAATTGCTATTGTTGGCCTCAGTCTTGTGGCTTGCGGGACCCCACCTAGTCAGTTTGGCGTCTATCGACAGTCTGATGGAACTATTGGGGTGCACTCTCCGAAATCAGCCACAGAAGAGGAGTCTCACGATGCGGCTGTGGAGGAGTGTAAAAAACTAGGAAAGCGAACCGCAACTGTTCTGGAAGGACGTAAAACAGTAAACGACCGCTTTCCTATGACTTACATCTATGCCTGTGGAAATTAATCTTTAGAAATTAGCTAAGCAACCACTTCTTAATCGATTTATCCACACACATGGCATCTAAAGCGATACCAAAGAATTCAGATCCGTTAGTGATCATGCTTTCAATTGCTTCTACCTTGCCAGATTTAATGCCGCGCAAGTAAGTTGCAACACGATATCTAAGGAAATGCTCATCTTCATCTTCTTCATTGGTTGTGGAGCAAATTTCTAGGCTGCCATAACGCGTTTCCGGATTGATATTCAAGATCGCTAAACCTAAAGCGGCAATGAGTTTATCTGGAACGGGGATGGGCACGTAGGAGTAGAGGGATACCAGTCGCTCTTCTTCATCGACTTCAATGATGTGATCAATCTCTAAGGTATCTTGCTCTGTTAATTCTGTTTCACCAGAGTCGCCGCCACCGAAGGTGGATTCAAACTGCAGCATCGCAGTATTGCTGTCTCTGGAGATCTCGATCATGTCAGGGTAGCCAAGCAGGCCTTTCCACCAATACATCAGCGAGAAGGTGCATGGCTTTACCTCTACCAAACCTTCGTCGGTGGATTTGGCAAAGTAAAGACCATAAAATTCATCGTCCGACTCTAGTCCGTATTGATCAACCTTGGGTGATTTAATGGCAGCCTTTTTAACTGGCTTCTTAGCCGGTTTTCTGACAGCAGGTTTCTTTGCCGCTACTTTTTTAACTGGTTTCTTAGCAACTGGCTTTTTGGCAGTCACTTTCTTAGGAGAAGCTTTTTTGGCAACTACTTTCTTCGTTGCTGGTTTTTTCACTACCTTTTTCACTACCTTCTTGGCAGGAGCCTTTTTGGCAACTGGCTTTTTAGTAGCTTTTTTTGCAGGGGCTTTTTTTACCACCTTGGTAGCTACTTTCTTTTTTGCTGATAACTTCTTTGTAGCCATGGTTTATTACCCTTCTTTTGGTAGTTATTGTGCATAGTGCACTGTTTGATATTACTGCAATTTATATAAGGATTTGCTGCTTCTATATGAGGGTTTTCCGTGGAATTACAAGGGGGCTGGTGGATTTATCAAAAAATTGTTTTCAGCACCTTGAAATTGGGCGCTCACTTGCTAAACTGGAACAGTGCAGTTATCGACCACCAACATCTAAAGAGAGTTTATGTTCCCTGAATATGGTGAATTAATTAGCAAGCTAAAAACGTCGGATCGCCATTTTTCACATTTATTTGATAAGCACAATGATTTAGACGCAAAGATTTTGCGCATGGAGTCTCATAAAGAGCCCGCTACCCCTGAGGAAATTGAAACCCTCAAGAAAGAGAAATTACTTTTGAAGGATCAGATCTACGCGACTTTGAAGAAGGCCAGCGCTTAGTTAGGCTTTTTTAAGGAAGCAGGCTTTTAACAGCATATTGCCTGCTTCTGTTTTGCAGTCCACTTCATGATCGCCCGAAACTAGGCGAATACCCTTGATCTTGGTGCCAACCTTAAGGGTGGTTGAAGAGCCTTTAACTTTCAGGTCCTTGATGAGGGTAACGGTATCCCCGTCAGCCAGTAAATTGCCATTGACATCTTTTACGATCAACCCCACTTCAATGTCATCTGCTACTGCAGCCATGGGCCACTCATGCCCGCATTGTGCACAGACAAAATTTTCACCATCTGGATAGGTCATATCCTCTTGGCAGGCTGGGCATTTAGGTAGGGCAGCTGGAGTAGTCATGTCATTCTTAGTTGAGGTAATGCTATATTTTAAGCGCTTGCATTATTCATCTTTGATATTGGCAGCCTTAATAATTTTTGTCCAGCGCGCCACATCGGCTTTTAAGAAGGCTTGAAATTCTGCTGAGCTTCCACCTACTGGCTCGGCACCTAAATTTTTAATGCTGGTAACGACTTCAGGGCTTGCCAATGCTTTGGTGATAGCAGCATTCAGACGCTTTACCACTGACTCTGGCGTGCCTTTGGGGGCAAAGTATCCAACCCATGGAGCAGTGTCCTCAAAACCCTTAAAGCCAGCTTCGTTCATAGTGGGCACGCCCGGGAAATCTGGACTGCGCGCTTTAGTGCCGGTAGCGAGAACGCGAATACGATTATTTTTAGCCAACTCTGGAACGCCAACAATCGGGTAGAACATGAAATCGACTCTTCCAGCCATTACGTCTATCAGGGCTGGGCCGTTTCCTTTGTAGGGGATGCCAGTCATCTGCAAATGGGCCTCTTCTGCAAACATTTCTGCGGTCAGGTGGCCAGAGCTGCCATTGCCTGATATCGCATAGTTAATTACGCCTGGACGTGCTTTAGCTGCTTGCACAACATCATTCACAGTTTTATAAGGTGATTCAGGGCTAGTCACCATCACCATGGGTAAGTTAGCAACTTGTTCAATTGCAACAAAATCTTGCAATGGTTTGTAAACATTCTTCTTGAGAATAGGATTTACGTTGAAATGGAGTGATGCGCAAAACAAGGTGTAGCCATCCGGTGCAGCATTGAGTGCTGCATTCGTAGCAATCATCGAATTGGCACCGGCAATATTTTCCACAATGACAGGCTGCCCTAGATTGAGAGTCATTTCTTTAGCGAGAACTCGCGCAATGATGTCAGTAGGGCCTCCAGCAGTAAATCCAATAATGACTTTAATAGGACGGATCGGATAGTTCGCCGCCGAGTTGCTTTGAGCAAATCCTGAAAGGCTAAAAAAGAAAGCGGCCAAGCAAAGGAAATATTTGATGTGATATTTTTTGGAGTTCATATTTTCTTTCGTAAGCTATGCGATGGTGTTAATCAAAGCATCTAGGTGGGTGATGGATAGCTTGACCTCATCTCCCGGTTTTAACCAAACGGGTGGGTTTCTGAAGGCGCCTATGCCTGCTGGAGTCCCGGTAGCAATAATATCCCCGGGCTCTAAGGTGGTGAATGTGGAAATATATTCAATCTGAAAGTCCACAGGGAAAAGCATATCCCGAGTGTTGCCATGCTGCATGAGTTCACTATTGAGCCACAGGTTTAACTCTAGTTCCTGGGGGTTGGTCAGCTCATCTGCCGTCAAAATATAGGGTCCCAATGGGCAAAACCCATCCATGCTTTTGGCGAAAGTCGTTTGTGGTGGGCTGATATCAAACTGAAACTCTCGGGCGCTGACATCATTCAAGATCGTGTACCCGGCAACATAGTCGAGTGCCTGATCCCTAGAAATATTTTTAGCCCTTCTTCCAATCACTACTGCTAATTCAATTTCAAAATCGAGCTTAGTGACACCGGGGGGCGTATGAATAATGGTATTGGGTCCTGTGATGGAAGATGGAAACTTAGAAATAATGCGGGGTTTCTCAAACGGCTGTACGCCAGTTTCTTTGGCGTGATCGGCATAATTTCTACCCAGGGCAACAATTTTTCCAGGGCGTAACAAGGGCGCCTGAAGTTCCACCTCTGCCAGTGGGATGAAGTTTTTTGTCGACTGAATATATTGATTAAGTTCAGAAAAAAGTGTCTTATTACTTTCTAGCTCTCGCAAAAGCTCAACCATGTTACCCACTGGTGTGCATGCTTTTTGGAGGTATGAGGTTAATTCAATAATGTTGGGGTATTGCATGACCCCAATGAGGTATTGATTTGACTTCGTTTTGTAGGTAACCAGTTTCATGGAAATGTAGTCTCAGCGCTTATATTTTTATTCCTAAAATACTAACCTGATTGTCAATGTTGCGGTGCTTTTATGGGGCATGCGCTATATTGAGATATGCATAAAAACCTGAAGTTATTCATGCTGGTATTTCTAGCTTTACTCGTTTTAGCGATGGGGGGTGCTTGGTACGCTATTAGTACGATTAACCCTGCCCAACTCACGCAGCTATTGAGCTCTTCTGTAAAGGCAGCTACTGGACGTGATTTGAAGATCGCAGGACCTGTGAGCTTGACGATCTTTCCCTCTATTGGCGTTAAGGCTGAAGATGTTTCTCTTAGCAATGCCACTTGGGCTTTAGGCTCTGACATGATTCAGCTCAAGCGGATTGATATTGGCATTCGCTTGCTGCCTTTATTGAGCAAGCGTATAGAAATTAGCCGTATCAATCTCAATGGCTTGGATGCTCACCTGCAATCCAACGCTGAGGGGCAGAGCAATTGGGTTTTGGTTGCCCCTCTGGCCCAGGGAGTTACAGCGAATGCCAATACCGATAAACCAGAAAGTGCTGCACCTAATAATGGCGACGATAGTTTTATCTCTATTGAAACTGTCAGCATTACAGATGCTCGAATTTCTTATCAAGATGGTTCTGGGCCTCAAAATATTTTTGAAGTACAGCGCTTATCTTTATCGGGCGGTGGCGATAAGACTGCCATTCAATTGGATATGAAGCATGCTAATGACAGTTTAGGGGTGAGCGGCAAAGTAACGTCCGTTCGCAAAATATTGAATAGTTGGAATGCCTCGCCATTAAAGGTAAACATTGACCTGGACATTACTTTGAATGGCAAATCACTCTTGGTTCGTGGCGATATTTATAAAACTCCCCAGCAGTTAGTAAGTTTTGATATTGCCCTCAAATCAAAATCTTTTGATTTGACCTCGCTTGTAGCTGGCTCCGCTTTGGCAGTGTCCGATGGCAAGATTGCGCATGCTGCCTCAAGACTAAAGGAAAAGTCTAAATACTTCTTTAATGAAGATCATTTGCCATTTGACTTATTGCCAATGGCAAATGGCAAGGTTAATGTCGACATTGCTCAGTTGGGCTTGCCAGATCAGGAGCCCATTCGTGATTTGCGTGCAACCTTAACATTCAGTGGTGATCGCATCAACATGCAAGACTTTAGTTTTGATTTGGGCAATGGTCGTGCGCAGGGAAATGTATCTCTAGATAAGTTTCAGAGTACTGCGCCGAGCCTCTCTATCGATGGCTTTGCCAAAGGTTTTACGATTGAACAGATTCTCGCTGATGCTAAATCCAAGGTCAGTGGTGGTGACACTAAGGTTGCATTTAATTTGAAGAGTTCCGGAATCAGCATGCATCAATTGGCTAGTAGAGCAAACGGTAAAATTCAAATATCGGTTGGCCAAGCAAAACTTGCAACCAGTTTCCTCAATAAAGGCGGTGATTTTGTGATCACAGTGCTTGATGCTGTGAATCCCTTGCGCAAAAAATCCAATCAAACTGTTTTGGAATGCGCGGTAGCGTATTTACCAATCAACAATGGCCTGGTGAGTGTTGTTGATACTGTTGGCGTAGAAACTGACAGGTTAGATGTGGTGCTTAATGGCACTGTGAATTTGAATAACGAGGAAATTAACCTCAAGATCTTTCCCAGGGAGAAATCAGGGCTTACCTTGGGCGTTGATTTGGGCAACCTGATCAAATTACAGGGAACGCTACAAAATCCTAGCTCGGGAATTAATCAGGCTGGAGTGGTGAATAGCGCAGTGACAATTGGCCTAGGTATCTTGACTGGCGGGGCTACGATCTTGGCTGAAAATGCTAAGTCGATGGCGACCAAGTCACAGCCATGTAAGACTGCGCTGCGTCCTTGGTCGGATATTACTGCAGGAGCAAATTAGTACTTAAGACAAATACTTAAAACAGCACTCCGCTAACAAAGAGGCTGAACAAAGCAATAAAGATACTGGCAAAAAATGCTGTCCAGAAGCTGGAGATGGTGAAGCCGCTGACTAGTGAAGAAACTAGCATCAACACCAGTGCATTAATGACTAGCAAGAATAATCCCATCGTCAACACAGTCAGTGGGAGTGTGAATAGGATGAGAAGTGGTTTCACAATGGCATTAGCAAAGCCAAGCAACAGAGCTGCAATCAAGAGCGATCCACCATCGGCAAAGCGCAAGCCACTAAAGATATAGCTGGCTACCCACAGGGATAAAGAGGTTAATGCCCATTGAACTAGGAACGGCGTTAAGTTACCCATGGTTGACTCCTTCTAAGTAAAAAATATGTCAGCGAGCTTATGGTATCAGTAATTTAGGCTGCAATTTTATGCTTCAACATTTTAATAGGCTTGAATTGAATGTGAATCTGTGAATTTGTAGCCTGAGCAAACTTTGATAGCGTTCTTAGGGAGGGGAGGCTATTGCCACTCTCAAGTCTTGCAATCGCAGATTGAGAGGTATGCATGCGTTCTGCTAACGCTTCTTGAGAAAGGCCACTCTTCATTCTTGCCTGAATAACCTCCTTGGCAATCTCAAATTCCATGCTTGATTCAGCGTAGGCTTTTCTATAGCTTGGATTTTTGATCCAACGTTTATGTAAATTAGATATTTTGGTCATAGTAGTTTTGCCACCTTCGCTCTTTTGACTGCGATCAAGATAGACCTAGACGGTGTTTTTTGAGTTTTCTTTATAAAAACATGTAAAACGACAATACTTTTTCTTGTTGCAACAATGTAAATTCCCCTAGCAATTCCATCTCTACCCGATGCTCTGATTTCCCATAATTTATCCCCAAGACTTCTGATGTGAGGCATGCCAACGTTGTGGGGGCCAAATTGTTCTAGCAGGTTTGAGATTCTGACAAACCTACTTCGAATATCATCTGGCAATGCCTCCAATTCCAAATCAACTGTTTCATTCAGGGTTTCAACTATCCATTCGGCCATTCTTAAATTATATCAATATTGATATATATCAAAAATGATATTCGATTATCCAGAATAAATCAAGGGGCATTAGTAATGAGGGGGAATTTCATCTTTAAGGCTGCCTGAACCGCCACCACCGCTGCTACTGGCTTGTTCTTTAATGGATTTGAGCTCTCGATATAGAAACTCAATTTGCTGTTGTTGTTTGTAAACAATCTGATTGAGTTTTTCGATGAGGTCTTCTGTGAAACTCAGCTTAATTTCTAGATTAGTAATGCGATCTTCGCTCATTTCATACTCCCGTTTTATTCTGTGATGAGTTCAAAGCGCCCATCTTCCATCTCTGCTTTTGGTCTGATCCAAAAATCATGACTTTGCAGAGATTCATAAACATAGGCCGGTTCTAGATTCGCCTCTACGTTGGCCAGCAGAACGACTTTATAAAAGCCACCTGTCTTTTTGTGCTTAAGCTTACTACCAGGTTTAAAGAGGCCTTCATCAGCCGCTGCCATCCGCGCTTGGTTCATGTCAAATCTTTACTTTCTCAGTATGATCTTGGGATGACTAATAGTGTCCCGTACTCCATTCTAGATATATCTCCTATCCCGCAGGGATTTACCGCAGCAGATGCTTTGCGCAATTCCTTGGATGTTGCGCAGCATGCCGAGCAGTGGGGCTATACGCGCTATTGGCTGGCTGAGCATCACAATATGACGGGTAATGCCAGTTCGGCCACGGCAGTCGTGATTGGGCATATCGCTGCAGGTACCTCGCGTATTCGGGTGGGTTCTGGTGGCGTGATGCTGCCGAATCACGCCCCCTTAGTCATTGCAGAGCAGTTTGGCACCTTAGCCTCACTCTTTCCCGATAGGATCGATCTGGGGCTTGGTCGTGCGCCTGGTACCGATCAAATGACAGCAAGAGCTTTGCGTCGAGACTTATTGGGCAGCGATGATCGCTTTCCACAAGATGTGCGTGAGCTGCAACACTACTTTGGACCCATTCAGGAGGGGCAGGCTGTTAAAGCAATTCCGGGGGCTGACACCGAGGTGCCTATTTGGATTTTGGGCTCAAGCCTATATGGCGCTCAATTGGCAGCCCACTTTGGCCTGCCTTATGCCTTTGCCTCTCATTTTGCTCCCGAGCAATTGATCGATGCCATGAATACCTATCGCAATCTATTTAAGCCCTCAGATAAATTAGCTAGCCCTTATGCTGCTTTTGTGATGAATGTGGTTGCTGCTGATACCGATGAACAAGCTCAGTATTTATTTACAACCTTAGAGCAGCATTTTGCAAGAATGCGTCGCAATACTCGTGGGCAATTACCTCCACCAACTAGCAACATGGAAGACTTCTGGGAGCCGCATGAAAGAGCATCAGTAATACGCTCTTTAGCGTGTTCTGCAGTGGGCTCTCTCGATACTGTCAAGCAACAGATGCAGCATTGGATGGATCTAACGGGAGCAAATGAGGTGATTGTGACCGGTCAGATATTCGACCATCAGGCGCGATTGAAATCATTTCATATTGCTGCGCAAGCAGCGCAAAGCTTGAACCTCAAGCTCTCGGTCTAGAGAGTAAAGGCGTTGTAGTCAGCAGTAATCCAGACACCTTCTTTGAGTGCTCGAGTTGCTAGTTTCAATACAGCATTGTCTTTGCTGATTAAGATCGAAGGCCGTACTGTAAAGGCAAGATCTAAAAAGACCTGATCATCAGGGTCTTGGCATTTCCAAGGCGCCGCTTCTAGCTTGAGATCTTCTATGGGCTGACTCAAAGACTGCCATTGCCCCATGATTTCTGCTTGTCGGCCTTCTTCTAAGGTAAAGAGTGGGCGCGAGATGACATCGGCTAATTCTTCTACGCTAGTTTGATTTGAATAGGTCTTGATCTGTCGATTGAGAACAGCATTTCTTAATCGGTCCGCTCTGACATCTTCAAAGACAAAAATATCAAGCAAGATATTGGTATCTAAGATGATGGGCTTCATTACTGAAATTGACTGCTTAGGTATTGTTGCGCCAGATCTCAGGAGTAATGGTGACTTGTCCTTGATCGGAAGAAACGTAGGCTTCGCCATCCTGAATGTTGATATGGATGACCATACTACGTTCCACTAATTTATTGAGTTCATTGGCCTGTTCAGCTGGAATAGAAATGACTTTTAAGTTGCGAGCACGTGTGAGCTTATTGGCAATGCCATCCCACCAGATTTTGCTTGTATGCCCGCCATAGCAATACACAATCACCTGGTCGGATCGTCCACATGCTTTGAGAATGCGGCGTTCATCAGGTTGGCCAATCTCAATCCATAACTTAATCGCATCTGTGAGGTCTTTAATCCAGAGATCCGGCTCATCGGTATCGCTCAGTCCTTTGGTGAAGGTGAGATCTTCTTGTGCCTGGAGGGCAAAAGCGATGAGTCTCACCATCATCCGCTCTTCGGTCTCGGAGGGGTGTTTAGCAATGGTTAGCGAGTGACTACCGTAGTAATGACGGTCTGAATCGGCGACGTGGAGGTCGGCTTTGTGGATAGTTGCGCGTAGAGCCATGGCGCATTATCGCCTTTAAAGAGCGCTAGCCATATACCCAGTATCATTTTGTGAATTAGGCCCTTTAAACGGAATATCCATGAATACTTCCCTTGCTCGTCAAATTCGCTATTTCTTAGTCTTAGCGACAGGAGTGATTTTGTCTAGCCTTGGCCATTCGGCCTTGGGAGCAGAAGTTTGGCCTAGTAAGCTGATTAAGATCGTCGTGCCATTTTCACCAGGCAGTGTTCAGGATGCTTTGGCTAGGTCCTTCTCAGTTGAATTAGGCCAAGCGCTTGGACAACCAGTCTTAGTTGAGAACAGGGCGGGTGCCGGTGGCACTGTCGGAACTGGCATTGTGGCTAAATCTGCGCCTGATGGATATACCTTGGTGATGGCTGCAGCGAGCCACAACATCAATGGCACTTTATTTCCTAAATTAAATTTTGATCCGATTAAAGATTTCACGGCAGCAGCCTATATTGGAACTAGCAGTTACATCTTGATGACTAATGCAGAATCTCCAACAAAGACTGTTGCTGAGTTTGTTGCGCTGGCCAAGGCTAAGCCAGGACAATTTAATTACGCTAGTGCTGGTAATGGCAGTGCATCACATTTAGCGATGGCTTATTTCGATAGTATGGCTGGCATTGATTTGGTTCATATTCCCACCAAAGGGACGGGTGATGCGATTACCGAGTTACTAGCTGATCGTGCGCAGGCAGTGATTGCTGCGAACGTTGCTGCACTTCCATTTGCCACTGACAGCCGTATTCGTTTCTTGGGAGTATCTTCAGAGAAACCTTCGCCTTTTGTACCCGGCGTTCCTCCTATTGGTAATACGATAAAAGGTTACGCATTTGACAGTTGGTTTGGTTTGCTGGCGCCCGCTGGTACACCAAAAGAGGTGACTAATAAAATTTCTGCAGAAATGTCTAAACTACTGAAACAGCCAGAGATCATTGAGCGTATGCGACGTCAGGGTATTGAGATTGGCAGTCTCACGCCTAATGAGTTCAATCAACTGCTTGTCAAAGATTTCGATCGGATGGCGAATGTGGTTAGAAGCTCGGGGGCGAAGGCAGAGTAAGCATTCATACTGTGTATCGTAGAACCCCATGATTCGTATTACTGAACTGCGTTTACCGATTGACCATCCTCCTGAGGTATTGGAGCTGGCCATTCTCAAGCGCCTACATTTAAGCCCAAAAGACTTAAATACATTTACTGTCTTTAAGCGCAGCTACGACGCTAGAAAAAATGTAGCGCTCGCCTTCATTTACACCGTTGATCTCTCCGTGAAGGATGAAGAGGGCGTACTCAAGCAATTTTCAAATGATATTCACATCAGACCTTCGCCTGATACAAGCTATCACTTTGTTGCTAAAGCGCCAGAGGGTATTGAGTCGGGAACACTGCTGCGACCTGTCGTGATTGGTTTTGGACCCTGTGGGATTTTTGCGGCATTGGTATTGGCACAGATGGGATTCAAGCCGATTGTGCTTGAGAGGGGTAAGAAAGTTCGCGAGAGAACCCAAGATACCTGGGATTTGTGGCGCAAAAATGTTTTAAACCCGGAATCTAATGTCCAGTTCGGCGAGGGTGGAGCAGGTACATTCTCAGACGGTAAGCTTTGGAGCCAAATTAAAGATCCTAAGTTTTATGGTCGCAAGGTATTAAACGAGTTTGTCAAATCCGGAGCCCCTGAAGAAATTCTCTATGTTGCTAAACCCCATATTGGCACCTTCCGTTTGGTAGGTATGGTCGAAAAAATTCGGGAAGAGATTATTTCGTTGGGTGGCGAGATTCGTTTCTCTCAGAAAGTCATCGGCTTTGATATTCAGAATGATCACATTCAGGGCGTCAAAATAGAAGGGCATGAGGATCTACCGGCTAATCAGGTAGTGCTCGCCTTAGGTCACAGCGCACGCGATACCTTTCAAGCATTGCATGATGCTGGCGTGTATATGGAAGCCAAACCCTTCTCGGTGGGTTTTCGGATTGAGCATCCTCAATCCCTGATTGATAAAGCGCGCTTAGGTCCCCATGCTGGCAATCCCATGATTGGCGCTGCCGATTATAAGTTGGTGCATCACGCTAAAAATGGCCGTTCTGTGTATAGCTTTTGTATGTGCCCGGGCGGTACCGTAGTTGCTGCAACCTCGGAGCCAAATCGTGTTGTCACTAATGGCATGAGTCAATACTCTCGTAATGAGCGCAATGCGAATGCCGGAATCGTCGTTGGTATTACGCCTGATGATTACCCTGGCGGTGCCATGGCTGGTATTGAGTTCCAGCGAGCAATTGAATCGAAGGCTTATGTCCTTGGTGGGTCAACTTATGAAGCGCCAGGTCAACTGGTCGGCGATTTTTTAGCAGGTAAGCCTTCTACAGAATTTGGCAGCGTCATACCATCCTATAAGCCTGGTGTTCATTTAACGGATTTAGCCGATAGCTTGCCTGCCTATGCCATAGAGGCGATCAGAGAGGCTATTCCTGTCTTTGAAAAGCAGATTAAGGGCTTTTCTATGAAAGATGCTGTCTTAACTGGGGTCGAAACCAGAACTTCTTCGCCATTACGCATTACCCGGGGCCCTAATTTTCAAAGTCTGAACATCAAAGGCCTATACCCTGCGGGCGAGGGAGCTGGTTATGCGGGTGGAATCTTGTCGGCAGGCGTCGATGGGATTAAAGTGGCAGAAGCAGTCGCACTTGATTGCCTCTCTCAATAATGCATATTTAACATCGATTCGTCTTTATGGGCACAGCAGTGGTTAATTCGTCAAACAGTGAAGTAGAAGTGTTATTCCATCCCGAGCTTTTGAAAAAGTTTGATATCAATGGACCGCGTTATACCTCTTACCCAAGCGCAGATCGATTTGATAATGCATTCGCTGAAGCGGATTATTTGGGCGCGCTTGAGCGGGTAGCCAAAGTTGACGAGCCTTTATCGCTGTATTTTCACTTACCCTTCTGCCCAAACATTTGTTACTACTGTGGCTGTAACAAGATCATCACCAAAGATCATGGCCGTAGTGCCAAGTATATTAAGTATGTAGCCAAAGAAATGGCGATGGTGACGGCAGCTATGGGTGCTCAGAAAAAAATTCCTATTACCCAGTTGCATTGGGGTGGCGGTACACCAACTTTCTTGTCTCATGAAGAGATGTCAGAACTCATGTTCTACACGCGTGAGCATTTTGAGTTACTCCCTGGTGGTGAGTACTCGATTGAGATTGATCCTCGCCGCGTTACCGAAGCAGATATTGCATTACTAGCTGAGCTTGGATTTAATCGGATTAGCCTTGGAGTTCAAGATTTTAATTTGGCAGTGCAAGAAGCAGTGCACCGCGTCCAAACTGTCGAAGAGACGCGTGCTGTCATTGACTGGTCCAGAAAGTATGGATTTAAATCCAGAAGCGTCGATTTGATCTACGGCTTACCCAAGCAAACACCCGAAACATTTAAAGAGACAGTGGATCTAGTGCTGGAGATGAGTCCTGATAGGCTCTCCGTCTATAACTATGCGCACTTGCCACACATCTTTAAGCCGCAGCGCAGAATTTCTGAGGCAGAGTTGCCGCCAGCAGCAGATAAGCTCAATATTCTTTCAAATACGATTGAGCGCTTGGGTGAGGCAGGTTATGTCTTTATTGGAATGGATCACTTCGCCAAGCCGGACGATGAACTAGCCATCGCTCAGAAAGAGGGAAAGCTACATCGTAATTTTCAGGGTTACTCCACACAAGCTGAATGTGATTTATTAGCTTTTGGGATTTCTTCTATTGGCAAGGTGGATGATTGCTATTCGCAAAACGTCAGAACCTTAGATGAGTATTACGCAGCAATTGATGCCGGGCATTTGCCAACCCTTAGAGGAATGCGCCTGGACAAGGATGACCTATTACGCCGCGAGCTCATTGGCGAGTTGATGTGCCAATTTGCACTAGACACTGATCAGTTTGCAAAAGATCATGGAATTGAATTCCCTAAATACTTTAAGGTCGAGCTTGAAGAATTAAAAGGCTTGGAAGAGGCTGGGCTCCTTGAATGGCAAGGGTCTCGCATGGTAGTGCCTATCAAAGGACGTCTCTTAGCAAGGCGCGTAGCCATGACTTTTGACCGTCATTTAAGAGAATCTCAAGCGCGCGGAACCTACTCCAAGGTTCTGTAAAAAGATCAAATGTCGCTTGTTTTGATATAGATCAAAAACTCGACAAAACATTGTTGCTTTTAAGCAAATGGTGACAAATCTATGACAGCGGGTTTGATGCAAATCAAATCCATTTCCTTCTTGCAATTTGAAAATGAATTCATCAAATTGAAAACAAAAGAGGGAAATATCATGCGTCTCAAATCACTAGTAGTGGCCATGGCCGCAGTAGCTTCATTGGCACCAATCGCATCACAAGCTCAATCATCAAGTGAAAATCCATGGATGATTCGTGTGCGTGCTGTTGACGTGTTATTTCAGAATGGACAAACGCAAACCGTCCAAGCCTTAAACGTCAAAGCTGAAAACAAGGTTATTCCTGAGTTTGATGTTTCTTACTTCTTTACTAAGAATATTGCTGCTGAGTTGGTTTTAACTTACCCACAACAAGTAAATGTTACTTACGGCTCAAACAATGCTAATGCAGGAAAGATTACTGCTCTACCACCATCTTTAGTAGCTCAGTATCACTTTACAGACTTAGGTGCGTTTAAGCCTTACGTCGGTGTTGGTGTGAACTACACCATTTTTGGCAATCGTTCTAATTTCCCAGCCTTGGGTAACTCTGTTCAAGTTGATCAAAACAGCATCGGTTTGGTTGGCCAGGTAGGTATGGACTATATGTTTGATAAAAACTGGGGCTTAAACGTGGATGTTAAATACGTTCAGATGAGCACTAATGTGACGACTGTTGCTGGCGGTACTAATTTGGGTAAGTTAACGCTTAACCCGTGGACACCAGGCGTTGGTGTGACTTACAAGTTCTAAGAATTCAGTTCTTAGGTCTTGAGGTAGGGCTCCTGAAGGAGCCCTATTTTTTTAATCTTTTTTATTGAGTCAGTTGATCAACCAGTTCTTCAAAGCGCTCTTCGTTGAACTGAAGATTATCGAATCGAAAAATGGCTGGATGCTCTGGTGGCTCAATTCTGCGTTTGGCATATTGATTCCAGTTTGCTAGCTTCCAATCATCTCGTGGATCTTCACGTTGCTCTATCCGAAGCTTTGCTTCCTTCTCTTCTAAATCTATCCAGGCAAGTCGGATGCTGGTTTCTGGTGGAATGCCCAAAGCTGTGGGGCTAAACATCTTGCCACTTTGAATTTCTCTTGAGAATGGTCCAACCAAAATGACATTCACACCGAGGAGTAGATTTTCTCTGACGATATCAATCAGGCCGGAATACTCCCAATCACGCAGATTTTCGAGGTAGTAGGGGCTGTCTCGGTCATTGGGGTTATGGGTAGTCAGCTGCATCACGTGCGAGCTATAGGCCCCATAAACCGTATCTTTATCCAAGAAGAAAAAATCTGCCCCGGTCTTTTTGACAATTAGGGGCAGAGCCCTTTTGGCTAGAGTAGATTTTCCAGTTCCAGCATGGCCTGCAAACAAAATAAGGCGCGGTGCGGAAGTCGATAATTTGCAGGTCATATGCAGCTAGTCTCGCAGAAATTGGGGGAAATATCCCCTCTTTTGCTGAAGCGTTGATAATGTCGCCATGGCTTTAATCGTACTTACTGATGCAAAACTGGCTTTTGGCCACGTTGACCTCCTCGCAAACACTGCTTTTTCCCTCGAATCTGGGGAGCGTGTTGGCTTAATTGGCCGCAATGGCACTGGCAAATCTTCTTTATTGAAGATCTTGGCTGGCATAGAAAAATTGGATGATGGACTGCTGCAATACCAGCAAGGCCTGCGTATAGCCTATGTCCCCCAAGAACCCATTTTTGAAGCGAATGAAACCGTCTTCGATGCAGTGTCTCAAGGCGTTGCACAGGCCAAGGCGCTACGTGAAGAGTATGAGGCTCTCAGTATCGGAGAATGGGATGATGCGTCTCACCATCGCCTTGACGAAGTTCAGTCTGAGTTAGAGTCTGTCAGCGGATGGAACTGGGAACAACGTGTTCATGAAACCTTGGGCCGATTGCATCTCGAGGCTGATCTGAAGATCAATACATTGTCTGGTGGGACCAAGAAACGGGTTGCCTTAGCGCGCGCTTTAGTAGAGGTGCCTGATGTGCTGATTTTGGATGAACCTACCAACCATTTGGACTTGGATTCGATTGCCTGGTTAGAAGAGCTCCTAAAAGAATATCAAGGCTCGGTCATTTTGGTGACGCATGATCGCGCCTTCTTGGACAATGTTTGCACACAAATTGTGGAGCTGGATCGTGGCATATTGCGCTCATATCCCGGAAACTTTTCAGCGTATGAGGTTTTAAAAGATCAGGAAATGAATTCCGAATCATTGGCTAATGCGCGTGCGGATAAATTGCTTGCGCAAGAAGAAGCGTGGATTCGTAAAGGGGTTGAGGCGCGTCGGACACGCAGTGTTGCCCGTATTGCCCGTTTAGAAAACCTTCGCGTGAGCCGCTCACAAAGGCGCGATGCCATTGGCCAGGTCAAGCTAGCTGTATCTGCTGGAGATCGTAGTGGCAAGATTGTTGCCGACCTACAGAATGTGTCGAAATCTTACGATCGACCAATCGTGACAGATTTCACAGCAACCATTTTGCGTGGCGACAAGGTTGGTTTCTTAGGACCTAACGGCGCCGGTAAAACAACTTTGCTCAAGTTAATTTTGGGAACGATTGCACCGGATTCTGGTACAGCGACGATGGGTACCCGTATTGAAGTGGCTTACTTTGATCAAATGCGTGAAGGTCTTGACCTCAACGCCTCTTTGGAAGATTACATTAGCCCTGGAAGCGAGTGGATTGAGATCAATGGCAATCGTAAACATGTGAAGAGTTATTTAAGCGATTTCTTGTTTTCTCCTGAGCGCACAAATTCCCCTGTAAGCACTTTATCTGGTGGTGAGCGTAACCGCTTGCTACTAGCCCGCTTGTTTGCAAGACCCGCAAACGTATTGGTGCTTGATGAGCCAACGAATGATTTAGATATTGATACCTTGGACTTGCTCGAGCAGTTACTGCAAGACTACAAAGGCACTGTCTTCTTAGTAAGTCACGATCGCTATTTCTTGGACAACGTGGTTACCAGCATTATTGCGAATGAAGGTGATGGCTTTTGGCGCGAGTATGAGGGTGGCTACGAAGATTGGAAGATTCAAAAGGCGCGTTCAGACAAAATTCGCGCAGCAAATGGCGCTGCAAAACAAGAGCAAACAACTAAGCCTGTTGAGAAGACGGTTGCTAAGACTGAAGTAAAGCCTGCGGCAGTTAAAGGTGGGGTGTCAAAGTTAAATGGTAAAGAGCGTCAAGAGCTTGAAGTATTGCCTGTGCAGATTGAGAATCTGGAAACAGAGCAGGCGGATATTGGAATCGAGATGAGTAATCCTGAATTGTATAAAAATGAGCCTGAGCTGGCGGCCAGCATGCAGGCTCGTTTATCGGAGATTACCGCTGACTTAGAGCAAAAGATGCAGCGTTGGGAAAGCTTATTGCAAAGGGCTGAGGTTTAGTCCTTTTTGCTGCTAGCAATGCGCACCAGTTGCGCTCTAAGATCAGAGATTTGATCCAGTAACTGAAGCGCCAGCGCCAATCCCGGGGTATTGATTTCGAGATCCCTACTGAGGCGCACGGCGGTCTTGGTTCTGCTTAATTAATCGCCGCCAAAGCGCCAGTCCTGAGGTGATGATCCTGTTGGGCTGAGGACGCCCTCAGTAACCCATGCCATGATGAGTTCTTCGCTAGTGCTTGCCGCTTGAGATAGTTCCACAATACTCATGTGAATTTCATTCTCAACAATGGCGCCTTCAATCCAGGTGATATTCGTTTGTGTCATCTCCATCATCCCTTCAAGTGTGTTCTGGGGTTGAATTCAAAGGCTTTCTCAAATGCTTGATAAGCTTCTTTTTGAGCATCAGTATCAGCAGGCGGTGTCGCAATTATCGTAACGACATAGAGGTCCCCAGGCTCCTTGCTTGGAATGCCTTTGCCTTTGAGTCGCATCTTGCGACCTGCAATGGTATTTGCTGGAATAGTTAGCTCTAGTGTCGTGCCTGCTGGAGTGGGTACTTTTACCGTTGTACCAAGTGCCACCTCCCATGGCGCAAGTGGTAAGTCCAGATAAACATCTTTGCCATCAACTCGGTAGATCGGGTTGGGGTGGAAATCAATTTCCAGGTAGAGGTCACCCGCGCCGCCTTCACCCATACCAGGTCCGCCTTGCCCACTTAAGCGCAGATTTTGTCCGGCTTTAATTCCTTTGGGAATGCTGACATCGAGTTTGCGCTCTTGGGTGATGACATGACCGCTTGCATCCAGAGTTGGCATATGCAGAGCAATAGTTCTTTTGGCGCCGTTGTAAGCATCGGCAAGATCAATCAAAATTTTTGCGTGATGATCTTGGCCCTTAAAGTGCATACCTTGATCTTGTCTAGAATGACCACTGCGTCCACCTTGGCGATGCTTACCTCGACCGAAAAGAGATTCAAAGAATTCACTTTGATCTCCTTCGTAGCCGCCACCCCCAAAACCACCGTCTGAGAATTCAAAACCTTCATTCCAGTTTGGCGGAGGAGTGAAGTCTTGACCACTCTTCCAGTTGCTACCCATTTGATCGTAAGCTGCGCGCTTCTCTGTATCTTTGAGCACGGCATAAGCCTCACCAACTTCTTTAAAGCGCTCTTCAGCATCTTTTTCTTTGTTGACGTCTGGATGATATTTTCGAGCTAGCTTGCGATAAGCACTTTTAATATCGGCTTCAGTGGCACCACGTGCAACACCTAGCGTTTCGTAGTAATCCTTAAATTTCATAAGCCTGCTTTAAGTCCCGATTGAGCTAATAGCATTAATTCTACAGTCCCTTAGGGATTGATTTCAGCTTCTTTTGAACAAAGAAAAAGCGGGCTCGTGGCCCGCCTGTTCTAGGTACTGCAGTGGCTGGAACTTAGCTCATCACGCCAATTTGCCAAGGTACGAACTCATAGTCCCCAAGACCCAGCAATTCACTCTTGGAGGCTTCGCCAGAGGCGGTACGTAGGAAGAGTTCAAAAATCCGCCGCCCCATCTCTTGAACTGATACCGTGCCATCTAGAATTTCTCCGCAGTTGATGTCCATGTCTTCAGTCAAACGTTGATACATGGGCGTATTGGTTGCCAATTTGATACAGGGGGCTGGCTTGGAGCCAAACATAGAACCACGCCCCGTAGTGAAAGCCACCAAATTGGCGCCACCTGCAATTTGCCCTGTTGCAGAAACCGGATCAAACCCTGGCGTATCCATAAATACAAAGCCTTTAGCAGTGACTGGCTCTGCATATTTATACACTTCCATTAATGGGCCTGTGCCACCTTTCATGGAAGAGCCGAGTGACTTTTCAAAGATATTAGCAAGACCGCCAATTTGATTTCCTGGGCTGACTTGACCATTGATCTGAACATCGCGGCCGACTGAGTATTCATCTTTCCACCAACGAATGCGCTTGATGAGTTTTTCACCAATCTCTTTTGAAGCAGCTCTGCGAGTAAGTGTATGTTCAACCCCGTAGATCTCAGGGGTCTCTGACAAGATGCCCGTACCGCCATGACGTGACAGAATATCAATAGCTGCTCCGAGTGCTGGGTTCGCTGTAATCGATGAGAATCCATCTGATCCACCACATTGCAAACCAACCATCAGGTGGCTGGCCGAAACGGTTTCTCGTTTAGCTTTATTGGCTTCTGGCAACAGCGCTTTAACGGCTTGGATGCCTGCTTCAATCGTTTTACGAGTTCCGCCAGATTCTTGCATGATGAAAGTGTGCAGATTGTGTCCTTCTTTGAGATCTTCTTGCTCCATCAAGCCCTTGAGTTGATTGCGTTCACAACCAAGACCCACGATTAAAGCAGCCGCTAGGTTAGGGTGACGTGCATAGCCTGCCATGGTGCGGCGGAGCAATTGCATTGGCTCACCACTCATTTCCATGCCACAGCCAATGTCGTGACTAAAAGCAACTACCCCATCCACATTCGGAAAATCTTTTAAGCGTTCAGGCGTAAACCAGTCAGCAATTTTGTTGACAACGGTTGCTGAACAATTCACTGTTGACAAGATGCCTATGAAGTTGCGTGTACCCACTTTGCCATTGGGACGCACATAGCCCTGGAAGCTTGCGCGCTCAGATTCTGGCAGCATTTGAGTGGGCTTGAACTCGCTAGCGTAAGCATAGTCACGATCAAATTCCCGGAACTCGGTGTTATGGCTATGCACCATCGTGCCCGGTTCAATATCAGTGTTTGCAAATCCAACGGTAACGTTGTATTTGAGAATAGGGTCGCCCTTAGCAATCTTTTTAGTGGCAATCTTATAACCAGCAGGAACCTGACTGCGGCTTGTAAAGTGTTCACTCGGCACTTCGGTCCCAATGCTGACATCAACCCGAGCAACAACAATGTTGTCATTTGGATGAAGTCGAATAATCGGGCCAGCTAATTTTTTTCCAGAAGTTTCAATCATGTTTTCTCACACTTAAATTCAAATTAAATAAATCATTCCAAGTTTTTACTCAGGCTTAACACCGGATTCTTTCACAATTGGCTCCCACTTCTTCAGCTCGCTCCGAATGTAGCCTCCCAATTGATCGGGAGTACTCAGTCTAATATCAAACCCTTGTCCTGCCAGACGCTCTTTAACTTCAGGGTTTTCTAAGGCTTTCGCAAGTTGGCTATTTAAGTAGGTAATGACGGGCTTGGGAGTTCCAGTAGGAGCTACAACTGCATAGACTAACTCCACTTCGTATCCAGGAATCGTTTCTGCAATGGTTGGTACTTCAGGCGCATTTGGAGAGCGCTTAAGGCTGGTTACGCCGATGCCAATCAATTTGCCTGTTTTAAGGTATTGAAGAACAGATGGAGTGCCAACCATTGCCAATTGCACTTGACCACCCAATACATCATTCAAGGCTGGTGCAGCGCCTTTGTAAGGCACATGGACAATCTTGACGCCTGCGAGATTATTTAAAAGTTCGCCACCCATATGCAATGGAGTGCCCGCACCAGAAGTTGCGTAATTGAGCTTTCCAGGATTTGCTTTTGCATAGGCAATCACTTCTTTTAGATTTTTAGCTGGCAATTCAGGATTGGCAACAAGCGCAAGCGAAGAGGATGCCACTAAGCTAACGGGCGCAAAATCTTTCAGAGTGCTGTAACTTAACTTGGGATACATTGCCTCATTAATTGCTTGAGTGCCTACCATCATTAGAAGTAGGGTGTAGCCATCCGCTGGAGATTTAGCAACATAGTCCGCAGCGAGGTTGGTACCAGCACCAGGTTTGTTTTCTACTAAAACAGGTTGTCCAGTTAAAACACTTAGGCGCTGTCCAATCGACCTTCCCAATACATCTGAAGGGCCTCCAGCTGCAAACGGGATGATGAGGCGAATCGGTTTATCCGGATAAGCGGCTTGCGCCTCGCCTCCCATCATGAAGGCGCTGGCAATGCCTAGCCCAATCAATGTCAGAATGGCTTTAATTCGGGGCATCAAAAAGATTCTTGTTGCATTCGCTTTCTTGGGGGATATCATTTTGTCTCCTACTTATATTATTAATTTTCTTTCACTACTTTTTACTTCATTCCATGCAAATACGTAGCGCCCAACTATATCCGCTTGAGTTGCCAATGATTAAGCCAATCAAAATGGCGGGCGAAACCATCACCCATGCACAAACTGTGTTGATTCGATTGATAGATGAAGATGGGCGCGAAGGCTGGGGTGAGGCTAGTGCCGCGCCACTGATGACTGGCGAAACCTTGGGTAGCATTGCTGCGAGCACTGAGTATTTGACTTCGAAGTTGCTGGGTAAAGAAATTGCTAATCCGGATGCCATTCAATTCTTGCAAGATCAAGTCTTGTATTCGAACGCATCTGCGAAATCTTGTTATGAAACTGCTCTCATGGATCTGTTTGCGCAAAGACAGGGAGTGCCACTTTATCAGCTGCTTGCAGGGGATCAGGTTGTTGATTCCAATGGCAGGCTGGAGATGTTGCATATGCTGGCGTCTGGCAATTTGGAGGGCGAGCTTGAGGAAGCAAACCAGTTGCGTCAACTTGGCTACCGTCAGTGGAAGATCAAAGTGGGTACTGGCAATCTTGCCAATGATGTTTTGCGAGTGCGCGAACTGAGCAAGACCCTGCGAGGTGATGTCGTTTCGGCTGACGCTAATCAAGGTTTGACGATTGAAGAGGCGCTTGCCATTGCTTATGCAGGCGTTGAGAGTGGCCTGAGTTTTTTTGAGCAGCCATACCCAAGTAGCATGATTGATGCTGCCAGTACCCTGCATCATGAGACGCGTCTTCCCTTGTGTGCCGATGAATCGATTCAATCCTTGGAAGATATTATTGAGCTTCACGAAAAAGGTGCTGCTCAAGGAGTTAGTTTGAAGTTGATTAAGCTGGGTGGTACTCAGGCAATGGTTCGGGCAGGGCGCGAGTGCCTCAGACGTGGCATGAATATCAATTTGGCTTGCAAGGTTGCCGAGACCAGCATTTCTGCTGCGGCAACTGCTCATGTTGGCTTTGCTTTGGGTGAGATTGCATGGGGGTACAGCATGTCTAACCGCTATCTGGCCAAAGACATTTGTGAGAATCCGCTTGTCCCAATCGGTGGTGCGATTTTGATTGAGCAATTGAGTAAACCTGGTTTGGGCTATGCACCTGAGGCTAAGCACCTTGCCGAATTTGCGAGCAAGACCCTTCCCGTGCGGGAATTTAATATCTAAGTGATTGCTGATCGGGTATTGCTGCATTGCTTCCAATATTGTTCGGACAAGTTTTAGTTTTACATAACTATACCCTTAATTATTCATAATTCCATTGTCTTCCGTGGATTTGTGTTAAATTAACTTGTCCGAACAAATAAATAGGAGGAGACCTGTATGTACAACCCATTTCAGCCCGTAGAGAAGATTAAAGCCGAGGTATTCATGACGATGCCGGCTAAATTCCGTAAAAAAAGCCGCACAGGCTGGTCTGATCCAAACCGCCAGGGTGCAGAAGTTGAGTGCTTCTTAGAAGGCCCTTCTTTTGATCGCGAAGGAAATCTATGGTTCGTAGATATTCCTTTTGGCCGTATCTTCCGCATCACTCCTAAGGGTGATTGGGAGTTGGTCACTCAGTACGATGGCTGGCCTAATGGCTTGAAGTTTCACAAAGATGGCCGCGCATTCATTACTGACTACAAAGCAGGCTTGCTTTCTTTGGATCCAAAAACAGGAAAAATTGAAACCGTTCTAGGCTCAATGTATAGCGAGAACTTCAAAGGCTTGAATGATTTACATTTCGCATCCAATGGCGATTTGTATTTCACTGACCAAGGTCAAACTGGTATTGCCGATCCATCTGGCCGCGTGTTCCGCTTAAGTGCAGATGGCAAATTAGATCGTTTGGTAATTAATGTCCCAAGTCCAAACGGTATTACTTTGAATACCCAAGAAAAGCATGTATTTGTTGCGGCGACACGCTCACAACAAATTTGGCGCTTACCTTTGATGGCTGATGGTTCAGTTTCTAAAACTGGTGTAGCGATTCAGTTATCTGGCGGCGCTGCTGGTCCTGATGGTATTGAGATGGATTCTGAGAATGGCCTGTTGGTATGTCATTTGGGCGTCGGTATTTGGCGCTTTGATAACAATATGCTGCCGACCCATTTGGTGTATTCAGAAAATCCACATCACCACCATTTAGCCAACTTATGCTTTGGTGGCGACGGCAAAGATCTTTACATTACTGAATCCATGTCTGGCGATATTTTAAAAGCTCGCATGCCAGTCGCTGGTAAGAAGATGTTTGGTTTGAGCTAAGACTATCGACATGCATGAAAGACTGCTAAATCAAGAGCCTGGAATTCCTTTACATCAGGCTCTTGCAGCAACTCTTGAAGAGCAAATTCGCGAGGGGGCTTGGGCTGTAGGCTCTCCCATTCCCCCTGAAGTTGCGCTATGCAAGCTCTATAGTATTAGTCGGCATACCCTAAGGCATGCCCTAAGCACTCTGGAAGACGGCGGCCTGATCGTTCGTCGACAGGGCGCTCCAACCCGCGTGATCTCACGTCAACGTCCCAGAAAATTTACCCAAAGTTTCAACTCGCCTGCGGATATTCTGCGCTACCCAAAAGAAACCTATCGGGTTAACGAAGTAGAGGAATACGTAGAGTGTGATTCCGCTTTGGCAAGTTTATTAAAGGTGCCCGTTGGATCGTCTTGGTATCACATTGGGGCGGTTCGTAAGCAGCAAGGCTCTGATCTCACTATTGCATGGTCTGATATTTATATTCTGCCTAAATTTGCCGAGCTCACTTCTGAGCCTGACCACACGCATTCTATGGTGTACGAGCAAATCGAAAGGCGTTTTGATGTGCACATTGATCGTGCCGAGGTAGACGTTTATGCTTGCGGCGCATCACCTGAAATGGCTAAGGCCTTGGACATTCCAGAGGGAACGCCTTGTCTGGCAATTATTCGCCACTACTTTGATGCCAACGGAAGTCCTTTTGAGATTTCAGTTGCCTATCATCCTGAAAAACGATTTGTCTACAGCATGGAATTTAGAGGCTAGTTAAATCTAGGCTGTTAGTTCAAATACCAGCACTTCAGCATTTTCGCCATCCTTGATTTGGATTTGGGCTTCATCTTGAATGAGTAGTGCATCCCCGCTTGTCAATGTTTCGCCGTTCACATTCAGAGAGCCTTGAATCAAGTGAACGTAGGCTTTCAGTTTTGGATTGATCGCCAAGGTGGCAAACTCTTCGCCGTTAAATAATCCCGCGTATAACTTTGCATCGGCATGAAGCTTGACGGAATGATTGTCACCATTAGGCGAAGCTATTAGGCGAAGCTTTCCTTGCTTATCTTCTAGCGGAATCGTTTTTTGTTCATACCCAGGCGTTACTTCAAGAATACTAGGCTCAATCCAGATTTGTAAGAAGTGGGTGGTTTGGTCTTTAGCGTGATTGAACTCACTGTGGGTAACTCCAGTACCTGCGCTCATGCGCTGAACATCGCCTGGCGGAATGCCTTTGACATTGCCCATGCTGTCTTCATGAGCTAGCTCACCTGAGAGGACGTAGCTAATAATCTCCATATTACGGTGCCCATGCTTTCCAAAGCCCATTCCAGCAGCTATACGGTCCTCGTTGATGACTCGTAAATTACCCCAGCCCATGAATTTAGGGTCGTGGTATCCAGCAAAGGAGAAGGAGTGGAAGCTTTTGAGCCAGCCATGGTCAGCATAGCCACGATCTTGGGATTTTCTAAGGAAGTGCATGGTTTGATCTGTTCGCTTGTGAAAGTAAATAAGCACATTATCATTAGCTTTAGATTATTTTGCTAATAGGCAAGCCATGGCAAGCATTCATCAAAACTTAAAAGATACTGGTCTGGGTATATTAGAGGCTGCGCAAGAGTATTGGTTTGACTTCATTCAATTTATCCGTGAAGCTTGGGTTTTACTTTTATTGTTATTTACGGGCCTGGCAATTACTTGGTGGTTTATTGATCCACCACCCCCAAAGCATGTGATTCTTGCTACGGGATCGGTTGGTGGTGAGTACCAGGCTTTAGGTGAAAAGTATGCCGAGTTCTTCGCAAAGAAGCACATCACTCTCGAGCTATTACCTACAAATGGCGCCCAAGAAAATATTAACCATTTGGTCGACCGTAAAGATCCTGTGCAGGCGGCATTTGTTCAGGCTGGTGTGGCGAGTTCAAAGGGAGCTGAGGGTGTTCAATCCCTCGGCAGTATTGGTTACGAACCCATTTGGTTTTTTTATCGTGGCCCGGTCGTCAAGGAAGCTGATTTTGAAGAGTTGCATGGACGCCTAAAACATTTCGTTAATTCAAAAATAGCAGTTGGCATAGTTGGTAGCGGTACGCATGCGCAAGCCATGCACGTCTTGGAGGCTTCTGGTTTAGTTGGAGGGCCTAAGTTTGTTTATTTGCCAAATTCTCAAGCAGTTGAAGCCTTGCAAAAAGGTGAGATCGATGGCGTATTTATTGCCGATGGCATTGAGGCGTCAAATGTTCAGACTTTGCTGAAGGACCCAAGTCTGCATTTAATCAACATTAAACGTGCTGGCGCTTATGCTCATGCGCTCCCTTTTTTACATGTCTTAAAAGTTCCGGAAGGGGGGTTTAATTTAGTTCGCAACTTCCCAAACAAGGACATCACTCTTTTGGCGACGACTACTCAACTATTGATTGATGATCGTATGCATCCAGCTATCCAGTTTTTATTTTTGGAGGCTGCGAAAGAGATTAATGGTCGTGCTTCTTTTTTTGCGGAACGGGGAGAGTTCCCATCATTTAAGGGGTCCAGCTTTCCTGAAAGCCCTGTAGCAGTGCATTTTGAGGAAAAAGGTGCACCATTACTGATGGATTACTTGCCTTTTTGGCTGGCAGAGTTAGTCAATAGACTCTTTGTGGTGTTATTGCCATTCTGCGCTTTTGCCTATCCAATCTTCCTGGCTTTACCAAGTTATCGCAAGCGGCGAGTGCAGGTTCGGATTCATCGCATGTATGGCGCCTTGAAGATGTTTGAGGGAGAGTTAATCGCCTCCTACGATCCTGCAAAGCATAATGAGTACTTGGCCAAAATTGATTTAATGGAGTATGAAGCTTTAAAGCTTCAAGTCTCCAAGAGCATGTCGAGTGACTACTATGCGTTGCGCACCAGTATTGATTACGTTCGCAATTGTCTGAATCGGGGTGTACACCCCTATCAGACTATTGCTACGGAACAATTACCAAGCTAATCGCTGATACCGTTTTTGCTGGGGTATTTGTAAGAGGCGTAACGAACGACGGCATTCGCTAGCGCTAAAACCAAGATCGTAATTCCCATGAAGAGGATGGCCATATCCGCTTCATGCTTGGTATTCACCAAATCAATAATAAGACGCGTTACTGCAGTGATCGCAACATAGATGAGGAAGCGCACCGGCATATGATTGGTTTTGAAATAAATCCCCACCATGGCGCCAATTTCCAAATAGATAAATAACAAGAGCAGATCTTCGATCGACGCTGAGCCTTTATTTGCCATTCCTATAAAGGCAACACCAGCTGACCAGACTGTCGCAGCTCCGATACCGAATAGGGCAATACGATGAAAGAGGGAAACAAATAAGTTACCAATGGGAACCGTCCATTTTTCAATGGCATCTTCTAGCTTAGATGCATCCTTGGGTAAGGCAGGTGGCAGGTTCATGAAATCTCCTCATTTAATATTATTTGTCTTAGTATTAGGTATCTAGCCGAGTTAGTAAACAAAAAAGAGGCATAACAGCCTCTTTTTTATGAACTCTTGACTTCTGTCAAGCTAAGCTGTCAGCCCAGATATTGTGTGCCCAGCCCCAGGCATAGACCCCTTCTAGGGTTGAGGGGGCAGGGGATAGTCCACCGGCACCAGGAACGGCTTTAAAGGTCTTTTCAGTAGCATCATATTGATGTACGCTGGCTACATGAATGGTTTGCCTTTCATTCACAAAGCTATAGCAGGTATTGGTTAGCACTGGGGCTGGGTTGACTTCCCAACCACTCAGTTCAGCAACAATCGCGGCAGCTGCTACTTTGGCATGTTGGTTGGCCATATGCCCGGATTTTGGCATCGCTGGTGCAACCTGAATAGAGTCTCCCAAGACGTGGATATCTTTACGTGCCGTTGACTCAAAATTTAAGTAATGAACGTTGACCCAACGGCCATTGGAATTTGCAAGCCCAGTGTTCACTGCAATTGCTCCGGCACTCATTGCTGGCAATATATTTAGCACATCTGCTTTGATGTCATCCTCTACTTCAATCTTTAACGTTTTTGTTTTCGCATCTACAGCGATCACATTATTTCTGGGGCGATAGTCAATCAAGCCGGGGTATTGCTCAGTCCATACTTTTTTAAACAAAGCACCTTTAGAGGTGACGTCTTGATTTGCATCCAAAATAAGCACTTTGGATTTTGGCTTGTGTTGTTTGAGGTAGTTTGCGACCTGGCATGCTCGTTCGTAAGGACCAGGGGGGCAACGATAAGGCGCCTCCGGAATGCTAATAGCAAATACGCCACCATCACGCATGGCCGCCAATTGCTTATGAAGTGCGACCGTTTCTGGGCCGGCCTTCCAGGCTTGTAGTGTCACACCTTCTTTATTTGCCTGAGCGAGACCTTCAATGCTACTCATGATGAGGCTGACACCTGGCGAGACAACCGCCTTGTCATAGGACAAGATTTTTCCTGAGGCGAGCTTAGCCGTTTTCTTATCTGGGTCGATACTCACAACACTGTCTTGTATGACTTTAATGCCGTGGCGTTTGCTTAAGTTGTCATAGGAAGAGGTGATGTCTGCCATGGTGCGAGATCCCCCAACCACAAGATTGGAGAGTGGGCACGATAAAAATGCGGCATTAGGCTCTATTAAAGTGACACGGGCAGTGTTGTTAGAAAAGAGGCGCAAATACTTTGCTGCTGTTGCACCACCGTAACCACCACCAATGACCAATATTTCTGCCTTTTGTAGGTTGGCACGAGCTTGACTAGAGAAGCCAGCCAGCCAGCCCACTCCTGCAGCAGTTTGACCTAAGAAATGTCGACGATTCATATTGGCTCCTTTATTGTTTTTTGCCAAGTTGAAGGGCGATGGTTTGAAGTTGCTCATCGGTGTAGCCCTTCGTAAGTTGGGGCATGATCGTACCTTCGCGCGAACCATTTTTGTATGCTTGAAGTTGAGTCAGCATGTGTTCGCTTGTAAAAGTATTGATGAGTGGGATGCTAGCGCCTACGACACCATTCCCATTTGTGCCATGACAGTTAGCACAGGTTGCAGCTAAACCACTTTTATATAGCTGGCTTGCATTTGATATTTGGGCGATTGTAGGGTTGCTCATGAAGCCCAATCCAATGAGCATGGTCATGAAGTAAGTGAGTTTGGGATATTGATTTCTCATGGGAATACTCTTTATTTTCTCTAGTGCAATATTAATCATTACTAAGCGGTATTGAATGCACCTATCTTAAACAGTAGTCTAAGATAAAACACGATTTTGAATAGAATCATTCTTCATAAGCTCAGAACTAAAAGTGGTGAATAAGGCTATCTAGTAGGGCTTCTGGGCTTTTTGCCACTTCAGTGCTAAGCCCTTTAAACTAGGGACATGCGAAGTACTTTTTCTTACCGCAGTGCCATCCTCATCTTGCTCTTAGGCATATTCACCTATCTTTATGGGTTAGATAGTCGATTTGCCCCTAAAAACGGTGATGAGTACCCATATATGCATATTGTGCGGATGACCGCTGATTCTGGAGCTTGGTTGCCACTCCAGTCTGAGATGGATGGGATAAAGAACACCAAACCCCCGCTCTTGTTTTGGCAGGGGATTGCTAGTACTGGATGGGCTACCCAGTGGAGCCTCTCGAGTCTTCGTTGGCCAAGCCTTGTGTATACCGCCTTGACCGCATTTTTCTTATTTCTGGCGGTGCGTCGTTTTAGTGGCAAGACGCAAACAGGGTTATTAGCTGGTTTAGTGTGGCTCTCATTTTTTGCAAGCTATCGCTATGGTCGGCCATTTTTAACTGATCCCCCTGAAGTATTTTGGCTGAGCCTACCGTTTATGGCTTTGCTGTACTGGGGTAAGTCCGCCTTTGAATCAAAATTATTCTTTCCCTTATTGTCTTCAATCTGTTTTGGTTTAGCACTACTTTCTAAATCGTTTGCTTATATCGTGCCGGCATCTTTGGCTCTGAGCCTGTACTACTGGCGTTGGCGTGAATGGAGTATTCCGAAGTTTTTGATATATGACTTCACGAAGGTTGTTTTGATTGCGGTGTTGGCCCTAGGAATCTTTGCGCTCTGGTTTGCACTCGATCCATTTCCTGAGGCAGTTTGGAAAGAATTTGTTCTTGGTGAAAATGCTGGAAAATTTGAGGCGCGCAGCTCGAACTATCTATTAGATTTTATTCGTGGTGGCGATAGTATTTGGATGTTGTTGCTGACAACACTAGCAAATGCAGGCCTATTCTTTTTTGTTTTGATTAGCGCCCTGTGGCAGTGCTGGCGCAATCGTCGCTTTCTTTCTCTAGAAGAGAGTCTCTTACTTTTATTGGTGGCCGCTTTCCTATTGATCTTTAGTCTGCCTAGTCAGCGTTCTGGCCGCTACCTTTTACCAGTCATGCCGGCCTTTGCCGCATTGATTGCACTGTATTGGGATCGACTACCCTTGTGGGGCTTTAGAGCTGCACTCTTATTGCAGTTCATCATTCTTTCTGCGCTGATTTGGGTGGGCGGTCATTTACAAGCATCCCACTTTTTAGGTGAGGTAGGTGCTTGGACCTACTCGAGCTGGCATTGGGCTTTAATGGTGATCAGCTTGATGGTGATCTTGGCTGGCTTGTTTAGAAAAAATCTTGTCAAGACGATTGCCTTAGCTGGATGTTTCTTGTGTTATTGCGCCTTAACAAGTAGCTTATCTCCTCTTGAGGGTGCGCTAGGGCGCTTTAATCCGGCCACTATGCAAGCTGTTCAAGATCAAGAGGTATGGATTCCTTGTGACTATCGCGCCAAAGATGAAGAGTATCGCTTGTTGTTGCCAGGCGCCAAACTACATGGTTATTTAGCTAAGGATGCTGGCAATGTGGATGCTCTAGTAAATGCCTATCCCTTGGTAGCAGTGCAGGCACCTCTTGGGCTTGCCCCGCAGATTTGTGAGACTTGCAAGATTGTTGGTGGACGCATGGAAATGCGTGCACGCCACTCTGATGAAGAAATTAAAGATATGCTGATGGGCCATATTGGTGAGCATCTGTTTGTAATGGAGTATTTGATTTCTACCCCTGTAAAAATAACTGAGCCGCAAAGCGGTAAGGATGCTTGTCGATGAGTCGTGTCATTGCCCTTTGTTTTTTATTGCTAGCCGCTGTTCTGGGTTTTTTATATATTGATAGTCGACCAGCGTGGGCGCCTTTTACTGTCTCTGCTGTGTCAGTTGTTGAGGAAGAGCAAGCTCAAAGCAGCCCAGTTAAAAAATCATCCCCAGTTAATAAACTAACCATAGCCCATCCACAATCAGATTGGTTGCCAGATACTGGCGCCGCTTCAGTACATGCTGCATCGTTAATTAGTCTGAAAGACGGTGCTATTCGAGCCTTCTGGTTTGCTGGTAGTAGAGAAGGCGCATCAGATGTGGTGATTAATAGTGCCATCTATGATTCGAAGTCTGGTGCTTGGAGTGCGCCAACTGTCGTCATGGATCGCCTTGCCGCAGAAAAAGGTCTGTCACGCTATATCGCTAAGCTAGGCAATCCAGTTCCTAGTAGGACGGCTGATGGCCGCCTGCAACTGTTTTTTGTTACGGTATCTATCGGTGGCTGGGCTGGAAGTTCAATCTCGACCATCAGTTCAGATGATGACGGGGCAACATGGGATCGCCCACATCGTTTGATTACCTCACCCTTGACTAATCTGAGTACTTTAGTGAAATCACCCGCTATTCAGTTTGCGGATGGTCGCTTAGGTTTGCCTGCCTATCATGAGTGGATTGGTCGGTTTGGCGAGTTCTTGAGGATCGAATCTGATCAAGTGATTGATAAGCGCCGCATGAGCTCCGGGCGCAGTGCGATTCAGCCAATTGTTTTTACAGACGGCACTGAACAGGCAGCAGCATATTTCCGTCAAGCGAGAAGTGGATCTGCGCCTAAGCAAATTCCTGTGAGCGAAACGCACAATGCTGGCCAGACTTGGCAGACTATCGGCGACTTAGAAATCGCCAATCCAAATTCAGCGATTGCCGCATTGACCCTATCGAACGGCATGCGTTTATTGGTATTGAATAATCTAGAGGCGGGGCGCCATCGCTTGGTTTTGCTAATGGCCGACCCTAGCGATAAAGCTAAGCAATGGCAAGTGGTTCAAGTGCTCGAAGATGATGAAGCATTACCCGACGAGCAGCGTCGTGAGTTCTCATACCCATACTTGATCACGGGTGACGGTAGTGATGCGCATTTGGTTTACACCTGGGATAGAAAGAAAATACGCCACATGCATTTTGGATCCGCTTGGCTCGCCCAGTTACAGAGTCAATTAAAAGATCAGAAAAAAGAAGGGGAGCAATGATGGATCGTTTAATGCAAATCGTTGCCTTGATAGAGATGTCAATCAGTTGCGCCGTCATGGTGATTTGGTTGATAGAAAAAATATTCCAAGTCAGCATGCCACTGAGCGCCCGTATCATTCTCTTGATATTGTTTGGCAATCTCTTCTTTTGGCCGCTTGGCTTATTTATGGAGTTGCCCATAGCGGCTTATGTTCGCGGTGTAACGGGCGATCTGAGCATTGTTTCCATGTTATTCCTCTGGTCTACTCTATTACCTTCTAACAAGCCCAATCCCATTGCATTTAAAGTTGCAGTCGCGATTGTGGCTATTAGTTTCTATCCGCTTGCACTCGGTTTAGGAATGTTTGATCCATATGCGTGGGGGTATGGTTCGATCGGCTTTCTGATTGGAGTCTTGGTATTTACAGTCATTTGCGGTCTAGCTAACTGGAATAAAGGGGTCTGGATCATTGCGATCGCCATTATTGCCTGGACCTTTCATTGGCATGAGTCCGCTAACCTATGGGATTATTTATTGGATCCTTTCTTGGGTATCTGGGCTATTGGGTCTATCGTCAACGCGTTTCGGCTGAAGCGCCGCGAGCGAGCGCAATCAGGATACTTATTTAGGGCGGGATGATAAAAACCGAGATGAATATGAAACAACTTACTCAGAAAAATACTCAAGTGTCCAATCAACGCACTGCATCACTTTGCTTAATGATTGCTACAGTTACTTCATTGTTAAGTGCTTGTGCTGGCAATAGCTATCCAGATCCACAAATGCCGGTCTACCCTCAGTCTTATACTCAGAGTTCAAATTACGATACAGCACCTCAAACGATTTCTTCTGAGCAATTGCAATCATTGGTTTCTCCGATTGCGCTCTATCCTGATGCATTGCTCTCACTCATGCTTCTCGCTTCCACCTACCCATTGGAAGTTGCCGAAGCTTATAACTGGAGAAGAGGCAATGCAGCGCTAAAAGGTTCTGCATTGCAGGATGCGCTTAAAGCACAATCATGGAACGATAGCGTGAAGTCCTTAATTTCTTTCCCGCAAGCTTTTAATATGATGGGTGATAAATTGCAGTGGACCCAGAACTTAGGGAATGCTTATAAGTTGCAACCCGCAGATACGATGAAGGCAGTGCAAGTCTTACGGAAGCGCGCAATTAAAGCAGGGACTCTAAAATCTAACCAGCAAATTACGGTCACTACCGATGCTAGTTCCAACGTCTTAATTGTTCCAGCAAATACACAAATAGTTTATGTTCCTAGTTATAGCCCTGATGTCGTTTATGGGCCTTGGCCATACCCTGACTACCCACCGTACCCAGCATATGACCCAGCATGGGGGGCAATGTCATTTGGCCTGGGCTTGGCAGTAGGGGATGCATTTTGGGCGACGCCTAGTTGGTCAAATGGCACGATTAATGTGAACAACACTACTACACCCAACGGTAGATCTAACCGTGGATTAATTGGTCCAAGTAGCATTCAAAATCAACAACGCTTGTTAAATGACTGGAAAAACAATGCTTCACCTCAGGATAAGCAGGCTGCTAAAGCTGCAGGCCAACGAGCAGATAGCGCTTTTCAGAAAGATGCCACCCCACAGGAGCGAGCGCAAGCCGATCGGTTAAACCAAGATGCTCGCAATGATTATCAAACCGATAAAGCGAATCCGAACACTTATCGCGAGGCCGCTCAAGAAAATGCATTACGTGATCAAGCTCGCTTTGATGGCAATCAAGATCGTTTTGCTGGTGACCGCTCCCGGGGCGGTTTTGGTGGCGGCTTCGGTGGTGGTCACATGGGTGGCTTTAGGCGTTAATCTTTATATATAGAAAAGAGTTATGAATACATTACGAATATTCTTATTGCTGATGGTATCGATCCTTTGTGTTTGCGAGAGTGCATTTGCTCAGAAAGATCTACCAGCTAACGACGCATCAACCGCTGCTTTGGTTGAGCTTTGCAAAAATCCAGATGACCAAGATGGGCGAAGCTTTTGTTTTGGCTTTGGTGAGGGGGTCTATCAGGCTTATTTAGCTCAGCAAAAGTCTGGCACAAAACCATCTATTTGTTTTTCAGAGCAAAGTGGTACTCGCGAAGAGATTTTGCAGAAGTTCTTGAGCTGGAATAAAGTAAATCCGCAGTTCAATACTGAACGC
>Ga0364894_10022_pt1 | contig 86728 bp, 74 predicted proteins | sample ExccelJu500001D4_FD_206942 | JGI IMG/M metagenome (GOLD analysis project Ga0364894, IMG submission 206942) | Enriched cells from Trout Bog Lake Hypolimnion, Wisconsin, USA - BchlTB.July16.5000.01.D4 | ecosystem: Environmental > Aquatic > Freshwater > Lake > Hypolimnion/Profundal zone | place: USA...
CGGCTACATAAGGTTCAGGCAATTAAGCTTCCAGGAAGGGTCGCCCATTGCCATACGTATTATTGGCACGGACATGAACAGCCAAAAAATGGTAGCCACCCAGATTGAGAATATACTGGAGAATGCAAAGGGTACCAACTGGGTACATACCGATTATGAAGATGACTACCTGGCGGCAAGCGTTAAAATTAAAGAGGATGAAGCCGCACGCCTTGGGGTACCCAACCAGGCCATTACCCAAACGCTGGGGGCCGAACTGAAAGGCTATGCTGTATCGCAAATATGGGAAGGCAATAAACCGGTAGATATTTTTCTAAGGCTGGATACGGTTAACCGTAAAGGTTTGGGCAACCTTGAAAACCTGTACGTAAGTACCATGTACGGCACTAAAGTTCAGTTGAAGGAAGTGGCAGAAATCGTCCCCTCCTGGCACACCGGCGTAATAGCCCACCGCAATGGGTTAAGAACACTTACAGTATTATCCGAAGCTCAAAATGGCATAAGGGCATCAACCATTTTAAAATCAGTAAAACCACAAATTGAAAAGCTGCAGCTACCCGATGGCATCAGCATCAAATATGGCGGGGACGAAGAATCGAGCGGGGAAAACCAGCCCGGTATGATGACAGCGCTTGGGGTAAGCCTCATCCTTATCTTCATAACACTACTGTTTCAATTTAAAAGTTTTGGCAAAACGCTTATCATCCTGTCAACCTTCCCGCTTAGCCTTTTAGGTGCATTCCTGGGGCTTTACATTACCGGCAACCCTATTGGCATGACGGCTTTTATGGGCATCATCAGCCTTATAGGCATAGTGGTACGCAACGGTATAATACTGGTGGATTATGCGGATGAACTGGTGCGTGACCACGGATATACCGTAAGGGCTGCGGCACTTGCTGCGGCCAAACGCAGGATGCGGCCCATATTTTTAACTTCCTCTGCCGCCGCTGTAGGTGTTGTGCCTATGATTGTTAATAAATCGCCACTGTGGGCACCGCTGGGCAGCGTACTTGCCTTTGGGCTGATTGTATCCATGATACTAACCCTGTTTGTAGTGCCTGTGCTGTATTACAAATTTGTAAAACCGGCACCAGAGCCTGCTGTTGCGCCAGATGCGGATGTAGCGATACAATACAAACCGGAACATCATTAATTAAACTACTTGAAGAAATGAATACTGTAACAAAATATATATTGATAGCAATGCTGCTGGGTGGCCCGGTTTTACAACAAACGGCCTTTGCACAAAAAACGCTTACCCTTGAGGAAGCCCGGAAACTGGCTGTAGCAAACAATAACAACATTAAAATGGCCCGGCAAAACATACTGGCGGCCAAAGCAGCGGCAGATGGGGCTAAAACATCTGCCCTGCCCAAACTGGATGGCAGCGTTATTGGTTTTTATTTGGGCAAACCACTTAGCACGCTGTTGCCTGGCTATGGTGCCTCAGCCACACTTGGCGTTACACAGCCGGTGTATGCCGGCGGAAAAATAAAATTGGGCGTACTGGCCGCAGGCAAAGGGGTGGAAATAGAAGAAGCACAAAAAGACATAACTACTGTGGATGTGCTGCTTAACACAGAAAAAGCTTACTGGCAGGCGGTTAATATGCAGGCTAAAATAGGGCTTGCCAATAGATACAAAACCCTATTACAAGCCTTGTTAACCGATTTAAACAATAACTACCAGGCTGGCCTTATTTACAAAAACGATGTACTGCGTGTACAGGTACAGTTGAACGAGGCGGAACTTAACCTTACCAAAGCGCAGGATGGGCTTACACTAAGCAACCTTAGCCTGGCACAGCTTACTGGTTTGGGCGATACGGTATCGTTTACGATAAATGATTCTGTTGCTGGCTGTTTTACCAACACTGATGGCAGTTTGCTGAAAGAAGCCACAGCAAACCGGCCCGAAATTGCCCTGTTGCGCAAAGCATTAGAAGCACAGCAATTACAGCAGAAAATGCTTGAGGCAGATACCAAACCAACCGTTGGCCTTAGTTTTACGGGTGTAGGTGCGGCGGGCAAACAAGGCATTAACCCTGGCAGTGCCAGTAATGTACTGGGTACGTATTACGGGCTGGCAAGTGTAAGCATACCCATATTCGATTGGGGAGGCAGAAAGCAGAAAATAAAGGAGCAGTCTTTTAAGGTATCCGCACAGCAAACACAACTGGAAGAAACAAAACAACTTATAACACTCGAGGTGCAGCAAGCTTACCTACAGCTTAACCAGTCTGCAAAAAGCATTGAGCTTGCCAGCGCATCATTAACCCAGGCAGAAGAGAACCTACGATTGAGTAACGACCGCTTTAAGGCTGGCACTATTACGGGTAAAGATGTGCTGGAGGCTCAAACAGTGTGGCAACAGGCTTATTCAAGTATGATAGATGCCAAAGTGGGGTACAGGATAAATGAGGCGCTTTTGAAAAAGGCATTGGGCATACTAAAATAAGCCCATTTTTTACAGGGTTTTGGTGAATACGGCGGCTGTTTCCACAGCCGCCTCTTTTTTTGCACTGCTGCATAACCCAAAAATAGCTACTACCAGCAGTAACGCCTTGTGTTACTACTTGGCCAACTTTTAGCGGCAGCATGGTTTTAATTTGCCCGAACAGCCTACTTATACTTACTCTCATCCAACCTAAAAAACCGTACCGCGTTGTTAAAAAAGATGTCGCGCTTTTGGTCGGCGGAGAGGTAGTTGGCGTTTTCAATAACCCCGATGGAGGTTTCCAGCAGCTTGGGCCATATCATCAGGTCGGTGCCGTACATAATGCGTTTTTCAAAGCCGGCCTGCACCAACCGTTTTATGTAATCATTTACTTCGGCCAGCGGGTAGCTCCATATCATGCCGGCAATATCCACATACACATAGGCGTTGGCGCCCATTAAGGCAATCATGGCATCGGCCATTGGGTAGCCGGCATGCATCACCCATACTTTTAGTTTGGGGTGGCGGGCCAGCAGGTCTTCCAACAGCAGCGGGTTGCCCATGGAGGCGCGGTATTTGGGCGAGGTGAGGTTGGCCATGCCATTGCCGCCCGTGCCCAGGTGTATACCCACGGGGATGTTTAGTTTTTCCGCAGCGGCAAAATAGGCATCCAGCGAGGTATCACTGGGCGACATGCCCTGGTATTGCGGGGCTACTTCGCCCATCACTTTATAAAAACCCGAGGAGAGTGAGTCGGTAAAGGCCACGACCGACATTTCCTTATTCGAGCTGATACCGATGCTAGGTATTACCCTGCCCGGGGTGGCAGCGTTTTGCCAGTTGCGGATAACGGACGCATCTCCGCTAACGATAATCGTCATGTTCAGCCGCTTCATGGTGGCCATTAATGAATCCTGGAATTCCTTGTCGCTTTTAGCCGCATTTAACGGACTGGCGCAATCGGTGCCAATAAAAGCAGGCGCCGGCTGGTTGGGATCCCCGCCGGGCATGTCGCTCAAAAACCAAGGGCACATATCCATGGCAAAAGCCGGGTTTACCTTCATGGCATGTACGTGTACGTCAATAATGGGCAGGTGTTTCTTCTGATTGTCCTGTGCATTGGCATTGGTGAAAACTAGTAGGAGCAGGGCGGCTGATGCACCCTGTAGTAATTTTTTAAACATGGCAGTTTGTTTGATAGTTTGGTAGTTGGTGCCAATAGTGTTGGCGCGGGATAAATGTAGCAATGTTATTGGCAATGGGGAAATAATAATTGCATTAGGTGTATCAGTAGCAAAAGCCCCATTAGCGCGGCATATAATAACGTAAGTTCGACATAAGATTGTCCTGCTTTTTAGCATAAGTATTTGATAGTCATTTCATTTAGACCCATAGGGTCACATGTTTATAGCAAAAGATTGAAAATAATTGCGTTCGACCCCAGTAGGGGGCGCATGTGATAGAAATTGTTTCAAAAATGCTATAAACATTTGACCCTATGGGTCATAATTGCCATTGATGGCTTGTTTTAGATGGAAATTGGTAAAATTTTGATAGGCTTATGTCGAACTCACGTTATAATAGCAATGGACGAAGCCCGTCGAACAAAAGGCCTATGCTCCACATTGTTCAGAAATTTGAACCGAGCGTGGCAAGCGATGACTCCATGGAAAACCTAAGCCCGTAACCCAAAAAATACCCATAAAAAAGCCTCCCGATTTTTTCGGGAGGCTTTTATCGTACGGAGTTTGTTGGGTGGTTTTCCAGAGAAATAACGAGCTACACCAAATATTATACAGCGTCTGATAATGACGAGAATGTAAAGTCGCGTATGCGCATGGGTGGAATCAGGGCGTTGATGCCAGATTCGGTGCTTACCGTGCGTTCCGGCTTGCCTAATGCATCCAAGTTGTTGAGCATGATAACCGGGCTTTCGTTAAAACGGAAATTCTTTACCGGAAATTGTATTTTACCATTCTCGATGTAAAAAGTACCATCGCGGGTAAGGCCGGTTTGCAATACTGTTTGCGGGTCAACACTGCGTATATACCACAACTTGGTAACCAATATGCCCTTTTCGGTGCCTTTAATCAAATCTTCCAGGCTGGCATCGGTGCCAAGCATGATGATACCGTCGGGGGAGGGGATGGCCTTAACGCCTTTTTTCTCCGCCCAGTACCTTGAATAGTACAGGTTTTCAATAACGCCTTTGTTTACCCAGGTTATTTTTTCCTGCGGGCGGCCGTCGCCGTTCCAGCTACTGGTGGGTAGCTCGGGGTTTTGTGGGTCGCTGTAAATGGTTACGCGCTCATCCACCAATTTTTCGCCCAGCTTGGTACCGCCGCCGGCTTTGCTTAAAAAGCTGCGGCCTTCGTCGGCGCTGCGTGCGTCCATGGCAAAAAACATGGTTTCCAGTAAGGTTAAAGCGGCCGTGGGTTCTAATATCACCGTGTATTTACCCGGCTCGATGGCTTTTGCCGTTGCAGAGCCGGCCGCTTTTTGCGCGGCTATTTTGGTGGCTGCTGTAACATCTAATTTTCTGGCATCGGTGTAACCTTTGGTTACATAGCCGCTGCCTTTGCCATCCTCCGTACGCAATGTAACGTTGAAGTTTACGTTGGTGGAGGTGTTGTAGGCAAACAAGCCGCTGCTGTTCATCATGGCATTATAGCCTGCGCTGTTTTCCATAAAACCGGCTGCTATCAACTTATTGTCCTTGGCTATTTGCAGGCTGGCCGCCACTGCATCTGCGCGGAACTTTGGCGTAATATCCGCCGTACTCTGCTCAAATGTTTTAGCATCGGGCGGGTATTGCTGCGGGCCGAGGTTTTTTACAAACTCCGGGTTTTCCGGCGCCAGTTGGGCAAGCTCCTCGCTGCGTTTTACCACTTTGGCCAGCGATGCATCGTCAAACTCGTTAATGGTGGCCGTGCCTACCTTTTTACCGTAGGACGACTGCACTACCAAACTGCTTTGGCTTATGCCTCCGCTGGTGGATACGGCGTTGCGGGCATAGCGTATGTTGCCGCCGTCGCTGCCGCTTAAGTTAACCTCGCACTCATCTGCTTTTGAATAGCTGAGTACTTTTTTCATTAAAGCCTGCGCTTCATCTTTACTAAGTATGGGCATAATATTTTTTTTATTGCTGTATTGTTTTTTTCACCACATAGCCACAATAGGAAACATAGGTTTCACATAGAAATCTTAGGAAACATAGAAGCGGATAAAGCCTTTTTATTTTTCTTAACCTCCATAAACCTTTGTGCTTATGCGATGACAATTTGATTTACCAACGTAGAAGATAAATAGGTACTTAGGTTGCACATAGTTTTTTTTTCCTATTGATTTCTATCATTTTTCTATGTGAGCCTTTGTTTTCTATTGTGCCTATGTGGTGAGAGATTCTAAATTTTCCTCGCCGTGTTAATCACATTAACCCCGTTGAACCGTGCGGTGGATGAACCGTGCGACACCGCGCTTGACTGCGTAGGCTGCCCCTTGCCGTCAAAGAACGAACCGCCCAGGCGGTAGTCCTCCTTATCGGCAACGGCCACACAACTGTTCCAAAACTCCTGCGTGTTGCTCTGGTAAGCCACGTCATTCAGCATGCCTACTATCTGCCCGTTCTTAATCTCATAATACATCTGCCCGCTAAACTGGAAGTTGTACCGCTGCTGGTCGATAGAGAAAGAATTATCCCCGATGATGTAAATCCCTTTCTCCACATTCTTTATCATGTCGGCCACCTTTAATGGTGTTTTGCCCGGCTGTAAAGATATGTTGGGCATGCGTTGAAACTGCACATCGCTCCAGCTTTGGCTGTAGCAACAACCCTGCGATTCGTTCAGGCCCAGAATATGCGCCTGGTCGCGTATGGTTTGGTAATTAACCAGTATGCCGTCTTTTATGATGTCCCATTGTTTGGTACCCACGCCTTCGTCGTCATAACCCACTGCGCCAAGGCTGCCGGGCTGTAGCTTGTCGGCCACGATGTTTACATTCTTGCTGCCAAAGTTAAACTTACCGCTCTTCCATTTGTCGAGCGTTAAAAAGCTGGTGCCTGCAAAGTTGGCCTCATAGCCCAATACACGGTCAAGCTCGGTGGGGTGGCCCACACTTTCGTGTATGGTAAGCCATAGGTGGCTGGGGTCGAGTATCAGGTCGTACTTGCCTGCTTCCACACTTTTGGCTTTCATTTTCTCCTGCACTTGTGCCGCGCCTTGTTTGGCATCTTCCAGCATGTCGTACCGGTTGCGGTACAATGTGCTAACGCCCCTTATTTTATCTTCCTCGCGGGGAATGATGTATTCATAACCCATGCCCCTTGGGGAACTAAGGGCGCTGCGGGTTTCAAACTTACCCGTTTTTTCATCAATCTTGGTAATGCTGAAGGTAGGCCATATACGGTGTATGTCCTGGTCGATATATGAGCCGTCGGTAGAGGCGAAATATTTTTGCTCGTTCACCAGAAACAGGATCGAGTTTACATAGTTGCCGCCGCCTTTTATAGCCGCATCGTTTACGGAGAGCAACAGGTCAACCTTTTCTTTTATAGGTACATCGAAAGCGTTCTTTTCTATCGGCGTTTTCCAACTAACCTCGCCGTAGCCTTTTTGCGGGGCTAGCTGCACGGGCTCGGTAAGCAGGCGGCTGTTTTCCTTGGCAATGGCAACGGCCAGCTCGGCGGCTTTGGCAATACTGTCGTTGGTAAGTGCATCCGTGGCGGCAAAGCCCCAACTGCCATTGGCAATTACACGTATACCCACGCCGTAGCTTTCGGTGTTTACAATATTCTGCACCTTGTCCTCGCGGGTAACTACAAATTGGTTAAGGTACCGGCCGATGCGCACATCTGTATAGGTGGCACCTTTGCTTTTGGCGGCATTCAAAGCCACGTCCGCCAACTTCTTCTTAAATGCTGCGTCACCGGGCGTCCAAGGGGCATCCAGCGGCACGGCACGCGCGTAAGCATTGGTTTTGGGCAGCAGGGTGGCCCCAACGCCCAGGCCCGTCATGTACAAAAAATCTCTCCGTTTCAAATGATTGCTTATTTAGGTGGTTAATAAATGTATTAAAAGCCAATTTAGGCAATAATTACTTACAAGCGTATTTGTGTGGAAGATTATTGGATGAATGGTTAATGGGATGGGTGGTGGGATTTGTAAGCGGGCATGATAATATATGCAATAAATTTAAAATGTAATAATGGGTAATGTTGGTTTATTTAAGCATTAAGCATGTTCATTTCGTAAACTATATTTACCCTAGCCTGTGTTTCAAACTGGTTATAAAAAGCTGCGGTTTTAAATATCCTTTCCATCTGTAAAAAATGGGCGAGTACCTTTTTTCGGCCGGGGTTGTAAATAATATCGGGGTAAATGGCGTATTCTTTGCGTATCTGTTTGCAATAATTTTTGTAAGCCTCTGGTGGCTGGCCTAAAATAGAAAGGTCGGCATCTGTAAACAGGTTTGTGTCGTTTTCTGAACTAACTAAGTGTGTTTTGGTAGCAAGTATCTGCCGTATGCAACGGGCTATTTTATCGGCAGGCAGGTTTATTTCAACCAGTCTTTTCTCCGCAAGCAAGGCACTTTTTTCTTCATTGTCACTTTTCAGCGTGTTGTACACTATATCATGGTAAAAAAGCGTGAATACAATGGTATCCCAATCCTCAATATCGCTTTTCACCCCACGTAAGTGTTTGTTCAAATTTTCTAAATGGACAAGTGTATGATAATACCTTTTTTTTGTGGAATATTTTTGTTCTATTTCAGCCCATAGTTTCTCAACCAAACTATTATTTAGCATATACTTTTCGGCGGTTTCGATAAAGAGTTGTTGCAATGGTATCATGGCAAACGGTTTTATAAGGCAGCTAAAATAGGTAGAATATCCCATCTGCCTATTTCAACATTTCGGCCGGTAGTTTATTAGTACCCTCCACCTTATTCTCTTGTAATACACCCCACAGCCCGCTTAGTGCATTTGTATAGCCACAATAACCGCTTGGCTGTAGCTATTTATTTAAGCAAAAGTTGGTATCGGTGCCACTACGCCTACCGCATCCCGTGCTTTTGTTAAAGCCACTTGTACGCCAAAGTATACGTCCCAGCAATTTTTGCAAATTTGCCAAACTAAACCTAAGCTTTATAAATAACCATATTAGCTGCTCCCTTACCTTTGCTGCGCAAAATAAATTTTAACCATATCCCTGCCTTTGGCGGGGGCTAAATTTTGTCTATATGAAAGTTACGGTAGTAGGCGCGGGCGCAGTGGGCGCAACCTGTGCGGACAATATTGCACGAAAGGAACTTTGTACAGAACTGGTTTTATTGGATATTAAGGAAGGCATTGCCGAAGGCAAGGCGCAGGATATGCAGCAAACAGCTGCCCTGCTTGGCTTTGATACCCGAATTACCGGCAGCACCAACGACTATACAAAAACCGCCGGCAGCGATGTGGTGGTGGTTACCAGCGGCCTGCCTCGTAAACCCGGCATGACCCGCGAGGAACTGATTGGTGTTAACGCTGGCATTGTAAAAGGCGTTACACAGAACATTCTGCAAAATTCGCCGGATGCCATCATTATCATCATCAGTAACCCAATGGATACGATGACGTACCTGGCGCTTACCACTTCCGGCGTTCCTAAAAACCGTATTATAGGTATGGGCGGCGCATTGGATAGTGCCCGCTTTAAATACCAACTAAGCAAGCACCTGGGTGCCAGTGCTGCCGACCTTAATGCTATAGTTGTGGGCGGCCATGGAGATACAACCATGATACCCCTGATTCGCCTGGCTACTTGGAACAGCGTACCCGTTACACAGTTTCTTACCGAAGAACAGCAAAAGCAAATAGTGGCCGATACTATGGTTGGCGGTGCCACATTAACCAAACTGATAGGTACATCTGCATGGTATGCACCAGGGGCAGCCGGAGCATCGCTGGTAGAAAGCATTGTGCGTGATGAGAAAAAACTGATTTCTTGCTGCGTTGCGCTTGACGGCGAATATGGCCAAAGCGACATAGCCTTGGGCGTGCCTGTTACCATTGGCAGGAACGGCTGGGAAAAGATTCTTGACTTCGGCTTGAATGAAGAAGAGCAAGCTTTGTTTAACAAGAGTGCCGATGCCGTTAGGAACATGAATGATGTGTTGAAAACACTCTAACAAATTTTTTGTAGATAATATAAAAGCCCGCCTGCAGTGTAACTGTGGGCGGGCTTTTTTTGTTGATAATAGTCAATGTTCCTGTAAGTCAAATTTGCTTCTGCCGATATCTGTGACCTGCACGAACAACCAATCTACATTTCCACTATCGTATAAATTATAACCGGCTTAACCAAGTATTGGTCTTTATCCTTCTGTGCTTGAATTTTCTCAACCACATCCATACCCTTTATTACCTTGCCAAAAGCCGCAAAGCCCTGCCCGTCGGGGTTTCGTTTGCCGCCATAATCCAGTGCGGGCTGGTCGTTGATGCAAATAAAAAACTCACTTTGGGCTGAATTGGGGCCGCCCCTCGCCATGGAAAGTGTGCCGTTCTTATGCAATAGGCCCGTTTGCAGCGTAGTTTCCATTTTTATAGAGTCCAAAGACTTGTTCTCCGGCACGTTGCCGCCTTGAATCACTTCAATTTTTACAGTACGGCTGGATTCATTTGCAGGAGTGCATACCCTGAAAAAGCTACTGCTGTCGTATAGCTTTTTATGCACGTACCGCATAAAATTGGCCACTGTTACAGGTGCCTTTGCCGGGTATAATTCAATGGCAATATCGCCAAGGCTTGTTTTAATGGTGCAATGCAGCGGCGGTTGCGCCAAGCAAGTGTTGCCCATCAGTACAAGGAAAATAACGGCTACTATTTTTTTCATAATCGTGACTGGGTTCAAATCTATACTTGCGAAAGTATAAACAATCTACTTCCCACAAAACATAGCAACTAAAATACAAAACATACTATGTATGGCACTGGCTTTTAAAGCTGCTTTAACTATTGCATTTCAACCTGCACCTCCGCCCTGGCAAACCCCACCGTGTTACGGTACAACTGCGGCGACACGCTGGCATTGGTTTTAAAAAACCGGCTGAAATAATATTCGTCGTCAAACCCCAATTCCCAGCCGATTGTTTTTACCGGCTTGGATGTTAGGTAAAGCTCGCGTTTTGCTTCTATGATAATCCGCTCCGAAATAAGCGTGGTTAGTGTTTTATTAAAATGCGCCTTGCTTATTTTTGCCAATGCCTTTGGCGATATATTAAGCATATCGGCATAATCCCCGGCAGAATGCTTTGTTTTATAATGTTCCTCGATGGCATTTTTAAGGTTTTGCAGTATAAAAGGTTCTTTCGCATCCGCCACATCCTTATGTGCTTGCGGGTGCTGGCCTACTTTAAGCCGCGATGCCTGTATAAGGAAGATTTTTAAATACGATACCAGCACGTCGTATTGCGCAAGGGCTGCAACCTGCATTTCCTTGCGCATTTGCTCAATCAAGCCCATCAAGGCTGGTCCTTCATTTCCCCCAACTGTTACAAAAGGCGGCTGGTAAATATTGTTGAACAGCACGCCATGGCAGGCAACCTCCTTATGGTGTTTGTGTATGCAAAAAAAGTCGGGGTGGAAATGTATGGCCACGCCCGTACATTGCCCAGGTGCATCAATCATAAAAGGTTGGTAGGGGCTAAAACACATCATTGTTCCTCCCTCAAAAGTATACTCGTTAAAGTCTGCCTTTAGTGTGCCTGTGCCGCCAACCACCCAAATGATGGAGTAATAATTGAGCCTTTGCAAATGGTCAAAATAGCTGTTATCGTCAAACGAAAATATTTTAAACGCTAGGTTGCCCGTTTGTGGGTCAACCAGCGTGTGGTAGGTTTGGTCAATCATCGAGCAAATTTTCAGGATAACTTTCTTTCCGTTTCATCAATCGCAAGGTCGTTTATGCTGGCATAGCGTTTACGCATATATCCGTGCTCGTCAAACTCCCACAGCTCATTGCCATAGCTGCGGTACCATTGGCCGGCATGGTCGTGCCATTCATATTCAAACCGTACGGCCATGCGGTTTTCCCTAAAACCCCAAAGCTCCTTTTTAAGGCGGTACCCAAGTTCCTTCTCCCATTTGCGGGTAAGAAAAGCCACCACTTCATCGCGGCCGTTGATAAACTCCGTCCTGTTACGCCATTCAGTGTCAACGGTATAAGCCGTTGCCACGCGCGCAGGGTCCTTGGTGTTCCAGGCATCTTCTGCCGCCTGCACTTTTTGTAAGGCGGTTTCCATGGTAAAAGGCGGGATGGGAGAACGATTTTCCATGGTTTATGTTTGTAGTTACGTGAGTAAAATAAATATAATTGGTCAACACCCAATATTCAAACGCAATATTCAATCAAATTCCCACACAATGTTGCATTACAAGAAGCACTTGGACAAATTATGCATATTAAATATCAGATGTTTGCTCGCAGACTTTTGAAAATACCTTATGACAAAGGTTGTGCAAGCGGAAAATCTATCGCCACCTCGGTAAGGTTGTGCAGGTAATTCATGATTATTTTGTCGCCCACCAGCATAACCACATCTACCAAAACGGCGTTGGTGTAACCTGCGTTAAAAAATGCATTAAGGGTTGCCTCGCTGATAACGCCTTTGTTTTCGGTAACCTCTTTGGCAAGTTTTACCAGTGCATTCAGTTTGGGGTCGCTGCTGCTGCCGCCGCGTATTTTTATCGTTTCTTCTTCCGTAAAGCCATTCATTTTGCCCAGCAGGGTATGGGCGCTTTGACAGTAACGGCATTGGTTAATTTGGCTTACAACCAAGTTTATGGCCTCTTTCTCCTTATTGGTTAGGGTTGTTTTCACCGATTGGAAAGCAAGATATTTACCAAGGGCGGTTTCCGAATAAGCCATAACCGCGTACAGGTTGGGTACAAAACCAAGGCCTTTTTGCAGGTTGTCGAAAATGGCTTGGTTGGCCGGGGAAACTGTTTCTTTCTTCGGAACATTAAATGTGTGCATATTGTTGATTTTTATTGTTTTATTTGATGACACAAAATTGCCCCATAAAGCAGGCCGGCACAATGGATGATGTACGCAAGGTGATGGACAATTTTACCAGAGGTCGGATTTGTTTTTTATGACTGCTTAACATTCCAGTACCTAAATAGAACAATTTACATACCTTGTTATCCCCTAAGTGGTTATATTTTTACCACACCATAAACCGGGTTTTAGGTTTTAATGATTAAACATATGCATAGTACAGATTGTAGCCCTACATTGGTTTTCCCAAAGTTTTCAGTTTTTCTTTTTGCCACATTTTGGGTGTTGTGTTTTACAACATCACCGGCAAAAGCCTTCATTAAGTCTTACCAGCAGTCACCAACGGGGGTAACCTTCCGGCTTAAGGAGGGGCTTATGAAAATAAATATTTATAGGGACGATATAGTGGAAGTAAAATACACCATATTCGATTCGTTCCCTGCCAAAACATCCCTCGTAATAATCAACCCATGGTTGCAAAAGACAACCTTTACGGTGGTTGAAAACGGGGATGATGTTGTGATTACAACAAAAAAGCTAAAGATTACTGTAGATAAAACCACCAACGCTATAACGTATGCAGATGCAAACGGCAATCTGGTACTTGGCGAGTCTGCCACAGGCAACAAAGGCATGAAAACCGCCACCATTGCGGGTATAGATACTTATAACTGCACCACGGCATTCAATAGCCCGGCAGACGAGGGGTTGTTTGGCCTGGGCTGCCATCCGCTGGATTCATTGTCTATCAATTACAAGGGCCGCAACCAGGACCTTACCATAAAATACCTTACCGGGGCAATACCCGTGCTGTTATCCACCAGAGGTTATGGCCTTTTGTGGGATAATTATTCCCCATCGGATTTTTACGGTGCTGAGGCCGGCAACACGCAGTTTAAATATGTATCCGAAAGCGGGAAGATGGTAGACTATTACTTTTTTTACGGCCCTGATTTCGACCATATCATTTCCTCCTACCGCGATGCCACCGGCAAAGCACCCATGTATGGCAAATGGGCATATGGTCTGTTCCAATCGCAGGACAGGTATAAATGGCAGAAAGAAGTACTAAGTGTTAAGGATAATTACCGCAACAATCATATACCTGTGGATGTAATTGTGCAGGACTGGTATTACTGGGAGCCCCTGCCCATTGGCAGCCATGTGATGAACCCCGAACGGTACCCAAACCCTAAGGCAATGGTAGACGAGCTGCACAAGGCGAATATACATGCCATGATATCCATTTGGCCGGTTTTTGGCAGCGGAACCCCAAATTTTGATGCGCTAAAAGCTTCGGGTGGTTTAACCAGCATTACCTGGGATAATGTGGTTACGCATACATTTGATACCTATTACGATGCACACAGCCCCAAAGCGCAGTTGATGTACTGGCAGCAATCACGTGACAGTTTGGTAAAGCGTTATGGTTGGGATGCATGGTGGATTGACCAGTGCGAGCCAGATAACGGTGCATTACTTGACGAACGCCGTAAAGCCCAGTTTTATACAGGCAAAGGCATTGATTATTTTAACACATATTCCTTGGTACACACCAACGGTATTTACAAAGGCTGGCGTAAGGATATTCCAGGCAAACGTGCCTTCTTCTTGGCGCGGCAGGCATTTGCCGGTACGCAGCGCAATGGGGCAACACTATGGTCGTCGGATATTGAGTGTACCTTCAAATCGTTCACGGCGCAGGTACCACAGGGTATCAATGCCTGTGCTTCTGGCATACCTTACTGGACATCCGACATTGGCGGCTACCATTGGCATTGGACGATACCCGATTGGAGCAAACCCGAAAACCGGGAATTGTTTACCCGCTGGTTTCAGTTTGGCACGTTTTGCCCCATTTTCCGCATACATGGCAAAGGGGAGAGGGCACTATTCTCCGACAATTGGGATGCAGCCACCAAGGCCACCCTATTGCATTTTGACAAACTGCGCTACCGCCTTATGCCTTATATCTACTCGCTTGGTGCCAAGGTTACGCAGGAAAACTATACCATCATGCGCTCCCTGGCATTTGATTTTAGGAACGACCCTGCAGTGTACAACCTTAAGTACGAATACATGTTTGGCCCGGCATTTTTGGTTAATCCCATAACTGCGCAGCTATACACTGCACCTGGTGCCACTGCAGAAACAAAAACAAGCAAGGTGTACCTGCCAAATACCACTTGGTATAACTTTTGGGATGCGAAGAAAATTGCGGGCGGCCAAACCATTGATGCTGCCGTGCCCTTGGATATTATGCCGTTGTATGTAAAAGCGGGCTCTATTATACCGTTCGGGCCTTTTGAAGAATATGCGGCAGAGAAACCGGCCGATACCATCGAGTTGCGCATATACCCCGGCGCAAACGGCCAGTTTACCTTGTACGAGGATGAAAACGACAATTACAATTACGAAAAAGGCCAGTTTGCCACCATACATTTTGCATGGGATGATGCGGCCAAGGCATTAAGCATTAGTGCCACCAAAGGCCAGTTTCCCGGTATGCTTAATCAAAGGGTGTTTAACGTAGTGATAGTAAAAGAAAGCCACGGTGTTGACATGGACATTACAAAAGATATTGATAAAACGGTACACTATACTGGCAAGGCCGTAAAAGTTTTGTTTTAAGCGGGACGTTGGTTTTTAGGGGTTCGTAAGGTATTGATTTCCTTACGGGCCCTTTTTATTATGTCTACAGTTGCCAGTCAGCCCCTAAAACAGGCAGTATAAATAAAAATACATACTTTTAAGCCCAAGGTTACGGTGTGCTTTGCAGGCCGGCCAAATGAGAAGATTGCATAATAGCTGTTTCTTAAATCGGCAACAGATGCTCCAACAATACGACTTGAATTTTCCAGCCGTTTTTGCCACCAAGCCTATCGGTGAAGGCACTGGTTTGGGTTTGAGCCCAAGTTATGATATTATAAAGGCGCATGGCGACAAGATACGGGTGGAAACAAATGAAAAGGGGGAATGGAGTTTATCATCGTTTTTCATATATTTAGCCACCGGTACATTTAAGCTATAAACGTCTTTTAAGAATTTATTTATAAAAATTATCGTAAACTCTGTTGCCCAATGAAAAAAATATGCTGCTTGTTTTTATTAGTACATGTGGTTTCAGTTGGCAACGCACAGTATAAGGTAAAGTTTATATTGAAAGAACAAACGTTTATCCACCACGACAGTATTTATGTCACAGGCAACTTTCGTAACTGGGATAGCGTGGCAAATAATAACTATTTGTTGCAGCCCGCAGCTTCAAAAACAAAACAGCTAACGGTTACGGTAAATGCAGGGCCGTTGCGTTATAAATTCCAAAGGGGAAGCTGGCTAAAAGTGGAAAAAACATTTTACGGTTTAGAGGTTAACGACAGGGTAGTAAATATAAACAGGGATACTACTTTAACAGACAGCGTTAGCGCCTGGCGGGATGAAATTAAGCTTGACAAATGGGTTGGGCTCGGGGTGGAAAAAACTGACACAGGGCGGATGGTTTTATTGTTTGGCTTGGCCAACATGTATGCATTTGTTTCGGAGTATTATAATGCTGACAGCGCGTTGTATTATGCCCAATCGGCGTTGAATATAATTCAAAAAATTAAAACCTCTGATGAATACCGGGCTTCGTCGCCTCCTGGCCATTCGCTTCAGCTAATGACAATGAGGGTACAGGAAACAATGCTTGGTATTTTTCATTCATTAGGCAATTATCCTAAGTCTCTGGAATTGGGTTTGGAAAACCTGAGCCTCGCAGAACGGGAGAACCTTATGCCATTTAGGCTGGCGTCTATGATTGATATTGCACAGGATTATTTGGCGATGAAGGATTATCAAACCGCTCTGAAATATTGTAACCAGTCGGAATTGCTGCTTAATAACTGGCAAGCGGGCAACAGCCACTTTAATTATATACACAGGGATATATATTATTATTCCGCAACGGCGTTTTTAAAGTTACACCAACTTGACTCCGCATTATATTTCGAAAAAAAAGGAAGTTCAATTGATTCAATAATCGGTGACTTAGCATTTGATTACCTGTTGTTTGCAGATATCTATTCGGCTCTTGGCAATATTGATTCCGCTTTTAAATATTACAGGCTGTCAATACCAAGCGCAGGTTCAGTAAATGCAACTCACCTGATTGTAAGGGCAAACGCGGGAATAGCCGGTTTATTCAAAAACCAAGGGAAGACTGATTCGGCCCTGCACTACGCTACAGTTGCTTTTAAGTACCTTGAAAGCCATAAGGCGAACATTCAAGCGTGGGGCGAAAGCTCAAACAATTACATGGCTGACCTGAGCCCGGTGATTGCCGAATTGTATAAAGATAAAAACCAGTTGGACAGTGCTTACAAATACTTGCACCTTTCTGTAACATTAAAAGACAGCCTTTACAATGTTGATAAAATAAGGCAGTTTCAAACATTTGCATTCAACGAAACTACGCGCCGGCAGCAGCTGGCTGAAAAAAGCAGGGAGGCCGAACAGGAATACCAAACAAAAATAAAGCAGGATGTATTTATAACCATATTGCTGGCAGTTTTAGCCGTAGCCTCTATACTTTACAGAAGCAACAAACAAAAGCAGAAGGCAAATATGTTGCTAAGAACCCAAAAAAACGAAATAGAGAAAACATTGGGCGAGTTGAAAGCAACCCAAACCCAACTCATCCAATCCGAGAAAATGGCGTCACTGGGCGAGTTAACCGCAGGTATAGCGCATGAGATACAAAACCCGTTGAATTTTGTAAACAACTTTAGCGAAGTAAGCAACGAATTGATTGACGAGATGAAGGCAGAGTTGGCCAGCGGCAACTATGAAGAAGCGGTTTCCATCGCCGACGATGTAAAACAAAACCTTGAAAAAATCAACCAACATGGCAAGCGTGCCGATGCCATTGTAAAAGGCATGCTGCAGCATAGCCGCAAAAGTACCGGACATAAAGAACCCACAGATATTAATGCGCTGGCCGCTGAATACCTGCGTTTAAGTTACCATGGGTTAAGGGCAAAGGATAAAAGTTTTAACGCAGAAATAAAGACAGATTTTGATGAAAGCATTGAAAAAATAAACATCATCCCACAAGAAATGGGACGTGTGCTGCTGAATCTTCTCAATAATGCGTTTTATGCCACATCAGAAAGGCAAAAGGCGGGAGGTGAAGGGTTTGGGCCAGTGGTTTCAGTCTCGACTAAATTGAGCGGGGACAAAGTGGATATAAGGGTTGCTGACAATGGTGCTGGTATTCCCCAAAAAATAGTTAATAAAATATTCCAGCCTTTTTTTACCACCAAGCCCACTGGCGAAGGCACGGGCTTGGGTTTGAGTTTAAGTTATGATATTATAAAGGCGCACGGCGGGGAGATTAAGGTGGAGACGAACGAGGGGGTGGGTACGGAGTTTATTGTTACATTGCCTATAAGGTAAAATGCAAACCCTATATATCCCAAAGCAAAACGTGCTATTAGTATGTGCGACAAAATATTGACATATATGTAAAAAATATTTACCTGTATAGCTATTTTTATTCTACCTTAAGAATGGCTTCTAATTCTGTCTCCATGTCACTTTTAAGGTCATGCGTTTTACTGGCTTCGTCAATGGAGTGCGCTTCGAGCAAACTCTCCTCTTTCTTGGTAAGTGCACTTATTTTACTATAATATTTCTGGATAATTTTCAACTCGTCTTCACTCATGTCTTCCACATTCACCATCCTGTTACTGGCAAATTTGTGCGAGGCCACCAGTTCATTAAGCTTTAGCTGTATGGCCAAAGAATCTTTGTTTTGAGACTTTTGTATAAGAAAAACCATCAGGAAGGTGGCAATGGAAGTGCCGGTATTTATGATAAGCTGCCAATTTTCGGAATAATGAAAAATCGGCCCTGTGGCAACCCAAACAATTACCAGTAAAAAAGCAGTGATAAAGGCATAGGTGCTTCCGGTAGCTTTTGTTACATTTAGTGCAAACCTTTCAAAAAAGCCAATTTTTCGTTTAACGGTATCCATGTTAAATGAGATTGAGATTAAATAATACAAGCGAAATGCATAAAACGCGCCAATTAAATTGTGGCCTTCAAGAATGATGCAACCGTCGTTTTAGGCTTTTGTGGAGATATATTGCAGTTGATATAAAAAGTATAGAGATGACCAAGAAATTAAGACGAGCATAATTTTCCACACAATTGTATTAACAGACAGCTCGCAGGGATTTCGGCGGGCAACCTAGGGTAACTGTTAAACAACGGCATCCCCCTCTTTTCTTCTGGGCGCTTTTGGGTAAAAAATTATCAGGATCAGCAATTAATTTGCTTTGCAATATTGCCCGCATCCGTTACTTTTAGCAAATAAATGTCATTTCTACGATTAAACCAGCCATTGGAATATGTACACGCACCAAAACTGCCTTTCCCGCTATTTTACAATTTTTGCAGCTTTTTTGTTGGTTACAGCACTGTTGTCTTGCAACAATAATGCTTCAAAAACAGGCACCGCCGACAGCCTGACGGATGCACAATTACGCATGCCCGAAAACGCTTTAAAAGGCTTGGAGGTGTTTGAAGGTTTGGAGGTGCATACCGTTGCCACCGAACCCATGTTGAAAAACCCCACCAATATTGATGTGGACGAGCGTGGCCGCATTTGGGTTACAGAAGCATACAACTACCGCCCCGCCATAAACGGCAACCCCACTAACCCCAAGGGTGACCGTATAATGATTCTGGAAGACACCAACGGAGATGGCAAAGCCGACACCGCCAAGGTATTTTACCAAGGGCCGGAGGTTAATGCGCCGCTGGGCATTTGTGTGTTGGGCAACAGGGTATTGGTAAGCCAAAGCCCTTACGTTTGGGCTTTTTATGACGACAACGGCGATGACAAAGCCGACCGTAAGGAAATATTGTTCCAGGGGGTAGGAGGGGAGCAGCACGACCACGGCATGCATACCTTCACCTTTGGGCCCGACGGAAAGCTGTATTTCAATTTTGGCAACGAAGGCAAAACCCTGCACGATAAAAATAACAAACCCGTGCTTGACCAGGACGGCGATACGATAGGCCCTAAAAAATACACACAGGGCATGGTGTTCCGCTGCGAGCCAGACGGCAGCCATGTGGAGTGCCTTGGCAATAACTTCCGCAACCCATATGAGGTGGCGGTTGACAGCTATGGCCAGTTATGGCAGAGCGACAACGACGACGACGGCAACCGTGGCGTACGCATAAACTACGTGATGGATTACGGCAATTACGGCTATAAAGATGAAATGTCCGGCGCAAGTTGGGACGCAAACCGGACGAATGTGGAAGATTCCATACCATACAAACACTGGCACCTAAACGATCCCGGTGTAGTACCCAACCTGCTACAAACTGGTGCAGGTTCACCCACCGGCATGGTGGTGTACGAAGGCAGCATGCTGCCCCAGGAATTTCATAACCAGCTTATTCATACTGATGCCGGCCCCAATGTGGTACGCGCATACCCTGTAACAAGGAACGGTGCGGGGTATGCGGCAGGTATTATCAATATTTTGGAAGGCAGCCGTGACAAATGGTTTCGTCCGGCAGACCTTTGTGTGGCACCTGACGGCAGCCTGATAGTGGCCGATTGGTACGACCCCGGCGTGGGCGGCCACCAAGCCGGCGACCAAACCCGCGGTCGTATATACCGGGTTGCACCACCTGCCGCAGCAGGCACCTACACTATACCCAAGCAGGATTATTCAACGCCTGAAGGCGCGGTGGCGGCATTGCAAAGCCCCAACCTCGCCACGCGGTACCACGCTTTTACTGCCTTGCAAGGTTTTGGCGGCAAAGCCGCAGCAGCCTTGGAGGGCGTTTGGAAAAATAATGCCGAACCGCGCATGCGGGCAAGGGCTTTTTGGGCGCTGGTAAAACTACCCGGTGCCAATGCCCAGCAATATATACAGCAACAAGCAAAGGACGCCAATACCGATTTACGCATAACCGCCATCCGCGCCGCGAGGGAAATAGGACCGGATGCGGCATTGGCCGTGGTACAACAATTGGTAAACGACACTTCCATACAAGTAAGGCGTGAATGTGCCATTGCCCTGAGACATAACAAAAGCCCCGAGGCGGCTCAACTGTGGGCAGCCTTGGCCGCCCAGCATGATGGAAAGGACCGCTGGTACCTGGAAGCCCTTGGTATTGGTGCCGACAGGCAGTGGGATGCATTTTTTACTGCCTACCTAACCAAAGTACCCAACCCGCTGCAAACACCCGAAGGCCGGGATATTGTTTGGCGCGCCCGTACCGATAAATCAGTAGGATTGCTGGCGCAGTTGGCTGCCGACCAAGCGGTACCTATCAAACAAAGGCTGCGCTATTTCCGTGCTTTTGACTTTAACGAAGGCACGCTTAAAAACGGCCTGCTGGTTAAAATGATTGAGGATAACAAAAGCAATGACGCGGCGCTAAACAAGCTGGTACTACGTGCATTGGATAACAAAACAGTGGCCCAAAGCCCGGTGGCACAAAAAGCATTGGCGCAGGTTATACAAAGCGTGGCAGGTACCGAAGAATATATTGAACTGGTGGCCCGTTACCAGGTAAAAGCCGAAAACACCAACCTGCTACAACTGGCCATCGCCAAAAGCCAGGACGATATCGGCAGGGACGCGGCAGGCCTGTTGCTAAACTTCGGCGGAAGCCCGCTGGTTTGGAGCGTGATTAACGGCAAGGACACCGCCCAGGTAAAAGCCCTGTTGAGCGCACTTGGCGGAGTGGGCAAGAAAGAATCCATTGATATTATACAAACCGTGGCACTTACCAACAAATACCCAGCAGACGTGCGCAAGTATGCCGCAGGCCGCATAGGCAGAAGCTGGGACGGGGAAACAAGGGTGCTGGATATACTGAAAACCAAAAAGGTACCGGCCGATTTGATACCCGATGTGGTTGCCAGTGTAAGCGGTGCATGGCGCCAAAGCATACGCACGGAGGCACAAAGCTACCTGCCCAACCAAGCCGCCCTGGCCGCTAAAAAAGCACCCACTATGGCCGATATCACCCCACTGACTGCCGATGCCGCAAAAGGCCAACTGATATTTACCAACATCTGCAGCACCTGCCACCAAGTAAACGGCGGAGGCACCGATTTTGGCCCCAAACTGGGTGAGATAGGCAGCAAATACGCCAAGGACGGACTGTTGGATGCCATTGTACACCCCTCCGCAGGGATAAGCTTTGGCTATGAGGGCTGGGAAATAAAGATGAAAGACGGCAGCACACAAACCGGCATCATTGCCAGCAAAACCGAAACCGATATTGACCTGAAACTGCCTGGCGGCGCAAGACAACATATTAAAACCAGCGATGTGCAAAGCAAAACCGAAATGAAGGCCAGCATGATGCCCGAAGGGCTGTACCAAGTAATGAGTACGCAGGACCTCGCCAACTTATTAGGATTTTTGGAGGGGCTGAAGAAGAAGTAGGGGCGGCTCTGCCGAACTTGCAGTTCGGCAGAGGTATGTTGTCGCTTGCAGCGACGGTTTACTGCATTCGTTGCCAAAGGCAATAATATTCAACTTCGGAACTGCAGGTTCCGAAAGCGGGGTAATTCACCTTAATGCGGGACTGAATAGCAAAGGCCGACATGTACCTTCAGAGGTCTCCGGTTGGGGTATATCTTCATGATGAATAGCTTTCGGATGATATAAATCCCAATAAACAAAAAATGAAAACACTTTTAATTGCGGCCGTTATTCTGCTCGGATTTAATTGTGGAAATGTTCGCCAGCCTGAAATTGCTTTCATACGAATATTAGCCACAAATATGGATTTAGAGACTTTTTTTAGAGTCAATTGCTCAACTTTTGAAATGCGACTTGGGACTGAAAAAAAGAGACTTCGATAAAAAGGGCTGATTCATTATTATCGTTTCAACAAATGTTGAGCAATTTTTCTTTTTCTAAAGATACTGTAAATTTGGATGTTAGAGTAAAAGCGTATGTGCATTTTAAAACAGGTAAGGAGTTAATAATCTGTATGGATCGCTTTAATATTCAAATCGATGGCGAACTTATTAATCACAATAACACAATTGCTGATTTTTTGAAATCCGCTATGAGATAAAATAGTTCCAAAAATTGATGTTTCGGTTGTGGCTTTCCTTTATGTTTTAAGAAATGTAAGACGCTGAGTCTTCGCTCCCAAAGGAGCCGCGTGTTTATAGAAACAAGCCTTTACTTAACCTCAAACGACTCCGCTGGAGCCGGTTGAGGCAAAAAACTCCCCTGCAAAAGTGAATCGCCACTTTTGCAGGGGATGGTAAAGCATAATCAACACCCCGCTACCGAATCAAATCTTCTATGGGTATGGCTTCCAAATAGGGGTTTAACAGGCAGGTATTGCCAAATACCCTGAATTCTTTAATGGCCTTGCTGGCAAGGTTGCAAAACGTTTCCACATAGTAACCGCCCAGGTGGAACAAAAACACCATGCAGTCTTCAAAAGTTCTTTTGGCGATGAGCACACCTTCGTGCAGCACAGTAAATTTCTTTTCTTCTTCGTTCAATAAGATAAAATCAGAAAGCTTCATAATGTTAAGTTTTAACGGATTACGCTACAAATGCTTACTAATAACCTTGGACTGAAAACGGACAAGTTCAGGCATGTGCCTATGGACAATAAAACGAATGCTCAAAAAATCACTGCATCAGGCAATACATGATAAATAGGGTTCTGATAGTATGGCTTGGCAGTATAAAGTAGGACAGACAATAAAGTTAGGCATTAACGGAGAAAAAAAAATATTTTTTTTGGCTGTTTTTTTGCGGGTACAGCCATATGTATAGAAACTGCCAACAATCCACTTCATTATAAACCCGCTGGAGGGCGGCCTTCATTTTCCCAGCCCAATTCACAATCCCCCAGCACAAGTGCTTGCGACGCAACGATGATGCCATGAAACCCAATAGCAGGTATCAAGAACTCCCTACTTCTTCCCCTTATTCGCTGCCAATATATTAATGCCCACATATACGTCAGCGCTGATGGCGTTACCCGTTAAATCGGTGCCGCCGGCGTTGGAGTAGCTAAGCCAACTGTACTTGCAAGATGCACCCACATACATAAACTTGGTGAAAAAATAATTCATGCGCAGGCCGGCACTCATGCTAAAAGTACTTAGGTCGGTATTTTTGCCGGCGGGGCTTTTAAGCTGCAGTTCTTCGCCCGCAATGCCTGCGATAACGCCGGTTTCAAAATGCGCTGTGCTGATGATAAAGCGGGTGTAGTCAAACCCATAGTAGCCGCTGTAGAATGTACGGCCTTGGTAAAGGGTGTCTTTATTCAAAAAACTGATTGGCTGCGGTGTGTTGATAAAACGGTGCGCAAAGTATATATCGTATTCATTCCAGCGGTCACGCAGGCCTAACAGATTGTAGCCTAAGCTGGCATGGTTGCCCATGGTGCCCAGGCTGCCCGTGGGCGACCACACTCCACCGGATACGAGAAAGTTATAAAAAAAACCTGTGCGCCGGTCAAGTTTGTAGTTTTTAACAATAAGGCTGTCAAAACCTGGATAACTTTTTTTATTGGCGAGGATGGTATTAACGGGGTGCGGTATTTCACCCGAGAATACCTTACACAAAAACGTTTCGTCGGCATCAAGGGCTTGTGTGGCCAAAAGGTCTTTGGCCCAACCCCGCACAAAGGTTATAAAGTGGTCGGTAAGGCCGTTTTCGGCATACAGCCCGTTTCGCATCAGGTAACCGGAAAAACCCCGCCTGTTCATCTGCCGCATAATGCGCGCAAAATCGGCCAACTGATGGGTAAAACCGGTATCGCTTAGGTTAGCCACCTTAAACCGGTGCGTTTGTATAGCCAAAAGGTTTTGTACACAAAATATATGAGGTGCGGTTTCATACTTCCAATAGTTCCAAAAAGCACCCGATTTTTGTATAACACTGTCCAAATAAATACGCATGGCAGCAAAATCTTTGGCCGCATACAGGCGCGGCAGCACCTTGGCTTCTTCCTCAAACAAAACACTCATATAGGCAGGTGAGGGCCTGTTTGGGTTGTAATAAACATATGCCGGGCGGTAAGGCAGCGGGCGAACCAGCAAGGCACTGTCTGTTCTCCGGGGTTCTGTTTGGCAAATACAGTTAGAGACTGTAAGTAAAAAGGCGGCGAGGGGTAGAAAGGCTTTCATACAATAAAAGTAGAAAGCTTGTAATGGAGTGTGGTAAAACGGCACGTTATAAATTTCATAAACCCGTAACGTGGTTGAAGCATAAATTGTGTTAACGCAAAAATATAGTAAGTTGGATAGTGCTTTTGCGTATTTTTGAACCAACGCAGTTTAGCCTAAAACCAGTTCAAAAATTGGTGTGGCTGGCAACAAAAACCATTCAATCTTAATGCATGAGAAAAACCCTTTTAATTGCCGCAGTATTATTTAGTACAAACTTACTATTGGCGCAAATACCCAAGCCGTTAAAAAACACCTACGTAAACGATTTTGCGCATGTGCTTACGCCCGATCAAATTACGGCATTAAACCAACAAATATTTGATATTGAAAAGCAGAGTGATGTGCAGTTTGCAGTGGTGCTTGTATCCAAACTGCCGGATGATATGGAGGTTGACGACTTTTCGCTGCTGCTGGCCCGTAAATGGCATGTAGGCAAGCATAAAAACGGGCTGGTGTATGTAGCCGCGATTAAAAACCATAAACAGCGGATAGAGGTGGCAGATTCAATCAGTTCAATATTTACGGGTGATAAATGCACGGAAATATTGAACACGATGAAGCCCTCCTTTAAAGCAGGTGAGTATAACGCCGGGTTACAAACCTTGGTAAGCAGCGTTAGGGATGCATTGGCGGTTACTGTACAGCCGGTGCCGCAGCCGCCTATAACCACAGCGCCAGCGGTTGAAGAACCCAGTGCGTGGGTACCCATTGTAGGTATACTGATTTTTTTTGGCTTTATAGGGCTGATAGTATTAATAGCCTACCGCTTAAAGAAGACTATATTTAGCAGGGGTAATAACATACGGTATAATTCCCCCAATAGTAATGCGGGGTATTACAATAATGGGTATAACAACCCGCCACCTGGATATTATCCACACCACAGTGGTTCGGGGTTGGGCAGTTTTATAGCAGGGGCTGCCACAGGCTATGCCGCCCGAACCATTCAGGATGATTACGCCAATAACCAGCAAAACGACAATTACGATTCGCCGCCCGCAAATGATACATCAAATAGCGGCAACGACAACAGGCCCGACAATTGGGGCAACTGGGGTTCTGACAGTGGGTCGTCCTCCAATGACAGCAGCAGTTCATACGACAGCGGTTCTTCGTCTTCTTCCAACGATGACAGCGGGTTTTCAGGAAGCGATTCTTCTGGTTCGGGTGGAGGGGCATCGAGCGATTGGTAGCGCAGCCCTGGTACCTCTGGCAGATTTCGTTAAAATTTGCTATGCACTTTGTTTGATGACATTTAAATTAACCTAATTAATGCCTCGTCAACAATTATTCAGTTACTTCGTAGGGTGTTGCACAGCATTTTTAAATCAACAAATTCAATTTTGTATGGTTAAAGTATTGGCTGCCATAAAACGATTTTTATTCGTGGCGCTTTGTAGCTTTTTGTTTTTTTCCTGCTTTAATATTTTAAACAGGACTCAGCGTACTTCGGCCCCAAGGAACACTGCCTATGAACCTTATACAAACGATTATAATAGCATTCAATTTTCGCGAAAAATGGAGAATGGCACAGCTATTTTTAGCGCAGGTTATGTGGACCAACCCTATATAGTAAAATTATCAGGCAAAATTTGGCTGTGTTGCTATACCTGGTCTAATACTAACGAAGGGGGTAGGCATGAAACGGTAGGCATAAGTCGTAGCAATGACTCAGGCAAAACCTGGCAGTTTCAATCATCGTTGGAAGAAGGTTCGGGGGCATCTGCATTTTACGGCATTCCATTCGCTAATTCTTTTGGACGGGTATATGTTTTTTACGGATATAATATTGATAATGTTACCACGTTGAACAATAAAAGCATAAGAACAGATGCTGTTGGGGAATTATGTTATAAGTATTCGGAAGACAGCGGAAATACATGGTCAAAGAGGCAAACAATTGCCATGCCTGTAACACAATATGACAGCCTTAACGACTGGCACGGGAAATATCAGGAGTGGTGGAGTATCTGCAAGCCCATACTGGCTAACAATGAGTTGTATTTTTCATTCACCAAAGTGGAAAAATATGTGTACATAAACGGCGAAGGATGGGTTGTTAACTGCCCGAATATTAATAAAGAACACAATGTAGCAAAGCTAACTTGGAATTTTTTACCCCCGGGGAATACAGGTATTCGGTCATCTGCCATGGGCATAACCCAGGAGGAACATAACATAGTACAATTAAACAACGGCGGCTTTGCCTGTGTTTTTAGAACGCAAAATGGTTACCCTGCCATATGTTATTCAAATGACAATTGCAATACTTGGACGGAACCCCGGCCCATGATGTTTTCAACAGGCAATTTGATGCGCCACCCAAGGGCATGCCCAAGAATATTTAAATGTTCAAACGGCAATTATTTGTTATGGTTTAACAATAGAAGCATGCCGTCAAAAATATGGTGGGGAAGAAACCCAATTTGGGTATGTGGCGGCGTGGAGAAAAATGGAACTATAATTTGGTCGCAACCAGAAATTTTGCTGAATAGTGATGATGATGCTATTACGATGAGTTATCCCGACCTTGTTGAAGCCGGCAACGAGTATTATGTAACCGAAACACAAAAAAATATTGCACGAATCCACAAGATAAATGCCAACTTTTTGAAAAATTTGTGGCTGCAAGGAAAGGAAACCTTGGCGGATACGGCGTATAAAATTGCGGAATTTTCTGAATCGTTTATTGAATCGGCATTCGATACCAAAGTTACATTTGGCAGGAGTGGTTTTAGTGGCGGCCTTACTATAAATCTTGCACTTAACGTATCATCAAATCAAAAAACCAGTGAAAAGATTTTGTCAATTTTGTTCACTGGTTCTTCTCAAAAGACCGCTATTCGAATAGAAACCGTGCCTGGCGGTACCATTAAAATGATTTTTTTCAGCAATACCGGCGAAGAACTACTTTCTTTCGAGTCAGATTCAGATGTACTCAAGCCTAATTCCCCAAATTTTGTTTCATTTGATCTTGATGCCAGCAACAGAATACTTACCATAATGGTAAACGGTGTGCTTTGCAACGGGCTTGGCACCGATGCAAAGCCGGCGGGTTGGGCTCGAATTCCAAAGGGCTTTGATTTTTCCTTGTTGTCAAATTACATGATTTTTCACCAATTCACTGGTAAAACAACAAAAGCTACCCTATTTAATGTGCCACTTACCACAACTTCTTTGATTTCCCAATACCAATTTAGGTAGCAAATAAGTTGACATTAAATCAGTAAAATTGAGTAGACTATATATACTTGTAAACTAGTTTTATTTAAAACGCTGTTGGTAATTTCGGTAATTATTGCGTTGCCTGATTGTTTCTAAATAATTTCCCACGGCCATATGAAATACGATTACATCATTATCGGTGCAGGCTCGGCAGGCTGTGTGCTTGCCAACCGCCTTTCGCAAGATGCCGCCTGCACAGTTTTGTTGCTGGAGGCAGGCGGCAAGCCAACCGCACTTTCCGCAATACCCGGCAGCTATGCCATGCTGCACCGGTCAAAAATGGACTGGGCTTTTTGGACCGAGCCACAGCCACAGGTAAACAACCGTAAAATTTTTATACCCAGGGGCAAGGCGCTCGGCGGGTGCAGCAGCACCAATGCCATGGCTTATGTACGCGGTAATGCGGCTGACTATGATGCCTGGGCCGGAGCCGGAAACACAGGCTGGGCTTATGCCGACGTGCTGCCATATTTTAAAAAGAGTGAGCAACATGCCGTGTTTAACAACCAGTACCATGGCAACAGCGGGCCCTTGCCCGTAAGTTTTGCGCAATACCCACACCCACTTGCCAAAATATTCATACTGGCTTGTGGAGAGGCTGGCATACCCTTTAACGATGATTATAATGGTGCCGTGCAGGAAGGTGCGGGACTGTTGCAGTTTACTATAAAAAACAACAGGCGGCAAAGTACCTATGAGGCATTTTTACAGCCGGTGCGGCAACGCAGCAACCTAACCGTACGCACACATGCATTGGTAAAAAATATAATAATAGAAAATGGGGTTGCCATAGGCGTTGAAGTATTTACTGGAAGTTCTACTACAGAAAAAATTTATTGCCATAAAGAAGTGCTTTTAAGCGCCGGGGCTATCCAATCGCCCCAGCTGTTGATGCTTTCCGGAATAGGCAACAAGGCCGACTTGGCGAAGGCTGGTATTGACTGTAAACTGGCGTTGGACGGGGTGGGCCAAAACTTGCACGACCATGTTTGGACGGGTGCGAGCGCCTTATGCAACATCCCCACATCAAACAACGAACTTAAGCCACTTAATACCTTAATAGCGCTGTTACGATATACGCTGTTTAAAAAAGGCAGCCTTACAAACTCCATTATCGAAAGCAACGCCTTTATAAAAACACAGCCTGCCTTAACCGTGCCGGATATACAATTCCATTTTAGCCCATCCCATGGTAATGCCGATGGAACAACCGATGTACACAACATCAAAACCTTTCCCCATACAAATGGATTTACCGTACTAAGTATTTTGCTGCACCCCGAGAGTAGGGGATATATAGCACTTAAAAGCGCTGATGCGCGCGATACCCCGGTTATACAGCCCAATTTTCTTTCGGCTGCAAATGATCTGGCAATATTGCTGGCAGGGTTAAAAAAAGCCATGGAGGTTATTGATGCGCCGGCGTTTAACCCATATTCCCCGGGCGGGGTTTGTTATCCGGTGCGTAATACCGATGACAACGCATTGATGGAGCATACCCGCAAAACCCTAGAAACGCTGTACCACCCGGTGGGTACCTGCAAAATGGGCAATGATGGTATGGCCGTGGTGGATGAAAAATTACAGGTGCATGGCATGCGTGGCCTGCGTGTGATAGATGCCTCCATTATGCCATCCATTATTTCGGGCAATACAAATGCCGCCTGCATTATGATTGGCGAGAAAGGGGCCGATATGGTGAAAAGTGTACAATAGAGCTTTAGAATGTAGCCGATTATAAAATCTTGGTTACCGGCTTTTGTTTTTCATGTAATCGGTTGTTGTGTCACTCCCGCAACAGTTGGAACTATGGGAATCTAGGAGAATGGTACTGGCCTACCGAGATAAATACCAGACGGAAGTATTTGATTATGAACAGAAAACCTATGGGATGCTATCGCTGCCCCGACAGATAATGTACAATTTTTTTTAGCTTGTTAAGAATAAACAGAAAAAGGGACAATAAACAATCAGACTTTAAATAAGCATCAATCCATTAAACTGCCCAATCAGCACACTTCAGGACAGTGGTTAAAAATGCATTCAATATTTTTGATATATTAACTTGCCAATATGAAAAGCATTTGCCATGTCGTAAAAAATAAACCAATCTAAATTGTCGGTACTCGTTCTTCTTGATGCTTGCCTTAAATGGCAGTAGCAGCAATCGTTTGTATTACATTGAAACAAAAAATAATTTTTATAAACAAAAAAATAGCTCAAAATTCTCTGCCATGAAATCTTGTTTTATCAAGAGGCAAAAATGTTCAGACACTTTAGCAATGATATTTTAATTGTTTAATGGCTGCAATACAGTAGCGCGAAAGTGCAGTACAAATAACTTTCTAAAAGTTGCTGGTATATGTATGCCCTATAGTTAGTGTTGCAGCATAAAAATATAAATTGATTGTTGGATTGTTTTGTTAGCATGATAAGGATATTAAAATAACCTGTTAAATGGTTGCGCTTATTAATGAGCATAATTTTAAAATCGTTATCTGGTTTTAAACTGACTAACACAATCATATAACATTTGTAATGCAATATGACAGATGTTTGCTATGACACATAGCCATCGAAAATAATGTTTAATATAAGGCTATAATCTTTTTTAGTTTTCGATTAAATAAATTTAAAGAGCCTTCGTTGCTTATTTATAAGGCATTATAATGCTTGCGTAAATTCAATAAATAAATTATGGTACTGAAGCGGATGTTTATAGTGAAGAGTGATTTTGTGACAGTATATTGTTGGCAAAGATACATAGCGCATTGATTTTATTTTCGTGAGATTAGTAAGCTACTTACTTTATATATCAGACACTTCAGGACAGTGGCTGTAAATGCTAAATGTATTTTTGATTTAATGTATTGCAAGATATGAAAAAGCCATTAGCCATTATGAAAAAACAAACCGATAAAACTTTTGTGCGCGTTATTCCTGATGCTTTTCTTAAGCAATAGCATCTATTGTAGCGTGTATTATGCCAGCGTAAAACAAACAATATAAACTTAACAAAAACCCAAAATTCTCCATTATGAAATCCTATTGCCTTAAGAGATAGCATCGCTATGCCTAAACTGTATTTTATTTAATTGCAATAGCAAGAGTGGTGTGGTATGCCCAACAATAAATATAGCCAATTATACAGTGTAGTCGGCTAGCAATATCGGCTTGCCTATAGTATGCTATGTATTAAATATTGCAGACCAATCACAACGAACTGTAGTGTGTATAAAGTGAAATTACTATGGTTAGTTTAGGTAATTGCAAGATGTTAATGAATAACCCTGTTTTGTAAAGGTAATGTCGACATTCCATGCATGTTTTTTTTGAATCCCCGTACCAACAATAGCATAAAGTGTGCTATTCGTAAAACCGATTGTTAACCAACAGTAAACCAAACTTATCTGTTATGAAATCTTATTGCCTCAAGGGATCGCATCGTTGCGTCTCGTATTTAGTGTTTTTTCTAATTGCAGTTGTTACTGCACTGCCGAGTTACGCGCAGCAAAAAACAATTAAGGGTCAGTTAGTTGATGCTGGTACCGGTCAGCCAATTGCCAATGCAGCCGTAAATGCAAAGGCAAGCGGACGCGGCACGGTTACAGATGCAGCTGGTAACTTTAATTTAAAAGCTGATAGTAACGATTCTTTAATTGTAAGCTCTTTAAATTATCTGCCTCAAACAATTTTTGTTGGTAATCAAAATTTTATTTCTGTCAAGCTAGTGCCAACCAACAACCAACTTGACCAAGTTATAGTTATTGGATACGGCACACAACGAAAGAAAGATGTAACAGGATCTGTGCAAACAGTTGATATGGGCAAGCTACAAGATTTGCCCGTATCTCAGTTTACACAGAAATTGCAGGGGCAATTGGCAGGTGTGCAAATAAACGAAACCACCGGCCAGCCCGGCACCGGTATGTCGGTGAGGATAAGGGGGCAGTTATCAGTTTCTGCGGGCAGTGATCCTTTGTATGTAGTTGACGGGTTTCCTATTGTAGGTAATATCGGGTCAATTAATCCTGATGAAATTCAAACAATATCTATTTTAAAAGATGCGGCATCAACATCTTTATACGGCTCACGTGCGGCCAATGGCGTTGTATTAATTACCACCAAACAAGCCAAGTTAGGCCAAACTACAATTGGTGTTAACTCCTATGTTGGCATGCAAGAAGTGCCCCAACATGGACGTATACAAATGATGAATGCAGAAGATTTTGCACAATTTAAAAAGGAGTATTACGAAGACGCAGGCCAACCGGTGCCTGACATATTTCAAAACCCAGCTCAATATAAAGGCAAAACCAATGACTGGTATAATGCGTTGCTGCAAAAAGCGCCTATACAGAGTTATAACGTTACCATCGCCAGCAAAACAGACAAGATGAATGCAACTGTGGTTATGGGTATGTTTAACCAACAAGGTATTGTGATAGGTACAAAATATAACCGTTACTCTGTTAGGATGAACTTAGATTATAATGTGTCAAAGAAAATTAAAGTAGGCGTTAACTTTGCACCCTCTTATATATTTGACAACCAACCACAGTCAGACGGAGACCGTGGGTCGGGCTTGTTGTTTGATGCCTTGCATACCTGGCCTATCATGCCTATTCGCGATGCCAACGGCCAGCTTACACAATATAATCAGCTACCCGCCAGTACTGGTAATATTTTCGCTTATCCAAACTGGGTACGTGCAGCAGGCGAAATTAAAAACCAAAACGAGTATATCAATCTAATTAGCAATGCATATGCACAATATGAGCCTATACCAGGGCTTGTGTTTAAATCAAGCATAAACGCGCAATACATTAATACTAAATACTTTTATTTCAACCCTTCCACCGCAACATACAATATTAATGTGCCAATACCTACCACAGCGGTATCAAGAAGAAGCAACCAAGATGAGTTTACATGGCTAAATGAAAATTTGATTACTTATACCAAAAACATTCACGAGCATCATTTTGAATTGCTGGCAGGCTTAACAAACCAAAGGTATAACCAAAACATTACCGCCATACAATCAGATACTTACACTGACGACAGGCTGCCTACCATACAGGGTGCGTTAAATATAAACAGAGGTGGTACGTACAATGATATAAATGAATGGTCGCTAACATCAGTTTTGTCAAGGCTAACGTATAATTATAAAAACAGGTATCTGTTTACTGCTGCAATACGTACCGACGGCTCCTCACGCTTTGGTGTTAATAACCGTTGGGGTACGTTCCCTTCTATGTCGGCAGGATGGATTATGTCTGATGAGCCGTTTATGCGCAACATAAAGTCAATTTCTTTTGCAAAAGTTCGTGCCAGCTATGGTGTAATTGGTAACAACAACATTGGTAATTATACCCAGTATGCGTTGGTTAACAACACTGTTAATGCCGTATTTAATAACAATGTTGCCACTGGCGCTGCGGTTACATCACTCTCTAATAATAACCTCGGATGGGAAACTACCAAAGAGTACGACGCGGGTATTGATGTAGGCATTTTGCATGACAGGATTCAGTTTACCTACGATTATTATTTAAAGCATACAACAAACCTGTTGTATAGTGTACAGGTACCACAGGAATCTGGTTTTGGCAGCTTTAACGACAATATAGGCGAAATAGAATTTTGGGGGCATGAGTTTTCCATTACCACCCGTAACATCGTTGGCAAAAAATTTCAATGGACTACCAGTGCAAATATTTCTTTCAACCGAAATAAAGTACTTGCCCTTGCAAATGGTATTGACCGCGTATACGGCTCGTTCAATGTAACAGAGGTAGGCCATCCTTTTGGCGTATTTTATGGCTTGCAGAAACTAGGCCATTACATGAACCAAAAAGATTTAGACAATTCACCCATTATCCCAGGCCGCTCTACTATAGGCAGTATTAAACTGAAAGACGTAAATGGCGATGGTGTAATTACGTATGGTGGTGACCAAGACGACCGTACTATAATCGGTTCTCCGTTTCCCAAATTTACCTATGGCATGACGAATACCTTCAGGTTTGGCAATTTTGATATGTCGTTTGTGTTGTCAGGCTCTTATGGTAACCAACTGTATATGTACCACCTGTACAGCTTAGCCAACCTTGATGGTGTGTTTAACATGGTTGAAAGGGCAAAATATAGGTGGCGCTCAGAAGCAAACCCCGGCGATGGATTTTTTGGTACTACCGTTGGCGGCGGCACTGTTACCGGCGTAGAGCGCGATTGGCCAAACAGCCAGTTTGTGGCAGATGCTTCTTTTTTAACTATTAAAAACATAACACTTGGCTACACGGTAGGGCTTAAAAGCAAAACCATCAGGGCTTTGAGGGTGTACGGCTCTGTACAGCAAGTATATACGTTTACAAAATATTGGGGCGGCCCCAACCCGGAAACAAGTTATTCATCAGACAACTTGAGCCAGGGTATAGACCTATCCAACTACCCGGTTCCACGCACATACACGTTTGGTGTTAATGCAACTTTTTAACCGCCTGTTGTATAAATAATTTTCAAATTTAAATGTTTGCAAAAGTGAAAAACAAAATATATATCGTAACATTATTAGGGTGTGTAATTACATTCAACAGTTGTAAAAAGTTTTTGGATGTGGTGCCGCAAACTGAATTAAGCTCGGCCACATTCTATAAAACCGAGTCAGACTTTCAACAGGCCGTAAATGCTGCCTACGTGCCGCTACGCGGCATTGTAAACAATAATGCTTGGGTGTTGGAAGAAATGCATTCAGATAACACCTATTATGCCCGCAACCCGCTGTTTGGCGCTGTGGACAATACCGAGAACGTGGCAGATTTTGCAGTGCCAACCTCCCAAGGCATTACCACAAACGGAAATGTGCGTGATTTGTACCGCCAGGAATACCAAATTATTGCACGCACCAACCAAATTCTGGTACTCATAGATGGCGTTGAATTTGACCAAGCCTCAAAAGACAATATAAAAGGCCAGGCTTGTTTTTTACGGGCCTATGCGTATTTTGAACTGGTGCGGCTGTTTGGTAAAGTGCCCCTGCACTTAACACCCGTAACCAACAGGCAGCAGGCCGCTTTGCCCCTCGCGGCTGTTGACACTATTTACAGCCAGATTGAAAAAGATGCCACCGAAGCTATGACGCTGTTACCACCAAAGTCAAAGCAGGAGGCCGGCAGGGCTACTTCCGGCGCGGCTGCTACCTTACTGGCAAATGTTTACATGGTACTCAAAGACTGGGATAACGCCCAAAAGTTGCTGGCTACTGTTGTACAAAGCGGCGAGTATTCATTGATGGGTGATTATAACGATGCGTTCTCCACATCAACCGGTAACAAGAATAACCAAGAATCTGTATTTGAGGTACAGTTTAAAGAAGGCTCCGACGGTTATGCCGGTAGTTTCCTGTATTCATTTCTTCCTGTGCCGATGCTGGCAGACGAGGTGGAATCTATTACAGGTGTTTCCAACCCGCAGCCATTAACCGGCGAAGGCAACAATATTCCCACCCCGGATATTATCAATGCTTATGAAAGCGGCGATAAAAGAAAAGACGCCTCCATCGCTTACATAACCCTCAGTACATCTTTACGCGCCAACAAGGTTTTCCCCTACATAAAAAAATATGCCAAGCAGCATGCCTTGCAAGGCAACACAGGTACTGACTGGCCGGTGTACAGGTATGCAGAAACGCTGCTGTTTTTGGCCGAGGCATTAAATGAACAAGGCAAACCTGCGGAAGCGGCCACCTACCTTAACATGGTGCGCCTGCGTGCCGGTTTAAAGGCAACCATGGCAACATCCCAAAGCGATATGCGCACCGCCATTTTTAACGAACGCAGGGTAGAGCTGGCCTTTGAAAATAAGCGATGGTTCGATCTGGTACGTACCAACCAAGTAAGCACCATCATACCCGCCTATGGGCAACGGATATTGGCCAACCCCGCCAATTATTATTACCCAGCGGGCAACGTGCCGCCAAGTAATGCCTTTACCATACTTGATTTGGTTTACCCACTGCCTGCAGACGAGGCAGCGTTGACACAGTATTTTTAATTTTTTCATATTCATAAAGCGGGTTTTGGTTGTCCGGAGGGTTGGCTTGGGCCGCCCTCCGGTTTTTTTATGTGCGGCTACCATCTTGTTAACCCATGTGTTGCAATTGGGCATCTGGGTTTACCATGGGCCATGGACTATCGACTATGGGCTTTTCTTGGCTACCAGCTGTTGTATTTGATGGCATCGCCTGTTGCGTCGCATTACGTTCATCTGCCGGAACTTTGTGGAGCTGTAAAATTGCTGCAAACAAAACTGCGCGAAAATGAGACAAAATGAGACACATATTTACCTGTCTCACTTTCCCGTTTTGGGAAAGAGCCCAAACGCTTTGCCCTATTGGCTTTGAGGCCAAATATGAGACAAAATGAGACACCCAAAACACCTGTCTCATCCCAAGTTGGGAAACCGCCAAATGGTCGTTAATAAAGGGTTTCAGCAAAATGGCCGTTTTGAATTTGGTTGAAATTTGCATACAACTGTCTAATTTTATACAACCCTTTACAGTAAAGGGTTTGGGGCCAATAACGGTACAGGTAAAAAAGTCCAAAAGCACTAAAATGCCTTGTAGCATTTTTGCCAAGGTTTTCACGCATAGGGACTTTGGCGACATTAGAGACGTATAAGGACATTGGGTACCCTGCCCGTAAAATACCCCGGTCACTTTTTGTTGCAAACCTCCCATTATCCTATAAAAGTTTACCGCCATTTTTTTGCAAATTTTTTTCCACTAATATCGGCTATTTTGGGCAGTTGGGGGAGGAAGTAAGTTACTTAAATTAGCCCTCGATTTGTCCAAAGGACTCCTGCGGAGGGGGATTTTGGTGATTAATGAGATGGTGATTTTATTTCGAGGGGCTGCATTCACCGCTCACCTTTCACGGTATTTGCTACCAACATAGGTATTTTATGGCATCGCCTGTTGCCCGCCCGACTAGCCGACTCGGACGGGCGTTGCAATCCTTTCATCTGCGGTAACTTTTTGGCGCAATACGAGTGAAGTGCCTGCGGCTCTAAGTTCCAGCCCCAACGAATATCGGGGCTGGTTTTTAGAAGAAAATCTGTAGAGCGCTGCGCTATCTCGTACGGATAACGAAGCCCTTTTTTATTTTTTTGCTGAAGACTGCGTATACATGAGGAAGTCAGGAGCTAGTATATAATCCAGTTTCGCAATCAATTTAGATTCGATACCTGAATTGGGCTGTAGAAGATATTTTTGCGTTGCTGGGATTGCCGTGAGGGAGTTTAATAACTTTATGGAAGTTGTTTATTTGGTCTAAAATAAATGAAAATGGAAACATTAAAATCATTGCTTGAGGAACTGGATGCCACGCTCCGGCAGTACAATATGGCGGCTTATGAAAACCTGCTGCCGCCATTTCGAGATATAATAATTAATAAAGAAATGGAGGAAATAGGGATAGATGATGAAAATGTGAGGGCTTTGTTTCGATGGAAAGGCGGTATGCAACATGAAAACGGCCCACTAATCATGAATCATGGAAGCCTGATTACATTTGAATCTATTAAAGTATTGATTGATGTCAACGAATATTATGACCCTTTATTAATCCCGCTAATAAGTGACAATGGAGAACAGATTTTGCTGTTTAATACCAAGGCTGGCAAGCATTATGGCAAAATATACCTATTCTCCAATTCGTCGCTTCTTATTGAGCACCCGGCAAGTTATTATGATTCTCTATCCGCCATGATTAAAACAACCATAGAAGCGTATAAACAGTGGGCGTATCAATATGACGAGGATGACAGTGGCTGCCTGAATATAAATTTTGATAAATTTTTCTCAATAGCAAGAAAAAACAATCCAAACTCTGTTTACTGGACGGATAAAGTAAATGAAAAATGGACGGAATGGTACGAAATATAGCCTTCATTATCCTTAGCCCAGTGCTGGAAGGATGTCTTCTAAAAACTAGCCCCGACAACCTTTGGGGCTGGAACATAGCGCCGCAGGCGAGCCCCCGGCTACCTGTTGAGTATCTGACGGCCGCTTGTACATTGAGTGGCCCTGATAATTGTGGTTTTGGGCTTTTGTGCCTTGAACCTGCCTGCCGTTAGTAAAACTCCAGACTAAGTCTGGCTTTTATAAGAAATCCGAGGAGACCTGCGGAACTCTTCGGATAGCAAAGGAATGCCGGCAATTCGCGCACATTGATACGCCGCCGCCTGCGCGAAAAGCTAGCGAGGCCAAACAGCATAATTTATTGCCATTTAACAAACAGTGTTTTTTTCATCCATGATAATTTTATCGTTCCAACAGACCAGTGTAAATGGTCAAGCAGCATGTCGTACCCTTTTTGTTCCACCACCAAGCTATAGGCGTTTTCCATTGTTAACAGTTTTCCCTGCCGCACAAGAAATGAGTTTCGTAAACCTGCGTTACTTGTATTGCTTAATATTGGCCATTGATTTATTAGGTTTTCTAAAAGGCTGTCGGCCATTGCCTTTTCTTCTTCAGTAAGCATTATGCTTTGTGGCACAGTTTCAGAAATTTCAATACCACATATAATTTTATTCAGGCTTAATTCAGATTCGTAATACTGCTCCAAACCAGTGGCCATATATTGCAGCAAACACACCGCCCTGAAGGCATGTGTTTCGCTGATAAACCCCGATTCATCTGTAAATTTTACCCTATTAAATAGTACGGAAAAAAATGGCCATGCCAAAACCATGCCTGCGTTTTGTATATACACCTCATCAGGGGGGTGCGGTGACTGTATTTCTTCAGCCGTGCCTGTAACTTTTTTAGCTGTTCCGTTGTTTTGCATACTGCTCTTTTAAAATTTTTCGATTTCAATCATAATAGCAGCGCTAACGGCAATGCCTCCGTTAATCCAGATGTTTAGAAGGGCATCTGGATTTGATGCTTGAATCCCTTCTTTGAAGGGGATTTGAAAAAACAAAGATGAGTTTATAAAACCATGAGCTGTCATTAATTCAAAAGTCAACGCCCCGTGCTCAAGTCGGCAACCTGGTTAAACAAGATATTCTGAGGTGTATGTGGATTAACGTGTACCGCCAAGGCCTATTGCACTGGTGTAAAGCGAAAAATCGTTAGCACAAGGTAATAATGGCCTTTTTTTTGAGCAGGTGATTTCACGATGGTCACTGAAATATCAATGGGTTTATAACTGACCTGTAAAAAGGCTTCGTCAACCTTTGAAATGGTCCAGTCTTGCAGGTTTATGCAAGAAAGGAAGTCCTTCTTTAATTTATCGCCTTTTTTCTCAATATCCTCTGATGAATAAGGTCCAAAATAAGCAGTATAGGAACACTTGCCTAAACTGTCAATTCCAAATTCACTAGCATATTCTTCTGGCAATCGCACTCTGCTAGAATAGTAACTGGCTGTTCTCGTCTGCAGGAAAGTGTGTGTCAATTTGGGCTTTTGGATTTTGCTTCCAACGGCAGTGTTTGGTGTTGTTTGACTTTCCTTCCATTCCAGCATTTGTTTGATGATTACATTAAACATCGTACATTCGGAAGTTTTTGTTTGCTGGCAAAAGGCAATGTTGGGGCTAATGCCTGCCAAGAGGATTAAATATAACAGGATTCTCATCGAATGACAATTTTAATATTAGAAATAGTTTGTGAATGGGGCTGCAATTGGAATTAATGTACAACAAAAATTTGACATATGCAACCCCCATTTATGAATTTCTTGATAAAGGTCTCGTCAATTCAAATGTTCCGAAGGGCCCCTAGATTTCTGGATAAAAGCCCTTCTGGGAAGGGTAGCCAGAAAAATCTGGACTTGTGTTTGAAAACCGGCGTTTTCTAACACTGGAAATTTGTCGCCCGCACTACTTCCCCCCATCTTACTCACTAATTTTAAAAAACAACATGTCATCAGCCCTGTTATCATATATGTCGTATGTCCTATTCAAATTAAGCATGTCGCCCGTGATGAATTCTCCAAAAAAGCTCGGGTGGAACATGCAAACCAATGGAAATTTATTTTCGTCGGTTATGTAGGCTTTGTTGCCGGGGTTTTTATACATGGGCTTGTAACTGAAACGAAAATTATCTAATGTAAAAGATACATGGCTGCTGTCAATTTTGCCGGTAATTGCTGCCTCTAAATAAACCAAGGCAGTATCACGGTTAATTTCAACACCATAATAAGTGCCTTTGGCGGAATCACCGTTTTTTTCCAGCACTATATAATTGGCAAGCCGTATATCATTGGTAAAATAATAAGTATCTGTTTTGCCTGTGTACGTAGTTGTATAGCCGCATAATATTATCAAGCAGATACCGGTTGCAAAAACAGCAATCATTTTCATATGCAGCAATTTAGCCATCTTTTTTGTTTTTATAAGGCTCTGCCATTTACAAGCAGCCGGCTGTTGTTACTGATTTACTGGTGCCTTTTCTGACTTAATTAATGTTCCATGCAAATAGTAGTCGGTTTTAAGTAAGGTTCCGCGTTCGTCATAATACAACCATCTCCCGCTTTTCAATCCAAGGGTGGATGGGAATCCAAAAGATTTAGAATGAGGCAAATTTTCGTCATGCTCATAATATTGTTGAAGACCGCGTATGCTGTCAAAGGCCCGGTTGGTAAACGCTAATCTCGCCGTATCGGCGGGCATAGTCTCGTCAACAATTTTCAATGTATCAGTATAACCGGTTTTGGCTCTTTTTAAAAAAAACGAAAATAATTTACACAGGCCCTCATAACGCAATTTTCCATTTTTATAATACTCCTGCCATAATCCGGTTGGGTGGTTTTCGCTATAAAAACCAACACGTTCAATATTTTGGAAATTGTTATCCCAATATTCAATAAATAATCCATCTTCAATATAATGCCGGGTGCCTGAAAGTTTGTCCGCGATAAAGGAAGTGTTAGCGCATGTGTCAACAGCGTACATTCTCATTCTGTTATTGCTAATAGTATGAACCCGTGTTTTCTCGCAGCCGGATATATACAAGCTATCGGATTGTGAGCGTCCGTTGAGTGTAAGAAACACAGCAAACGCCGCTGTTAAAAATTGTTTCATATTAAAATATTGTTGGTACAAGTATAGTTGGCAAGCCATACCTATTTATCACGGACGCGGGGCCTGCGGCACTCCGAATACCAAAAAACATCTACAACCGGTATTCCCACAAGCTATCAATCTACCCTTACCTCACCAATACAACCGATCCCTTCAATAATTCAGGTTTTTTGGTCAACAGGTTATCATACTGTATAATCCACACATAGGTGCCTGACGACTGCGGCTGGCCGTTAAGCGTACCGTCCCAGCCGTTGTTAATGTCGGCCGTGGAGAAAACCAATTGCCCCCAGCGGTTGTAAATGGAGAAATTACGGAGGTTTAACGAGAAGGAGGGCGGTATCCGGTAAATGTCATTACTGCCGTCGTTATTGGGCGTAAAGGCATTGGGCATTTGCAACAACCTAAACACGGTTACCAGCATATTGCTATTGGCCTTGCAGCCGTCCGTGGTGGTTACGGCAAGGTTATAAGTAATGGTTTGGTCGGGGGTGGCAATAGGGTCGGGTATGTCGGTATAGTCCAAAGCCGTGGGCGGTGTCCACATGTATTGCGCAATGCTGCCGGTAATGGCAGGTTGCAATAATAGGCTGGTGCCAAACTTTATCACGGTATCGGCAGGGTTAAAGGTAACCGTTGGCAGGTCGTATATATGCATATTCACCACGGGTGACAGTACCGGGGTGGTGCATGCAAGGCTGCTGGTTAACTTGCAGCTTATTACGTCGCCATTTTTAAGGGTATTGTTGGTGTAATAACTGCTATTAGTGCCGGTGGGGCTGTTGTTTAGCAGCCATTGGTAACCGGGTGCCGCGCCGCCGTTAACACCGGCTGCTGTAAACCGGGCAATGGTGCCTGAACAAACAGGGTTATCGGGGGTAAATACCGCCAGTGATGTTATGATGGTGGGGTTAACCACCATGGCAATGGTATCGCTATTGGCCACGGCATTGGTGGGGCATGCAACATTGCTGTTTAATATGCAGGATACCAGGTCTCCATTTGCCAGGCTGGCAGACGAATACGTGGTACTGTTGCTGCCAACACTGCTGCCGTTAACTTGCCAAGTATACTGCGGGGCAGTGCCCGTGTAAACTGCAGTAGCCGTAAATTTAACCAGGGTGTCAATACAAACAGGGTTTTGGGATACGGCTATGCTTATGGCAGGAGTCACCAATGGAATAATTTGCATTACGACTTTGTTGGATACTGCCAGCGGTGACGATACACAGGTTAGGCTGCTGGTCATTTGGCAGCTGACCGTGTCGTTATTGGCCAAACCGGTGGTGCTAAAAATGTTGCTGTTGGTTCCGGCACCTTTGCTGTTAACCATCCACTGGTAAACCGGCTGAGAACCGCTGTAAAGGGGTGAGGCGGTAAATGTGCTTAAGGTACCCGCGCATACAGGGTTTTGCGGCACAGATATGGTTACCACCGGTACAACATAGGTAAACTGCATGGTTATGGTATTGCTAACCAGGCTAACCGTGTCGGTGCCGCAGGCTTTGTTGGTGGCCATGTTACAGATTACTACATCGCCAATGGCCGGAACGTAGGTTAATACAGTTGAGTCGGTGCCCACATTTTTACCGTTTACCTGCCATTGGTACTTTCTATAATTGCCCGCATAGTAGGGGGTTGCCGTAAATACATCCTGCAAGCCGGGACAAATAGGGTTTTGCGCAGCCGCTATATACACATAGGGAGGGGAAAGGTTGCTGATAGTAACCGAAATGGCATTACTGGTATCTGATGCGTTTACAACGCAAGTGTTGCTGCTGGTTAAAATGCAGGTAACCACATCACCGTTGTAGGGCAGATAAGAGAATACAGAATCTGGAACATTCCGGTTTATGCCGTTAACCAGCCATACATATTCGGGATTTACCCCCGCATTTACCGATTTTGCGGTAAAGGTGATAATGGTATCGTTACACAGCGACGCATTGGGTGTTGAAATTGTTATCTGTACTGTTTGTGCAGGGGTAACTTTTATTACGATAGTATCACTGGCCGTGGCAGGGTTGGCGCAGCTAAAACTGCTGGTAAGCGTGCAGCTGACCACATCGCCGCTAAGCGGTGTGTAGGTGTATGCTGAACTATCGGTGCCCACGGTCTTTCCGTTTACCTTCCATTGGTAGCCGGGTTTTGCGCCGCCATTTTGCGGGGTGGCAACAAAGGTGGCCGAGGTATTGCTACAAACAGGGTTTTGCGGCAAGCTGCTTATTTTTACCGAAGGCACCAGCACGGAGGCTACATTAAGGGTAAGCTGGGTAGTGGTGGTATTGCTTAAGGTACAACTATCGGTAATGGCAGATACTGCAGTTAATGTAACTGTATATTTGCCAACACTGGCATAGCTGTGTGTTTGCATAAGCACGTTGCCCTTGGTTATTACCACGGGGCTGTTGTCGCCAAAATCCCACGTATAGCTTACAATGCTGTCGGCACTCACCACATTAAACGTGTCTATTCCTTTACAAACTGACAATGGTGAGTTGGTGATGCTGGTGGCATTGTCGACGGTGAAATAAGCGTTTATTTTGTTAACGCCCGAGCCCACCGAATACCCGTACCCCTGGTAATTGCCAAACCCGTACGAATAGGCCAAAAAGCCCCCCGCATTGGTAATTTGGTGTTTGCCCGCGGCCAAATTTAGGGCTGCCGTGCTGTATAAAACATTGCCCGGCACAGGCGTAAAAAGGCTGCCTATATTTACCCCATCTAAAAAGGTGTTGGCCGCGTCTGCCGTTTTAAGGGTTACCGATGCATGGTGGTAAACAATAACGCCGATAGAAGCCGACAAAAACACGGCATTTTGAATTACCTGCTCCACGGGGCGTATGGTAAACATAGTAGGGTCGCCCACGTTTGAGGGGCCGTACTGCACATCATAGTCATGCCCCACGGCATACTCCATTACCTGCGCAGGCTTGCTGGTTGCAATGAAGGAGGGTACATTATTGGTTTCAAATTCGTACGATTTGCCGGCACCCAGCGTTGCAGCAATTTTGCCGTCGACGGTTACCGTGGTATTGTCGTAGGATGCATATACCTTTACGCGGCCCGTATTGCGCCCCCTTATTTCTACGGTTACAAATTGTTTGCCCAATGAATTTACGGGGAACAACTGCTCCACCAAATGGTCGCCATAGCCGCTGCCTACGGGTATAAAGGCTATTTCGTTGCCCGAAAAAACAGCAATGGGTTTACAGCCGTTAGTAACGGTAACATCCGAGCCGGATAAGTCGCCGCCGGCCCTTGGCAAAACATAATATGTTTGCCCCTTATTAAGTGTAACCGAAAAAGGCACACCGGCCGGTGCCCCGGAGTATGTGATTGCCGAAGGTGTAATCCTAACATTGGTATTGTCTTCCGTGGCTTCGATTAAAAAGGCAGAATTAAGCGCCTGGCTGCCGTTGTAAATGGTGCTGGGGTAGGTGGCGATTGTATAATGGGTTCCGAGCGCATTTTTTTGGATAACGTTGGTGGCATCGCTGGAGGACGTTTCATCATTCACCGCATACAGGGATATCGTGTCTTTTGATGTAACAATCAAACCGAGGTTGTTTACAGTTTCCGACACGGAATTGGTGGCGGCATAAAGCGGTATGGTTATAACGGTTATTTCGTTGGCGTTAACAGTAAAATTGGTGGAAAACGAGCCGTTTGGGTTTGAAATGGTACCGGATGTATTTACGGTAGAGGTTAAGAAAAGTTCCGTCGTGTCGGGGTAAGTATTACCGCATTGGCAGTTTGACATAAATGACACATAAAACTCCTTGCCTGCCGTGGTAAGGTTTTGGGCGCTGGAAATTTTATAAAGCCCCAGGGTAAAAAGTACAAATAAGAAAATCTTAGTGATCAAGGGTTTAAGTTTTGCAATAAAAGTAGTATGGATGGGCTATATTACAAAGAATTTTTTCCCGGTAAGGCAGATAAAATAAATAATTAATATTGAAAATAGGTGGGTAGATTTTAGTGCATCAACACCGCTATCAGGTTTTTCTGGGAAATATAAACAGACTTTTTCAATTTGTAAGATAAGTTGGATGGTTGTTGTTATTTAATAGGGAGGTTTGCGAATATTTTTTTGCAATTTTACTGTAAACCAATTATTTGGAATAATTTTAGGTAACCTTTCTGTTAAATTGCCCAAGATTTTACCCGGAGAATACTGTAATGAAATTTTTTAACCGGTCCAATATCCTATTGCTGCCATTTGCCATTCTTACTGGCTCTATTGTGGTTTTGTGCCTGTTGACCCAGATAGTTATCAACTTTTCATTGAAGGAAATTACCAGCGATAGCAAAACGATTGATTTGGCTGGCAAGCAACAGCTGTTGAGCCAGCAAATAATAAACAGCATTGCGGCTGACAACCTTGCCGGTATATTAACGCAGCCATCGGTAGATAATCTTGCACAAAATTTTTTAAAAAACGAGGGCAAGCTTTATTATGGCGACAGCACCATGCAATTAAAACCTTTGGAAAAGTTTTTTTGGACTGAATACCGCAATATGGATAGCGTGTATAAAAAATTATTCAGCATGATGGGTTTGCTTGCAAATTCAGATAACAACAATAAAATGTTTGTTGAGTTGTTGAATGAGCAAGAAGCGTATATGAGAAGTACTGATTTGTTTATAAGTACATTGAATGCTTACTCTAGGTACAAGACTGCCCGTTTCCAGCAAAATGAAATTGCAATAATGGCAGGCTCGCTATTTATTGTTTTTTTGGAAGTAATATTTATTTTTATACCGGCCATCCGCAAAATAAAAAAACAGAGCATACGGTTTAAGGCCATCGCATTTCACCAGTCGCATATTGTAAGGCAACCCTTGGCTAATATAAAAGGGCTGCTTGAAATTGTTGATAAAAATAAACTCACGGAAGAAACAAGGCAGCTTTTGCAACATGCTTTGGCTGAGGCGGAGAAATTGGACGATGTAATTAAAAACACGGTTTATAGTACCAAGGAAGAAGGATTTTTTTAAGCATAGGGTTATTGGCTCGTTTTTTTTTAAAAAGACACACAATGCCCGCACGCTACCCGAGTACACCGGTTTGATAACTAAAATTGAGCTCTTTGGCCTAAATTAGAAGAAATTACGCATATCAAAAGCGTTATTCCTGCCATTAATCTCCTTTGCCTTAACTTTGCCGAAATTTTTTTGAGGAGGAGTGATGGTTTATTTAACAAGATTAGAGCATTTTAACGCTGCCCACAAACTGGCCAACCCCAACTGGAGCAGGGAAAAGAACGAAGAGGTGTTTGGCGTTTGCGCCAACGAAAACTGGCATGGGCATAATTTTGACCTGTATGTTACCATAAAAGGGGAAGTGGATGCCGACACGGGCTTTTTGATGGATGTGAAAAAACTGAAGACACTCATTAAGGAGCATGTAATAAATAAGGTTGACCATAAAAACCTTAATTTGGATGTGGAGTTTTTGCGCGGTAAAATGTGCAGCACCGAAAACCTTGCCATGGGTATATGGCACCAACTGCAACCGCACTTACCTGCCCACGTTAGCCTGCATTGTATTAAGTTATACGAAACTGCCCGCATTTACGTAGAATATTTTGGGGATTAAAACCTTTTTGTACGTTTTACGTTATATTGTTTTAATGTGTAGAAAGACTAAATTTTTAAGGCTTTTGCATGCATGAGCAATTCTGTTATATTGTACCACATATGCCTGATAAAGTAGCTGTTTATCGTAAAGAACATTTTAATGCCGCCCACCGGCTGCATAACCCTGCGTGGAACGAAGAAATAAATGACAAAGTGTTTGGCAAATGCAACAACCCTAATTACCATGGCCATAATTATAACTTAACCGTTAAGGTTGTTGGTGAGCCGGATGCAGAAACCGGTTATGTAATTGACCTTAAGGTATTGAGCGATATTATTAACGATACGGTGCTGGTAAAATTTGACCATAAAAACCTTAATCTTGATGTGCCGGAATTTAAACATCTTAACCCTACTGCCGAGAATATTGCCATAACAATATACAAATTACTTAGGCCAAAAATTGAAGAGAGGCTTTACTTACAGGTACGGCTGTATGAGACAGACCGGAATTTTGTTGAATACCCTGTTTAAGTGTATAGTTTACAGTTTTTAGTTTTCACTTAACCTATTGAGCTGATAAACATGCAAAATGTAAACTGTAGAAAGGCTGAACAATAACAATCATAAAACTGTTAATTGAAAACTGCAAACTATAAACTGTTATGGGATACAAGAAAATAGAGCATTACGACGAAGAAGTAACGAAGGGGTTGATGGAGAATTACAAAAATGTGCTGGGGTTGCTTGGCGAGGATCCTGAAAGGGAGGGGCTAATTAAAACACCGCTTAGGCTGGCCAAAGCCATGCAGTTTATTACCCAAGGGTACAGCCAGGATGCGGTGGAAATATTAAATTCTGCCAAGTTTCACGAGCCTATTAGCGAAATGGTTATTGTAAAAGACATTGAGCTGTACAGTATGTGCGAGCACCATATGTTACCGTTTATTGGTAAGGCGCATATAGCATACATTCCCAATGGCTGGATAACCGGCCTTAGCAAAATAGCCCGTGTGGTGGATGTTTTTTCACGAAGGTTGCAGGTGCAAGAGCGGTTGACTACACAAATTTTAGATGCTATAAAAGATGCGCTCGACCCCTTGGGCGTGGCCGTGGTTATTGAGGCAAGGCACATGTGCATGATGATGCGTGGTGTGCAAAAGCAAAACTCCGAAACTACCACATCGGCTTTTTATGGTGAATTTCAGAAAAACTCTACACGCAATGAGTTTATGCGCCTTATAAGCTCGCATTTGAGTTAAGCAACAAAGGGTGTGTATTCGATAGCCTATGGCTGCTAAATACACACCCTTTTTTTGCCCCCAGCCAAGAAAAGAGCCAGGCTGCATATGTCGGTCAGCCATTTGTCATCATACCGTAACACTACTGTTTAACTTCAAACAGATAATCGCCCGAACCTACTTTTATTAAAGCGCTGCTGTTCTGTACAGTAAATGTTGTTTTATTTTTCAACACTTGGTTTACATAAATATTGCTTGATTTGTCGGCTGGCAAATACACATTGGCTGTTGAATTAACCGGAATAATGAGGTGTAGCGTAAATACTCCCTCTTTTTTCTTCCAATCTGTGGTTACCCATCCATTGGGTGAGTGGAATCTGCCTTTTGCCCAAGTAATGTTTCCCACGGGCTGTGGCCTGATTTTTAATTGTTTAAACCCTATGGACGAATCTTCCTGTGCAATACCGGCCAGGCCGCTGTAAAACCATTCCATAATATGCCCCAGCATCAAGTGGTTGTTAGATACGTCTTCCAACGCGGGCCAGCTTTCGGTTAATGCCGTGGCGCCCTTTTTCAATTGAAAGCCATAGCCCGGCACATCGTCGCGGTTATTCATGTCAAACAACAGTTGGGAGGCACCGCCTTCGTCCAAGGCTTTCACCAAAAAATGAAAACCGATATCGCCCGCTGTCAGGGCTTTATTGTTTGCGGTAATGGAATCAACCAAGTTACTGATGATGGCTTTTTTATACTTGTCGTCTACAAGCCCTACGCAGTAAGGCATGGCCATGGCAGTTTGGCTGCCAGTGGAGTATACTTTGGTGGCAGTATTGAAAAACTTGTCGTTAAAAGCTTTCCTAATGGCGGAGGCCAACAGGCTGTATTGTTTCTCCTCGTGCTTGTATTGCAGTATGGCTGCCATTTTTGTAAGCAAAGTCGCGTCGTAATAAAAAATACTGGTGGCGGTAACCGCTTTGGGGGTAAGCTGCGCCTCGCCCGGCGGATTTGGCCCGTAATCGTACCAATCGCCCAGCCCATGGGATAAAATGTGGTTGTTCGCTTTGCTTTCCAAATAGTCAACATATTTTTTTACCATAGGGTAGGCTTCTTGCAAAACGCCTTTATCTCCATACCAGGTGTATAACAGCCAGGGCAATATAACACCAGCACTGCCCCATTCTGGTGAATCAAGAAACCCCTCCTGAAAAACAACAAACTCTGGGGCAATGTCGGGTATAAAACCCTGCGCATACTGGGCATCCTTTAAATCATGCACCAGCTTTTTGTATAAACCGTAAATATCATAGTTGTAGTGTATGGAGGCGCCCATTAAGTAATCCTGCTCAAGCCAGCTTAATTTTTCACGGTGGGGGCAATCGGTTACCACGCTTTGCAGGTTGCTTTTAATGGCCCAGTTTATTAAGGTAAAAATGCGGTTAAACAAGGGGTTGCTGCATTCAAAGCTACCAGTAGCGGGGCTTGCATTGCGGGTGTGTAATGATGTTAGGCTAATAATTTGAGGCAGGGAGGTGCCATTGGCCGCCGTATCAGGCGCCGCGCCTTCCACCTGCACATACCTAAACCCATAATAACTAAATCGCGGCTGCCAGATTTCTTCCCCGTCGCCCTTCAATGTATAGGAAAAATAATAAGGGCTGCCGGAGGCGCTTTGGTTGGATAGCTGGCTGCCGCTAACAAGCTCGGCAGGGGTTAGCTTTACAGTTTGCCCTTTTAAACCTTTTATAGTTATCCGTACAATGCCCGACACATTCTGGCCAAAGTCGTACATATACACGCCTGGTTGTGGCTGCCATATTCTTTTTATAGTAAAGGAATCCATTTGTTCAACCGGGTAATCCTGTTCCGGCAGCAGCTTGCCGCCCGGTGGTTTTACTGCCAGCGCATTTTTCCATTTGGTGTCGTCAAACCCGGTTTTGTCCCAGTCTTTTTGCTCCAGCCTCGCATCATAGTCCTCGCCGCCATAAATGCTGGTGAAGGTAATGGGGGAGGGGGCCGTTTTCCAGCTTTCGTCCGATACCACATCCTCCTTAGTGCCGTCCTCGTAAGTTATTTTTAGGCAGCATATCGCTTTTGGCATGCCAAAAGCAGTTACTATTTTAAAATACCTTTCCCGGTTTATGTTATAAAAGCCATTACCAACAGTTATGCCAAGGGTGTTATTGCCATTTTGCAACTGCGTTGTAACATCGTAGGTATTGTACAAAACTGTTTTGTCAAAATAAGTCCAGCCCGGCGACAGAAACGCATTCCCAACCTTGCTGCCGTTTATGGTCAGCTCGTATTGGCCGAGGCCGGTTACAAACAGCAGGGCGTTGCCTATTTTTTTATGTACGGTAAATTGCTTGCGCAACAATGGCACAACCGGGCGTTTAAAAGCTTTATTGCCGCCTTCGTCGTTACTGGGTGCATGCAGCCCGGGTACCAGGCGCATGGAGTCTGGCAATTCTTCATATCCTATCCATTTTGCCTTGCCCCAGTCGTTTGCGGTAAATATACCGGTAACAAATTGCTGGTTTTTGCACCAAGCAGATGCTTTGCCTTCGGCATCCCACACCCGCGCTTTCCAATAATAAACACGAGCTGCTTCTAAATTTTTTTGGCAGGCAACCATTATATTCTGCTCATTGTTAACCTTTTGTGTGTTGTACACATCATACATGCCTGCATCCAGTTTTTCGGGGGTGGATGCTATTACCAATTGGTAGGCTGTTTGGTGTTGGTTGTTTTGTCCGGATGCCATCTCCCAGCTAAAATGTAACCCGGCGGTATTGGTGCCAAGCGGGTTCACTTTGTTTTCACACAATGCTGCTGTAACTTGTAACTGCGCGGCGGCGGGCAATATGCATGCCATGCATACTGCCACAAATAGGCAATTGGTTTTAATACTGGCCATGCTGTAAATATAAATACCACCGTTTGTTAACCATTGTATAGGGTTAATAAAATTGTTGTTTTAGTGAAATAAACCCAATAGGTTAATCTTTACATTGCAGGAGAGGGAAAATGGATAATCCTTCCGGTTGCTTTCCAATCCCTTCCTGTCTGTATTAGCATTGCCTGATAAGGGGTCAGTGCTGCAAAGGCATAGGTGCTGTAAAATATTAAAATGAACCGTTGTTGGGCTATTGAAGGGTGTTTATAATGGTCTCCACCAAATAGCATATTTAAACCGATTTTATCGGGGCTTCGGGCAGTTGGTGAACAATGGCAACTATAGCCAATCGTTTATACCTATCATGCAAACCCCCGGCCGGTTAATCCTTTTTTTTTTCCAAAATGAAAATGCAGCCTTCCAAAATGGAAGGCTTTTTTATTGACCGTTAACTAAATTTTAGGCTTTTAAAATATTGAAAGCCTTATCAACACTGCATTCCAGCAATTTCAATTGCTTGTGCCAACTCCGGGCATGCCAATTGGTATTATGGGCATAACGTTTTACAATGCTCATTTTATACATAAAAAAATTATCATGAATAGGGGAAACGGATTAAACGACCAAGGAAACGAAGACCGAAACGATACGGAATATGAAAACAACAGTTTCCGGGAATTTCGGAAAATTCCATCAGGTGCCGTACCTATTGGCAAGACAAAAACAGTGGATGTTGTGGCAATCGTGATGGCCTGGCTTATAGCCTTGGCCCTGGTTTACATGGTACTGATAAAAATCAGTATATTATTTCATTAAACCTGATGACAAACATGCAATGCACAAGGCAAATCATCTCATATTAAAATTAAGCAATACAACTTCACACTACACTTAAAACACACAATTATGCTCACCGTATTATTAATTCTCGCGGGCCTTATAGGGTTTGCGCTATTTTTCAAATCCATTAATTTTTTTGATAAAATTTAAAACTATGCTCATCCTCTTTGTAATCTCAATCCTCGTGTTTATTTACCTGTGCTATGTATTGGTAAAGCCCGAGAAATTCTAAAAAGTATTATTAGCAACAGAAATTATTATTACTCAATCAATCTAAATGTATGAACACTGAAATTATTGGTATTATTACCATGTTTCTCCTCACCCTTCTCCTCGCCATACCCCTCGGCAGATACATGGGCAAGGTGTACCAGGGCGAAAAAACATGGCTCGACTTCATTTTAAATCCGCTTGATAAATTGTTTTTCAAAGCAGGCGGCATAAAACCTGAAAGGGACATGACCTGGCAACAGCACCTGCTGGCCCTGTTAACCATCAACCTTGTTTGGTTTTTATTTTCTATGTTGGTGTTAATGACCATGGGTTCGCTGCCGCTTAACCCCGATGGCAACCCGTCAATGACTGCCGACCTTGCATTTAACACAACCATCAGCTTTATAAGCAATACCAACTTGCAACACTATTCAGGCGAAAGCGGGGTATCGTACTTAGGTCAATTGGTGCTGATGTTGTTCCAATTTATCAGTGCCGGCGTAGGCATGGCCGCATGTGCGGTGGTGTTTAAGGCCATGAAAGAAAAAACAGGCGACAAGCTCGGTAACTTCTATAACTATTTTATAAAATCCTGCACCAGGGTACTGTTACCTCTTTCTATCGTAGTGGCTGTGTTGCTGCTGGTAAACGGCACGCCCATGACGTTTAAAGGTAAGGACCAGTTTATCTCTTTGCAGGGTGATACGGTGAATGTTTCAAGGGGTCCGGCCGCTGCCATGGTTGCCATCAAGCAATTGGGCACCAACGGCGGCGGCTTTTTTGGCGCTAACTCGGCACACCCGCTGGAAAACCCCAACTACTTTACCAACATCATAGAAAATGTAAGCATCATATTAATACCCATTGCCTTGATTTTTGCCATGGGCTTTATGTTAAAAAGGCAAAGACTCGCATGGATGATATTCAGTGTAATGACGGCTGGCTTCCTCTTGTTGCTGGTGCCATCAGTATACAACGAAATGAAAGGCAGCCCGGCCATCACACACTTGGGTGTAACGCAAAACTTGGGCAGTATGGAAGGTAAGGAGGTTCGTTTTGGCCCGGCCGCTTCGGCTTATTGGGGCATAACAACCACTGTAACATCCAATGGCTCGGTAAACGCCATGCATGACAGCTTTACGGCTTTAACCGGCATGTTTTGCATGCTCGGCATGATGGTAAACTCGTTTTATGGCGGTGTGGGTGTGGGTTTTTTGAACTTCTATGTTTACATCATCATTGCCGTGTTTATCTCGGGTTTGATGGTAGGCCGCACACCGGAGTTTTTGGGCAAGAAAATAGAGGCAAAGGAAATGAAAATAGCAACCATCATCGCATTGCTACATACCTTCCTAATTCTTGCCTTTACCGCACTTTCGTCACACTTATATGCACACGACCCCAAAACTTATGCCGGTTGGTTAAACAACCCAGGTTACCACGGCTTTTCGGAGATGTTGTATGAGTACACCTCTTCATCTGCCAACAACGGGTCAGGCTTTGAAGGCCTGGGCGACGGGGTGCCATTCTGGAATATCACCTGCGGTATCGTGATGCTTTTGAGCCGTTACCTGCCCATCATAGGGCCGGTGGCAATAGCAGGCATCCTCGCAAAAAAGAAGTTTGTGCCAGAAAGCGCGGGCACGCTTAAAACAGACACGTTCACATTTGGTGCCATGGTATTTGCTGTAATTGCGATAGTAGTAGCATTAAGCTTCTTCCCCGCACTCGCACTCGGCCCAATAGCAGAATATTTTAGTATGAAGTAAAACAAAAACATTAAACGCCCTTACCCCCCTTTAGGGGATGGGGGTAAACTATACAACTATGTCAAAAGATAAACGGAGCGCAAAATTGTTTGAAGGCAGCCAGGTTAGGGATGCACTTAAACAATCATTTATAAAACTAAACCCACGGGCACTGGTACATAACCCGGTGATGTTTACCGTGGAAATAGGCACAGCCATCATGTTGGTTGTGTGTATCTGGATATTAATGGGAGAAAAATCACAGGGCAGTTTTGCCTACAACCTGATCATCTTCCTGATACTTTTTATCACTGTGCTGTTTGGTAATTTTGCCGAAGCCATTGCCGAGGCAAGGGGTAAGGCCCAGGCCGACAGCCTGCGTAAAACCAGGCAGGACACACCCGCCAAAAAGGTGTTCCCTGTAGGCGATATATTTACAGATGAAATAAAAATTGTGCCTTCTTCACAATTGCAGAAGGGTGACTTTTTTATCTGCGAAACAGGCGACACCATACCCATGGACGGTGAAATTGTGGAAGGTATAGCCACCATTGATGAAAGCGCCATTACCGGTGAAAGTGCACCTGTAATAAGGGAATCAGGTGGTGACAAATCATCCGTAACAGGCGGTACAAAAGTATTGAGCGACCATATTAAGGTTAAGGTTACCACTGCACCCGGTGAAAGCTTTTTGGATAAGATGATAGCCTTGGTAGAAGGTGCAAGCCGCCAAAAAACACCCAATGAAATTGCGTTGACTATTTTGCTGGCTGGTTTTACCATTATCTTTATAATAGTGTGCGTAACGCTTAAGCCTTTTGGGGACTATGCCAACACGCCTATAACCATAGCAGCATTCATCTCATTGTTTGTGTGCCTTATACCAACAACCATCGGTGGTTTGTTAAGTGCCATTGGTATTGCCGGTATGGACAGGGCCCTGCGTGCCAACGTTATCACCAAAAGCGGTAAGGCCGTTGAAACTGCAGGCGACATTGACACCTTGTTGCTTGATAAAACAGGTACCATAACCATAGGTAACCGCAAAGCCACCAATTTTTGGCCAGGAGCTGGGGTGGATGAGAATGTGTTTATCGAAGCATGTGTGTTATCATCATTGGCAGATGAAACACCAGAGGGAAAATCAATCATAGAACTGGCTGAATCAAAAGGCTTTAAAAAACCAGTATTACAGAAAGACAAAGTAACCTTTATTGAGTTTACCGCCGAAACACGCAGCAGCGGTGTTAACATAGGCGACACACGTATACGTAAAGGCGCATATGACTCCATCCGCAACAAAGTGGAAAAAGCAGGTAACACTGTTAGCCCCGAAATGTACGACCGTGTTAAAGTAGTGGCTGCAAACGGCGGAACCCCGCTGGTGGTAAGCAACAACGATGTGGCCATTGGCGTGATAGAATTGCAGGATATTATAAAACCTGGCATACACGACCGTTTTGACAGGTTGCGCAAGATGGGTGTTAAAACCGTGATGGTTACCGGTGACAACCCGCTTACCGCAAAGTTTATTGCCGAAAAAGCAGGGGTGGATGATTTTATTGCCGAGGCCAAGCCCGAGGATAAGATGAATTACATTAAGAAGGAGCAAACCGGCGGAAAGCTTGTTGCGATGATGGGCGACGGTACAAACGATGCGCCAGCACTTGCCCAGGCTGATGTTGGAGTAGCCATGAACAGCGGTACACAGGCTGCCAAGGAAGCCGGTAACATGGTTGACCTTGACAATGACCCAACCAAGCTGATTGAAATTGTAGAAATAGGCAAGCAGTTGTTAATGACAAGGGGTACACTAACAACCTTTAGCATAGCCAACGACGTGGCAAAGTATTTTGCAATAGTGCCTGCATTGTTCATCGCTTCAATACCAGCTTTGCAGGGGCTTAATATTATGCAGTTGCACAGCCCGCAAAGCGCCATCCTTTCAGCCGTTATTTTTAACGCCATCATCATACCGTTATTAATACCGCTTGCTTTAAGGGGCGTGGCTTACAAGCCGATAGGTGCCAGCGCTTTATTAAGGAGAAACCTGTTGATATATGGCTTGGGCGGTGTGATAGTGCCATTTATCGGTATAAAATTAATTGACATGTTGGTATCTATTTGGTTTTAATTATTCATCATAATGGCCATGAACGCTCAAAACAATTATAATTTCATTGGACTCTATCCCGTAGATAAGGCGATGTTCTTCGTTGATTCTACGGGACCAGTAGCCCTTAAGTTTATATTTCAAGGGTTCAGGTTTTCCGATGCCCTTAAAAGGGTTGCGCTGAATATCCAACAGCAAGTCAAAAACTTTTTTCACAAGCTTAGGGTTTTCAATGCTCCAACTGCTCAAGTCTTCAATTACAGCAGCCTTGAATATTACTTCTTTCATAATTCACGTAATAGCTGTTTTTCAAGGTTTTCGAGTTCAGAGACTTTAAAAGATACAGTGTCAATCCTTCGTTCGACATCGTTTTTTGCTTGGAGAAGCCGTTCAAAATACTCCTCCTTGGTTTCGTGCCGGAGTATGCCTTTTGAGTTTGAGATATGTACGGAAACGGTTACTTCCTCATCAGGGTCGCCGGAAAGCATAGCCTGTATTCTCTTGAACAATTTTTCGTCAAATTCCGAAACGGGTATTTTAAACAGCGCATCCATAAATTTTAAATCTTTTTTCAAATTTAGTAATAATTATTAATTCCTTCCCCCTTTAGTCCAAAGGACTCCTATGGAGGGGATGGGGCAAAACAAATTATATGAAACAACATATCGGGCCTGCATTAAGGCTAACATTGGTAACAATAATTTTCTTTTGCGGAATATATACCGTGCTTATACTGGGTATAGCGCAAGCCGCACCAGCCAAAGGCGACGGTGTAACCGTAAGTGTAAACGGTAAAGTGGTAGGCTATGCGTTGGAAGGCCAAAGCTTTACCCAGGACAAATATTTTTACAGCCGCCCTTCTGCCGCAGGTTATAATGGTGCTGGCAGTGCAGGCAGCAACAAAGGCCCGTCAAACCCTGATTACCTGCAACAGGTAAAGGACAGGATTGACAGTTTTTTGGTGCATAATCCTGGCGTAAAGAAGGATGAAATACCTTCAGAATTGGTAACCGCATCCGGCAGCGGGCTTGACCCAGACATTTCACCGGAAGCGGCCAAAATACAGGTAAAACGGATTGCCGTGGTAAGAAGCATAACCGAGGATAAAATAGTGGCATTGGTTGATGCCAATACCGAAAAACCTTTGCTTGGCTTACTGGGCACTGCCAAGGTAAATGTGCTTAAATTGAATATTGCGCTGGATGCATTAAAATAGCACACAGCGTTTGGCAAATATGTGGTTTTGAGGTTCAAAGAAATGCTGTGTCCCACATGGGTGGGCACAGCATCCTTTTGTTTTCCGGTCTGACTGTCTCCGTCTGACCGGAAACAAACAACATTATTTCACAATCAGACGGAGACTGTCAGATTGTGCTTAAAAAAATGTTATGCCATTAGAAAAAGAAAACAGCGTACAGCATTTTATGGAACTTATCCGCCAAAGCAGGCGCGGTAAGTTTAAGATTTACATAGGCATGAGTGCCGGCGTGGGTAAAACGTATCGTATGTTGCAGGAAGCGCAAACACTGCTGCGCAACGGCATTGATGTTAAAATTGGCTACGTTGAAACCCATGGCCGAAAGGAAACAGAAGCCTTGATGGACGGCCTGCCGCTGATACCCCGCCGCAAACTTTTTTACAAGGGCAAGGAATTGGAGGAACTTGACGTGCCCGCCATACTGCACCTGCGCCCCGAAATAGTGGTGGTGGATGAGTTGGCGCATACCAACATTGAAGGCAGCAAGAATGAAAAGCGCTGGCAGGATGTGATGGACATTTTAAACGCGGGCATAAACGTCATCAGCGCGGTAAATATCCAGCATATTGAGAGCCTGAATGAAACCATTAAAAACATAACCGGCATAGAGGTGGCCGAACGCGTGCCTGATAATATATTGAGCACAGCGGACGAGGTAGTGAATATTGACCTTACCGCCGATGAGCTGATAACAAGGCTTAAGGAAGGCAAGATTTACGCAAAGGATAAAATAAACATTGCGCTCAATAACTTCTTCCAGTCGGAGAAGATATTGCAGTTGCGCGAACTTGCGTTGAAAGAGGTAGCCTCGCAGGTGGAACGAAAAATTGAAACGGAAATACCCCGTAATATACAAAGCAGGCAGGAACGGGTAATGTGCTGCATAAGCAGCAACAGTGATATTGCAAAAAATGTTATTCGAAAAGCAGCAAGGCTTGCCAGTTACTACAATGCCAAATGGTATGTTTTGTATGTACAAACACCTGGTGAAAGTGCCGATAACATCGGCCTTGCCGCCCAAAGGTACCTAATAAATAATTTTAAGCTCGCCACCGAAATGGGCGCCGACGTAGTGCGTGTAAAAAATGCCAATGTTGGCAAGGGCATACTGGAAGCCGCAGAAGAAAAAAAAATAACCACTTTATGCATCGGCAAACCCCATATATCTTTAATCAACCTTATTTTGCGCACGGCTATCTTTAATGAATTATTAAAGAAGCTTGGCCAGTCGGATATTGATTTGGTGATTCTATCATAAATAAACCTACCCACGGGTAACAGGCTATATGAAACTTAAAAATAAACTTACGTTAGGCATTACATTTTTGTTTGTGTTGATTGTGTCTTTTGGCTCGCTTTCAATTGTGTATATCAACAGGCTTAGTAATGATGCAGGCAAAATATTGAAGGATAACGAGGAGTCGCTACTATATTCCAACACCATGCTTAAAGCCATGGAAACAGGCGCAGGGCATACCAATTGGTTTGCTTTGTTCGATTCCAACCTTGTAAAACAGGAGCATAACATAACCGAACCAGGTGAAGAAACAGCCACCCATAATGTAAGGGTGCATTTTGATTTATTGAAAAATAATATTAATGATTCCACCCAATACCCATTTATACGGCAGGCTATTTATAATGTTATTGACCTAAACCAAAAAGCCATTATCCACAAAAATTCCATCGCGCAAAATACGGCTGACAGTGCCACTATATGGCTCACGATTATTTTCACCTTCATCGCTATCGTTAGTTTTACGTTTGTGCTTAATTTCCCGTCGGTGATAGCCAACCCCATCAGGACCTTGTTGCAGGGTATCACGGATATTGCCAATAAGAACTATAAAAGCCGCATACATATTAACCAGAAAGACGAGTTTGGCGAGCTGGCAAACTCATTTAACAAAATGGCTTATAAGCTGGAAGAATATGAAAGTAGCAACCTTGCAAGGATATTGTTTGAGAAAAAGAGGATTGAAGCGATTATAAACAATATGCACGACCCTGTGATAGGGCTTGACGAACAGAAGAAAGTGTTATTTGTAAACAGTGAGGCTCTGAAAATAAGCGGCCTGGTCGAGAAAGACATGATTGGCCGCCCTGTGCAGGATATTGCCGTTACCAACGATCTTATCAGAAGCCTGATAAGAGAATTAATACAAACGAATACAACAGAAAATACCGAGGCCAAAGGCCCGCTTAAAATATATGCCGACGGCAAGGAAAGCTTTTTTGAGAAAGACATACTAACCATACTCTCCGAGCAGGGGGATGAGAAAGAGCGGTTTATTGTAGGGTATGTGATTGTACTTAAAAATATAACGCCGTTTAAAGAACTGGATTTTGCCAAGACCAATTTTATTGCCACAGTTTCGCATGAACTAAAAACCCCTATTTCGTCAATAAAACTAAGTCTACAGTTGTTGGAGGATGAACGCATAGGAGCATCCAACGCCGAGCAGAAGCAACTGATGCAAAACATACGGGACGAGGCAGACAGGCTGCTGAAAATAACCGGTGAGCTATTGAACATGACGCAGGTGGAGACAGGCAAAATTCAATTAAACCTGCAACCGGCGCAGGCGAAGGACATTTTACAGTACGCGGTAGACGCTGTGCGGGCCGAAGCTGAGCAAAAACATATCACCGTAAACACATTTTTACCCCATGTTCTGCCACCGGTACTGGCCGATAAGGATAAAACTGCCTGGGTAATAACAAACCTGCTGAGCAATGCCATCCATTATTCGCATGAAAATACCAAGGTGCTGTTAAACGTACAGCAGGTTAATGAACATATTCAGTTTACCGTGCAGGATTTTGGGAAGGGCATAGAAGCTGATTATATTGACAAAATTTTTGACCGGTATTTTAAAATACCCGGTTCCAAGCAGGAAGGCACTGGTCTCGGCCTCGCCATCAGCAAAGAGTTTATCGAAGCACAGGGCGGCTTTATCACTGTAAGCAGCGAAAGAGGCGCGGGCAGCATATTTACGGTTAGTTTGAAGGCGGCGGCATAAAGTGTCCGGTTTGGCGGTCACTATCAGGCAGCGAATACAACCATGCCGTCAGACGGACCCAAAAAGACTACAGTGCACAATATTAATGTTGAATAATGGTATAGACATGGACGCCGCCAAATTTATTGCTAACTTTGAAAAAAAATCATGGAAGCTCCATATAACTTATTGTCGCAAGGCGAGCCTTCCGATGCTGAACTTCAAATGTTGATGGCATCAGTATTAAAGGAAGTAAAAGAAAAAGCCGTATCACGTGATGAAAAATATAAAAAGCTACAGTTGCAACTGATTGATGAAGCTTTGAGCAATAGAAAAATGATCAGAGATGCAAAATAGCCTCAAACCTGTTTTGATTGTTATCGCCGGCCCCAACGGTTCTGGAAAAACATCTATTACTTCACAAATTTTAAAACATGAGTGGGTAAGGGACAGCACATACATCAATCCGGATAATATTGCCGAGAACGAATTGGGCGGTTGGAATTCCTCAAGTGCTATTTTGGAAGCGGCGCAAATAGCCTCAAAGAGAAGAGAAGAATGCATTGCAAACAAAGAAAGCCTAATTTTTGAAACGGTATTTTCAGCGATTGATAAGGTTGATTTTTTAGAAAGGGCAAAAAAAGCGGGGTATTTTATACGCTTATTTTTTGTGGGAACAGAACATCCGTCTATCAACGCAAAACGAATTGCTTATCGTGTAATGGAAGGTGGGCACGATGTCCCTATATTAAAGATTGTCAGCAGATATTATAAGTCTATTACAAATTGTTGTGTAATCGCAGACATAGTGGACAAATTGTATATTTATGACAATTCCGAGGATTTTGCCGAAGCAAAATTACTTTTTAGGGCTACCAATGGTAAAATTGAAAAAATATATAATAACATCAATAACTGGGCAAAACCAATATTTAATATTTGCAATTAAACAAATTTAGCCATTTAAACTGGTGTGTTATAGTGGCTATTGTTGCAGTCCACCCCGAATAAAAAACCCGTTACCCAATCGCCCCATTTGCTACCTTTACTGCCTATGTCTGTATTCATCACCTCGCTTAATTCCGGCAGCAACGGCAATTGCTATTATATTGGCAATGCTAACGAGGCTGTGTTGGTTGACGCGGGCATATCGTGCCGGGAAATAGTAAAGCGCATGAAAAGGCTGGGGTTGGGCATGGAAAAGGTGAAGGCGGTGTTCATTTCGCATGAGCATATTGACCATATCAGCGGTGTTGTGCAGCTCTCCAAACAATTTCAATTGCCTGTGTATATAACCGAGGGTACCTTTAATGGCAGCGCGTTGGGGTTGGAACAACATTTAACCATCTCCTTCAAAGCATTCCAACCCATCACTATTGGCGGGCTTACAGTTACAGCCTTCCCCAAATACCATGATGCGGGCGACCCCCATAGTTTTATTGTGGAGCACAACAATATTACCATCGGCATAATAACCGATATTGGTATTTGTTGCGATAATGTAATAAAACATTTCAGCCGCTGCCATGCTGCGTTTTTGGAGGCCAATTACGATGTGGACATGTTGGCCAATGGCGGTTACCCCTACCACCTTAAAAAACGTATCAGCGGCGGTAACGGGCACATATCCAACAAACAGGCATTAGAACTGTTTACTAAACACAGGCCCCCTTTTATGAGGCATCTTATTTTGTCGCACCTATCCAAAAACAACAATAACCCTCAATTGGTGAAGGACTTGTTCGAAAAACATGCCGCAGGCACCAAAATAACCGTCGCCTCGCGTTTTGAAGAAACCCCTGTGTTTGAAATTACTGACACGTATAACTATGTACCTGTAGCAAAAAAAGCAAAACCCTACTTCCGTAGCAGGCCCAATACGTTGCAACTTTCGCTGTTTCAATAAATGATTGGCTTTTTGTTTTAAACAAACGTCCCCTTCTAATCCTTCTCCTTCTTATAATACCTCACATAATCCACCTCATATTTTATAGGAAACTTTGCCCTGGTAGGGTCACCACCGTTTTCACCTAACGCAAGGTTTAACAGCAGGTATTGCGGTTGTATAAAAGGGTTGCTGCTATCAGCATTCAGTGTTTTGGAAAGCAGGGTGGTATTCAATAATTCATCATCAAGGTATAAGTTGATGGAGTCCTTGCTCCAATCCATCCGCCAAACATGAAATTTGGCAGGCCAGTCTTTGTCGCGTTCAAGAAAATGGGCCAAAGGCGTTCTTTGCGTATTCCATTTGGCAACATATTGTTTAGCCGTTCCCCAGGCAACATTAGCCAAAATAGTAGGCACATTGTTAACACGGTAAAACTCCATTATATCCACTTCGCCGTTGCTGGGCCATTGCCCTTTTATGCCAAGGCTCCATATGGCAGGCCATGCGCCCAAGCCGGTATCAATACGCGCGCGTATTTCAAAGCGGCCATAGCCAAATTGTTGCAGGCCACGGGTTTCAATGCAGGCTGATGTATATTCAGCATACTGCCTGTTGCGCCGCCAATCTTTGCTGCCCGCTGTATAATAAGGGTTGGCAACTTGTTCCTTCTTGCCTTCAATTAGCAGTATTCCGTTACTACAATTAGCGTTGTCAGGCTGATACCATTGCAGTTCTTCATTCCGCACAAAACCCTTCTCGTAAATCCAGTTTGTGGTGTCTGGCTTGCCAGTATAATTAAATTCATCTTGCCAAACGAGGTTGTAGCCGGGTATTATTTTGGGTATGCTGTAATCTGGTTTATAGGCATCGGTCTGCTGGCTGTTCGCCAACACAGGCATTAATAAAATTAACATGGGAATGGCTGTATTTCGGTACACAGGCTGTTTGTTTTATTTGTGGCGCTAAGGTAGTTGATGAAGAAATGCTGGTGACATGATTTATTTGTTTGCAATGAGGTTGGTCTGGAACAATCGGCATGCTGCATACAACAAAACCGCTATCTTCGCTTCATCAAACTCTCTTTATAATATCATTGGATGTTAGCGGCGGCATTCCCCATGCCGCAGGAAACATATTTGCTTTGGCAGACTATGTTGAATGATAATTTTTTACCAAATAAAGAGACTAATATGAAATCAACCATAGCCGTTATAGGCGGTACCGGCAAGGCCGGGCAATACCTTGTAAAGCAATTGTTGCAAGAAGAATACAAAATAAAGCTGTTACTGAGGGCGCCCGAAAATTTCGCGATACAAAGCCCGCTCATCACAACAATTAAAGGCGATGTTCGGCATTATGCAGCGGTACAGGAATTAATGGAGGGCTGCCAGGCCGTGATAAGCACGCTGGGACAACCCAAAGGCGAAAGTCCCATATTTAGCGCAGCCACCAAAAATGTACTTAGGGCGATGGGTGAGCATAACATAACAAGGTATATTGTCATCACAGGGGTAAATATAGATACCCCGTTTGACAACAAAGGCGCAGCTGCGAAGTATGCCACGGAGTGGATGAAAACTAATTACCCGGCCACCACAGGTGACAAACAGGTTGAATACAGCCTGTTAAGTGCCAGCGCGGTAAACTGGACGTTGGTGAGGCTTCCCCTCATCATCCTAACTGATAACCGAAATAAAATAGCAGTGAACTTGGAAGATTGCCCCGGCGATAAAATTAACGCCGCAGATTTGGCTATTTTTCTTACCGGCCAGTTGGATGATGATACCTACTATCAAAAAGCACCTTTTATTGCAAGTGTATAAAACATTAACCAGCGGGTGTTTTTGCCCGCTGTTTTTTAATTTTAGCGGGCTGTTAAGAAAACGATTTATCTTTAGATTGCTTTCAAACAGCCCCTTAACATTAAACGATTTTTATTAATCACAGGGGAGCATGTGGTTAGGAGGATAAAAAAAATCATCCATAACAATTTAATGCTAGCGATACTATTCACTGTTTTGTATTCTGCCAATCCATACCACAGTCAGTCATTTCTTGCTATAATGTTTTTTGGTTTCTAGTAATAATTGAATGTATTCATCATAATAAATATGTCAATATCAAAGACCGGTTCACCGCTATATAAAGTCCATATCAATATCACTGGGCTTATTCAACGGAAAACCAAATCGTGCTTTTAGCTCATCCTCTGTAAAAGATAAATGTTGCGGGTTTATAAACAGCTCCAGCGTCTTATCTAGATTACCAAATTTATCAGCTAGTGTACTTGAAACGGAATTGGTTAAATAAATGGAAAACCTTGACGTAAACGAACCGGCTTCCAACCACCCAGCATTAAACGTAAGTAGGTTTTTCGCCTGCCTTTTATATTTTACTAGTTGCTTAAAAGGCATTACAAGTTTAGTCACATCTATATCTATGGTCGCGTCCTTAGTGCCTTCTTTCTCTTCTATTGTATTTTTCATGAAAGTAATTAGCTCCGCATAATCCTCTGTGGTGCGTTCTTTTATAAATTCGCCAGACAATATTGTGTCAATAGTGGCTTTAAAACTGCCTTTAAAAAAAGTTTTTGTTTTTTCCAAAAAACCAGTAGGCTCTTTTTTTTCAAAGAAAGCCCTTAACAGCGATTCTATTTGTTGCAGCCTTATGTACCGCGGCGGGTTATCCCTTACGGCTTTTAAATTCCATTTGCCCGAGTCGGGTGTCATTTCTGTAAACTCAAATATCTTGTTGAGTAGGTCGATGCCTTTGTACGTTTTTGTTTGTTCCATTTTGGTGTTTTTGTTATTTAGCCTTGCGTTTATCTGTAACCAATATTACCATTTATTCGCAAATGCAGTGCCTTTAATAATCTGCCCAAGTTCTGGAAGTAACTCTGACCACGTCCAATAACAAAAACTGAATTACGTTTTATCAGTAAAAGCAGCCCAAACTTTAGCCGTTATTTTGTCTGCCGTTGCATCAACCATTCTTCCCATTTCGAATTGATAGCAAGCATTGGGGTTGTCATTTTTAAATTCATGCGGGTTGTTTCATATTGTCTCACCTTCACAACACCTTACTAATAAATTCCACCCATCCTTGGTTACAGACGTACACCATCCTATCTTATTCATATTACATACAATTTCGTTGTAATGAATAGGTCTTATTTGAGTATCATTAATATTGTTGTTAATTTTGAAAATCTTTGATAAATGCCGAAAAGAAAGCAAATTCCTAACATCTGGGTCTAAAATATTGTTTTCCCAACTCCACCATGAACATATAAATTATTCTTTGGGTTGATTAGGTCAAGCTTTGTAAAGTGCCATTTTTCATAAGGCCCGTCCACAACGGTCAATTCAACGTTGTTGGCGAACGATAAATATAATCTCCCTGATTTATCTGCTTTGGCTTCTTTTACATGCACATCAAACAAATCGTAAAACAATAACAGCGCGTCCTTGCTTCTCGGTGATAAAAAGGTTTTTTGATTGTGTTGTGTTATTTCAAATTCCCCGTGCAAGCTTAAATAACTTTCTTCCTGATCACCAAAAATAATCTGCAACAAGCCGTCATACACCAATTTTTTTATTTTCTTCCCTGCAATTGGAATTTCGTAATAACGCCCTTTTTCTTGTAATGGCATGCTGTAGAATTAAGAAAAATTATTTGCTATGACTTTTGCCGTAACTTTTATTACACTACCCTATTCATTACCCAATCATAGTGCTTTCCTGTTGTCAAATTTATCTTTAGTCTGAAGAAGCAGTTAACAGGGCCATCATTAATAAGTATCACATTTCTCCATTCCAATCCGTCAGTTTGGCAAAAACAATTTATAAAAACCTCTTTTTGCCCTTTGCTGTTAATAACAGCTACATATTGGCGTTTATATGTTGTCAAATCAATTAAACAATCCTTTTTATCAAGTTTATATTCCGGATGTTCTATACTATCTTTAATAAATCTGTTTTCTCGTATTTTGTTATAGTCGTCTATGCATTTTGCCAAAAGTCGTTCACTCTTTTCAATATCGTTGTCGGAAAGCCGCGCTTGTTTGCAGTTTTTAAACATCCAATAATACTCTTTGGAATATGGAAGAACCGCAATTACCGAGGTATCAATCGCCATAACAGCGTTTGTAATCGAGTGTCTATTCGCTTTGGTCGTTTTAGTTTGGCCAAAACTCGTAAAACTAAAAACCATCAATATAGGCGTAAATAATTTTCTTAACATAATAGGTTTAGAGCATTTAATAATTCAAAAATAGTCAAATTCTCAATTCATACACCCCTTATACGCCCCCGGCGTAATCCCTTCAATCTTCTTAAACAGGCGTACAAAATAGTTAACGTCGCTAAAGCCGCAGTGGGCGCTAATCTGGCTGATGGTGTGGCGGTTTTCGGCCAGTAGTTGCTTGGCAAGTTTTATGCGCTCGTTGTTAACATAGTCAAGCGGGGTAATTCCAAACTGCTCTTTAAACCATTTAAAAAAAGCATTTCGGCTTAGGTAGGCTTTGCGGCAAAGCTCGTCAACCTGTATTTTGTGGGTAAGGTGTTCGTGTATATAATGCAGTACAAATTGCAAGCGGCCCTTGTTGCTGTCGGCATAAGCCTCCTTGGTAACCTGCTCCAGGTGCTGGCTCTGCACCAGGCGTATCAATAATTCCTTTAGGTTTAGGTCGGCATAAATATTCTTGGCTTTATCGCCGCTGCTGCACACGCGTATCAGCTTGTTTATCAGCGCGGTAATTTCTGTGTCGTTGTCAAAATGGTATTGGTTAAACTGCAGTTGCCAGTGGTGGGTTTCGTCGTGGCTGCTGTTGTAATGCTCGTTAAGGTAGTTAACCGTATTGTTTACATACTGCGCATCCACGGCCAGGGCTATGCACTGCGTGGGGTTCTCGGCCTGCGCCTCGGGAAAATCAATAATCATGGTTTCGTTGGCAGGCACAATCACTGTTTCGCCGGGCAGGTAATCAAATGCAGGCTCGTTAAAAAGGTGCATAATTTTCTTGCCGCGTACCATGCTGGTAACCACAAAGTCGTTAAAGGTAAGCGGCACCCGGTAGGTTTCCTGGTACGATTCAAAAATATTCAGCTCGCAGTTGTGCAGGTTAAATATACGGCGGTTTTCCACCAGCGTTTGCAGGCATTTGGGGTGCGTCAAATCAATTTTATCCAAGGTATTGTTGGCATGCATGGCGGCATCGTTATAGGTGTACAAGGTAGCGCGTTTATAACAGCAGGGGAAACAAAAGGTACAATCGTGCTATTTTTTAATACGATTTTCACGTTTTGTATGCTTTTTAAATAAAACCTTTATGCTTTGTTTCATTTAAAACAATGCTTCCATATGAGTACCGCAACAATTGCTGCGCCTAAAAGTACCGCAGTGCCACGCCCCGAATTTAAAGACCGCTACGACCATTACATTAATGGCAAATTTGAAAAACCAAGCAGCGGCGAATATTTTGACAATGTAAGCCCCATTGACGGCAAAGTGTTTACACAAGCCGCCCGCGGCAACGCGGAGGATATTGAAAAAGCCATAGCTGCAGGCTGGGCCGCCTTCCCCGCATGGAGCAAAAGTGCCGCTGCCACCCGCAGCAACCTGTTGCTTAAGATTGCCCAGGTGGTGGAGGATAACCTGGAATACCTTGCCCGGGTAGAAACCGTTGACAACGGCAAGGCCATACGCGAAACACGCGCCGCCGACTTACCGCTGGTGGTAGACCATTTTCGTTACTATGCAGGTGTTATACGCGCCGAAGAAGGCACCATGAGCGAGCACGATGAAACCACCGTGAGCTTGCAAATACATGAGCCCATCGGTGTCGTCGGCCAGATCATCCCTTGGAATTTCCCTTTACTGATGGCCGCTTGGAAAATAGCGCCCGCGCTGGCAGCAGGTTGCTGCGTGGTAGTAAAACCCGCCGAGCAAACACCTACCAGTATTATGGTTTTTATGGAACTGATTGACGGCATACTGCCCGCAGGTGTATTAAATGTGGTTACAGGCTTTGGCATTGAGGCAGGCAAACCGCTGGCAACATCCAAAAACATAAGCAAAGTGGCCTTTACCGGCGAAACCACCACCGGCAGGTTGATTATGCAATATGCATCAGAAAACTTGATACCGGTTACCATGGAATTGGGTGGCAAAAGCCCTAACATATTTTTTGCGTCAGTGGCCGACCACGACGATGATTTTTTTGACAAAGCCGTTGAGGGCGCAGTGATGTTTGCGCTTAACCAAGGCGAGGTGTGTACCTGCCCCAGCCGTATTTTGGTGCATGAAAGCATTTACGACAAGTTTATGGAGCGCGTTGTCCGCCGCGCGCAAGCCATTAAAATGGGCAACCCGCTTGACAGTGAAACCATGATGGGCGCGCAAGCAAGTGAAGACCAGTACAACAAAATACTAAGCTATTTCGACATTGGCAAACAGGAAGGGGCTAAAGTATTGTGCGGTGGTGAAGCATTTCATATAAACAGCGGTTTGGAACATGGGTATTATATTAAGCCTACCATATTTTACGGCCACAACAAAATGAGGGTTTTCCAGGAGGAGATATTTGGCCCGGTAACATCTGTAACCACGTTTAAAACCACCGAGGAGGCCATTGCCATTGCAAACGACACCATGTACGGCCTTGGCGCCGGCGTGTGGACGCGCGACGCGCATGAGCTGTACCAAGTGCCGCGCGCCATACAGGCGGGCCGTGTGTGGGTTAACTGCTACCATGCCTACCCTGCACACGCACCGTTTGGCGGCTACAAAAAATCAGGCTTCGGCAGGGAAACGCATAAAATGATGCTTAACCATTACAGGCAAACCAAGAACATGCTTATATCTTACAGCAAGAGTAAGCTGGGCTTCTTTTAAATACATAAACCACAGAGTGAATACAGGAGTTATTTGAATAGAGTGGCACGGAGTTTTTGCTCCGCTCTTCCGGAACTTGTAGTTCCGAAGTACTATGTTGTCGCCTTTGGCGACGTATAAACCGTTGCCAAAGGCAACAGCATATAACCACGGAACTGCAAGTTCCGCGGAGCAAAACTCTGTGTACTCTGTGCAAAAAACGCCTTTAACTCTGTGGCTAAATATACAAAACACCATGTCCATTAAACGGGTTATTGCCACCGAGGCTACGTTAAACCTGATACACAAACTGGAAGCCGTTAACGGCCCGCTGATGTTCCACCAGAGCGGCGGCTGTTGCGACGGCTCGCAGCCCATGTGTTTTACCAAGGGCGAGTTTAAAACCGGCGGCAGCGATATTTGCCTCGGCGAAATTGGCGGCTGCGAGTTTTATATGGCCCGCGACCAGTTTGAATATTGGAAACATACCCAATTGGAAATTGACGTTACAAAGGGCCGGGGCAGCAGCTTTAGCCTGGAAATACCGTTGGGTGTGCGGTTTTATGTAAAATCAAGAATATTTACCGATGAAGAATTGGGGCAATTGGAGCCCGTTGTTTAAAAGTGAGGGGGTTGGGTGTTTGATGGCACCCGGCCCTTTTTTCAACGCAATTTTTCCCAACTTGCATACGTCAAGACGCAAAAGCAGTCTCCCGCCTATCAATTTTTTTTGCAGGTTTCTTTATAAATGCCTTTTTCAACCTTGAGGCAACCGTATCTTTATCCCCCGTTTGCAACATACCGGTAGCTATTGTTTTTCTTAGCATCCATGTAAACGGGTTACATACTGCCGGGTTATAACTATGCCGTTCTTTGCGCATGGTTACAAACGCATCGCAAAGGGCATCCTGTGCAGTTTTTTCATCGTGCAGCATGGTAAGCAGCACATTGTACAAAGCCTTTGAATACACTTCGTACAGCACCATCAGGTCCGCCGGGTTGCTACTGGTTAGCAATTCTGTCAACTGTTGTTGGGTGTACTGTGTTGCTTGCATGGCAGTGGGTATTTGGTTTGCACAAAGCGATAAAGGTGCTTACCGCCTAGTAGTACTATTATATTGCGAAAGTAATGTGCCAATACCGGTAGCGCAATAGTGAAAATCGCTATTTTGTTAGAATAGAACCGAGATATTATGCAACCTTCAGTAAACAACAGCCTTACCCGATTACGTGATGCCGATGTTATTTACAACCGTGTACAGCAGTTGTCGGGTCGTTTTTTTGATGATGGCGAAATTGGTGACATAAAAGGTTTTTTACAGGAGGCGGCCCTGCTGCTGGAGGGTGTAAAAGGCACAGACGCCGTGATAGGCATTTTTAACCACAATACCTACTGCCCCGATTTAGAAGTGGGCCATAAAGAGTTTTGGGGCGATTTGCCACCCGTTCCCCAAACGGAGCGTATGCGGCAGTTGCTGGGGTTGTTGGAAAAGGAATATGCAAGCTTTCCCGCCGAGTCGGTGCAATGGTTTGCCGGTGCCATTGAAAAAATACCTTTTGAACACAGGCAGAATTTAAAAATTTACCATTGTGGCATTGCTTACCGGCGGTTAGACGGCAGGCCTATACGCCTTTTTTCAAAAGGCATGCCCATACAATACGATGCACACCGCAATTTTACTTTTACGTATAATTATGCACAAAATGTAGCCCACCTTATAAAGAAAGACTTTGCTTACTACTGGGTGCGCATGGAATATGGTGCCAAGCGCGAATTGGTGCAAAGCTGGCACTCCGAACAAAAACAGCAATTGCATGTAGACTTGTTATCTGCCAGGGAAAAAGAAATTTTGGTGCTGATTGCCGACGGGTTTGACACCAAGGAGATTGCCGCCCAATTACACATAAGTGCCAACACGGTAGGCAACCACCGCAGCAATATGATTGAGCGGCTTGGCGCCCGCGATACCACCGCCTTGGTTCAATTAGCAAAAATGGCATCTATGATTTAGAAGCAATGCATGGTTGGTGGCTCCGCGATGCGAAAAATGCATTCTTATGCCTGTAAAAGTAGTTGTTGGATGTAGGCCCTTATTTTGATTGATGTATTATTTGTTGTTTGAGCTTTTCCGGGATATTTAACCAACCCGTTTCCCCGGTTATTAGAAGCTCGCAACTACATTCATCTCTAATTACTTTTGTAATGTGTGTAAACCAATCATGATAATTCCATTCCCTTGGCTTAGGGGAATAAAGACAATACTGTTGGTTGTCCCAATGCACTTCTGTCGCAGACCTGTAAATGAGCACAAATTTTTGCGTAGCGGGAAATATGCAAAGCCTGCCCGAGTTGTCAATACTTATTTGTGTAATGTTGTCTGCTATCATTGCAACGCCCCTGGCGCATCAGCTTTTTCAAGCATGGTTATACCGATGCGAGTTTTGTTGAGTAATATATTGTATTGCTCTGTTGGCATGCGTAGGAGGGGGTGCTATAGGTAAAAAGTTATTGACATCATTATATTTTATAGCACTTAGATTAATATTCCATCACATCCCTACTTGTATGCCGTACCCTGAATACGCGAATTTCTTTTTCTGTTACCCTGTATGCTATACGGTAACGGTGCAGTTCAAAAGCCCTGTAACTGCCATCGTTGTTAATTTTGTATTTGTGTAAGCTGTAAATATCAGGGTGCAAGCCTAGGCGCTCAGTTTTCTCTAAAATGTCGCGTCTAACTTTTTCAGCATTCGGTACCGAACTGTCGGCTATATGGCGGTTTCAAATTGTTTTAAAGCGATTTTAGACCAGGTTACATTTTTACCTTCCATGTAGCCAGCCATTTGAGAGTTCCGCTACTTCTTCTTGGCTAAGCCCATCGCCATTTTCAATTTCGGCCTCTGCGGCTTCAATTTCTTTATTGTACTGCTCAATCGTTATATGTTTCGTTGAATCCCTCTCCAGTACCCATGTTTTTATCATTTCCACCACACTTATTTTTTCTGCGTCTTTCAACTGCACAAAATAGTGGTACATCTCTTGGTCAATGGATGTTATCGCCATATAACTATTGTTTCCACAAATTTAGGTAAAAAAGCTGCTAACATTTGTACCTTTCGTTCGGTTCAGTTGTCATCACCGGGGTAATTCGTACATACGCAAAACTGCCAGTAATCAATGAAGTGTACCGGTAATACATTTCGTAAAAATAACGGTATGTAAATGGTTCTAACCGGTATAGCGCTATACCCATCTTAAAAATCAATTACTTTGATGGCTAAATAATACCGGCCACCACAACAAACTATGCACCTTAACCTATTCGCCCATATCGCCAAATATGTTCAACTTACCAACAGTGAGCAGGAGATGTTGGCGCAATACACAAAACCAAAGAAGATAAAACGCAAGGAACATTTATTGAAAGACGGCCAGGTATGCACGGCAAACTACTTTGTAAGCAAGGGCTGCCTGCGCATGTACTACATTAACGAGAAGGGTATGGAGCAAACAACCGCCTTTGCCATTGAAAACTGGTGGGTGGCCGACTACGGCAGTCTTGACAGGCAAAAACCTTCCCATTTTTTTATACAGGCCGTTGAGGCCAGCGAAGTAATTGCGCTTGATAAACGAATAGAAAATGAACTGTTTACAAAACTGCCCAAGCTGGAACGCTACTGTAGGATTATTGCTCAAAAGGCTTTGGCCGCCTCACAATTGCGGATTAAATATATATACGATTTCAGTGGCGAGGAAAGGTATAAGCATTTTAGTAAATCCTTCCCTGAGTTTGTGCAAAGGGTGCCGCAGTACATGCTTGCATCCTATTTAGGTTTTACGCCGGAATTTTTGAGCAAAATAAGGGCTAAGAAATTATGACGGTCTATTTCTTAAACCAGGTTAAGATTTTTCGCAATCCGGCGGCGGAGCTTTGCACAAACAATACAAAAATTATATGGGTAACAGGATTAACATGCAGCAAACAGCGCCGGATGGCTATGAAGCAATGCTTGGTTTTGAAAAATATTTGGCCAATGCCAGCCTAACAAACACGCATAAAGACCTTATAAAAATAAGGGCATCCCAATTAAATGGCTGTGCATATTGTATTAACCTGCATACCAAGGAAGCCAGGCAACACGGGGAGAGTGAGCAGCGTATTTACGCATTGAATGCATGGCGCGACACGCCGTTTTTTACGGATGAGGAGAGGGCTATAATGGCTTTAACAGAAGAGGTTACCCTTATAACCAACCATGTAAAGGATGAAACATATGATAATGCGGCGAGGGTTTTAGGCCCGGCCTATCTGGCCGAAGTTATATTTGCTGCAATAACCATAAATGCATGGAACAGGATTGGCATTGCCACGGGTATGCAGCCTGCATTATAGCGTGCATGCCAGGTAGCATTTGGAAAGTTCTAACACTTTCCAAATGCTATCCGTATTTTAGCGGCAACCTTACGTGTATGCCGCAGTTTAAGTTACGCCCTGAGGGTTTTGCAGTAGTTAGAAAAAAAATTATAACCCGTTTTATTGGTATATTACTGTTTGCAATGCTGATTGTTGTGATGGTTGACTACCAGAAGGCGGATGGATACAAGCCCAGCCCTTACAGTTGGTTGCTTACCTTTTTGTTTACGGCGGCTCTGGGGGTGTTCGCTATTTTGCGGGGCTTAAAATACCAGTTGGCGTTGTATTCATCCTACATCATTTCCATTGAAAATAAATGCATTACCCGGCTGCAACAAAATACCCCAACCATAACCATGTATTTTACTGAAATAACAGGCATAACCAAAGCCAGTGATGGAACATTAACAGTAAAAGGCGTAAAGCCGGGCGATATTATTTACATTCCGCCCTCCGTGGAAAACCAAGCAGATATAGAATTACTTCTATCAAACATTACACCTATTGAGGAGCGTGCACCCTTCATCCAGCGGTATAGCTTGTTTGTATCGGCTACCTTTTTTATTTTAATGGCGTGCTTATACACAGTAAACAATAAAGCCGTGGTGGCCATTAGCGGTACCGTTGTTTCAGTGGTGTTGTTGTGGGGTATGTACCGTTTGCAAACCAGTAAGAATATGGATGCTAAAGTAAAGCGAAACACGCTTTCGGCGTTGGTTGTGCTTATTTCGGTGGTGGTGGTAACTATTATTAAGCTGCGTAGGTAACCATTGCCTTGGTCGCTTTTTTTAACTGTTATCAAACCATTTGATGGATTAAACGTTGTTTTCCGTGGGATTACCATTTGCCAAAACGGGGTAATGGCAAACCAATTAACACACAACGTTTACCATGAAGAATGTATTAATCATCGGGGCAAGCAAAGGCATAGGGTTACGGACCGCAGAGCTATTGGCCGGCAACTACAACCTATTTACAGTTTCAAGAACAGAAACACCCGAACTTAACCGGTTGCAAACCACCCATTTTAGTGCAGATATCACAAACGGTGTACCTACGGATTTGCAAAACCTGCCTGAAGAACTTCACGGGCTGGTTTACTGCCCTGGCACCATAAACCTTAAACCATTCAGCAGACTAACCGAAGATGACTTTTTGAATGATTACAAAGTAAACGTGTTGGGTGCGGTAAAAGTTATACAATATTGCCTGCCGCGTTTAAAAAAGGCTAATGGTAGTAGTATTGTGTTGTTTAGCACAGTGGCAGCTGCAACCGGCATGGCATTCCATGCGTCGGTGGCAGCGTCTAAGGCAGGAGTGGAGGGCCTTGGGCGGTCGTTGGCGGCAGAACTGGCCCCATCGCAAATTAAAGTAAATGTTATTGCACCTTCGTTAACAAACACTCCGCTGGCGAAAAACCTGTTGAGTACCCCCGAAAAAATAGAAGCCTCTGCCAAACGGCATCCGCTTAACCGTATTGGCCTGGCGGATGATATTGCGTCCATGGCAGTATTTCTATTATCAGATAATGCCACCTGGATAACCGGGCAGGTGTTTGGTGTGGATGGGGGCTTGTCAACGCTGCGGTAGCATCGACGCTTTAACACAAATACCCTTTGCAGCAATATCATTAACTAAAAACAAAATATTCAATATTCAATGTGCAATTCGCAATAATCAGGGCAACAACAATAGGATTTTACTTTCCAATTGATTATTGATTATTGATAATTGTTTATTTGAATATTTACTTCTCATTAAGTTGACTATACCTTCATCACCCCAATTTTACTGCCTGTCCAGTCCGGGAATAGTATACGGTCGTTATTTAGGTGTAGGTGTTTGTCCGCCACTTCGCTAAACACACTCCTAAAGTCGGTGGTAACTGGTAAGTCCCTGCCATCTTCAAGGTTTTCAACAGCCAAGCTTTGCATATTGCCATGTACTACCCCGCCGCTAACATTATTGCCCAAAATAAAATTGCATGATGCCCGCCCATGGTCAGTGCCGCCGGTGCCGTTTTGGCGCACGGTGCGCCCAAATTCCGTCATGGTCATAATAGTAACATCATCCTGGTACTGACCGAGGTCTGTCCATAGGGCCGCGATGCTGCCGCTCAGGTCGTTTACCGTGCGTGCAAATACCCCGTTTTCAGTGCCTTGGTTAAAATGTGTGTCCCATCCGGTTGATTCAGTAAAGGCCACTTCCAATCCCACATCCATTTTAATTAATTGGGCAATTTGTTTTAGGGAATTACCCAATGCAGTCGTGGGGTAATTGGTATTATTGGCGGGTTTGTAATTACCTGTGCCTGTTTTTTGCAACAGCTTAACCGCATCGAAGCTTTCCTTGCCGGTTTGTTTCAATAAGCTGGTAGACGCCTGGCTGTACAAATCCTCAAAACTTTTTGCCGCCATGTTGGCGCCGATGGGGTTGCCACGCATTTGTATAGCAAAGTCCTGCAAATTGCTGATAGCCAGTGCCGGACTATCACCGTAAAAGGAGCGTGGCATGGCCGATGTTAAGCTCACCGCTTGGAAGGGTGTTGCAGGGCCTGCGTCATGCCCCAGCAGGCCTACGGCGCGGTTTAACCACCCGCTTGCCGTGCCTTTGTTGAATGGCGTGCCTGATTCCATATAATCCTGCGCATCGAAATGCGAGCGGGAATTGTTTGGCGACCCTATGCCATGCACAATGGCAAGCTGTTTATCCTTAAATAATTGTTCAAATGCACCCATGGATGGGTGTAGGCCAAAACGACCGTCCAAGTCAATTAACGGCGTGCCAGTGCCGGCTTTTGCTGCAGACATAAATAGTGTAGGCCTTGCATCCTTCAAAAACGGGTCGGTAAACGGTGTAACGGCCATCAAACCGTCCATGGCGCCGCGCTGGAAAATACACACCAGTATTTTTTTCTTTTTGTACAGTATGTCTTTTTTGTTTTCTGCGGCTGCTTGGGCGATGAAACCGGGTATGCCCCCGGCCAGGCCGATGCCAAATAGTGCGAGACCGCCACCTTTTAAAAAACCTCTTCTTGATAGCATAATAATTATTTTTTACGTTGTATTAATCGTTTTTATCTGCGTTGGTATTCCGGAGAGCCTATTAAAATGCCCACCACCTGCGCAAGCATCGTATTGTTACCCGGTAATGTTTGCATAGCATTTAATAACTTGTTGCCTTTCATCGGTTCCTTCTTAGTACCAGCCATCATTTGGTCGCCGTCAATCGGCTGTGTATTTGTTTGTGTTGCAGCGGGTGTATTAGTTGCTGCTATATTAACTTTTGTAAAAAGCTCCGGCTCGTTCAACATTGGGGTGAGCAATTTAACGGTTTGGCTTAAGTTGCGTTCAGGCATTAATATTTTGCCATAAGTTGCTAAACCTGCCGCCGCACTTTCTGGTTCATGAAAATTATTTAACGCAGCCAAGTCAAATGTAATTCCGGGTATGCGTTGGCTGGCTATCGCCAAACCAAAATTCATGCGGTTTAACAGGCTGCCGGTGTTTATCCAATACTGCCCTTTGTCGGGAAAACCGGTGGGTGCCTGGTAGTAGTATATTTTTTGGCCCATCCTGGTTATCCAAACATACAATTGATATGGCATTGTTATTTTTGCTTGTAAGCTGCGTACCGAACTGATGGCCAACTCAAACGGCGATTTTGTTTTTTCGCGTATGGCTTGCGGTGCCCAAAATTCAGGCGAGCAAACCATGGTGGTCAGCACCTCCTTTATATCACCATTTTTGTCGCGGAAGGTCTTGGCCATCTTATCTAATAAGCTCTGGGGTGGGTTATCGCTCACAAAACGCACGGCTATTTTTTTGGTGATGAATTTGGCTGTGCTTGGGTTGGCGGCCAGCATCTCCAACAAATCAACACCTTCCTGGTAGCTTCCGTTGGCAGCAAAATGTTTACCCAATACGGTTTTTTCGCCCTTATCGTGCCGGTTAGGCGTAAAAAGAAAATCTCCGTCATGTACAAAACCGCGTTTTTCTAAATTTTCTTCGCCAATCCTGTCAATCAATTTGCGTATGCCGTTGCCGTACCCCGTGGTGTCCATCGGGTAAATCGTCCATCCGGTAAGTACGCGGGCTGCTTGCGTAACATCCTGTTGTGTATAACCCCCGTCAACGCCCAAGGTGTGCAGCTCCATTACTTCACGGGCATAGTTTTCATTTAGGCCTTGGTTGTTTTTCTTTAATCTAAATTTCTGCCCGGTGGTATCTGCCCCTGAACTGCTGAAATTATCCAAATAAAGCAGCATCGCTGGCGATTTTGCCGTTGCCAATAACAGGTTGTCAAATTTGCCCAATACATTCGGGCGTATTACATCCCGTTCGTAGGCGGGTATAAATTCGGCACAATCATTTTTGGTGATGGATACATTAAAATGGTTGAACCAAAAATCTGTGAGTACTTCCTGTAACTGGTTGTTTGAATATGCAGCCCGTAATATTTTTTGGCAAACAAACTGCCGGTAAAGGTCCTGTTCCTGCTTGTAGCCTTTTTGCAGCATATAGGCCTGCACCCAGGTTCGGAATTCCTTTTTGTCGTTTTTTATGGAGTCTTTGTCAATCAGCCCCTCCTTTACCGCCATTTTTATAACCGCCCCCTGCCGTGGGTATTCGTTAACTACTTGTGTATTGGTTAGGGTTAGGGCATTGTATTTAGCCAACATTGCATTAAGCGTATCATCTGGCAGGCTCGCCGTTAGTTGCTGCTCAAACCACTTTTCAAGCCCCATTTTAACCACCTCATCCACCTCGCCAGGGGTAGCACCAAACGTAAACCTGTTTAACAGGTGTGCAGCAGCGGCGCGTTCAGAAAGTCCGGCCTGCCGGTAGGGAAACACAAAATGTTTGCGGGCTGATGTTTTGGGCGATGAAAAAGAATACAGGCAAACAAATACCGCTGATACTGAAAGGACAAGGCAAAACGATTTTAATATCCTTTTCATAAAGATGTTTATTTAGTTCGATAAGTTATTCTTGTTTAAGAAGGGCGGATTTGATTTGTAAGAAAATGCATTAAACCGAACGCCACACCCAACTTGTTCAATGCAGGTTTGTATATACTCAACAATTTAAAAAATAATCAAGCAGGTATACGACTATTGAAATGTAGGAAGGTTTAATTTAAAGAAAGGTGCGGATATGCAATGGTAACATTTAACAAGCCGAAGTTGATTTTAGGAGATTAAATGCTACTTTGACAAATTGTAAATGTGTTTTTGTAGGAAGAGCAATTAATGGAATAATGACAAGACCAGGTTTGAACTCCGAAGTCACCAAACTTGACAGAGCACTGGTATTTTAACAACAGTGTTGTGATCTATTTTAAGTGCCGCGGTGTGGCCTGCCAAAAATAATGGTGGTATCCCTTTTATCCATGGGCGGTTTTTCACCCAAAATATCAAATGAGTACGAGATGCTGATACCCTGCCTTGTTCTGCGGCCTATGCCGCCGCTGCTGCTATTAACATCCAGACTGCTTTTATTAAATATAATGGCTTTTAACTGGGTGCCCTTCAATACATTGCGTGACAGTAATATTTGCGCCGAAATATCCGGAAGCCACTGGAAGTTGTTAGATTGTATGGCCGAAGCATTGCTGATATTAAAATCAAAACCACTGCCAACGGTTATAATAAGCTTGCCGTTCATCAAGCTTTTATTAAATTTAAAATCAATCGCCTGGCGGTCAAGCCTGTTGCCTGACGCACCATACAATAAAGAGGAACTGCTGTAGGTGGAGGCACTTATGTTAAACTGCAGCCCTATTTTTGAAAAGGCACTGTTAACCATACGGTTTACACCGTCGCTTATTTTTTCGCTGATGGTATTGATGCCTGCTGAACGTACCAAAATATCGTTGGAAGAACCGTTGCCTAAATTTTCCCCAAAAGGAGCAAAAGACCCAAATACAATCAACCAAGTTACTTGTTTCAGCATTTCATTCTCATACTCCTTACTTGCAAGCCTTGACAAAAATATTTGGAAGGTAGGGTCGTTGGTAATGGAATTGCCTTGTTGGAAACCAAGCGAGAACGTTATTTCTGGCTTGGTTAGTTTTTGCGTAAGGGTGGCTATTACGTACACATCGCCCCGGTAAGCTTGTACGGTGCCACTTAACTGGCCCTGGCCGCTAACCAAATCGCTAAGGCGTACGTTTTGTGCCGTGTATTGCGCGGCTATGTGTATATTGGCATTAAACGGGTCGCCCGTCCACTCAATATAACTACCCGCATCGGGTATCAAGTCAAATGGCTTTTTTATTAGAGACTGAAAATTAAAATTGTAATTGCCCCTTTCAATGTTATAGCGTCCTTTCATGCTTAAATCACCAGTAGCAGGCAAACTTATTTGTAACCTTCCATTACCTGTTGCTTCAATGGCATCGCCTGTAAGCTCATCCAAAATCACGTCAACCTGTGCTTTATTATTGGCGGTAAGGTCAAGGTCTATACTTAAACGTGCATTGTCAGTGCGTATTGGTTGCAATACCTTTCCGTAACTTTTAAACTTAATAAAATCAACATCTGTATTCTCCCTATTGTTGGAGGTGCTGATAAAAATATGGGTAGTGTCGTTTACTTCCCCCGTTATATGCATCCGCATATCTTCCAATGGCCCTTTAAGGCTTAATGTAGCCTTGCCTACTGCCTTTCCAAAAAACTGTGGGTTATCTTTTTGCTTAGTATCTAACAGCAGCATTTTTGCTGTAGCCATCTCAAAATCAAAACGCATGTTCTTAAACCCTTTCTCATACAAAAAGCCCTTTACCGTGCCTGTGTTTTTATTTTTATCATGAATTTTAAACTGGCCGAAATCAATACCGTCGTCCTTAAAGTTAATATCGGCTGAATCAACGGTATAACGTACCTGTGTGAATTTAACCGTAAGTCCGGCATTCCGCAATACCATGTGCCCTAGTAATTGGGGGCTGGATGGGTTGCCTTTAACAACCAGGTCGCCACTGGCCAACCCGGTAATATTGCCAAAAAGGTCACCCAAAAATTGATTGAGTATGCCTGCCTTTACTGTTTTAAAATGGCTGGAGGTAAACAGTGGTTGGTGTAGCGTGTCCTTAGTATCATAATGGCCGCCAATATCAAAATTGTAGTTTTCGTTATTTCCTTTTGCTGCAAAGTCAGCACGGCCCGACTCACTGTTATACTTACCCGTTATATTTACAACGCCTACAGAATCATTATCCAACCTGAATTGTTCGGCCGTTAAGCCGGCATCAACCCTGAATTTATTATAAAAATCGCGCAAGTAAATATTACCGTTTACAACACCTTCCATCCTGGGTGTTTGTGTAATTAGGGGGGTGAAATCACCGAGGTTTACATTCTTAAGTTTTACAACGAGGTTGCTGGAATCTTTGTTTTCGGACTCTACTGATATTTCTTGGAAACCTTGTACAAATTTTACGTTGTTGGCAGACGCAAAATCTTGTTTAATGATGATCTGCCCCTCTTTTTCAAGGTTCCAAGTTTTGTCATTTAGGGTAAATGAGGATGGGTCGAAATCAATACGCACACCACCCGGCATGGTATACACTTCTGCATTTAACTTGGCATCAGTAAGCGTGGTGTTGGCGCTGGTTACAATATGCACGGAAGAATGGTCGTTTGCGGAAGTAATGTTTAGTGTAGTACCTGGAAAGTATAAGCTGTCACCCACATATACTTTGCCAACAGTGCCGGTTAAATTCAATTGGCTGTAATTGCCTATACCTTTTAACTGGGCATCTTCCAACCTGTATTTGCTATATTTGGCATAGGGTACATTTGCGTTAATGATAAAACTAGAATCTTCAGAATTAACCTTGCCTTCTATATGCGCATTATTAAGGCCAGACAGGTTTGTGTCAATCAGCCTTGCGTAGTTATCAAAATCCCTTGTGTTTATGGTATAGGAAAATTCCTGTGCTTTTGAAGCCTGTGTTGGCGGTTCTATGTAGCTGGGATAATATTTATTTAAAAATGTTTGGAATATTTTAGGCAGGTCGAGTATAGAAAACTGCTGCCCCTGTACTCCGGCATCAAATTGTTTGCTGGTTACCGTTAACACCTTGCCTTTTATAGAGTCCTGGTAGGCAGTTATGGTAAGTGAGTCAAGGTCTAAATTAGTGGAGTCGTGCATCAGGGATGCGTTCAGCAATTTGGCAGAACCCAAAAACTCGTCAATATTATGGCCCTTAAAATTAAAGTCAAATAAGCCAGTAAGCTGAAAGTTATCCTTAGGCGTAAAATTGAGTTCCTTCAACTTGGCTATGCCAACATCGCCCAAAATATTGAAACTTGGTTCTTTGCCGCTTATGTCGATTTCAAAATGGCTGGTGATGTCAAAATTGGGGTCGTCGGATTTAAAATCGCCATTGAATTTCTGTTTCTGCAACGACCCGTTGAACACCAGGTTGGTATAATTATAGCCATTAAACTCCAGCCCGCTAAAATTACCGTTAACAAAGGTTTTTATGGTATCCAATGAAAAACTGTAGCCATCAATATCGCCCGAAAAGCCAATGTTGCCCAGTAAAGGGGTATTAACAAACTTACCTAAATTAAATTGTTTGGTTTGGATGTTTCCTTTATATGTGGGCTCGCCTTTTACAGGGAAGCTTAGCGTTATTTTTGTGTATACCGCGCCTAAGAAGGTGCTTAGGTTGCCATCAATATTATAACTGGTTAATTTGCCACCCACGGTGCCGGTAAAACGCACATTACCCAAAGCAGCCAAATTAGGGCTGGTTATTTTTAGTATCGGCCGGTACAAGAAAGAAATATCACTGCTGTTTGTTTGTATGTTGGCATTGGTAATATTAATACTGGTTTTATTAACATTAGGCAGGCCTTTCATAGTAAGGTTGCCCGATACGTATGTATTGCCGCCGGTTTTTAAAAAAAGATCTTTTATGCTAAAGTTGGCTACTGTTCCATAATACTTGCCGCTGATAGATGCCGATCTTTTCCAAGAAGATAAGTCTGGGGCAAAATAGGCGATATCGTCTGTGCTAACCTGGGCATTGCGAAAGTGCGCATCCATCACAACACTGTCAACATATTCGCCAAAATCTGCATTAAAGTCTTTAAAGTGCATGGCATAATAGTCGGTTAAATGGCTTTTGCCAGCTTGTAGGTCAAGCTTTTTAAACTCCATTATGGCAGGTGTAAGTTTAAACCCGGCTTGCAGTTTTTTTAGCTCAAAGCCGCTGCGGTCTTTGGCTGCCAGGTTTATGTCTGCCTTAATAGTGTCTTTTATAAAACTCAGGTTTTTTATAATGCCATTAAGTTTGCTTGCCTGTATGTTTGAACCGTCGAACACTCCTTTGTCCGAAATATCCCCTCTTTTAATATTACCAAAAAAACCATCGGTTAGTTTAATTGCTTTGATTTTTGCAGAAATATCCCCTTGGTTAAAATACATCCCTGTGTCGGCAACTGCTACGGTGCTGGATGTGTCCTCGGGCCGCCTGCCATCAAAATTTTCAATGGTAAAATAAGGCTTGTCTATGTCTAACGAATTGATAAGGAACAGTTTTCTGCTTATGTCAATGGTGTCAGCATCCATTACCAGGCTGCCCACTTTAACTGTCATCTTGGTGCCTACCCATTCATCATTGCTAACGTAGCTTACATTTTTAAGGTCAACCTTTTTAAAGTTGAGCACTATGCCTTTGGAGGTGTCTTTTTTGGAGGTTGTGTCTTTGGAAGAAAAGTAATCAATCAGGAACTGGTGGTTCCAAACAGAGTCGTGCCTGTATTGTTTTATAACGGCATCCTCCAGGCCGATATATTTAAGATCGACAAATGTTTTCCAAAAAAACCAGTCGGTAATTCGCACCTTAACGGCACCCGCATAAAAAAGAGTATCTTTTTTGCGGTCTTGCACCATAACACCCTCCAGGTTCATTTTATTAAAAAAGTCAAAGCTTACGTGCTTAATGGCAACTTTTGTTTTGATGCTTTTGGTAAGCTTGGCGGTAACCTTGCCGATGATGATGTTTTGTACAAAGTCTGTTTGAATCAACAGTATCACCAGTAAAAGCAGGGCCAGCAGTAAAGCAAACAGGCGGCGTGCCAGCTTAAAAAAATAAAGCAGGAGGCATGTAGCAAGAATAATAAGGGGAATATAATTCCAGGTTATAAAAAACCACCAAAGCAGCAATAGTGCAAGCATCCCCAAAATAAGCCAGCCCGATATTTTAAGCAATTTATTCAGAAAACGACAGATTATAGGGTAAAAATAGCGTATTAAAAGTATTGAGCAAATACAATACCAAATAAGTAACAAGTAGTTATGAAAAAAGGGAATCGCCTAAATAAATTATGGAAACAAAATTTTATGGTAGAGGCTGGGGAGATATTTAACAAACCATTTCGGGATGTCGGCCTTTGGGATGGAAAAGACTGTTTTCCCGTTCAGATTACCCCATCGTTAGAACCCGTGATTATGAATAATTCAGGCATTAATTTCTACCAGATTAAACTTTTTCCGCAAGGCCACTGTTTCCATCTGTGTTAAAACACGGATGATATGAAAATCCGTTCTGGAAGCTGCTATTGTTGCAAGGCTTATATGCCCGTCTGGGTACTCAAGGTAACATTCGGTTGATGGTAGGTTGTTGTCATTAATCATGAAAGGTATGTCGGTTGACAATTTATTAACCCTAAGCCGCTTAACCGCTTCTTTACCTGCCCTTTCTATTTCTGCAGCGTTTATCACTGAATTTGAATTTTTCTTGGCCCCCCTTTAGGGGATGGGGGGCTAATTATACAACGGGTTTACTTGCATTTCAGCCACATCGGCATCCTTGTAGTTTTTTACAACATTGTATAATGTGTCCCTTTCAACCGGCTCGCGCTTAACTTGTTTTATCAGCGATACCAATTCGGCGGTGGATAGGGCAGGGTTCTGCTCCTCGCTGCCAGCCATGCTATATATTTTGGTAGTATCGTCAATGGTTCCATCCAAGTCATTTACGCCAAAGCTTAGGGTAAGCTGTGCACTTTGCCTTCCCAACATAGGCCAGTAGGCCTTAAGGTGGGGGAAGTTATCCATGTATAATCGTGCAACGGCATACAGCTTCATATCTTCTACAATGGTACTTTCGGTTACGGCACTCATTTCATTGTCCTTGTTTCTAAACTTTAGGGGTATAAACGTATTAAACCCGTGTGTTTCATCCTGCAACTGCCTAAGGCGTTCCATATGGTCTACCCGGTGGTGGTATTTTTCAATATGGCCGTACAGCATGGTGGCATTGGTATGCATACCCAGGTTATGTGCCGTTTTATGTATGTGCAACCAGCCCTCGGCATCTACCTTATCATCACATATTTGTGAACGCACTTCGGGGTGGAAAATTTCCGCGCCGCCGCCTGGCATGCTGTCCAGGCCTGACTCGTGCAACAACCTCATCCCTTCTTCCACACTTACCTTCGCCTTACGGAACATATAGTCCAGTTCCACCGCCGTAAAGCCTTTCACATGCAAATCGGGCCTATGGGCCTTTATCTTTTCTATTAGGTCGGTAAAAAAATACAGGTTCATTTTTGGGTGCACGCCGCCCACAATATGCACTTCCGTTACAGGTTTGCCATCGTAGCTTTTAACAATATCCAGCATCTGTTCGCTGCTAAGCTCCCATCCTTCCTCGCGGTGGGCATATAACCTGGAATAAGAGCAAAATTTACAGGCAAACACACAAACATTGGTCGGTTCTATATGAAAATTTCGGTTGAAATACGTTTTGTTGCCATGCATTTGTTCCCGTACCCAATTTGCGAGGGCCCCAACGTAGGGTAGGGGGGCTTTTTCGAATAGTAACACACCATCGTCAAAACTAATCCGGCTGCGGTTTACCACTTTCTCACCTATCGTTCTTATTTCTGCATCCTTGGCAGAAGCTACCAATTGCTCTATTCCTGTGCTCATGGTGCAAAGATAAGAAGATTGTTGACATGGGATGATTGAACGCAGATTGAATGGATTTTCAAGATAAGCGCAGATGCTTTGGAGCGTAGATTGAATAAAAATGCAAAGGCAGGCCCAGTCAAGTTTGAGAAATCCCTTACATCGTAAAAATCCACCCAATCTGCGTTCCATCATTCGCTCAATCACATCAAAATTCCAGCAATGGCGGCCGAAAGGTAGGATGCCATGGTGCCGCAAAAAAGGGCTTTTAAGCCCAGTTTGGCTAGGTCGCCGCGCCGCTCGGGGGCAAGCTCGCCAATGCCACCAATCTGCATGCCCACGCTGCTAAAGTTGGCGAAGCCGCAAATGGCTACGGTGGTTATCAACAAGCCTTTTTCAGTGAAATGATGTGCCGTTTTTTCTGTCATGTGGCTGAAGGCTATAAACTCATTAATGGTTAGCTTTTGGCCGAGCAGTGTGGCTGTATCGCTAATATCCTGCTGCGGCACGCCCATAGACCAAGCGAAAGGATAAAATATTTTGCCAAATATCCAGTTAAGCGAAAGGTCGAAATGGGGGTTGAAAATATGCCCAATTTTCACTAAAATATAATCCAAACAGGCAATCACCGCGATAAAACCGATAATCATGGCTAATACATTCATGGCTATTTTAAAGCCGTCGCCCGCGCCATGGCTTATGGCGTCTATCACATTTTTATAGCCGCTATCTATCTTCAGCTTTACCTTGCCCATCGTCTGGCTTTCCTCCGTTTCGGGAAAAACAATTTTGGCAATCACCAAGGCCCCCGGCGCAGCCATGAGGCTGGCTGTTATAAGTTTTGGTGCAAGGTCCAACCCGGCCTGCGCGCCCATATTGGCGTACACTATTAGTATACCGCCGGCAATACAAGCAAGGCTGCCGCTCATACTGGCTAGCAACTCGCTCATTGTCATGGTTTTAAGGTAGGGGCGTATCATCACCTGCGCTTCAATTTGGCCCACAAAGGCACTAGCTACATTGCTAAGGGCTTCCGCGCCGCTAACGCGCATTACGTAATTCATAACCCTGGCAATAACCGACACAATGCGCTGCATAATGCCATAATGGTAAAATATGGCCACCAAGGCACATACTAATATGATGGCTGCGGTAATGTTGAAAGCAAAAACAAGCCCCCCGCCGCGAAAGTCGGCAATGCTGCCATTATCCTGCTGCACCACTATGCCGCCATACACAAACGAAGCACCCTGCCTGGCAAACATTTCAATTTTTTGCATACCATGGCCCAGCATTTTAAAAAAGCCTGCAATAACGGGCACTTTAAAAATTAAAACAGCAATGGCAATTTGCAGGCCTATGCCGCTGATTACCAACCGGTAATTAATTCTTTTTTTATTGTTTGAAACGAGAAATGCCAGCCCGAGTATAAGCACAATGCCCAATAAGCCCTGGAAACGTTGCATAGCAGTAATAATGGTTATGTAATAATGTGTTAGCAATGAAGATATGTATTTTATGTGAAAATGGGTGGATTTAAACACAACAGACCTTTATAAGCCGTTGTTTATTAGATGGCATGGGCAGGTTAGGTGATTTCTAGTATATATTTAATTGCTGAATTGTTTGTAAATTGCTTGATATGCGCTCAATTGTTATGTCAAAACAACCTTACCTAAACAAACTATCTACAAAAAGCTTTTTTGT
>Ga0364894_10029_pt1 | contig 81885 bp, 83 predicted proteins | sample ExccelJu500001D4_FD_206942 | JGI IMG/M metagenome (GOLD analysis project Ga0364894, IMG submission 206942) | Enriched cells from Trout Bog Lake Hypolimnion, Wisconsin, USA - BchlTB.July16.5000.01.D4 | ecosystem: Environmental > Aquatic > Freshwater > Lake > Hypolimnion/Profundal zone | place: USA...
GAGTCCGAAACCGATGACCGGTATGATGAGGCGGTGGGTGTGGTTTGCGAATCGGGCCAGGCTTCGATTTCGATGCTGCAGAGGCGACTTAGAGTCGGATACAACAGGGCAGCGAGGATGATTGAGGTTATGGAGAGGGAAGGAATTATCGGGCCTGCCGATGGTGTTCGCCCTCGCGAAGTCCTTGTTCGAAAGACCTATGATCAGCACTGACGCCCATGGGAATTCATTGTTGAATTTCCTTGACAATAATTTGGCGACAAATTATATCTCATAGTTGGTAAAAATGAGTGACCGTTCATTTTTTTTCAGTGTAAAAAATTGAATCGATAACGTTTAAATGGTATGAATTTATTTATTGTTTGTCAGGGTTTGCAAGCGATAGATAAGGATTGGTGTTTTGTTGTTTTTTTTTCAGCATAGGTAAAGTGGGTCCTGTATGATCAGGGTCACAACAGTTAAAACAAACTGAGGAGGTAGTTTAATGCCAAGTTATGTAGATCCTTCCAAGTGTGATGGTTGCAAGGGTGGAGACAAAACCGCATGCATGTACATCTGTCCCAACGATTTGATGGTACTTAATGTTGAGGAGATGAGGGCGTACAATCAAGAGCCTGATGCATGCTGGGAGTGTTATTCCTGTGTCAAGATTTGCCCGCAAGGTGCGATCTTTGTTCGTGGTTATGATGACTTCGTACCTATGGGCGGCCAAGTGCATCCGATGCGGTCTTCCAATGATATTATGTGGACTGTAAAATTCCGTAATGGCAATCTGAAACGTTTCAAATTCCCGATCCGTACCACGGCTGAGGGTGCTGCTAATGCCTATGTCGGTCAGAACGGCGCCAGCCTTGATGATGAGTGTCTGCTCTTAGAGTCAGCTCTCCCATCCCCCAAGAAATAAGCTGAGCCTTGAAATTTAACTCAAAAAATCTTTAGTAATAAGGAGATTTGGATATGGCATTACCAAATAAACCAAAAGGTGAACTCAAAGCCGTAGTAAACCCAGAGGTCGTTGAGCATGACGTAGATATTCTGATCATCGGCGGTGGTATGGCTGCCTGTGGCGCCGCATTTGAAGTAAAGAAATGGGCACCGGAAGGAATGAAGATCAAGCTTATTGATAAAGCATCTCTTCAACGTTCAGGCGCTGTTGCTCAGGGTCTTTCTGCAATCAACACCTATATTGGTGAAAACCCGATTGAAAGCTATGTCAAGATGGTTCGTAATGACCTCATGGGCGTTGTTCGCGAGGATCTTATCTATGACTGTGGCCGTCACGTTGACGAGTCTGTAAAACTGTTTGAAGAGTGGGGACTTCCGGTTTGGAAGAAAGACGCCAATGGCGAGACTCTTGATGGTGCAAAGCCTGCCAAGACTCTTCGTGAAGGCGGCACCCCGGTTCGTACCGGTAAATGGCAGATCATGATCAACGGTGAGTCCTACAAGTGTATCGTAGCCGAGCCTGCTGCTACCGCCCTTGGCGCAGATAACATTCTTGAGCGTATTTTTATCGTTAAGCTGCTCCTTGACAAAAACAAAGCAAACCAGATCGCTGGTGCTGTCGGTTTCTCCACCCGCGAAAATAAAGTTCACGTCTTCCGCTGCAAAGCTGCACTTGTTGCCTGCGGTGGCGCTGTTAACATCTTCCGTCCCCGTTCAACGGGTGAAGGTAAAGGACGTGCCTGGTATCCTGTATGGAATGCAGGTTCCACATACACCATGTGTGCACAAGTCGGTGCAACATTGACCATGATGGAAAACCGCTTCACACCTGCCCGTTTCAAGGATGGATACGGACCGGTTGGCGCATGGTTCCTGCTCTTCAAGGCTAAGGTTCAGAATGGTCTTGGTGAGTTCTATGCCAATAGCGCTTCTGTTAAAGACGAGCTTGCTAAGTTCATGCCTTATGGTGCCTCTCCTGTTACGCCGACCTGTTTGCGTAATCATCTCATGATTAATGAGATGAGAGAAGGCCGTGGTCCTCTGTACATGGCTACGGACGTCGCTCTTAATGCCTTCCTTGATGACCGTAAAGCAGCCGGTATGAATGACAAGGATCTGAAGAAATACTGGAAGCATCTTGAGTCAGAGGCATGGGAAGATTTCCTTGATATGTCTGTCGGTCAGGCTGGCCTCTGGGCTGGTATGAACGTCGAGCCGGAGAAGGTTGGTTCTGAGATTATGCCGACCGAACCCTACATGCTTGGTTCTCACTCAGGCTGTTGCGGTATCTGGACCTCTGGCCCGAACGAGGACTGGGTTCCTACTGTCAACAACCCTTCCCGTGCGCATCAGTACAAGTGGGGCTACAACCGTATGACCACCGTTGACGGTCTGTTCACAGCTGGCGACGGCGTTGGTGCTTCCGGCCATAAGTTCTCATCCGGTTCTCATGCAGAAGGTCGTATTGCTGCCAAGCAGATGGTTAAATTCTGCCGTGACAATGCTTCATTCAAACCTGAATTGAAGCAGACCGCTCAGGAACTGGCTGCAGAAATCTACGCTCCAGTCAAATTGTATACCGAGAACGTTGGCCTTTCTACGGCAGCTGATGTCAACCCCGCATATTGCAAACCTGCTGGATTGATGATGCGTCTGATGAAGGCCACCGATGAGTACGGTGGTGGCGTTGCAACATACTATATGACCTCCGGCAAATTGCTCAATATCTGTATGGACCTGCTCAAGCTGCTCCGTGAAGATTCAGAGAAAATGGCCGCTGGTGATCTGCATGAGCTTCTCCGCTGTTGGGAGAATTATCATCGTATCTGGTGTGTTGAGGCCCATATCCGTCACATCGAGTTCCGTAAAGAATCTCGTTATCCCGGATTCTATTACAGATCTGATTTCCCGACAGTTGATGACGAGAATTGGAAGTGTTTCGTTAACTCTACCTTTAATCCTGATACCAAGGAATGGAAATGCGAGAAAGTTGAATGTATCAACATTCTTTCGACCGAACCTTGGCTGTAAGAGATAGGGTAGGGCTGTAGTGATGTAATATGAGATCTCCAGGAATCCGCTTGTGATTCCTGGAGATTTTTGCTATGTACTCCATTTTAGCTTATATGGATTAGAGTGTGTTTGGATCTCTACTCTATATAAGCTAAAAATGTTTAAGCTTATTCCAGTACATACTGCTCTGGTATCACCGGTTTCGGCTATGATCAAAGGGCTTAAGTAAATGAGACACTCTGGTTGGTTCCGTTTAAGAGTGACAATTGTACAAATATATTTAAGAGCAACAATGGAGGAAAAGTATGACTGACGAGCAAGGCGCCTCTGGTGCAATTTTGGTCGTGGGCGGCGGTATCAGCGGGCTAACCTCAGCCCTTGAAGCCGCCGAAGTCGGAAATGATGTGTTTCTGATTGAAAAAAACGCTTTTTTTGGCGGTCGCGTGGCCCAGCTTAATCAGTATTTCCCGAAACTGTGTCCGCCGAGTTGCGGGCTGGAGATTAATTTTCGGCGGGTAAAAAACAATCGTAAGATTCGAACGTACACGATGACTACAGTGAAATCTGTCAGTGGCGTCCCTGGTAATTACCAGGTAAATCTTGAGATTGCTCCAAGGTATGTGAACAGTAACTGCACTGCGTGCGGAGATTGCGCCGAAGCATGCCCGGATACCATTGATAATGAATTCAACTTCGGGATGGACAAAACGAAGGCCGCATATCTTCCCCATGATATGGCCTATCCACGCAGATATGTTATCAATAAGAATGGTCTTTCTGCCGATGGCGCCAAGGCTGTGAAATCAGCATGTAAATATAATGCCGTTGATCTGGATATGCAGGTGCAGAATGTAACCGTTAACGTTTCGGCTATAGTCTGGGCTACCGGATGGACCCCGTATGATGCAACCAAAATGGACAACCTCAAGTTCGGTCAATCAAACGCCATTATCACGAATATGATGATGGAGCGTCTGGCAGCTCCGAATGGTCCGACTGGGGGGGCTATCGTCCGTCCTGGAGATAAAAAAGAGATCAGTTCAATTGCTTTTGTTCAGTGTGCAGGGTCACGAGACGAGAATCATCTTGAGTTTTGTTCACACATCTGTTGCATGGCAACGTTAAAGCAGATGACCTATGTCAGGGATCGATATCCTGATGCAAAGATGTATGTCTTTTATATTGATCTGCGAACTCCCGGAAAATATGAGAAATTCCGTGAAAAACTGACCAATGATAAAAACTCTTTCTTTATTAAGGGGAAAGTCGCAGAGATACTGCCTGAAAGTGATGGTGGTGTAACGGTAGTGGCAGAGAACGCTGTAACCGGCGATAAAATACGGCAGAAGGTAGATCTGGCCGTACTGGCAACAGGAATGCAACCGTCTCTGGGATTCCAGGGGGCACCTGTCAGTCTGAATATGGATAACAGTGGTTTTGTTATTTCTGACAATGAGAAAGGTATGATATCAGCTGGTTGTGCAAAAAAAGCCTCTGATGTTGTAACCACGACCCAATCATCCACTGCAGCTGCCTTGAAGGCAATTCAGATTTCCAGGAGGTAAAATCAATGGCTAAAACATACAGCGCATACTTATGTTCGGGTTGCGGCATCGGAGAGGCTCTTGACCTAGAGGCTCTCTCTGAGGTCGTAACCGGTGAAATGTCCATGGAGTGCAAGACCTTCGGGTGCCTGTGCGGTACAGAGGGCAAGGCTCTTATTGAAAAAGATATCAAAGAAAATGGCGTCAACACTCTCGTAATCGGTGCCTGCTCACCCCGAGTCATGGAGAGAGAATTCGATTTCGGCGCAGATACAATTACAGTCCGTGCCAATTTGCGTGAACAGGTAGTATGGTCAGCGGGAAAACCTGCTGAAGGTGAGACTCCGCACCCCGAAGCTGCTGCGTTCATGCAAGAGACAGCCAGTGATTACATGCGAATGGCATGTACTCGTGCCCAAAAGACGGAATTGGCTGTTCCCTATCAGCTTGAATCAGCGATTAACAAAACCGTCCTTGTCATGGGTGGTGGACTCGCTGGACTCACGGCAGCAAAAGAGGCTGCGGATGCAGGTTACGAGGTGATACTTGTTGAGAAGGAAGCTGCTCTTGGCGGCAAGGCGTTGGGCTGGAGACAGTCCTTTCCTTCAAAAGCTCCATGGACTGACCTTGAGGAAAATCCGGTTCCAGCTCTGACTGCGGCGATCCTCGGAAACAAAAAGATAACAGTTAAGACTGAAACAGAGGTTGCGCGTGTTGCCGGGTCACCAGGCAACTTTTCAGTTTCCTTCAAGAAGGCAGGAGAAAAGACAGAATGGGATGCACCTGCCAAAGTGACCGTTGATGAAAAGGACCTGATCGATAAGGGTGAGAAAGAAGACCCGAATAAAGGTCTTAAAGTCTACACTGAGATTGATCCTTCAGCCACTAAAGTCGGAGCCGTAGTTCTTGCAACCGGCTGGAAGCCCGCAGACGTTTCTCAGTATGAGCATCTTGGATACGGGAAAGTAAACAATGTGGTAACCAATGCGGAATTTGAAAAAATGGCTAAAGCCGGTAAAGTACCTGCCAGCGTTGCCTTTGTTCAAAGTCCCGGCGGCGCTGAAAATGATAAAGATTTCCCGTATTGCAATTCAGTTACTTCCATGGTCGCGTTGAAACAGGCCCAGTATGTATGTCAGGATAATGCTGAAGGAAAGGCCTACATACTTTATCAGCATATGCGTACTCCGGGCCATATGGAGCTATTTTATAAAAGCGCACAGCAGAATGATGGCATTTTCCTTACAAAAGGAAATGTTATGAAGGTTGATGCTGCTCCTGACGGAAAAGTAACAGTGGCTGTAGATGACACCCTGCTTGGCGATTCCATCACCCTGAATGTCGATATGGTTGTCCTGGCAGCAGGCATGGAACCGACTACTCTTCATGAAAACACAATTAACCTCGCTTATCGTCAGGGTCCGGCTTTTTCGGATTTGGGGCTTTTTGATGGATATGCAGATTCGCATTTTATCTGCTTCCCGTATGAGACAAGAAGAACGGGTGTGTATGCGTGCGGTGGTGTTCGGAAGGCTGAGACAATGGATGAAACCATTGATGATGCTACTGGTGCAGCATTAAAGGCAATTCAGTGTATTGAATCGACAGATCGCGGTGTGGCTGTTCACCCGCGTTCAGGTGACGCTACCTACCCGGAATTTTTCATGCAACGTTGTACTCAATGTAAACGCTGCACAGAAGAATGTCCTTTTGGTGCGCTGGACGATGATGAAAAGGGTACGCCGCTGCCTAATCCGACCCGATGCAGGCGTTGCGGAACATGTATGGGGGCCTGTCCTGAACGTATAATCGGATTCAAGGATTATAATATAGATTTGATTGGCTCCATGATCAAATCGATTGAAGTTCCAGAAGACGATGAAGAGAGATTGCGCATTCTGGTGCTTGTGTGTGAAAACGATGCGTATCCGGCGATCGATATGGCAGGTATGAAACATCATAAACTGAGCCATATGGCTCGTTTCATTCCTGTACGATGTCTTGGTTCGGTGAACATGGCCTGGATTCGAGATGCTCTGTCAGCAGGTATGGACGGAGCAATGCTGTTGGGATGTACCTATGGGGATGATTATCAATGCCACTTTGTTAAAGGGTCTGAGATTGCAAATAAGAGGATGGAGAATATTGGCGATACGCTCTCCACGCTCGGACTTGAGCCGGAAAGAGTAACGGCCCAACAGGTGGCAATTACAGACTACGATAAGATTCCTCAGATTGTGAATGATTTTGTCGAAACCATTGTCGAAATGGGTCCGAACCCGTTTAAGGGCTTCTAACAAGCGCGTTTACCTGTTCTGCAGAAAAGGAAGTGTTTTTTTCTGCAGAACAGCGCTTTGCTTGAAAGGTTTTGAAAAAATAGTGTTTTTATGAGTGTTGATATCTTATATGAGGGGAAGAAATGAACATCCAGCCGGATTTAGAGTTTATACGATATCTGAAGGGCGTCGGTGGCGATACGCTGAAAAAATGCTATCAGTGTGCAACATGTTCTGTTGTCTGCCCGCTTTCAAAGGATAAGAAACCATTTCCACGCAAAGAAATGATTTGGTCGCAATGGGGTCTGAAAGAAAACCTTATAGCTGATCCTGATGTTTTTTTGTGTCATCAATGCGGCGATTGCTCGGAAAAGTGTCCGCGGGGTGCAAAGCCTGGCGATGTGATGGGGGCTATTCGGGCCTACGCCTATACTTTTTACGGATGGCCTTCAGGCTTGGCCAAATTGGCGTCAAATGCCAAAGGGTTGCCTGTAATGATCGCTATCCCTGCGGTTATTATTTTTCTTATGTGGATGGTTTCCGGGGCGATGGGCTTCCCTTCTGCTGAGGATTTTGCGCATCATGGCTATCAGCAATTTTTTGGTCATTGGGATTTTCGCTGGTATGCGAAGAATATATTTTTTATTGTCTGTTTTATGGTTCCTTCATTGGGGCTTGCTGTTTTATCGGCATATATGGGAATTACCACTCTTTGGAAGGCGATGGCAGCGAAGAATGCAATGAATCCGAACTTCAGACCTTCTGCAATTCAATTTGTGCAAAGGTTTCTCTGGCCGGCAATTGTTGAAATTCTGCAGCATACGCGGTTTCGTGAGTGCACGGTAAATGCCGATAGGGCCCGCGGGCATCGGCCCTTGATGTATGCATTTATCGGACTGTTTATCGTAACGACCTGGTCACTTCTTGCCAACGATGTTATTGGTCTCTGGGTTCCCCAGTTTCATGGCCCAATGACCTTCTGGAATCCGGTTAAACTTCTAGCAAATGTTTCTGCCATAGCTATGATATACGGTATCTGGGTTCTTTGGACCAACAGGGCTAAGGCTGAGAGTGATGCCGGAATCAACGGAAATTTTTATGATTGGTTCCTGATCTGGGAAATTATGGCTGTAGGTGTTACCGGTTTTCTGGCAGAGGTTTGCCGGTGGGCGGGGCTTGCTCAAATAGGATATGTGATTTATTTTTGCCACTTGGTTGCAGTTATGATGTTATTTCTTTACATGCCCTATACTAAATTTGCCCATTTGGTATACAGGACCTTTGCCATTGCTTTTGAGAAATGCAGAGAGAGTTCTTATGGTGCCGATGGTGTTCTGAAATAAAAAATTCCTGCGTAGAGATCTCTCTTGAATATAGGGCTGGGTCAGAACTGACCCAGCCTTTTTTTTAGCCAATTCTTTCTCTTGTGACAAAAAAATATTGCCATTAAACTGCTGAATGGGTATACTCACGTCCTTTGCAGGCTGGCGTAGCTCAATTGGCAGAGCAGCTGATTTGTAATCAGCAGGTTGCGGGTTCAAGTCCCATCGCCAGCTCCAAAGGTGAGTGAATTACAAAGTTTTAAACCGATGTTGTGGATGTTTTTAAGAGATATCCATTTGGAGGGGTTCCCGAGTGGCTAAAGGGAACAGACTGTAAATCTGTCGGCAGCGCCTTCGGAGGTTCGAATCCTCCCCCCTCCACCATTTGATTTTATCTTTGTTTTATAGTTAGTGAGCGGGAATAGCTCAATTGGTAGAGCATCAGCCTTCCAAGCTGAGGGTCGCGAGTTCGAGCCTCGTTTCCCGCTCCATTTTTTTTTGAGAAGAGAGGTGCCCACGTAGCTCAGATGGTAGAGCGCATCCTTGGTAAGGATGAGGTCACCGGTTCGATTCCGGTCGTGGGCTCCAATGTATGAAAGGCGAGATTGAAAGATTAATTCCATTAGGCCTGAGGAGATAAGGAAATGTCAAAGGAAAAATTCAACAGGACAAAGCCACATGTCAATGTGGGAACAGTTGGTCATATTGATCATGGTAAAACTACTTTGACCGCAGCCATAACTCGCGTGTTGTCCACAAAAGGTCAGGCGAAATTTACTGACTTCAGCGAGATCGATAAGGCCCCTGAGGAAAAAGAGCGTGGAATTACAATCGCTACAGCGCATGTAGAATATGAAACGGTCAAGCGGCATTATGCGCATGTGGACTGTCCGGGTCATGCCGACTATATAAAGAACATGATTACGGGCGCGGCCCAGATGGACGGTGCTATTCTTGTAGTGGCGGCGACCGATGGTGCAATGCCGCAGACCCGTGAGCACATACTCCTGGCCCGTCAGGTAGGGGTGCCGGCCATTGTTGTATTTTTGAATAAATGCGACATGGTTGACGACCCTGAATTGATTGAGCTGGTTGAGATGGAACTGCGCGAGCTTCTTGACAAGTATGAATTTCCCGGCGATGACGTCCCGATCATTCAAGGATCAGCGCTTAAGGCGTTGGAAGAGCCGGAAGATGAGGCTGCCGCGAAGTGTATATGGGAGCTGATGGAGGCGATAGACAATTATATTCCTGAGCCGCATCGTGATATCGACAAACCATTTCTGATGCCGATTGAGGATGTATTTTCTATATCCGGGCGCGGAACGGTAGCTACTGGCAGGATTGAGCGCGGCAAGGTTAAGGTTGGTGACGAGCTGGAGATAGTCGGCATTCGAGCCACTGTAAAGACCACCTGCACCGGTGTTGAGATGTTCCGGAAGTTGTTGGATGAAGGTCAGGCCGGCGATAACATCGGAGCGCTGCTTCGTGGTGTAAAGCGCGAGGACATTGAGCGTGGCCAGGTTCTGGCGGCTCCAAAGTCCATTACTCCGCATACAAAGTTCAAGGCCGAGTGCTATATTCTCGGCAAGGAGGAAGGCGGTCGTCATACTCCTTTCTTCAACGGATATCGTCCCCAGTTTTATTTCAGGACGACAGATGTAACGGGAATTGTGACGCTTCCTGAGGGAGTTGAGATGGTAATGCCTGGCGATAATGTATCTGTTGTGGCAGAGCTGATCACCCCGATAGCGATGGATGCGGGACTTCGATTCGCAATCCGTGAAGGCGGTCGGACCGTAGGCGCCGGCGTTATCAGTGAAATTATTCAGTAAATAGTATCATTCATAATCACATTACCCGGCTCTCCTGTGGTGAGCTGGGTAATTTTTTATAGAGGGAAAGCGGGTATGAGAGATATAATAACACTGGCATGTGGAACTTGTAAACGTCGTAATTATACGACAACAAAGAATAAAAAGAATACACCAAACAAACTTGAATTTAAGAAATATTGTTCATTTTGTAAGGTTCATACGCCCCATAAAGAAACAAAATAATTCATCTGAAAAGGCCAGTAGCTCTAATGGTAGAGCGCCGGACTCCAAATCCGGATGTTGGGGGTTCGAGTCCCTCCTGGCCTGCCATCATCGTGCATGAATTTGTGTGGATCAATTGTGTGCGGTGCGTAGGCTTCTGTGGTGGAGTTTGGGTTATATTTGAATAACACCCTGTATGTAATACATTGGTTGTATTGATATACAGGTAGTGATAGTAGTATGTAGATTACATATCTGTTGGGTTCAATTTTGAAAATGGCGAAATGGAATGACAATTAAAACTAAATCAAAAAAGAACAGTGCAGGTATTAAAGACGAAGTTTCAGCTTTTACGCCAGCTAAAATTAAAGATTTCTTTGGTGAAGTGAAGGTTGAATTTACAAAGATTGCGTGGCCAGACAAAAAGGTGACATTGAGTCTTACCGGTATTGTCGTTGTCTTGACAGTGATAGTTGCTGCCTATTTGGGTTCTGTTGATTTGTTATTGGGAAAATTGATAACATCTTTTCTGCGATAGACGTGAATTTGCAGATTCTGAAAGGGAAAGCCTCTAAACAATGGTTTTAAACCTTTAAATTTTACTTAAAACTGGTGACAACACACCCATGGCAAGACAATGGTATATACTTCAGGTTCATTCTGGTTTTGAAGATAAAGTCAAGGCAACCCTCGAAGAGCGGATCAAAAAGGAAGGACAGGAAGAACTCTTTGGTGAAATACTTGTCCCTACTGAGCAAGTAGTCGAAATGATAAAAGGCTCCCGGAAGACATCTGCAAGAAGATTTTTCCCTGGATATATGCTGGTGAGCATGGATCTCAACGATTCAACATGGCATACAATTCATGAGAATATGCCAAGAGTGGTCGGTTTTGTTGGTGATGATAAAAACCCTGTACCCTTATCTGACGCGGATGCCGGTAAAATTATAGGCAGAATTCAAGATGGGTCTGAACGTCCGCGACCGAAGGTCATTTTTGACATTGGTGAGGTGGTTCGGGTTATAGACGGCCCGTTTGCGAATTTTCAAGGTGTTGTAGATGAAGTATATCCTGAAAAAGGAAGGGTGAGAGTTTTAGTATCCATATTCGGGCGCGAGACACCTGTTGAACTTGAGTATGTGCAGGTATCCAATACCTGATGCATTGTTTGAATGGTTTATTGTGAAGGAATTATCCCCTATATTCAGCAATAAAATATATTTTTTAAATTAGATTGTCGGAGTGAACAATGGCCAAAAAAATAACGGCATATGTTAAGTTACAGATTCCTGCTGGTAAGGCAAATCCTTCTCCGCCTGTTGGGCCTGCTTTAGGTCAACAGGGCGTGAACATTATGGAATTTTGTAAGGCTTTTAATGCAAAAACCCAGTCTCTGGGGGATACCATCGTTCCTGTGGTCATTACGGTCTATCAGGACAGGTCTTTCACCTTTATTACCAAGACACCGCCAGCATCAGTTTTGCTTCTTAAGGCTGCTGGTGTGCAGAAAGGATCAGGAAATCCTAAGGCGCAGCGTATTGCCGAAATCGGAAGAGATAAGATTAGAGAGATCGCTGAGATTAAACTTCCAGATCTGAATGCCTATGATGTGGAAAGTGCAATGCGAATAATTGAAGGAACAGCACGAAGTGCTGGGATAACTGTTATAGAATAAGATTAAAATTTACTACGATTGAGGGAAGTACCCCTTAAATCAGTAGGAGGCAATATGCCGAAACACGGAAAAAATTTCAATAAAGTAATTAACGATCTCGATAGGACCAAGCTTTACTCGATTCAGGAAGGGATTAAAAATGTCCTTCAGGCAAAATTCGCAAAATTTGATGAAACTTTTGACATTGCGATGAAACTTGGAGTTGATCCCCGTCACGCTGACCAAATGATCCGGTCATCTGTTGTTCTTCCCTTTGGGAATGGTAAGGTAACACGCGTTCTTGTTTTTGCCAAAGGTGCAAAAGAAATTGAAGCAAAGGAAGCTGGTGCCGATTATGTGGGCTCAGATGATCTTGTTGAAAAGATTCAGGGTGGCTGGCTTGATTTTGACAAGACTGTCGCCACTCCCGATATGATGGGAACTGTGGGAAAGATTGGGCGTATTCTTGGACCGAGAAACCTTATGCCTAATGCAAAATTGGGAACTGTTACTTTTGATGTTTCTAATATTGTAAAAGAAATTAAAAGCGGAAAGGTTGATTTCAGGGTTGATAAGGCAGGTATTATACACGCAGGCGTCGGTAAGGTTTCTTTCGGTGAAGAAAAGTTGCTGAAGAATGTTGTTGGATTCATTGAGAAAATTATGCAACTCAAGCCTTCGACAAGTAAAGGGATCTATGTACGATCAATAACCGTTTCCTCCACAATGGGTCCAGGTTTTAAGATTGATCCTCTTGATTTAAAGAATCAAGTTAAATAAATATATTGAATTCTTATTGTTGGTTTGGTCTGAGACAGCAGGTACTTGCGTTTAATAGGTGTGAATGCACCGCCTGCCGAGACGTGTTTATTTCGTATGAGATTTTAAGGAAATAATCGCTTATTGCACGAACTGCTGTTTCATTTTTATTAAAATTTTACCATAAAAGGAGGAGTGCCTTGAACCGTGATGATAAATCGGCAATAGTCGCTGAACTGCACGAGTCATTTAATCGTGCAAAATTTGCTGTTGTTACAGACTATTGTGGATTGACTGTTTCAGAGATTCAACAGATCCGGGTAGAATTACGGAAATGTAACTCTGAAATTCGCGTTGCGAAGAATACTCTTCTCAAACGAGCAGTTAATGAAACAGGTAATGCAACATTAAGCGATGATTTCACTGGAACTACAGCCGTTATTGTTTCCTACGGTGATCCTGTAGCGCCCGCAAAGGCACTGGCGAAATTTTCTGAGGATTTTAAGAATTTTCAAATCCGGTCTGCTGCTCTTGAGGGAGAAAGGCTGAATACTGATCAGTTTATCGCTCTTTCAAAACTTCCTTCCAGGGAGATATTGCTGGGGCAGTTGCTGTCAGTGCTGAACAATGTTCCTACAGGTCTCGTTCGCGTTCTTTCCGGAGTTCCTCGTGCATTCTTGTATGGGCTACAGGCGTTGAAAGACAAAAAAGACAAGGCTGATAACTAAGGTGTCAATCTCTTGACACATGTAAAATCTCAATACGAAGAGGTATAGAATAATGGCTGTTTCAAAAGAAGATGTAGTTGAATTTATTTCCAATATGTCTGTTCTTGAACTTTCAGTGCTCATCAAGGAACTTGAAGAGAAATTTGGTGTTTCTGCTGCAGCTCCTGTTGCAGTTGCCGCGGCCGGTGTCAGCGCCGAAGCTGCAGCACCCGCTGAAGAGCAAACTGAATTTGATGTAATACTGGCTACTGCTGGCGACCAGAAAATCAAGGTTATTAAAGAAGTTCGCGCAATCACAAATCTTGGGTTAAAAGAGGCAAAAACTTTGGTAGAAGAGGCGCCTCAGCCCTTGAAAGATGGTGTGACAAAAGAAGAAGCTGCAGATATTAAAGCCAAGATTGAAGCTGTCGGTGGTACCGTAGAGATTAAGTAATAAAACGATTGCATGTCACTCCCTAAAAGGAATGGCCTGGCTCTTGCGACACGCTACTAGCTTTGCTATGTAGCGTGTTGCTTTTAGGATACTACAGAGTTTCTTTGTAAGAAATATCTCATGATTACAGTACATTGAATTGCAGGCTTGTTAGTCAGTCAACGTGATGAAGTAATTCTACCCCATAGGTCGATATCATGATCCTAAGTACTGCATGTAATGCTGTAAGGTCTTTTTTGAATAGAGTCGTTTTTTATGAAATATTTTTAAGCGGCACTCCCTCTATTGTTTTTTCCTGACCAATTTCCGCTTCACAGATTAAGCAGACATCTTGTGTCAAATTGTTGTAATTTAAGCTAAACGATCTTAAGGCAACCTCGAGGACTATATATGGAACGTGTGAGAAAAAAATTTGCTACAGTGGCGGGCATTATTGAGCCTCCCCATCTGATATCCATGCAGAGGAAATCTTATGAAAAGTTTCTGCAGATGGATAAGCAACCGGATGATCGTGAAGATTACGGGTTACAGGCCATTCTCAAAAATATCTTTCCTATAAACGATTTTAACGGAATTTGCTCTCTTGAGTTCGTGCGATATAAATTTGGCGAGCCCAAGTATACGGTTCAGGAATGTCTGCAAAGGGGCATGTCGTATGAGATTCCTTTGAAGATAATAGTCCGGTTACTGACATTTGATATTGATGACGAAACCGGTGTTCAAACCATTAGGGATATTAAGGAACAGGAAGTTTTCCTCGGTTCCATTCCGCTTATGACCGGTGATGGTGTTTTTGTAATCAATGGGACAGAGAGGGTTATTGTTTCTCAGCTTCAGCGGTCACCTGGCTTATTTTATACCCATGATAATGGTAAAAGTCATGCAAGTGGTAAGCTGCTGTATTCAGCACGTATAATTCCTGTGCGCGGTTCCTGGATTGACCTTGAATTTGACATTAAAGATATCCTTCACGTTCGAATTGATCGCAGAAGAAAGTTTCCCGTGACAACCCTGTTGAAAGCTATAGGGCTGAACGATGAGCAACTTCTCAGAGAATTTTATCCGATTAATCGGGTTGTTTGTGGCAAAGATTCTTATAAAATTCATTTTGATCAAGAGACAGCGAAAGGGCAAAGGCTGGAGTTTGATCTCATCAGCCCCATCGATGGTGAAGTCATAGCGAAGAAAGGGAGAAAGATCAGTAAAGTTCTGTCAAAGAAAATTGAATCAGTAGGAATTGAATATCTCCAGATTTCCAGAGAAGAATTGACCGGGCGTTTTCTTGCTCAGACCATCATGAAGCCTGGCACCGATGAGATTTTGGCCTTGTGCAACACGGAGGTCAACGATACCATTCTTCAGTCGATTCAAGATGCCGGTATTAATGAATTTGAAGTGCTTTTCATTGACGGCGTTCAATATTCAGAGGCCTTCAGACGTACGCTTGCTCTTGATAAAGTGAGCTCTAAGGATGAGGCGTTGCTAGAGATTTACAGAAGACTGAGACCATCGAGCCCGCCAACTGTTGAGGTCGCGGCTACATTCTTCGAGAATCTCTTTTTCAATCAGGATCTCTATGACCTTTCTGAAGTTGGCAGATACAAGATTAATGCTAAGTTAGGGCTGGATATCGACATCCAGCATCGTGCTTTGACCCATGATGATATTGTCCATTCTATCCGCTACTTGGTTCGTCTTAAAGATACGCAGGGCGGGGTAGACGATATCGATCACCTTGGAAACAGACGGGTTCGTACAGTTGGCGAGCTTGTGGAAAACCAGTACCGCATGGGACTGGTTCGCATGGAGCGTGCTATAAAGGAGCGGATGACTCTTCAAGATGTTGAAACGCTTATGCCCCATGACCTCATTAATCCTAAACCCATATCGGCTGCAATAAAGGAATTTTTTGGAACCAGTCAATTGTCGCAATTCATGGATCAAACCAATCCATTGTCCGAGGTAACCCATAAAAGGCGCCTTTCCGCTCTCGGACCTGGAGGCCTTTCACGCGAAAGGGCTGGATTTGAGGTGCGTGACGTACATCCAACGCACTATGGAAGGATATGCCCGGTTGAGACTCCAGAGGGGCCTAATATCGGTCTGATTGTATCGTTGGCAACCTATGCACGAATTAATCCCTACGGGTTTATCGAGACTCCGTATCGCAAGGTTGAAAACAGGATTGTTTTAGACGATGTTAAATATTGCAGTGCCTTACAGGAGCAGAAACATATTATTGCTCCTGCATCGACACAGATTGACGCTGAGAACCGTATTGTTCCGGATTCCCTTATTGTTCGGGAAGATGGAGAGGTTGTTACCTCGACAGCGGATAAAGTCACCTATTTGGATATTGCGCCGAATCAGTTGATCAGCGTTGCTGCTTCTTTGGTTCCTTTTCTTGAGAATGACGATGCAAACCGTGCCCTTATGGGGTCCAATATGCAACGGCAGGCTGTCCCTTTGATGAACACGGCTGCACCTTTTGTCGGTACCGGAATGGAACGGTATGTGGCCCGGGATTCCGGATCGTGTCTGCTTGCCGGAGGAGATGGCATTGTTGAAGAATCTGATTCCAATCGTATAGTTGTTCGCTATGCAGAACCGGGGACAGATGGTTTTGATACCGGTGTTGCTGTATATCGGCTCGAAAAATATAAAAAATCAAACCAGAATACCTGCTTTAATCAAAAGCCCTTAGTCCTTCCCGGCACGCCTGTTAAAACGGGGACTGTCCTTGCCGATGGACCATCCTGCGAGCAGGGAGAGCTTGCTTTGGGTAAAAATGTGACCATTGCATTCATGCCTTGGCGCGGTTTTAACTTCGAAGACTCTATCCTTGTCAATGAGAGGCTTCTCAAAGAGGATACATTCACCTCTGTCCATATTGAAGTCTTTGAAACAATGGCCCGAGATACCAAGCTTGGCAAAGAGGAAATTACGCGCGATATTCCCAACGTCAGCGAAGAGACGCTGAGAAATCTTGACGATTCCGGGATAGTGCGCATAGGGGCTGAGGTGAAGGCGGGAGATACTCTGGTTGGTAAGGTAACACCAAAAGGAGAGACTGTACTGTCACCTGAGGAAAAACTCCTTCGGGCAATTTTCGGAGAAAAGGCCCAGGATGTCAAGGATTCATCCTTGAGGGTACCGCCGGGCATTGAGGGAGTCGTTATTGATGCTAAAGTCTTCTCGCGTAAAGGCGTGGATAAGGATGAGCGGTCTTTAATGATCGAGGATCTGGAGATTGAGAAGCTGAATCAGGATAAGCTTGACGAATTGGATAGTCTGAAACGCGGAGTCTGCAGGGAAATCGGTGAGGTCATAGATGGACGGACCGCAAAACAGGATGTGATTGCCGAAGACGGAAGCGTTATCGTCAAGCTCGGTAAGAAATTCAGCTCCGACATGGCTCTCGCCATAGGATTCAGTAATCTTCTTTCCATCGACTTTTCTGAAAAGTCTAAGTTTTCAGAACAAATAGACGCTGTATATCGCCGCTATAAGAATCAATCCCGGCTTATTTCCGAGAGGTACGACGGAATCATTGACAGGATGAGAAAGGGAGATGATTTGCCTCCAGGCGTGGTCAAGATGGTGAAGATCTATGTTGCAACCAAACGCAAACTGTCGGTGGGGGATAAAATGGCAGGACGCCACGGAAACAAGGGCGTCGTCTCGCGTCTGTTGCCCGAGGAGGATATGCCGTTTTTTGCTGATGGGACTACTGTCGATATCGTACTGAATCCTTTGGGCGTTCCCTCTCGTATGAATGTTGGGCAGGTCCTTGAGGTTCACCTGGGATTTGCTGCCAGAAAGATTGGCGAGCAACTGGAACTTCTTGCCAGAAAAGGGGCGGTAGAAGAGATTAAATCAAAGATTTCAGCTGTATATTCCAAAGAAGAGTATGCTGAAATAACCCAGGGTAAAACTGACGAAGAGTTGATCGAATGGGCAAGAAAGCATAAAAAAGGAATTCATATGGCCACACCTGTCTTTGATGGGGCGGCTGAGAGCAGTATCCGGCGGTTGCTTGTTGAGGCCGGAGTTGATGAGGTTGGTCAGAGTCAGCTTTATGACGGTCTGACTGGACAGCCTTTTGCCAACAAAGTCACGGTTGGGGTTATGTATATGTTGAAACTCCATCATCTTGTTGACAATAAAATTCACGCTCGTTCGACCGGGCCCTATTCTCTGGTAACGCAACAACCACTTGGAGGGAAGGCGCAGTTCGGTGGTCAGCGACTGGGAGAGATGGAGGTGTGGGCCATGGAAGCCTATGGAGCTGCCTACACCCTGAAGGAATTTCTGACGGCCAAGTCTGATGATGTTGAAGGAAGGACGACAATGTATGAACGTATTGTCAAGGGAAACAACTTCCTGACGACCGGTCTGCCTGAATCATTCCACGTTCTGGTCAAAGAGCTGCAAGGTCTTTGCCTGAATATGGAGCTTATAGAAGAATAGCTGCGATACTTCTCTTCCTCTTCGTTTGTACGGAGTGGGAAGTGAAGGCATGACCAGCTTTTAATAACCCTGTATGGGCCATAATCTCTTCAAAGTCTGATGGGATTAAAAAGTACATCGGGCATTTCCAAAAATCTCTGGAAGAGGTGATTTAGTGGAAGAGTTATTCAATTTTTTTCAAAAACCAAAGGCACCAATCAAGTTCAATAAGGTAAAAATCTCGCTTGCTTCACCTGAAAAGATCATGGATTGGTCCCATGGTGAGGTGAAGAAGCCTGAAACAATTAATTATCGGACATTCAAACCTGAAAGAGACGGTCTTTTCTGCGCCAAAATCTTTGGTCCGGTAAAAGACTTTGAATGCAATTGCGGCAAGTACAAACGCATGAAGCATAGGGGTGTTGTCTGTGAGAAATGCGGAGTTGAGGTGATCCAGTCAAAAGTCAGACGGGAACGCCTTGGCCATATCAAGCTTGCAGCTCCCGTTGCCCATATCTGGTTCCTGAAAAGCCTGCCCAGCAAAATTGGAGCGGTGCTGGATATGACTTTGAAGCAATTGGAGAAAATTCTTTATTTTGAGCAGTATGCTATTATATCCTCTGATATCGAGGCATTACCGGTTGGAACCCTCCTGACGGAGGATAAATACAGGCAGGCTCGTGATGAGTATGGAGCTAAATTTAAGGTGGGCATCGGTGCTGAGGCAATCCGGGAACTGCTTCAGGCCCAGGATCTGGTTGCACTTTCCAAAGAATTGCGGGAAGAAATGTCCACCACAAATTCTCAGACTAAACGTCTGAAGCTTGGCAAGCGGCTTTTTGTTATTGAGGCCTTTCAAGAGTCTGGCAATAGACCTGAATGGATGGTTCTTGAGGTAATCCCCGTGCTTCCTCCGGACCTTAGGCCCTTAGTGCCCCTTGAGGGCGGACGTTTTGCAACCTCGGATCTCAACGATCTGTACCGGCGCGTGATAAACAGGAATAATCGCCTGAAACGTCTGCTTGAACTCGATGCGCCTGATATCATTATCCGCAATGAAAAACGCATGCTGCAGGAAGCCGTGGATGTCCTCTTCGATAACGGTAGACGAGGGCGGGTGATAACCGGAGCCAATAAGCGACCTCTCAAATCTCTTTCTGACATGCTGAAAGGAAAACAGGGACGGTTCCGGCAGAATCTTCTCGGTAAACGTGTTGATTATTCAGGCCGTTCAGTTATTGTCGTGGGACCGCATCTGCGTTTGCATCAGTGCGGTATCCCGAAAAAAATGGCTCTGGAGCTTTTTAAGCCTTTTATTTACAACAAGCTTGAGCGAAAAGGGTACGTTACGACAATTAAAAGTGCCCGAAAGATGGTTGAGAAGGGATCAAAGGAGGTCTGGGACGTTCTTGATGAGGTCGTAACAGAATATCCGGTCATTTTGAATCGTGCTCCAACACTCCACCGTCTTGGCATGCAGGCATTCGAGGCCGTCCTGATTGAAGGAAAGGCGATCCAGCTCCACCCCTTGGTCTGTATGGCCTTTAACGCAGACTTTGACGGCGATCAGATGGCGGTTCACGTACCGCTGTCGGTAGAGGCCCAGGTTGAAGCCAGGGTCCTCATGATGTCCACCAATAATATCCTCTCTCCGGCTAATGGTGAGCCAATAATTATACCCTCGCAGGATATAGTGCTTGGGCTTTATTATATGACCAGAGAGCGCATTAATGTCACGGGTGAGGGAAAGGTTTTTTCAAACCCTCAAGAGGCCCGGATAGCCTATGACCATGGCGCGGTTGATTTGCAGGCGAAGATCAGGGTGCGGATGGACGGTGAGATTGTCGATACCTCCATGGGAAGGATTTTGCTGGGAGAATTGCTTCCGTCAAGTATTCCTTTTGCCGAAATTAACAAGGTGATGAGCAAAAAGGCCTTGGCGCAGCTTATCGACTACACCTACAGGCATGCCGGCACCAAGGATACGGTGATTCTTGCTGATCGTCTCAAAGATACAGGGTATGAATACGCTACTCGTGCGGGTATTTCGATCTGTATCAATGACATGAAGATTCCACTTAACAAAGAAGATCTGGTTGAAAAGGCTGAAAATGAAGTCCTTGATGTCGATCAGCAGTATGCCGACGGTCTTATTACCTCTGGTGAGAAATACAATAAGGTTGTTGATATATGGTCTAAGGTAACTGAAGATGTTGCCAACGAAATGATGAACGAGATCAAAGTCGATTATTTTCGTGACAAGGATAACAAGGTAGTAGAGGCTCCGAGTTTTAATTCTATTTTCATTATGGCGGATTCAGGCGCCAGAGGATCAAGGGATCAGATCCGTCAGCTGGCTGGAATGCGTGGTCTTATGGCTAAGCCGTCTGGTGCTATTATTGAGACTCCCATCAAGGCCAATTTTCGTGAAGGCCTTGGTGTCCTTGAGTACTTCATTTCCACCCATGGCGCCCGAAAGGGTCTTGCCGATACGGCCTTGAAGACGGCGAACTCTGGATATCTGACCAGACGTCTTGTAGATGTCGCCCAGGAAGCAACCATCATTAAATTGGACTGCAACACCCTGGATGGCATTGTTGCCGAACCATTGCTTGATGGTGGTGAGATCATTGTTCCTTTGGGAGACAGGATTCTTGGTCGAGTAGCCTTGGAGGATGTCTGCGACCCTTATTCCGGTGAGGTGATTGTTCCTGCAGGAAAGGAGATTACCGAAGAAAAGGTCGGGATGATTGAGAGGGCGGGCATTGACCGGGTATTGATCAGGTCCGTTTTGTCCTGTCGTGCGAGGCGGGGTGTGTGCGCCGCGTGTTATGGGCGTGATCTCGGGCGCGGACACATGGTCAATATTGGTGAAGCTATTGGCGTCATTGCGGCGCAGTCCATTGGTGAACCCGGTACGCAGTTGACCATGAGAACATTCCATATTGGCGGTACTGCAAGCCGGTCCGTTGAACAGGCTGAATTGAAAACACAGCGCGGCGGCACAGTGGCCTTCCGCAACCTGCATTCAGTTGTTAATGCGGAAGGAGTCAAGATTGTGATGAATCGTAATGCTGAAATCATGATTCTTGATGATCTTGGGCGGGAGCGCGAGAGGTTCAAGGTAAATTATGGCGCTCAGGTCTTGGTCCAGGAAGGAAAAGAAGTTGATCCCGGTACCATACTTGCGGATTGGGACGCATATACAATTCCCATTGTTGCCGAGGTAGGCGGTGTTATTAAGTACGGGGATGTCATTGAAGGCGTCACCATGCAGGAAAAGGTCGATGCGGTTACTGGCAAATCCTCAAAGGTCATTATCCACTCAAGCAGCAGTGCACAGTTGAATCCTCGTGTCTCTGTAAAAAATGAACGGGGCAAAACGCTCAAGCTCTCTGATTCGGACGTGTATGCACGCTACAGTTTGCCTGTGGGGTCTATTATCTCGGTTAACGAGGGAGACGTGATAAAACCCGGAACCGTTGTAGGAAAGATTCCGCGGGAAACTTCTAAGACCAAGGATATCACCGGCGGTCTGCCGCGTGTAGCTGAACTGTTTGAGGTCCGGAAGCCCAAGGAACCAGCGGTCATCACAGAGATTGACGGTCGGATCAGCTTTGGAAAAGAACTTAAAGGAAAACGCAGAGTTATCGTTACACCTGAGCATGGTGATCCGTTAGAGTATCTGGTTCCGAAATCAAAACATTTGATTGTCCATGAAGGAGATTACGTTCAGGCCGGTGAACCTCTGATGGAAGGAACTGTGATCCCTAATGATATCCTTCGCGTTCTTGGAGTTAAGGAACTGGCGAAGTTCCTTGTTAACGAGATCCAGGAGGTGTATCGGCTTCAAGGTGTACGAATCAATGATAAACATATTGAGGTCATCGTCCGGCAGATGCTTCGCCGGGTCCAGATTACTTCAGCCGGTGATTCAAAGTTCATGCTTGGTGAGCAGGTCGAGTGGTGGAAGTTTGAGGATGAACGCGACAGACTCATAACCGAAGGGCTTATGCCTGCGGTTGCAGAACCTATGCTTCTTGGGGTGACAAAGGCATCATTGTCTACCGAGAGCTTTATTTCTGCTGCCTCCTTCCAGGAGACTACGAAGGTGCTCACCAATGCCGCTATGGCTGGAAGGGTCGATGAACTTTCAGGATTAAAGGAAAATGTCATTATGGGGCGGCTTATTTCTGCGGGAACGGGTATTCGCGGTAATTCGTAAACTTTGAAGAAGCGGATCAGAATATGTTTTTTATCTTGACAGTACAGCAGCATTAGGGTATTTATTTTCGCTTCGTGCTGCAGATTAGTCCCCAAACCGCAGCTGTACTGACAGGGAAACTTAAAAAGGTTAATCGAACAGGAGCAGTAAACGTAATGCCAACTATTAACCAGCTTGTTCGGCAGGGTAGAAAGAAAAGCGTTAAAAAAACCAATACACCTGCCTTAAAAGGATCACCTCAAAAGAGGGGTGTTTGTGTAAGGGTTTACACAACAACACCTAAAAAACCAAACTCAGCGCTCCGTAAGGTTGCCAGGGTTCGGTTGACAAACGGCATTGAGGTAACCTCCTATATTCCAGGAATTGGGCATAATCTGCAGGAGCATTCTGTGGTTCTGATACGAGGTGGCAGGGTCAAAGACCTTCCTGGTGTTCGATATCATGTTGTTCGTGGAACGCTTGATACGTTAGGTGTGTCTGATAGACGACAGGGTCGTTCAAAATACGGAGCAAAGCGTCCTTCTTGATTGCGACTGCTGAAAAGAGAGAAAAACTATGTCACGTAGAAAAATTATAGATAGACGGCCTGTTGATCCTGATCCGCGTTACAACAGCCTGCTGGTGAGTAAATTTACCAATGGCTTGATGGAGCGTGGTAAGAAAAGCCTTGCCCAGCGTATATTTTATGATGCAATGGATATAGTCGCTTCCAAAGTTCAGGATGCCGATGTCCTGACGGTTTTTGAAGAGGCTATGGAGAAGGTTCGGCCGAAGGTTGAAGTTAAATCCAGACGTGTTGGTGGTGCTACCTACCAGGTGCCCATGGAAGTAAGACAAACGCGCAGAAATGCGCTTGCAATTCGTTGGATTATCGGATTTGCCAAATCTCGCTCTGGGAAGTCAATGTCTGAGAAATTGGCGGCAGAGCTCGTTGATGCATATAATAATCGTGGATCAGCAGTAAAAAAACGTGATGATACGCATCGTATGGCTGAGGCTAATAAAGCTTTCGCTCATTACCGCTGGTAGATAGAGAGGTAAATATAGGAATTTTCCATTCAGGGGCTGACGTCAACTGAAGAACCTCGATTTTTTTTAGGAAACGTTACATGGGCGCCCGTGAAGATTTGTCAGATGTCCGCAATATTGGGATAATGGCCCATATAGATGCAGGAAAGACAACTACGACTGAAAGGATATTATACTATACCGGCCGTTCGTATAAAATTGGTGAGGTCCACGATGGTAATACTGTTATGGACTGGATGGAGCAGGAACAAGAACGAGGAATTACAATTACCTCTGCTGCAACCACTTGTATATGGAAAGACCACAAGATTAATATAATAGATACTCCAGGGCATGTTGATTTCACGGTTGAAGTTGAACGATGTCTCCGAGTGCTTGATGGTGTTGTAGCGGTTTTTTGTGCAGTGAGTGGTGTCCAGCCGCAATCAGAAACTGTTTGGAGACAGGCTGATAAGTACTCGATTCCTCGTGTTGCTTTTGTCAATAAGATGGATCGGGTCGGGGCTGATTATCATCGTTGTCTCACGATGATATCTGAAAGACTTAATGCGAACCCGGTTTCTTTACAGATTCCAGTTGGAATTGAATCGGGTTTTGTAGGCGTCATTGACGTCATTGAAGGGAAAATGCTGCTTTTCGAAGAGCAGTCCCTTGGGCAGGAAGTAATAGAAAAGCCTGTTCCTGAAGAATACAGAATTGAATTCACGGCCGCACGTATGGCTTTGCTCGAGAAGTTGGCCGACTTCGATGAGCAGGTCATGGAAAAATACTTAGAAGATACACCGGTATCTGCGGATGAAATATATACGGCACTCAGAAAGGCCACACTTGCATTAAAGGTTGTTCCCGTTCTTTGTGGGACAGCATTTAAGAATAAGGGTGTTCAACCTCTGCTTGATAGTGTTATTCGTTATCTGCCCTCTCCTCAGGATAATTCTTTCGTTGAGGGAGTTGGGCAAGATGGGGAAAGCATAAGCAGAAAGACGAGATCTACAGAGAATTTCTGTGGATTGGTTTTTAAACTGATGAGTGACAGTTTTGTTGAAAACCTTGCCTTTATTAGAATTTACTCAGGCAGGCTTAAGGTTGGCGATAGGGTTTTCAACCCGACAAAAAATAAAAAAGAGAAAATTTCCAAACTCTTGAGGCTACATGCCAATAAAAGAGAGGAAGTTCAGGAGATCGGTACCGGTGATATAGGCGCAATTGTTGGCCTGAAGTTCACTACTACCGGGGATACTTTATGTCAGACAGATGATTACATTGTTTTGCATAGTATCGATTTTCCGGAACCAGTTATTGGGGTTGCAATCGAGCCAAAAAGTAAAGCAGAAGAAAAAAAGCTCACTGAAACCCTACAGAAGATTGCAGTTGAGGATCCTTCATTTAAAATTGCTCAGAACAAGGATACCGGGCAGACAATCATTTCCGGGATGGGTGAGCTGCACCTTGAAATAATCGTTCATCGCCTGATTAATGAATTTAAGGTTGCAGCAAATATCGGTAAACCGCAGGTAGCATTTAAAGAGACCATTACTGCGAAATATACTGCAGAGGGGAAATTTGATCAGCTGACCGGGGCTAAAGGGCAATTTGGACATGTCGTTTTAGAGGTTGAAGCGCTGGAAAGAGGGAAAGGTTTTGAGTTTGTTAATTGTGTTGACAGTAATTTGATACCCGCACAATTCATCGATGCAATTCGGAAGGGTGTTGGAGATAGTCTTGATTCCGGTCCTTTGATTGGATATCCCTTGACAGATCTTAAGGTTTCGCTGGTAGGCGGTTCATTTCATGAGGACGAATCGACGGAAATGGCCTTTGGTATATCTGCTGCAATGGCAATACGAAGGGCTGCTTCTTCGGCAAATCCAGTTTTACTTGAGCCGATCATGGATGTCGAAATTGTTACTCCGGAAGAATATATTGGGGATGTGATTTCTGATCTAAATAGTAAACGGGGCAAGATAGTAGGTGTCGAAAGCGGTAAAGAAGTGCAATCTGTTCGGTCCCATGTGCCGCTTACTGAGCTTTTCGGTTACTCTACATCATTGAGGTCTGCGACACAGGGAAGGGCGAGTTTTACAATGCAGTTTTTAGAATATGATATGGTTCCTGCTTCTAAAGCAGAGGTTATAATTAAAAAAATCAGAGGAATATAAGTCTAACATATTGGGGAACGACTATGTCAAAGGAAAAATTCAACAGGACAAAGCCACATGTCAATGTGGGAACAGTTGGTCATATTGATCATGGTAAAACTACTTTGACCGCAGCCATAACTCGCGTGTTGTCCACAAAAGGTCAGGCGAAATTTACTGACTTCAGCGAGATCGATAAGGCCCCTGAGGAAAAAGAGCGTGGAATTACAATCGCTACAGCGCATGTAGAATATGAAACGGTCAAGCGGCATTATGCGCATGTGGACTGTCCGGGTCATGCCGACTATATAAAGAACATGATTACGGGCGCGGCCCAGATGGACGGTGCTATTCTTGTAGTGGCGGCGACCGATGGTGCAATGCCGCAGACCCGTGAGCACATACTCCTGGCCCGTCAGGTAGGGGTGCCGGCCATTGTTGTATTTTTGAATAAATGCGACATGGTTGACGACCCTGAATTGATTGAGCTGGTTGAGATGGAACTGCGCGAGCTTCTTGACAAGTATGAATTTCCCGGCGATGACGTCCCGATCATTCAAGGATCAGCGCTTAAGGCGTTGGAAGAGCCGGAAGATGAGGCTGCCGCGAAGTGTATATGGGAGCTGATGGAGGCGATAGACAATTATATTCCTGAGCCGCATCGTGATATCGACAAACCATTTCTGATGCCGATTGAGGATGTATTTTCTATATCCGGGCGCGGAACGGTAGCTACTGGCAGGATTGAGCGCGGCAAGGTTAAGGTTGGTGACGAGCTGGAGATAGTCGGCATTCGAGCCACTGTAAAGACCACCTGCACCGGTGTTGAGATGTTCCGGAAGTTGTTGGATGAAGGTCAGGCCGGCGATAACATCGGAGCGCTGCTTCGTGGTGTAAAGCGCGAGGACATTGAGCGTGGCCAGGTTCTGGCGGCTCCAAAGTCCATTACTCCGCATACAAAGTTCAAGGCCGAGTGCTATATTCTCGGCAAGGAGGAAGGCGGTCGTCATACTCCTTTCTTCAACGGATATCGTCCCCAGTTTTATTTCAGGACGACAGATGTAACGGGAATTGTGACGCTTCCTGAGGGAGTTGAGATGGTAATGCCTGGCGATAATGTATCTGTTGTGGCAGAGCTGATCACCCCGATAGCGATGGATGCGGGACTTCGATTCGCAATCCGTGAAGGCGGTCGGACCGTAGGCGCCGGCGTTATCAGTGAAATTATTCAGTAAAGGTGTGTAATGTTACCTACAGAAAAAATACGCATTCGCTTAAAGGCTTATGACCACAAGCTGTTGGATCAGTCAACTTCTGAGATTGTTGAAACTGCAAGAAGGACTGGATCAGCTGTAGCAGGTCCTATTCCTCTGCCGACATCGGTGAACAAGTTTTGTGTCTTACGATCACCCCATGTTGACAAGAAGTCCAGGGAACAATTTGAAATGAGGACGCATCGTCGTCTCCTTGATATTCTGGAGCCGACTCAGCAGACAATCGATCTGCTGATGAAACTTGAGCTTTCCGCAGGTGTCGATGTAGAGATTAAGCTGCCTTAATAATAAGCAGTGATGTCAATGTAAATTGAAGCATCAGGTAATATTATGCCAAAAACTATAGGTATATTGGGAAAAAAAGTCGGGATGTCACGTATCTATTCTGAGATGGGTGAGTCAACACCGGTTACTGTGATTGAAGCAGGCCCATGTAAGATACTGCAGGTGAAATCTGCAAGCAAAGATGGATATAACGCCATTCAGGTCGGTTTCGGCGCAAAAAAACCGTCCAGAATAAATAAACCGTTAACAGGACATTTCAAAAAAGTCGATTCTGATGGATTCTATCATATCAGGGAATTCAGAGTTGAGAGTTCAGTTGATTTCCAGGCCGGGCAGGATGTCACCCTCAATGATCTCTTTAAGATTGGTGATATTATCGATGTCCAGGGATCAAGCAAGGGCCGCGGCTTTCAAGGTGTCATGAAAAGGCACGGATTTAAGGGTGGTGGCGATTCTCACGGTTCAAACTTTCACAGGGCTCCTGGCTCCATTGGATGCAGCGCGTGGCCTTCCCGGGTTGTTAAAGGGAAGAAAATGCCTGGGAGGATGGGAAATGTTACTGTTATCAAAAAGAATGTGAAGGTTATTGATATCCGTTCCGATGAAAACATAATTATTGTGAAGGGACCGGTTCCGGGCGCAAAAAACGGCCTTTTAAAAATCTATTCCAGATAAGAAATTTCGGAACTTGATCCGGTTCAAGGAGATAATAATGTCCATAGTAAATATATATAATACCAAAAACGAAAAGGTAGGGGAAATAGGTTTAAATCCTGAGATCTTCGATGTTGAGGTGAAAGAACATCTGCTTCATGATGTTGTCCGGATGCAACTTGCCGGAAGACGGAGTGGGAATGCTTGCACGAAGACACGTGTCGAGGTTAGCGGTGGTGGAGCAAAGCCTTGGAGACAGAAAGGTACGGGTAGAGCTCGTTCCGGTAGTCGGCGGTCGCCGGTATGGCGTGGTGGCGGTGTTGCTTTCGGTCCGAAACCAAGAGATTATAATTTTAAATTAAATCGTAAAGTTAAAAAACAGGCGTTGTCGATGGCCATGGCTGCCAGACTCCAGGAAGGGAATCTGATGGTTCTTGATGCGTTTGAGATGGAGCTTATTAAGACGAAAGAATTCATGAATGTGATGAATGTTCTTCAACTTGATAACTGTATTATTATTACCCCTGAAACTAATGAAAATTTAAACAAATCATCCAGAAACGCCAACGGATTTAAGGTGCTTTCACTTGATGGTTTGAATGTCTATGACATTCTTTTACATAAAAAACTGGTATTGGTTCAGCCCGTTATCGATAGCCTTGAAAAGAGGTTGATGTCATGAGAAATTTAAATGATGTGCTCCAAGGACCACGACTTTCAGAAAAGGCCTCTTTCCTCCAGGAAGAAGATGGAACTGTTGTCTTCAAGGTTAACCCGAAGGCAAACAAGATAGATATCAAAAGAGCGGTTGAAAAAATGTTCAGCGTGAAAGTGAAAGACGTCAGAACCGCAAAGACACATGGAAAGCAGAAAAGGGTTGGGCGGTTTATCGGTTTTACCAGTGACTGGAAAAAGGCGTATGTGTCACTTTCAGAAGGCAAAATCAATTTTGCAGAAGAACTGTAAACAGTTTGTGCTGAATTAATTTTTTCTTCATAACTTTAAGAGATTCTATCTAATTAAATGATGATGGAGCGACTGGGAAATCATGGCTATTAAAACATATAAACCAACATCAGCTGGCAAACGGCACCATGTTTCAATTCAGGATGCTGGTTTGTCGGATAAAGCACCTGAGAAAAGTCTTATTGCCAGCCTGTCAAAATCAGGCGGCCGAAATAACTATGGACGGGTTACTTCTCGCCATATTGGTGGAGGTCATAAGCGTAAATATCGTATTATTGATTTCAAGCGTAATAAAACCGATATTGCAGCAAAGGTCATAGCGATTGAGTATGATCCGAATCGTTCTGCTAATATTGCCCTTGTCAGTTATTTGGATGGAGAGAAGACTTATATTCTCGCACCGGATGGAATTTCTGTCGGAGACCAGATTGTTGCAGGGGACAATGTCGATATTCAGCCTGGAAATTGTTTGCCTTTGATCAATATTCCGCTCGGAACAGTAATTCATAATATCGAGTTGAAAATTGGAAAAGGTGCTCAGATGGTTCGGAGTGCCGGGACAGCTGCACAGCTTATGGCCAAAGAAGGCAATTCGGTCCTTGTCCGGTTACCTTCAGGTGAACTCAGAAAATTTCATAAACTTTGCAGGGCATGCATCGGTCAGGTTGGCAACAAAGAACATGAAAGCGAGAAATTAGGAAAAGCTGGAAGAAAACGCTGGCTTGGAAAGAGACCGCATGTTCGTGGGGTTGCCATGAATCCTGTTGATCATCCGATGGGTGGTGGTGAAGGGAAGAGCTCAGGCGGCCGTCATCCTTGTACACCGTGGGGTTATCCTACGAAGGGGTATAAAACTCGGACAAATAAAGCCACCGATAAATATATTGTTAAGAAGAGATCATAACATACAAGGAGTAAAGTATGTCTCGTTCAATAAAAAAGGGTCCGTTTATCGATACCCATCTTTCAGAAAAGGTGGAGAAAGCCAACGAAAGTGGCTCGAGGAAAGTAATCAAAACATGGTCCAGACGCTCAGAGATCAGTCCGGAGATGGTTGGTTTGACCTTTGCTGTACATAATGGGAAAAAATTTATCCCAGTATTTGTTTCTGAAAATATGGTTGGCCACAAGTTCGGCGAGTTTTCGCCAACAAGGACATTTTATGGCCATGCAGCGGATAAGAAAGTAAAAAAATAATCAGAAACATGCTGTTTTAGAAAGGACATCTTCAGGAGTAACACTATGGAATCAAAGGCCGTAGGAAAATATATCCGTATTTCACCTCAGAAGGCAAGGCTTGTTGCTGATGTCGTGAGAGGCATGGGCGTCGATAAAGCTCTTACCGCGCTTCGTTTTATGCCTAAAAAAGGTGCAGGGATTTTGCGTAAGGTTATTGAATCTGCAGTGGCGAATGCCACCCAGGATGAGCACATAGATGTGGATAATCTTTATATTAAAAAGATCTTCATTGACGGCGGTCCTTCCTTGAAAAGGATCAGTCCCCGGGCAATGGGTCGCGCTACAGGTATTATCAAACGATCAAGTCATATCACAGTTATTCTTGATGAAGAGTAATCCTTTTGATTGTTCGAGGTTCGAGTCTAATACCTAAATTATTATTTATTGAACTAAGAAATTCGTTGGAGGACTGTTTTGGGGCAAAAGGTTAATCCATTAGGACTGAGACTGAATATTACGCGGACGTGGGATTCGATCTGGTATGCAGACAAAGACTATGCTATCTATCTCATTGAAGATCAGAAACTACGAAAATATCTGAAGAAACGTCTCTATCATGCTGGTATTTCAAAGATCATTATTGAACGAACAGGCGATAAGGTCAGAATTAAGATTTTTACCGCCAGACCAGGCATTGTTATTGGAAAAAAAGGCAATGAGATTGAGTCATTGAAAGATGATCTTGAGAAGTTGGTAAACCGTAGAGTGACACTCGACATCCAGGAAGTTCGTAGACCTGAGGCTGATGCTCAACTCGTGGCTGAAAGTGTGGCGTCGCAACTCGTACGGAGAGTTGCTTTTCGTCGTGCGATGAAAAAAGCAGTGAGTTCCGCGCTTCGTTTTGGTGTTCAAGGGATAAAAATTTCATGCTCCGGACGACTTGGAGGGGCTGAAATGTCTCGATGTGAGTGGGTACGGGAAGGACGGGTGCCATTGCACACGTTGCGTGCTGATGTTGACTATGCTCTTGCCGAAGCCAACACAACCTATGGTATTATTGGTGTAAAGGTTTGGATTTTTAAAGGTGAAGTCTTGAATGATATAGATATGGCGGTAAATGGTTAACGTTTTACGCCTGTAAAAATCCTATTTCATCAGTGTAATAATTTGGAGTAGATGATGTTAAGTCCAAAAAAAGTAAAACATAGAAAGGTTTTTAAAGGCAGAATGACAGGAGTGGCGACGAAAGGAGCCTCAATTTCATTCGGTGAATATGCCCTTAAAGCCGTGAACTGTGGTAAAATGACTGCTCAACAGATTGAGGCTGCCCGTATTGCAATAAACAGAAAAATTAAACGTGGCGGGAAGGTGTGGATCAGAGTTTTTCCCGATAAGCCGATTACTAAAAAACCTGCTGAGACTCGAATGGGTAAGGGGAAAGGTAATCCTGAGTATTGGGTAGCTCCGATTAAACCTGGTAGGATCCTTTATGAATTAGGTGGAGTTGATGAGGCGCTGGCTGTTAGGGCATTAACGTTGGCAGGCAACAAGCTTCCTTTTGCAACGAAGGTAATTTCCAAGGTGAATACATTATGAAAGCTGCCGATTTTCGTAAAATGACTAATGAAGAGATGATGAAAAAGGCAAAAGAACTTCGAGAGGAGTATGGAAACTTATCTTTTCATCACCGGATACGTCCATTAGAGAATTCAGCTCGTTTGAGACAAATCAAAAAAGATATTGCAAGAATTGAAACCATAAGTCGTGAGAAGGGTTCAAATTAAGATTGGAGTTTGGAATCATTATTTTTGAAACATTTCTTGCCCTAAACATCTCGAATCGATCACATTATGAGTGAAATAAAAAAATCAAAAAAGACAAGAACCGGCTCTGTTGTTAGCAACAGAATGGAGAAAAGTGTTGTCGTGCGGGTTGAGCGTAAGGTTCGTCATAAACTTTATGGCAAGTATATGAAAACAAGCGTTAAATATATTGCTGACGATCCTGAAAATATTTGCAATATTGGTGATACCGTACTTATTGAAGAATGCCGTCCCCTGAGTAAGAGGAAAAGATGGCGTGTCAGGACAATACTTGAGCAGGCTGTATAACACAGCTTTTTGAACAGAATATTTAAATCACTGCAGCTGATGCTACATCAGGTGAAATTATGATACAAACAGAAACGATACTAAACGTCGCAGATAACTCAGGTGCAAAAAAGGTATTGTGTATCCGTGTTCTTGGAGGAACAAGAAAGCGGTATGCACGTATCGGCGATGTGATTGTCGTCACCGTCAAGGAAGCCATTCCTCATGCAAAAGTTAAGAAAGGTGACGTGATGAAGGCTGTAATTGTCCGTACAGTTAAGGAAACTAAGCGTATGGACGATACCTGGGTAAAATTTGATGAAAATGCCGCAGTTCTTCTTTCTGCAAGTGGTGAGCCTGTTGGCACGCGTATTTTCGGACCAGTAGCACGAGAACTGAGAAATGAGGGCTTTATGAAAATCATATCATTGGCTCCAGAGGTACTTTAACGTTCCATAGACTAAATGGAATCTGAAATACATTGTTTGAACAAGGGTATTGAACATGGGACAAGGTAAAACATACCTGAAAAAAAATGATCAGGTTGAAATTATTGCCGGAAAAGATAAAGGCAGAGTTGGAAAAATACTAAGGGTCTTGCCTGATTCTTCACAAGCCGTTGTTGAGCGCATTAATATGGTGAAACGGCACATGAAACCGAGGGAAATGAATCAGCAAGGGCAGATTATCGAAAAAGAAGCTGCGATACACGTATCGAATCTTCAACTGATCTGTCCTGAGTGCACTAAGACAGGGCGAATTGGAAAAAAAGTTCTTGAGGACGGAACCAAAGTCAGATTCTGTAAGAGCTGTGGTGGGTCTGTAGAGAGTAAATCATAAGAAATGAAACAAGGGTTTACGTCAGGAGTTATAAATGGGTACGCTTAAAGAATTGTACAAGGATGAGTGTGTACCAGCACTCGTTGCTGAGTTTGGGTATAAAAACTCGATGCAGATTCCCAAGTTAGAGAAGATAGTTCTTAACATGGGGCTTGGAGAAGCGGTGCAGAATCCTAAAATTGTTGAGGGAGCTGCAGAAGAATTGACCAAAATTGCCGGACAACGAGCAGTTGTCAGGAAGGCAAAAAAATCTATAGCCACCTTCAAACTGCGTATTGGGATGCCAATTGGGTGCTCAGTGACTCTGCGTGGCGACAGGATGTATGATTTTTTAAGTAAATTGGTCAATATTGCTCTGCCGAGAGTTCGTGATTTCAGAGGGTTGTCACCCAAAGGCTTTGATGGGATGGGCAACTATTCAATGGGTGTTAAGGAACAGATTATCTTTCCCGAAATTGATTATGATAAGATCGATAAGATTAAAGGTTTAAACATCTCCATAGTTACTTCGGCTCCAACAGATGATGAAGGGCGTTCTCTCCTGCGATTATTGGGAATGCCCTTTCGGAAATAATTATTTTCTCGTCTCATTTATATTACAGACATTATTGATTAACTGGAGGCTGTTTTGGCTAAAAAATCAATTATAGCGAAGGCTCAGCGTAAACCGAAATTTGAGGTTCGGAAATACAACAGATGTCCTTTATGTGGTCGGCCAAGGGCGTTCATCAGGAAATTTGGTGTATGCCGTATATGTTTCAGGAAATTGGCCTTAAATGGTGAAATTACAGGTGTGACAAAATCAAGTTGGTAGATTATAATATTTGGTTCGTTGCGATGATTTTGTCTGAGATAAGAATTAATAAGGAGTGTTCGCTATGTCAATGAGCGATCCCCTGGCAGATATGATGACCAGGATCAGGAATGCCGTGATGGTAAAATTTGATACTGTTGTAATGCCGAGTTCTAAAAATAAGGCAAACATTGCAAAAGTATTGAAGGAAGAAGGGTTTATAAATGATTTTTCTGTCTCGGAAACGGGTGTGCAGGGAACGCTGACCATAAATCTGAAATACGGACCTCATAGAGAGTCTGTAATCAGTGGTATTAAAAGAGTGAGTAAGCCAGGCCTTCGTAAATATGTAAAGGCTGATGCACTTCCTAAGGTTTTAGACGGAATGGGGATTGCTATTATTTCTACTTCTAAAGGTATCATCACTGATAAAATGGCTAGGGCCCTGAATACTGGTGGAGAGATCCTTTGTGAGGTTTGGTAATACTCGCAAATAACGGAGGTAAAAATGTCTCGTATAGGAAAGCAACCAATTACTGTTCCTGCTGGAATTAAAGTTCGGATTGATGGACAGCATATTGTTGTTGAGGGGAAAAAAGGGGCACTTGAGCTTGATATCATTTCGGATATTGAAGTGGTATTGCAAGGTGATGAGATATTGGTCAGCAATCGTATTGAAAACAAAAAAGTTAACGGTTTTCGAGGACTGACTAGAACCTTGATAAATAATATGGTCCTGGGTGTTGATAAGGGGTTTTCAAAGGTCTTAATTATTGAAGGTGTTGGCTATAAAGCAAATGTAAACGGCAATAATTTAACCCTTAATGTTGGATATTCCAATGCCGTTGAATTTGCTTTGCCTTCAGGTGTTGCTGTGACGGTTGATGGTAATACAAAAATAACCTTGGACTCGATTGATAAGGACCTTTTAGGTTTGACTGCTTCACGTATACGAAGCATCAGGAAACCTGAACCCTATAAAGGTAAGGGAATCCGGTATGAAAATGAACATATTGTCCGGAAGGTCGGCAAAGCAGCAGGTAAGTAAAAATTTCGTGATATGTTTCGCGATTAAATAGACAATGGAAAAACTACTATGACTAAATCGAATTCTACAATTACGGCAAGGGCAAAACGGATAAGCCGAATTCGAAAAAATATCAGTGGCACGAAAGAAAGGCCCCGGTTGAGAGTCTTTAAAAGTAACAAGCATATTTACGCCCAGATCATTGATGATGTTCAAGGTGTCACAATGGTTGCCATGTCGACTGTTGAAAAAGATTTTGACAAGGGTGAAAATAAAGATAAAAAAGACGCCGCTAAAACAGTTGGTAAGATAATTGCTGAACGTGCTCTTGCTGTTGGCATCAGTAAAGTTGTTTTTGACCGTGGCGGATATTTGTACCATGGACGAGTAAAGTCTCTTTCTGAGGGCGCTCGAGAAGGTGGTCTTCAATTTTAATGAATTTGCTAAATATGGGGGTGTCCCTTGTCTGATTTTAAACGTTCTAAAACTGAAAACGTTGAAGAATTAATAGAGAAGATTGTTTTTATCAATAGGGTTGCGAAGGTTGTAAAGGGCGGACGCCGTTTTAGCTTTAGCGCTATTGTTGTTGTTGGTGATGGGAAAGGGAAAGTTGGATATGGTCTGGGAAAAGCCAATCAGGTTCCTGATGCCATTCGTAAAGGCGTAGAACGGGCAAAAAAGGATATGGCATCAATTTCTCTTACTTCACTTTCCATTCCTCATCAGATTGTCGGAAAGTATGGGGCAGGCAAAATTCTTTTAAAACCGGCCTCTGCTGGTACTGGTGTTATTGCAGGTGGTCCCGTCAGAGCAGTGCTTGAGGCTGCTGGTGTGTCAAATATTCTGACTAAGTGTCTTGGTTCTCATAATCCGCATAATATGGTAAAGGCAACTTTGGATGGGTTGAGAGGGCTTCGCTCTGCCAGTGTAATTGCAACGCTTCGAGGAAAAACGACTGAGGAACTTTTAGCCTAAAATTTGTAGCTTGTTAAAACGAATTTTTGTTAGGACAGGTACTTTTATTATATTCTTGAATAAAGAAGGTCGTAAAATGGCAGAGAAAATTAAAGTTACTCTCGTTAAGAGTAGCATTGGCAGCATTGAAAAGATAAAAGCAACATTAACTGGTCTTGGTCTTACTAAACTTAATAAAGCCATTATAAGAAAAGATACTCCTGAAATTCGCGGTATGATTGCTAAAGTGAGTCATCTTGTCCGTATAGAGGAGGCCTGATATGATAACACTTGGTAATCTTTCTCCGAACAGGGGATCAAATAAAAATAAGAAGCGTGTTGGTAGAGGGTACGGAACGGGTAATGGAAAGACAGCTGGTCGAGGTCATAAAGGAGCCAGGGCTCGTTCGGGTTTTAAGAGTAAACCGGGATTTGAGGGTGGCCAGATGCCTCTTCAAAGACGTCTACCAAAAATCGGCTTTACGAATGCATTCAGTAAAGAGTTTAGGCTTATCTCCCTTTCCCAGCTTAATACTTTTGACGCAGATACTGAAATTTCAAACGATGTGCTTGTTGAGGCGGGTATGTCTAAGAAGAATCAGCTGATAAAAATTCTTGCCAATGGTGAAGTTACAAAACCGTTTAAGGTTAAAATTGATGCAATTAGTGCCAGTGCCAGGCTGAAAATTGAAACTGCTGGCGGTAGTGTTGAGTTGCGAGTTGTTGCAGATTAAGATCATACGACGTTACTCAATGTAATGAATTTGATATAATAATCTGTTGCTAATGATCATGTAAGGGAATTGCCAGAAACGGGAAATTGAAAATGAGTGGATTGCAGAGAGCGGCAAATATTCCTGAATTACGAAAAAGACTGGCATTCACTATAATCATGCTGGCAGTGTACAGGATTGGTGTGCAGATTCCAACTCCGGGTATCAATGGAGAAGCTCTAGCTTCATTCTTCCAAAAGAATGCCGGTACAATTTTCGGAATGTTTAATATGTTCTCAGGTGGAGCACTTAATCATTTTTCCATATTTGCACTTGGAATTATGCCCTATATTAGTGCCTCCATCATTATTCAACTTTTGACAGTTGTTATTCCTCAACTTGAAGCTCTCAGCAAAGAAGGTGAGGCGGGTAAGAGAAAAATTACTCAATATACCCGCTATGGAACTGTTGTGCTTTCTATTATACAGGGGCTTTTTATTGCTATGGGGCTTGAAGGTATGCCAGCTCCCGGTGGTGAATCCATTGTCCTTAATCCTGGTATTCAATTTCAGCTTATGACTATGATCACGCTCACCTCTGGTACTGCCTTTATTATGTGGCTTGGAGAGCAGATGACTGAGCGGGGGATTGGTAATGGTATTTCACTCATTATTTTTGCGGGTATAGTATCGCGGGGACCATCTGCGCTTATTAATTCAATTCAGCTCATCAAAGCTGGAAATTTTGCCGTCTTTTTCATTCCCATATTTCTTATTTTCATGTTTGGGATTGTTGCAGTTATTGTCTTTTTTGAGACATCGCAGCGAAGAATACCGATACAATATGCAAAGCGAGTAATCGGGCGGAAAGTGTACGGTGGACAAAGTTCACATTTGCCATTAAAAATAAATATTTCTGGTGTAATACCACCAATATTCGCTTCATCCATCATGATGTTTCCTGCGACTATAGGCGGGTTTGTCAATGTAGATTGGGTTAAGAGGGTATCTGCTGCACTTTCACCTGGAAGTGTTTATTATTACATACTTTATGTTGGGATGATTGTCTTTTTTTGTTTTTTTTATACCGCAGTTACTTTCAAACCTGATGATGTTGCGGAGAATTTAAAAAAGAATGGTGGTTTTATTCCTGGAATTAGGCCAGGAAAAAAGACTGCTGAATTTATAGATAATGTTCTCACCAGGCTTACTGTTGTAGGTGCTACGTATCTGAGTGCCGTTTGTGTCTTGCCAACATTACTGATATCGAGGTTTAACGTGCCTTTTTATTTTGGCGGGACAGCTTTGCTGATCGTTGTTGGTGTAGCCATTGATACTATTTCTCAGATTGAATCTCATCTTGTTATGCGGAATTATGAAGGATTTATGAAACAAGGTAAAATTCGTGGACGGAATTAGTTTGTGGAAACTGATAAAAGTGACCAGAATATTAAGCTCATGAGAGTTAAAAAGCCTGAGGAAATCCTGTTAATGCAGGAAGCCAATCAGATTGTTGCAGAAACATTGTCGATGCTTGAAAAAATTGTTGAGCCTGGTTTGACAACTTGGGATCTCGATAAAATTTCTGAAGATTTGTGTCTTAAAAGAAAGGCAGTCCCGGCTTTCAAAGGGTATCGAGGGTATCCCTCGAGTCTTTGTGTTTCTATCAATGAAGAAGTTGTTCATGGCATACCTTCTAAGAAAAGAAAGCTCAAAAAAGGTGATATAATCTCCGTAGATTTTGGTGTGAAATTTAAAGGATTTTATGGAGATTCTGCTGTAACCATTGGCGTGGGTAAAGTTGATAGTGAGCGTGTACGGCTGATGGAAGTAACGAGGGAATCCTTGGAGCGAGGGATTGAGCAGGTTCAGATCGGCAACAGGATCAGTGATATCTCAAAGGCTGTCCAGAACTGTGTTGAAGAACATGGGTTTTCGGTTGTCAGGCAGTTTGTTGGGCATGGGATTGGTACATCATTACATGAGGCACCTGAGATACCGAATTTTGTTCAAGAGGGTCCTACACCCAGAATTATAGAAGGATTAGTACTTGCTATTGAACCCATGGTTAATATGGGGACGTATAAAGTCAAAATACTACGTGACGGATGGACTGTTATTACATCTGATAAACAACCTTCAGCTCATTTTGAACATTCTGTAGCAGCTACACTTGATGGACCTCTGATTCTGAGTTCCAGGCAGGGGTTCTAATACAACATTCCCAAAAAATTGCTTCTCTTTTTGGGCGGGATGTATTATAATCTTTAGCCTTTGGGCTTTAATTTATATTTTACCAGGAGCCTGTATGGCAAAAGAAGAAGCTATTGAGGTAGAGGGAACTATTATTGAACCATTACCTAATGCTATGTTTCGAGTTGAGTTAGATAATGGACATAAGGTTCTTGCGCATATATCTGGTAAAATGAGAATGCATTTTATTAAGATTCTACCTGGAGACCGAGTTACCATAGAACTCTCTCCATATGATTTGAGCCGTGGTAGAGTGACATTCAGGGCTAAAAATACTAAAAAGAAATAGAGAGTCTAACGATAATGAAAGTACGATCATCCGTTAAGAAATTATGCAGTGAGTGCAAAGTATTTAAGCGTAATGGAGTGGTACGCGTTTCCTGTAAGATAAAAAAACATAAGCAACGACAGGGATAATTAATTTTTTGTCACTTAATTTACTACTACTCTTTTAAGGAGATGGATCTTGGCACGTATAGCTGGAGTAGACCTTCCGAAAAATAAACATATGGATCGGGCTTTGACCTATATCCATGGCATTGGTTTGACATCTGCGCGACAGATTCTTAATAAAGTAGATCTGCCATTTACAATGAGCAGTGATGATCTGAATGGCGATGAGGTTAATCGTATACGTAAGGTCATTGAAGAAGAGTATACCGTCGAAGGTGATCGCAGAAGAGAAGTCTCCATGGATATTAAGAGACTCATGGATCTGGGATGCTATAGAGGCAGGCGGCACCGAGCCGGGTTGCCCTGCCGAGGGCAGAAGACCAAAACAAATGCCAGGACAAGAAAAGGTCCACGTCGCGGTGCTTCTCGCCGGAAATAATAGATATTATCTACAGGTGTCATTATGGTCAGTACGAAGCGTGGTGAAACACGGATAAAAAAGAAAGTTAAAAGAAATATATCTGAAGGGATCGTCTATATCTATTCAACCTTCAATAATACAATTGTTACTATTGCTGACAAGCAAGGGAATGTTGTTTCCTGGTGCAGTGCCGGTGTCCTTGGTTTTAAGGGTTCAAGAAAAAGTACGCCATTTGCTGCACAGAATGCTGTAGCAGATGCTGCCAAAAAGGCCCATGAGCAAGGAATGAGAAAGATCGAAGTAAGGGCAAAGGGACCGGGGCCAGGAAGGGAAGCTGCTCTACGGGCTCTCATAAATACTGGTTTTGAAGTAAGCCGTATTTTTGATGTGACTCCAGTGCCTCATAATGGATGTAAACCTCCAAAACGTCGCCGTGTATGATTGTGCGATTTTGCAATGAGTTTTTGAATAATAATATTATGATGGAGGCCTGCATTGGCTAGAAATATAGGGATTTCATGTCGCAGTTGTAGAAGGGAAGGGTTGAAGCTTTATCTTAAGGGCGATAGATGCTATTCAGACAAGTGCGCATTTGAAAGGCGTGCCTTTGGGCCTGGCCAGCATGGGCAGTCAAAATTTAAAAAACTGTCTGATTATGCTGTGCAATTGCGGGAGAAACAGAAAGTTAAGACTATGTACGGAATGCTTGAAGGGCAGTTTAAACTTGCCTTTCAAAAGGCCGACAGTCAAAAAGGAGTAACAGGTGAAAACCTGCTTGTTATTCTTGAAAGACGTCTTGATAACACAATATTTCGACTTGGCATTGCATCATCAAGAAAACAGGCCAGGCAACTTGTGCGGCATCGGCATATTTTACTGAATGGTAAGAAAGCAAATATTCCTTCTTTCCTGGTCAGTGCAGGTGATGAAATAGCGGTCAAAGAGAAAAGCAGGACGAATGCACTCATCGTTGAAAATCTCGAGACTGTTGCCCGTCGCGGAGTTCCAAGTTGGCTTGAGCTTGATAAGGATAATTTTACAGCCAAGGTTAAGGTTCTTCCGAGTCGGGAAGAGTTGACTATGCCCATTCAAGAGCATCTGATTGTTGAGCTGTATTCCAAGTAATTTTCTATATGTTTGCATGACATATATTTACCGGGCATGTCGCAATACCCAATTTAATGTGCCTTTTATGAAGAGTCTAAGATTTATATTTATCTTACGAGCCTTTCATTGAAGGTATTACGCTTTTTAAAAGCGGATAAAATACGTAGAGAAGGATTTATATGACCCAGATTGCCGATGAAGCAGCACCCTTTTACCGGAACTGGCATGAATTGATTAAGCCTGAAAAGCTTGAAGTAGAAAAAGAAACGCATACGGATTCGTATGGTAAATTTATCTGCCAGCCATTGGAGAGAGGTTTTGCTTCAACCATAGGAAATTCTTTGAGACGAGTTCTTCTCTCCTCGATTCAGGGAGCGGCTATTACGACCGTTAAAATTGATGGCGCTCTACATGAATTTACCTCATTGAAAGATGTTATTGAAGATGTTAGCGAAATTATTCTTAATATTAAGCAAGTTGGTATTAAGCTCAATTCAATGGATTCTCAGAGTGTCACCATTGATAAGGTTGGGCCTTGTGTTGTAACAGCTGGAGATATTAAGGGCTCTTCTTTTGTTGAGGTCATGAACCCCTCTCAGGTAATATGCACCATTACAGGTGAAACTCCTTTCCGGGCTGAAATGAATGTGGAATGGGGGAAGGGGTATCAACCAGCAGAAAAACAAGTAAAGGATGATCTGGTCATTGGCCAGATCCCTATCGACGCAATATTTTCGCCAATAAAAAGAATTGAATTTGTTGTATCTCAGGCGCGTGTCGGTCAACAGACAGATTATGACAAACTGACAATAGAAATTGAAACTGATGGCAGCATACGACCAGAGAATGCGTTGGCTTATGCTGGAAAAATTTTAAAAGAACAGCTGACAATATTCATTAATTTTGATGAAGAAAAGGCAGAACCTGAGTCAAGTGATGATGAGGGACAGAGAAATGATCCCCCGAATCCATTTCTGGATAAACCAGTTGAAGATTTAGAATTATCCGTGCGATCAGCCAATTGTTTAAAAAATGCTGAGATTAATTTTATTGGCGATCTTGCACAGAAAACAGATCAGGAAATGTTAAAAACGAAAAACTTTGGTCGGAAATCTCTTAATGAGATCAAGGCATTGCTTTCAGAAATGGATCTCACCTTAGGGATGAAATTTGAAAACTGGATGCCGCCTAATGTTTCCAGGAAAGAAGAAGAGCCGGAATCGTAATATTAACATTTCTATTTTTTGAGCAAATATATCAGTCGAGGGATTATCATATGAGACATAAAAAATTCGGGCGGGCTTTGGGACGCTCCAGTTCACATCGGTCGGCAATGTTCCGAAATATGGTTACGTCGTTATTTGAGCATGAGCGTATTGTAACAACTGCGGAAAAAGCAAAAGAAGTCCGACCAATAGCTGAGAAGATGATTACGTTGGCTAAACGAGGTGACCTTCATGCCAGACGTCAAGCGATGAGCTTTATTAGAAGTAAAAAGGTTGTGGCTAAACTTTTTGAACAGATTGGAGATCAATTCAAGGAAAGGCATGGAGGATATACCCGTATTATCCGAACTGGTGTAAGACAGGGTGACGCTGCTTCGATGGCAATCATTGAACTGGTTGGATATGAGGAAGATCTTGGAACTAAAGAAAAAGTTAATTAGTTCTGATTTCTTCGTTGTTTATAAAAGCTGACATGAATTTCAAGTTCATGTCAGCTTTTTTGTTTTAAGCAAAGAGCCTTAGAATTGCCATTGTCCAGAATATTTCCATCAGAAATTTCATACGTTACCCACTCACAAGAAAGTATAAATTTCGTAAAGCCCGGCTGATATGAAGACGAAAATATTTCCAGAAAATATGATTCCTTTAGGGGATAAAAAATTTAATTTTCATTGTCATTCCGGGCTTTCCTGCTTTACGCAATGCTGTAAAAATGTCGATATGTATCTTTTCCCTTATGATATTATTCGATTGAAACATGCTGTGGGCCTCGATTCGGAAGTATTCCTCAGGGAACATACATTTCTTAAAAAAGGAGCTAACCCTTATTTCCCTTCTCTGATGCTGAAACTTACCGAAGGTGAGAGGCGGGCGTGTCCTTTTCTGAATCAGAATGGATGTGCTGTTTATTCGGATAGGCCTTCATCGTGCCGGACGTATCCCCTTGAACGTGCAGTTGATAGAGATACAAGTCGGAAAAGGCATAAAGAGTATTATTTTTTGACCGACCATTCCTATTGTCTGGGACATGGAGAGGAAGTTCAATTTACCGTTCAAAAATGGATAAGGAATCAAAATGTAGATACGTATAATTGTATGAATGACCTGTGGGCTGAAATAGAGAGCATTTTCCTTACCAATCCCTGGAAGGGTGAAGAAATTGGGGGGCCTAAACAGCAGTTGGCCTTTATGATTTGCTTCAATATTGATGGGTTTAGAAGGTATGTTGCTGCACATAAAATCCTTGGACTCTACTCTTTGACAAGAGATCAAAAAAATACTATCGGTAAAGATGATGCTGAATTGCTTAAATTCGGTTTTGAATGGTTGAAGATTGTCTTGACAGGCAAATCAAACCTTGTTTTAAAATAAATATTCCCTTATTTCATAACGTGTTCATCCGTTGGAAAAGTTGCATTCTTTTTCAACGGATGGTATATTATTATGTTTTGCTTCATATTTATAACTCAAAGTAATCTTTGGTTATAAATTCCAAGAGGTTGGCTCAGCATTGTTGTGATCTGACCTCACAAGTACGTGTTGGTGATGAAAAGTTACCGGATGAGTTATTAAATACACACATCCCTAGGTGTACTGGTGTCACGCCGTATGGTTCACGTGAACTTAACAGGTGTGATCTATGCAGGGATGGAGGACAAACCAGAAAACGGAGAAAAAATGGAAAATGCAACTGTAAAGGAAATGCTTCAAGCCGGGCTTCATTTCGGCCATCAGACAAGGCGGTGGAATCCTAAAATGAAGCCATATATTTATGGCCCTCGTAATGGGATTTATATCATAAACCTGGATATGACCAAACGACTTTTCGATCGTGCCTGTGACTTTGTTGCAAATGAGGTTGCCAGGGGGGGGAGTGTTCTCTTTGTCGGGACAAAAAAGCAGGCCCAGGCAATAATCAGCGAAGAAGCCAGGCGTTGCAATATGTTTTATATCGACCATAGATGGCTGGGGGGTATGATGACCAATTTCCAGACCATTAAAAAAAGCATCGATCGGTTGAAATTAATCGAGTCTATGCAGGCAGATGGTTCAATTAATCGCTTTCCGAAAAAAGAGATCCTTTTGATGGAGAAGGAAAGAATTAAGCTTGAGAGAAATGTAGGCGGTATCAAAGATATGCGCAATCTCCCAACCGTCCTTTTTGTGGTTGATCCCAAAAAAGAGTCTATTGCTATTGATGAGGCTGGAAAATTAGGCATTCCCGTAGTAGCAATTACGGATACAAACTGTGACCCGGACGGGATTGACTATTTGATTCCAGGCAATGATGATGCAATCAGATCTATTAGATTGATTAGTAAGTTTATTGCCGATTCAATTTTAAGCGGACAGGCCGTAAAGGATGGAGAGAATGCTTCCGATGAGGCCATAGCTGCCGCAATGAGCGATAGCGAGTACCAAAAGGTACAGGAAGAAAACGAATCTGCTGAATAAAAGAACACGGCTCTTGTGTCGGCTGCAGGTAATTGCCCGGCATTATTCCGGGTGAGCTTAAGGGGCGGTTTGTCACCGCCCCTTTTATTGCTGATTAATAAAATTTTAGCCCTTTTGACAGAGGGGCTTTTGGTAATTACTTCTTTGTAGGTTGCTCAAAGATTAACATCGTTTGATGTGAAAAATGGAGGTACCATGAACATTACAAGTCAAATGGTAAAAGATCTGCGCGATAAAACCGCCGCAGGCATGATGGATTGTAAGAAAGCACTGAATGATACGAACGGTGACATGGAAAAGGCTGTTGACCTTCTCCGTCAGAAGGGTTTGGCAGTGGCTGCAAAACGCGCAGGACGGGCAACAAGCGAAGGTGTAATTGAGACCTATATACATGCGGGTGGCAAACTGGGCGTCATGGTTGAGTTGAACTGCGAAACTGATTTTGTGGCGAAGACTGACGATTTTCGAGGGTTTGCCCGTGACCTTGCCATGCACATAGCCGCAGTTAATCCTGTTGCTGTAACACGGGAGGCGGTCCCAGAAAACATTCTGTCCCGTGAAAAGGAAATCTACATACAGCAGGCGCTTGAATCAGGGAAACCAAAAAACATTATTGAGAAGATGATTACCGGAAAGATGGAAAAATATCTGGCTGACATTTGCCTTCTTGAACAAAAATTTGTCAAAGATCCCGAGCGCTCTATTCAGGACCTGCTGAATGAGTTGGTGGGCAAAATGGGAGAAAATATTTCCATTAAGAGGTTTGCACGTTTTCAGGTTGGTGTTGAATAACCGGTTGGGAAATGACCATACCTCAGGGTAGATACACCATGCTGTAGGTATCTACTCCAACAAATCCAAGATGAGGGCAGCTATGCAGGCACAGTATAAAAGGATATTGCTGAAGCTCAGTGGCGAAGCCCTGATGGGACAGGACTCATTCGGAATAAACACTGATGTTATTGATTATGTGGCTGCAGAAATTAAAGAAATCGTCGACATGGGCGTTCAGCCAGGGCTGGTCATAGGCGCTGGTAATATTTTCAGGGGGGTCGCGGGTGCCAGTAAAGGCATGGACCGGACAACAGCTGATAATATGGGTATGCTGGCAACGGTTATGAACAGTCTTGCCCTTCAGGATGCCTTGGAGCGAAAGGGGGTCTTTACCCGGGTGATGTCTGCGATTCCGATGCAATCTGTATGTGAACCGTACATACGACGAAAGGCTACAAGGCATCTCGAGAAGGGGCGGGCGGTTATTTTTGCCGCCGGCACCGGAAATCCCTATTTTACAACCGATTCCGCCGGAGTTCTGAGAGCGTTGGAGATTGATGCAAACCTCATTATCAAGGCAACCAAGGTCGACGGCGTCTATGATAAGGATCCTGTAACCAACCCGGATGCGGTCAAGTTTGAAAGACTGAGTTATGATGATATCCTGATGAAGGGATTGAAAGTGATGGATGCCACCGGAATTGCTCTTGCCAAGGACGATAATAAGCCTATCATTGTTTTGAACATGAATGTGCCGGGAAACATCAAAAAGGCGGTATGTGGTGAGCATGTCGGGAGCATGATTTGCCGAAAATAGTATCCGTAACCCCTGTATATTGTTGTTAAGGTGACCTATGAATGACGTGGTTTTTGAAATGGCGGAAAAGATGGAAAAGAGTATTGAGACCTTTAAGTATGAGTTGTCCAAGGTCCGCACTGGTCGTGCCTCACTCTCTCTTCTTGATAATATTTCCGTTGTTGCTTATGGCAGTGTTCTCCCACTCAATCAGGTGGGAACGCTGACCATCCCCGAGAGCAGGATGATTGCCATTCAACCGTGGGACCCCCAAATGCTTCCAGCCATAGAGAAGGCTATCCTCAAATCAGGGATTGGTCTGACCCCCATCAGTGATGGGAAAATTGTTCGCTTGAATATACCGCAACTCACAGAAGAAAGAAGGAAAGATCTGGTTAAGCAGGTGAAGAAGGTTGCTGAGGAATTCAGGGTTGCAATCAGAAATATTCGCAGGGATGCCATTGACGTTCTGAAGAAACAAAAAAAGGATAAAGAAATCTCTGAGGACGAATTGTTTAAATTTCAAGAAGATGCCCAACAGGAAACTGATAATTTTGTTAAGCAGATAGACACAATTACCCTTTCCAAGGAGAAGGAAGTTCTGGAGGTGTGAAGGGGGCGAGTTTTGTCTTGATGCATGCCGTCGGGAGAGATTGGTTATTCCAGGCGCAGGTTTTTACTAAAATTTCGTCACTGATTTCTTCTCATGCCCACTTATCCCCTTATTGACTCACAACGCTTACCTCAGCATGTAGCAATCGTCATGGATGGAAACGGACGATGGGCTGAAAAACGGAATAAGCCACGATTGTTCGGGCATAAGGCCGGGGCTGATTCAGTTCGTGCTATCGTGGAGACATCAAGGGAAATAGGGATTAAAATTTTGACCCTTTACGCCTTTTCCACGGAGAACTGGAATAGACCGGCCAATGAAGTTAAAGGCTTGATGTCCATTCTTTACACCTATCTGACTTCTGAACTCACACGGATGTTGAAAAATGACATCCGTCTTATCTCTATTGGGGATATGTCAAAGCTCCCGGATCGGGTACGTTCTGCTCTGCAGGACTCCATACATAAGACTGCAGGCAATACGAGTCTTATCCTCAATCTTGCGCTCAGTTACGGTTCCAGAAACGAGATCGTCAGAGCTGTCCAAATTCTTGCAGAGAAATGCCTTCAAGGGCAATTGTCTCCAGGTGCGATTACCAGTGAGACCATCTCAAACTACTTGTATACCGCAGGTCTTGCCGACCCTGATCTTCTCATTCGTACGGGCGGAGAGGCGAGGTTGTCCAATTTCCTTCTCTGGCAAGCCTCTTATTCTGAAATCTATTTTACTGATATCATGTGGCCGGATTTCAAGAAGCAGCAGTTTCTTGAAGCTATTGCCGATTTTCAGAATCGCGAGCGTCGTTTTGGCAAGACTGGCGCCCAATTACAAAAAACTGATCCATGAAGCGGACTCTACCCGGTTTGGTATTGGCTGGCAGCTGGTTGCTGCTCCTCTTGCTGGGGCCGTTTCCCCTGTTCTTTGGGGTAATGAGCCTCATCGCTGTTATTGGGGGAATGGAATTCTTGAAAATGGCCGATCCGGATGGGATCGGCCGTTCTCAGAAACTCGTCGTGTGCAGCATACTGGTACTTCCGGTTTTGGCTTCCGGTTTCTACGGCAACCGGGGTTTGAACGGGGGACTTTTTCTGTCGTTCCTTTTGATCTCCTTGTACGTTCTCTATAATTTTCGTTTTATTACAGATATCTTCGATACCTTTAGCCGTTATGTCCTCGGGCTTTTCTATGTCGGATTCCTGATGTCCCACCTGATTCTACTCTGGAAATTGCCCGAAGGTCCATCCTGGTTGATTGTCCTCTCTTCTATTACCGCCGGATCGGATTCGGGTGCCTACTATTGCGGCAGGATTTTCGGCAGGACCAAGCTCTGTCCCAATATCAGCCCGAAGAAAACCATCGAAGGTGTTGTCGGAGGAGTGGCTGCCGGGATTGCTTTGGCTGTTTTTTTTGCATCGTTTCTCCTCACGTCGGTCAACTGGCTGTTCCTCATACTGATTTCCGCTCTGCTGGTAGGTGTTGGTATTGTTGGTGATTTAACCGAATCTGTTATGAAACGGGGAACCAACATCAAGGACTCGGGCACCATATTTTCCGGACATGGAGGCATGCTTGACCGGATGGATTCCATCCTTTTAGCGGGACCTTTTCTCTATTATCTGCTCTTAATGGCCAGTCGATAATGAAACGAATATCGCTCCTTGGAGCAACTGGTTCAATCGGTTTAAATGTTCTGCATGTGATTCGCCAGTTTCCGCAGCAATACTGCATCGTCGGTCTTGCAGCAGGACGCAATATTGCGTTGTTGAAGCCTTTGATCCTTGAATTCAGGCCAAAGATTGTTTCGGTTCTTGACGCCGAGCATGCCGATAGCCTCTGTTCAGTGCTGCCGGATGAATGGCGGAGCAAGGTTGTCTGGGGAGAATCAGGGAACGAACTTGTGGCTTCACTGCCTGATGCCGACATGACTATATCGGCAATTGTCGGAGCTGCTGGTCTCATTCCTACCCTTGCAGCTATTGATGCCGGGAAGGATATCGGACTGGCCAATAAAGAAACACTGGTAATGGCAGGCAGGCTGGTCATGGAGGCTGTCCGGAGAAAAGGGGTGCGGTTGCTGCCCGTTGACTCCGAGCACAGTGCCATTTTTCAAGCTCTCGAAGGCGGAAGAAAAGAAGATTTGGAAAAGATTATTCTGACTGCATCGGGGGGGCCTTTTCGGGAAAAGTCGCAAGAGGAACTCGACCAGGCGGGACCCGACCAGGCTCTGGCGCATCCCAACTGGAACATGGGAAGAAAAATATCCATAGATTCCGCCACGCTTATGAATAAGGGCCTTGAAGTCATCGAGGCAAAATGGCTTTTTGACGTCCCTCTTGAAATGATTGAAGTCGTTATTCACCCGCAGTCCATTGTTCATTCCCTGGTCGAGTTCCATGATGGTTCCGTCCTTGCCCAGCTTGGCGTACCGGATATGCGCGTTCCTATCGCCTATGCACTCTCCTATCCGAAACGTCTGTGTCTGGGATTGAAAAAACTCCGGCTGTCTCAATGCGGTGATCTCCAGTTTTATGAGCCCGATCTCGACAAATTTCCAGCCTTGAATCTGGCCTTTGATGCTATCCGGCAGGGCGGGATCATGCCTGCCGTTCTGAATGGAGCCAATGAGGTGGCCGTTGAGGCCTTTCTCGCTTCACGGATAGGCTTCACTTCGATTGTCCCCGTGGTTTCCCTGACGATGGAGAAAATGGACAGTACCCAGGAGGACAGCCTGGAAAATATTCTGGCAGCGGATCTGGGTGCGCGCATGGAGGCCAGGAAAATAGTCGAGGAATTGTCTTCACGGTCATGACGCGGATTGGCAAGTTTTTGTATCATGACTATACTTTTGCTAAACCACCTTTACTCTTAATGATCCTTTCATGAATACAGTCATTTCCTTCATAGTTGTTCTTGGCATTTTAATCTTTGTCCACGAATTTGGTCATTTTCTCCTGGCCAAACTGTTTCGGGTGAAAGTGCTGAAGTTTTCCTTGGGGTTCGGTCCGAAAGTTGTCGGCAAGATTTTCGGTGAAACCGAGTATCTTCTTTCGGCATTTCCTTTGGGAGGATACGTGAAAATGCTGGGAGAGAACCCTGACGAGCAGAATATTCAAGCGGAAGACCGCCAGCGATCGTTTGCCCATAAGCCTGTCCTGCAGCGCTTCTGTATTGTTCTGGCTGGACCGCTGTTTAATCTCCTTTTTTCCGTTTTTCTCTTTTTCCTGATTTATTCCATCGCCGGACTTCCTGTGGGTGTCGATAATTCCAAGGTCGGCAAGGTCGCAGAGAATTCTGCCGCTGCGTTTGCCGGCATTAAACCTGGAGATACAATTCTGAAGATCAACGGACGGGATACCAGTAAATGGGAGGATGTCCTGAACGGCGTCAAGGACAGCGGCGGTAAACCGCTGACCATCCAGTTGCAACGCGGCGCAGAACTCCTTGAAGTACAGGCAACGCCCGCCATCGATGATGTGAAAAGTATCTTCGGCGAAGTGGTTGAAAAACGGTATATGATCGGTATAACGAAGGATGACGGGATCGTCTATTCACGGGTGAATGCGTTCCAGGCCTTCAAAGAGGCTTTACGTCAGACCTGGATGTTCATCTCTTTGACGGTGATGGGTATCGTCAAGATCCTGCAGAGGATCGTTCCAGCCTCTGAACTCGGCGGGCCGATTCTGATTGCCCAGTTGGCCGGGGAGCAGATGAGGGCTGGGTGGGCTAACATCACCTCGTTCACAGCCCTGCTCAGTGTCAATCTGGGCGTTTTAAACCTCCTTCCCATTCCAGTCCTTGACGGTGGCCATCTGGTGTTTCTGACTTTTGAGGGGATCAGCCGCAGGCCATTGAATGAGAAGGCGCAAGTGATCGCCCAGAAGATCGGTATCGCCTTCCTCGGGACGTTGATGTTTTTTGTCTTCTATAACGATATCCTCAGGCTCTTTAAGTAATGGATGGACAAAAACCTCTGATTCTGGCTCTTGATACGTCAACAGCCTGCTGTACACTGGCGTTGACGTCCGGGACGATAACGCAGGGAGGCGTCCTGGCCTCTCTTTGCCTTAATGGGGGGATGACGCATTCCCGGAGGCTCCTCACTGCTATTGATTGGCTGTTCTCCGAAACCGAATTGGATTGGTCCATGATTGATGGCCTGGCCGTTGGCCTGGGGCCCGGCAGTTTTACCGGGCTCAGGATCGGTCTTGCCACGGCCAAAGGACTGGCTGTCACTGCCGGAAAGCCGCTGACAGGCGTCACGACTCTGGATGCCCTGGCGGGAAACTGCAGGACTCCTCGATTGATATGCGCAGCCCTCGATGCCCGGAAAAGAGAAGTCTATGTCGCCTTCTATCGCGCAGACGCCTCGGGCGTGCCCAACAGGATCAGCGAGATTATTGCCGTTGACCCGCGCAAGCTGATGGGCATGATCGGAGAATCCGTGCTCATCGTTGGTGACGGAGTGCTGGCCTACGGGGAGCAATGGCAGACTGAGGGCGGTGATAGAGTCGAACTTGCCCCGGTTCATCTGCATTACCCCTCCGCTGCAGTCATAGGTTTGCTGGGCGGCCTGCATCTGCAGAATAATCGGACCCTTGATCCGGCAACGGCCGTACCATTCTATGTCCGAGCCTCTGATGCGGAATTGAGTCTTCAGGCCAGGCATAATCAGGCAAGGGGAGGGGGAGAATGATCAAGAGACGGCAGACCCGGGAGATTCGGATAGGCGAAGTAGGCATTGGCGGAGCATATCCCATTGCGGTGCAGTCAATGACCAATACGGACACCAGGGATGTGCCGGCCACCCTGGCTCAGATTCATGCCCTTGAGTTGGCGGGCTGTGAGCTGATCCGGGTCGCTGTCATAGATAGAGAGGCTGCCCTTGCCTTGCGTCCCATACGGGATGCAATAGCCATACCGCTGATTGCCGATATCCATTTCGACCATCGTCTGGCTGTGGCATCTATGGAAAATGGCGCCCAGGCCATTCGGATCAATCCCGGCAATCTGGGCGGGCCTGAAAAACTGGCCCGGGTTGTTGCAGCCGCAAAACAGCATCATGTGCCGATCCGGGTCGGGGTGAACAGCGGATCTATTGAGAAGGACCTGCTGAATAAACACGGATATCCCAGCCCTGAAAACCCCGAGGCCCTCATCGAAAGCGCCTTGCGCAACGTCCGGCTTCTGGAGGACCTGGGGTTTTATGAAATTAAGATCTCCATTAAATCTTCCGATACCCTGACCACCATCAGCGGGTACAGGCAGCTTTCCCGGCGTACGGATTATCCGCTTCATCTCGGGGTGACGGAGGCGGGGGGACTTATAGCAGGCACCGTCAAGTCCAGCGTGGCTCTGGGAATCCTGCTGTCCGAGGGGATAGGGGACACATTGAGGATCTCGCTGACCCGGGATCCTGTGGAGGAGATTCGGGTCGGCTTTGAACTGCTGCGTTCCCTGAAGATCCGGGAGCGCGGTCCGGAACTGATTTCCTGCCCCACTTGCGGCCGGACGCGTATTGACCTCTTTTCGCTGGCTTCGGAGGTCGAGCGCTATGTTCAGACTATGACCGCCCCGATCAAGGTGGCGGTCATGGGCTGTGTCGTGAATGGTCCCGGCGAATCACGGGAGGCCGATATAGGGATTGCCGGAGGCAATGGTGTAGGGATCATCTTCAAGAAGGGTGTCCTCTATAAAAAAGTGGCCGAAGAGGACCTTTTGCAGTGTTTTCTTGAGGAGTTAAAGGCAATCGAGTCCGAATGGCATGAAAAATCGCACAGCCTGTAAGGGGCTTGTATGATGAAAGACGAAACGCCCCGATGTTCGGTTTGCGTTTGACGGGGTGGTCGTATATTATGCAGGGAAGATTGTTCATCTTCGTTTGACTATTTCAAGTAAATCTTCGTAAATCTTAGACTATTCCTTTTAATGCTATGCGTTATTCACAGATTTTATTACCGACCCTGAAAGAGAATTCTGCCGATGCTGAAGTTATAAGCCACAGGTTGATGTTGAGGGCGGGTTTTATCAGAAAACTTACATCCGGTGTCTACTCCTATCTGCCGTTGGGACTTGCCGCTATCAGAAAGGTCGAACAGATCGTGCGGGAAGAGATGAACAGGGCTGGCGCCCAGGAACTGGCACTTCCCATTGTCCAGCCGGCTGATCTTTGGAAGGAGACGGGCAGATATGAAAAATACGGACCGGAACTGCTTCGCTTCAAGGACCGCCATGACCGGGAATCCTGTCTTGGCCCCACCCATGAAGAGGTGATCACGGATCTTGTCAGGCGGGAGATCCACTCCTACCGCAAGCTCCCCCTCAACCTCTATCAGATTCAAACCAAATTCCGCGATGAGATCAGACCTCGTTTCGGTTTGATGCGCGGCCGCGAATTCCTTATGAAGGATGCCTATTCCTTCGATGTCAGCGATGCCATGGCCGAGATTGCCTACGGAAAAATGTTTGCGGCGTACAAACGGATTTTTACCCGTTGCGGACTTGCGTTCAGAGCTGTAGAGGCGGATTCCGGCACTATCGGCGGCAGTTTCTCCCATGAGTTCATGGTCTTGGCCAAGACCGGCGAGGACACAATCGTCGTCTGCAGGAGTTGCGATTATGCCGCCAATCTGGAGAAGGCGGCGATCCGGCTGCCCGCCGAAGATCCTTCGGTCGTGGAGCTGCTTCCGATGCAAAAGAAAGAGACGCCGGGACAACGAAAGGTGGATGCGGTTTGCGAGTTCCTGGATATCGCCGCCACTGATCTGGTCAAGACCCTGGTGTATCTGGCTGATGGCCAGCCGGTGGCCGTCTTGGTCCGGGGCGACCGGGAGGTCCAGGATGTGAAGTTGAAGAACCTGCTGGGGGCCGCAGATGTGGAACTGGCCGATGACAAGCAGGTCTTTGATGCTACAGGCGTGCCTACCGGGTATCTTGGTCCTGTCGGGATTTCTATCAGGGTGGTTGCCGATCAGGAAATCACAAGAATGCAAAATTTCGTCGTTGGCGCCAACGAGAAAAACCATCATCTTATCCAGGTCAATATGGGGCGTGACTTCACTGTCGAGGCCGTTGCCGATCTGAGAAAGGTCACCACCGATGATCCGTGTCCGTGCTGTGGCGGTCCTCTGGCGCTGACCGAAGGGATCGAGGTAGGGCATATCTTCAAGCTGGGCACCAAATATTCCGAGTCCATGAAGGCATTCTTTCAGGATAGTGACGGCCAGGAAAAACCTTTTGTAATGGGTTGTTACGGAATCGGTATCACTCGTGTGGTGGCTGCCGCCATTGAGCAGAACCATGACCAGAACGGGATCATCTTCCCCGTCCCTCTGGCACCGTTTAAGGCCATAATTCTCAATCTGGACTGTAAGGATGAGGCCATAACGAAGGCTGCGGAAGACTCCTACCAGAGGTTGCTGGGACTTGGAGTAGAGACGCTTCTTGACGACCGCGACGAGAGACCGGGCTCCAAGTTTAAGGACGCAGACCTCCTGGGCATTCCCTTCCGGATCATGATCGGGAAACGGTTCAGCAAGGACGGGATGGTGGAAATCAGGCGGAGACGTGACGGGTTTACCGAAGAGGTGGACCTCCAGGCTCTCCCGGATGTCCTGCAGGAACGAATTGCAGGCGAGATTGCCGGATATTGACGGAACTTCTGATGACCAAAGCAACGACAGTCAGCCCCAATGGCTTGAAGGTCCTGGTCGGCAATTATCTGCAGGATGTCGACCCGGCCATTATTGATGATGCATGGGAACTGCTTTTGGAGGTGCATTCGGGCAAGAAGCATTTCTCTGGCGAACCCTATATCGCACATTCTCTCGCTGTTGCCAGCACCTTGGCGTCCATGCATCTGGATCTGGACACGATCCTTGCAGGCCTGTTGCACGGAGTCTTGAAAGAAGGGCTCACAATTGAACAGTTGAAGGAAAGGTTCGGTGATGGAGTAGCTGGCATCGTTGCCGGATCTACTCGGATTACAAATGTCCATTATAACAACAAGCTGACCCATCAGGCAGAAAATGTCCGGAAGATGCTTCTGGCAATTGCTGCCGATATCCGGGTGTTGCTGGTCAAGCTTGTCGACCGTTTGCAGGATTTATGCCTGCTTGATCATGTGGCAAGAGATGTTCAACGGGATATTGCTCAGGAGACAATGGATCTCTATGCCCCGCTGGCCAGCAGACTTGGTATCGACTGGTTGAAGCGGGAGTTGGAGGACCTGGCCTTTAGGTTTCTCTTTCCCGACGAATTTCGTGAACTTTCCGCAAAGATGGAAAGTTCGTTGGCCGAGCGGCAGCAGTATGTCGATGAGGTTATTTCTATCCTGCAACAGAAGTTGGCCGAAAGCGACATCCATCCGATTCGCATCATCGGCAGGCCTAAGCATCTCTATTCCATCTACAAGAAAATTCTTGCCCAGAATATCCCGCTGGACAAGGTTTATGACAAAGTTGCCTTCAGGATAATTGTCGAAACCGTCAAGGATTGCTATGAGTCCCTTGGTGTTGTGCATGCCGATTGGGCGCCGGTTCCCGGCCGTATCAAGGATTTTATCTCGGTTCCCAAGTCCAATAACTATCAATCGATGCACACAACGGTGGTGGGTCCCCGTGATAATTTCATCGAGATTCAGATTCGCACTGAGACTATGGACCGGGTTGCCCAGGAGGGCGTTGCCGCCCATTGGGCCTATAAAGAGGGACAGAAGGTAGACAGCCGGGATGCAAAGCTTTTCAAGGGCTTGAAAAAGCTTGTCAATTCCTTTCAGGATGTCGAAGACCCCAGAGAGTTTCTGGAAAGCGTCCGCGGCGAGTTGTACGAGCCGGATGTCTATGCGCTTACCCCTGGTGGAGAGGTGAAAGAGTTTCCTCAGAAGAGCTGCCCTATTGATTTTGCCTATGCGGTGCATTCGGAGGTTGGCGACCACTGCGTTGGGGCCAAGGTCAATAATCGTCTTGTGCCGCTTAAATATCAATTGCAGAACGGCGATATTGTCGAGATCATCACCTCGCCCAGCCAGACTCCTAGAAGGGGGTGGCTGGAAATCGTCAGGACCAGCAGGGCAAGGGCCAGGATTCGATCATGGCTGAGAAAGGCAGAGAATGAAAAGGCTTTGAAACTTGGCCGGGAGATTTGCGAGAGGGAGCTGAAAAAGAATGAGACGACCCTGAAAAAGATGGTCAAAGGCGGTCACATCCGATTGCTTTTGAAACAGCTGCACTGCAACACCCTGGATGAAATGTTGACCAAGGTAGGCAGCGGAGCTATCACGGTCCAGAACCTTATTCGTTTTTTACAACCACCTGAACTCTTGGAGGAAAAGGAATCATTTAGCCAGGAGTTGGCTCCCGAGCAGATTGCCCAGATGATGGTGTCGGCGCCGCAGTCTTCGGAGGGAGGGCAGCAGGGCGGGGGATCTACGATCCGTATCGACGGCATTGACGATATGCTGATTAAGATCAGCCAGTGCTGCAATCCTGTCCCTGGTGACCCCATTGTCGGCTTTATCACAACGGGTCGCGGGGTTTCCATACATAAGGTGGGATGCGTCAACCTCCTGAGCACCGATCCCCGCCGCTGGCTTGAGGTCTCCTGGTCAGGAAAGAACCAGGGGCTGCATCGTGTCGAACTTCATGTTACGGCTGAGAACAAGCGCGGAATTTTTGCAGATATAAGCTCGACCATCAGTTCGGATAATGTCAATATCGTCGATATATCGGCCCATACCCTGCCCGATGATATCGCTGATCTCCGCATTGCCATTGAAGTGGAAAATCTGAGTCACCTGCAGGTGGTCATCCAGCATCTCCGACAAATGGAGCACACGCTCTCCGTACGGAGGATTTGAAAGGGAATTGAGCGAACTTTTCCGGGCTGCAGAGCCCCTGCCGTCATAAAATTTTTTGGTACTGGGGCAAATTGTGATTTGTTCTGTTTGTGGCAATGAAAAGGAGACAGAAAGTCAGACCTGCAGATACTGTGGGACCGAACTGGATTCCAATGGATGCCACCGAAGCAGTATTTTTCATAAAACCATAAACCTGGAGCATGGCCGCCCCTATGCTGATGCGGCTATTCGAAAACTTCTGAAGGAAATTCAATCAGCGAAGGTAGAGAAAGTCCGGTTTTTGACCATCATTCACGGATATGGTTCGAGCGGTAAGGGCGGAACCATCAGGGAGGAATGCCGGAAGAGCCTTGATTATCTCTGGAGTGTGAAGGCGATCAAAGGATACATCTCCGGAGAAGATTTTTCTGGCGCATCCGGGCCGGTAAAAAATCTGCTGCGGCAGTTCCCAGCCCTAGCCGGCAACAAAAATCTTAACCGGGGCAACCAGGGAATCACGCTGGTTCATATCCAATAAGCCTTGGCTCAATTGGAGTTGTAAGGTTTTTACGATACACAGTGAACAAAGAAGGAAAATGGAGTAAAAGAAAAAATATTGATGGTCTGAGCTGGAGAGCAGAAAACCCCATCAGAAGAGTATACGGTTTTCCCGAAAAACGATAGGGAGGGTCCCCTCCACACTGGTGTGATATATGTCGTTTCAAGTCGGTCGAAAATGAATTTAACGAGAGGAGAGGAGTTGTGATGAAAAAGATTTTAATTTGTATGGTGGCCTGTTTGTGGCTTTTGCCGAGCATGCTTCGCGCCGATGAACCGGCCAAGACAGCGGCTCGGACGGATGATCCTGCCAAGAAAGCCGGAGAGTTGAAGACCTTCCAGGAAAAGCTGAGTTACACCTTGGGCCTGGAGGCCGGGATGTATTTCAAAGGGGTCGGCGAGGATATTGAATTCGATACACTTGTTCGCGGTCTTGAAGATGCTTTCAAGGGCAATCAGAAACTCCTGACACCTGAGGAAATGACGGAGGTGCAGAAGGAATACACCCAGAAGATGAAGGTCCGTCAGGAAGAGAGCCTCAAGAAGATCAAGGAGACCAATAAGAAATTAGGAGATGCCTTCCTGGCAGAAAACCAAAAGAAAAAAGGTGTCATCGTTACCAAGAGCGGTCTGCAGTATGAGGTCTTGAAAAAAGGCAATGGTCAGAGGCCGAAGGCTGCCGATAAGGTTAAGGTCGATTATGTCGGCAAACTGATAGACGGAACCGAATTTGACAATTCCATCAAAAGGGGTGAGCCCGCCGTTTTCGGGGTTGATCAGGTTATCCCCGGCTGGAGCGAGGCCTTGCAGCTTATGGATGTCGGTTCTAAATACCGGATAGTCATCCCCTCCGAGCTTGCCTATAAAGACCATGGTGCTCCTCCGGTAATTGAGCCAAACTCAGTACTGGTCTTCGAGGTGGAATTGCATTCCATCGAGCCGGAAAAGAAATAAGGGTACCTGAACAAATTTTCCCTGTATTCAGGGTGCAGCAGGCATAGGGTTACGGCCATGAAGATATCCTCTTTATGGCCGTACTTGTTTCAGGTCGCCGGACTCCTTGCGTGACATCAGAGAAGAGAGTGCTTTTGCGTTGCTCGTTTCCCCACGATATCTGGCTGAATTTCCCGTTTTTTATAGGGATTTGGCGACAGTCTGCAGCCCCGCGAGCAAAACGAAACGTCCCAGAGGAATGAGAGTACAGGGAAAGGATTTGACAAAGAGCGGGTTGTCACAGAGACCTCCCGAAAGGTAGAGCACATCCGGATTGCCAGCAAAATTGAAGGCGTTGAGGGCGATTCCTTTGACAAAACGGGCCACAGCCGATGCCTCGCTTTCGCCGTTGATGACGGCATCAAAGATATGGCTCATCCCCAGTACACCGCAGGTCACCGAAAAGGAGACGGGCGGAACCTCCAGAGCGGAAAAATCCAAGGCATAATACTTTTCCAGAAGCTCGATGGTAAATCCCATGGAGGCGCCGCATTCGGCATTCCATCCCATATCCTTGATTTTTCCGTTGTCATATCGAACATACTTGATATCCCGGCTGCCGCAGTCAAGAAGTGTGAACCGGCCCCCCGGAATCAGGACCTCTCCTCCCTTGGCCAGGGCTGTCAATTCGTTGACGTAGTGATCTGCATACCGTTTGCCGTTATGCCCCGTGGCAAGATCGACCCGCAGGGATTTGCCGAGTTCACGCGTCGGAATCAGCGAGGGTGAGCCTTCTTCCAGTTCTATGAACTTGCAGTACGATGTGCCGAAATCAGCCAATAGCATTACTGACACCCGAAAGTTCGAGGAATGCCTGGATCTTCGCCTTGGCGCTGTTGCCGGCCGTCACGTCGCAGTCCAGATAGAGACCTCGCGGATGTTTGTTGGCCAGGTGTCTGGCCAGTGCGGTCTTGGCGCAGAAAGACTGGGCAAAGAAGACGGTGGGGACATCGGGATTGCAGTGCTCTTCCAGCGGAGTATTATCCGGGGTTTTATTTTCCATGCAGCGGGTCCATCCGTAGATATGGGTTGAATCCGGGAACAAGGAGAGAATGGAAAAATCTCTGGGCGGCACCCCCCAGAAGCCAGCGGCAGGTGTACAGCAGGGCATCGTTTTATGCGGCTGTGCAGACCTGACAGATCGAGTTATAGCGGACATCTTTTCGAGGAGCGGCATGGACGAGGTGCAGACCGGGGTGCCGAAATCCGACGTGTCCTGGTTGATTGTCCTGATGATTTTCGAGGCAGGCAGGATGTCTGCAAGGATCGTCGCTGTATGCAGGGCGCAGTCGCATTTACCGGGACCGACGTCAATATAGATCTCTTCTGGAAGCAGCGAGAGGCTGTTGACGATGACAGTGCGCAGGATGGCGCAGTAGACCCGTGGCAGAAACGGCGAGGCGCATTCGATTCCCCTCTGGACAATGGGCTCATCAAGGTCAAAAACGGCAGTCTTTTCAGCTTCGAGCCTGCGGATTACCTCAAGCGGTGGAATTCCGACAATGCCAACTGTTTTAGCGGTGTTTTGTGCTGCTGCCATCGGGACTATTTATCCTGTTTATAGAGAAGAAAGAGGCCGACGGAGGCAAAGATGCAGTGGACTGTAACGGCTGAAAACAACGGGTAGACGTAATCCTCCCTGGCCAGGGATTGCAGGGCTCCCCATATTCCCCAGGCGACAAAGGCAATGCAGCAACTGGCCGGAATGGCAATGGCGAGATCCCTTCCCCATTTCTGGTAGGAGAGGACCAGAATCGGGAGTCCCAGAAGAAGCAAGGGAAGTCCGAGAAGTATGTAGGAGATCCGGCCGAAAAAATCTGCTTTGGCCTTTGCCATTTCCGTCTCTGTGTCAACTTTTCCCATTTCCCTGTAGAGCCCCGAGAGTGACATCTGCTCCGGCTTGTACTGTGGAATAAAAAAGATGTCGGGTGATTCGGGGGTGCTGATCTGGATTGTGTCAAATACACGGATGTCGTAGGCGTTTCCTTGTCTCTTCTGCACCTGACCATTGTGCATATACCAGATATTGTTGCTGTATTCGGCCCAATCGCAAGTAATCATGGTATCCATATGGAAATCAGCGTCCCAGGTCGAATAGGAATAGTTTCGGAAGATATATTTGCCGGGGTCCTGCCACAGGAATGAGTAGAAACCTTCAGCGCCCTTGTAATAATAGCGGCCGTTCCTGTGAGCGCCAAGAGGGACCTTTCCTTGAACATCTTCATTCCAGATTTTCTCACTGGCTGAAATTGTTATTGGAAGAATCCATTGAGCCATGGCCATATAGAGAGCCGTCACACAGATGCTTGCCGCAAGGATTGGGCGGATAATGGTTTTTAAGGGAATGCCGCTTGCCTTCAGCGCCTGCAATTCATGATTGTGGTTCAGGATGCCAAAGGTAATGATGCCTGCCAGTAAAATAAGCACCGGGCCAAGCTGATCAAGAATGAAAGGAACATTGAGAAAGAAAAAGGACAAGGCTTCACGAAGTGATTTTCCGGCCCGTGTGAAGTGATCAATTTTATCAAAAAAATCTATCAGGAGATAGATGGCGATAAAGCCAATGGCTACAGTCAGGAAATTTCTGACGAACTGGCCGAGAAGATATCGATACAGGAGTTTCATGACATATCTCCTTCTTGCCGGATTGCCGTCATGCCGTCAATCACTCCATCGTGGAGGCTGCAGGGTTGAAACAGCATTTTAAGTATAATTTCCATGAGACGCCGCAGTGAAATCCCCGCAGGGTTGGAAGGACGCGGGCACCCGCTGTGATAATGGTTGAAGATGTATGATCCTGATAGTGCAGTTGATGAAATAGTGTTCACGATACTTGCTGGAACTTGACCGCCCAGAGGCCAGGATGCCCTTTGAGGACGGACGATTTTACCATGCTGTGCGGTGAAAAATCGCTCAAACCACAAGGCCGGACCGCAATGACCGGCCTCAACGAACCATGAAAGCTTGTCATTTCAGTATGGCCTGGCCAGCATCAAAATGAGTCTTTCATATAAAAGGAATCTGTTGTCTGTAGATTTCACCAAAAGCGCTGCTTATCGTATATGAAGCGGGTTCTATGAGGTACCATTATCGTTGGATTCCGTCAAGGATAAGCTTTCATGCCGTGCAGCCTGAAGCAGGAGTGTGGAGGAGAGGTTGACTCTTTTTTTGCCGTTGAAGGGGATTTGTTCACTGAACGGCTGGTGCGCAGGGCGTGATGCTTTCCCTGGCAGACTTGCTTTTTCTTGAAATATTATGTTATAGTATAAAACCGTGTATAGTGGAAAGGACAGGAAAATTAAAACAATCCTTCTTTTCATGGAATGTTGCCGCCCCAGGTAACCTTTCCGCCACAAGGTTTGGGTTGAATTTTACAGGAGGTGCCTGGCGGTTCGCAATTTGAATCGGGGCGCAAGGAATCCCAGTCCCTTATTATATTACGATACGAAGAGCCGGACAGACAAGACTGTGGTTTAGAATTTTTACCTTGTAGCGTCGCGGCTGACATATATATATTATGAAAATTCAGATCGTCATCCTTCATGGCTCGGAATCATAGAGGCCGTCATACTCTGCATTGCGAGCAGTCGCATCGGAAGACGGCGAAAGATCGGCTGCAAGAGTTCTGGAAGGTCTTTGAGAAGGATGATGATGTTCTTGTCTGCATCAACGCCGATCCGGATGCCTTGGCCTGCGCGATGTCCATCAAACGGCTTCTCCGCTACAGAGTCAAAAATGTTGTTATCGCCCACCCCAATGAAATCAGACGTTTGAATAATGTCTCCATGGTGGAAATGCTGCGAATTCCCCTTGAGAGGCTGAGCGCAGTCAAGACCAAGGATTTTTCAAAAAAAATTCTTGTCGATTCTCAGCCCAATCACTTGCCGTGTTTTGAGAAGATTGATTTCAATGTGATCATCGATCATCATCCGAAGAGTGGAGATTGGCCGGCACAACACGTCGATATCCGTTCGGATTACGGTTCGGCCTCAACTATGCTTGTTGAATATCTGCGGGCGGCAGGGATGAAGCCGTCGGTCTCGTTGGCTACTGCCCTTTTTTACGGGATAAAAGTCGATACAGCCAACTTTGAGAAACAGTCCCGTCTTGCCGATGGAATCTCCTTTCGGTACCTTTTCAGTATTGCCAACATGAATCTGGTTCGCAAATTTGAGCTCACCGATCTCAGACGTTCCGAACTCAGATATTTCAATATTGCCCTGGCAGAGCTGAAATATTCAAAACGGCGGTATTACTCGCACATCGGCAAGGTCAGAAGTCCTGATGTTCTGGTTATAATTGCGGACTTTTTGAATCATGTCGGCGAAATAGACTGGGTCTTCGTCTCTGGAATCTACGGAGAAAAGCTGGTCGTGATCTTCCGTTGTGATGGATACCGGAAGAGCGCGGGGAAACTCGCGGCCAGAATTTTCGGCACGAGCGGTTCCGCGGGCGGCCACAAAGAGGCGGCCAGAGCTGAAGTGCCGTTGAAAAATCTGGCAATCAATGAAAAGGATTTCAATTCTCAGACCCTTATGCGGTTGACAATGCGTCATATGTAGCTGCGTACAAGCTGGTCCGGAAGAGAAGGCGAGCTGCGCGCATCCCGTCCTTCAGAGTGTGCTCTCCGGAAATCTTACAGTCTTTTTCTTTACGGAAAATCTATGTTAAAACCCACGACACTTGCGATGATCCTTGCAGGGGGACGGGTTGATGAGTTGAACGTCCTGACCTATTATCGTCCTAAGTCGGCTGTTCCTTTCGGCGGATTCGGGCGGGTTATTGACTTTGCGCTCAGCAATCTGATGAACTCAGGTATTGAGCGGGTTGCAATTCTCAGCCAGTATCGCAGCTACTCGCTCATCAATCATATCAGCACCGGCGCCGCCTGGGACATGATCGGCAGATACCGTCGGGCCTCGATTCTGCCACCCTTTACCGCCTCTGATGGAAGCAACTGGTACAGGGGTTCTGCGGACGCCATCTTCAAAAATCTGGATTTTGTCCGGTATCACGCTCCTGAGGATATTCTGATCCTGTCCGGCGACCATATTTACAAAATGGATTATCAGGATATGATAGCCTTCCATCATGAGAAGGATGCCGATCTTACTGTCGCCCTGATCAAGGTTCCTCAAGAGGAAGCTCACCGGTTCGGGGTTGCCACAATTGACGAGGGGGAAGATTTGCGGGGCGGTCTGCTCCGGCAATACTGGGAAAAACCCGCCCAACCAGAGTCCGATTGGGTATCGCTTACAGTCTTTTGCTTTAAGCCTGAAATTCTATATCGCGCTCTGGAAGAGAATCAGGCGGGTCAGTCCTTCGAGTTTGGCCGGGATATTATTCCGCTCTTACTCCGGCAGCATTGCAGAGTCTATGGCTATAAGTTCAGTGGATATTGGGGCTATACCCGGACTGTCGAGGAATACTGGCAGTCGAATATGGATCTTCTGGGCGAAAGACCGCTTATCGATATGGAGCAATGGGGGATCCGGACCAACCTCGAACATCGGGGAATCCGTGATTGCCAACCGTCTCTGATTGGTGATTGCGCCATTATTGAAAACAGTATGGCCTATAACGGATGCCTCATTGAAGGGACCGTCAGGAATTCTATCCTTTTTCCAGGAGTTCACGTGGCGAAGGGGGCAGTGGTGGAGAATTCAGTTCTTTTTTTTGATAACGTCGTGAGTGAAAATTGCCGCTTGAACAAGGTAGTGGCCGATGTGAACTCGGTTTATGGCGAGGGCGTCATTATCGGCGCCGATGCTGACGGAACAGCGGCAAAAGCGACCGTGATAGGTTGGAACAATCAGGTTCCCGAGCAGACCATCATTGAAAATGGCGCCACCATTTATCCCAATTTGAAGATGGGAAAATGGTTGCGGAATGTGAAATCCGGGGAGGTGCTGCGATGATCAAAACAAAAGAGGCACTTGTCCTTTTGCTGGCAGGAGGCGTAGGAAGCCGGTTGAATATCCTGGTTCAGAACCGGGCGAAACCCGCCGTCCCCTTTGCGGGACTGTACAGGATAATCGATTTCAGCCTCAGTAATGTGATGAATTCAGGCCTGAAAAAAGTGGGAGTTTTGACCCAGTATAAACCGTTGTCACTGATGAGTCATATGGGTACCGGAGAAGCCTGGGATTTTACAGGTCGCAGCCGTGGCGTCAAGGTTCTGCCGCCGCGTACAGGTTCCAAAGATTCGGACTGGTACAAAGGAACAGCGGATGCTGTACGACGTAACATCGATTTTATAGAGGCCAATCCGACCGATGAGATTGTTATTCTGTCTGGCGATCATATCTATCATATGGATTTTGATGCGATGATTGAGTATCATCGTTCTAAAAATGCCGATGTGACCATCGGCATGATGGTGGTGCCCAAGAGCGAGATCCATCAGTTCGGAGCCGGGATAATTGACCGGCACAACAGGATAGTCGAATGGGAGGAGAAGCCCAGGATTCCACGGACCAATCTTGCCTCGATGGGAATTTATGTCTTTGACCGGAAATATCTGCTCAATGCCCTGGCCAGGGATAAAGACGATGTGGATTTTGGCATGCATATTCTTCCTTGGGCCATCGACAACGACAGCGTCTTTGCCTATCCCTTTTATGGCTATTGGCGCGATGTCGGCACAATTCAGGCGTATTGGGATGCCAATATGGATGTTCTTCGGAAAGATAGCGGCATATCACCGCAAAAGTGGAAGATCCGAACCAATGTGGAGGCGGACGGCAGACCTGCAGACCGCGCTGCAGCCAGATTCGGCAGCAATGCCCGGTTGCGAAATGCGATGGTCGCGGCTGGTTGTGATATTAAAGGAATTGTTGAAAATTCCGTCCTGGCTCCGGGAGTGATTGTTGAAGACGGCGCAGTGGTCAGGAATTCAATCCTCTTTGCCGATTGCCGCATCAAGAAGAACGCTATGGTTGATTTGGCCATTCTGGATAAGCGGGTCTGTGTCGGAGAATATGCCGTAGTGGGAGCTGGCGAGAATTATACGGTTGCCAACCGTTTAAAACCAACTCACCTCTACACCGGCATCACCCTTATTGGAAAGGGAGCCCATGTCCCGCCTGCACAAAAAATCGGCAGAAATTGTGTGATAAATTCCTACATTAAAGAAAGCGCGTATCTTCAAAATATTGTGGAAGACGGAGAGTCGCTTTTCCCGAACGGTGAGATAGTCTAAGTTTATTGATGTGACAGGAAGAATAACCTGCAGAGAGAGAATGGCAAAATAAATATGCTAAAGCCAGCTATTGATAAAATTTTCAGGGATGTTATATTGCGCTCCTCGTAAAATGGGATGGAGGCATCTGTCTGGCCTCGTTGTGCTTGTTGATCGGAGAATAAAAGTGATAGATCAATCCAATTACAAGAGAAAAAATTGGATTGTGTTGGCTAATGCAGAAAACAGCTTACTCTGCATTTCGGCTAAGATATTGTAAACATCCAGTTATTGCCCCCGTAGCTCAGTGGATAGAGCACAGGATTCCTAAACCGACAAAGCGGGAACCAGAAAAAAGCACTATTCTCAATATGTTGTTTTGATGAGGGATTTTTTAAGCACTTTTGGTTTCGTTTGGTTTTATTTGTAACAATTTGACCTTGACGGGCACAATTTAGGCACAGTCCAAGGGATCAGTCGATTGATAGGCTGGTCCCTTTTTTATTGTCAAATCATCTTCCATTGGTTGCATTCTCGTGTAATGAGAGAGTGTGTTCCTTCACCACCCTTAAGGGAGAATCGATACCGATTGGAAAATGAAGAATGAGACCCCAGTATTGCGAGGAAAAACTCGCCAATTAGACACAAAATAGCAGGAAGCTGGGTAATGTTACAAGGGGGGGATATTCAGGAAAGAAGGGTTTCGCAGGTCTTGAATGAGTTCCGTTATTGGTTGCTTGACAATTATATGAATATATGTATATTTGAATAATGGGCGATGAAGAAATTATCAAAGAGCTTGAGTGGATAGGGTCGAGCCGAAAAGATATGCAGTCTTTGCCGCTTCCGGTCCAGCGCATATTTGGGTATGCGCTCTATCTCGTCCAATTGGGCGATAAGCCGCCAGAGGCAAAGATTCTTAAAGGATTTGATGGTGCGGGCGTGTTGGAGTTGGTCGAAGATCACAGGGGAGATACTTACCGTGCTGTTTATACCGTCCGGTTTGCCACAAAGGTTTATGTGCTGCATGTATTCCAAAAGAAAGCCAAACACGGAATTGCAACACCAAAGCGGGACTTGGACTTGATCAAAGAACGATTGAAGCGGGCCGAAAGCCTTTATATCAGCGAAAAACGGGAGGCTTAGATATGGCAAAAGATCACGAAAAAAGTAGCGGCAATGTTTTTGCCGATCTTGGATTTCCTAATTCAGAGCAAGAGCTTGTTAAAGCCAAGCTAACGGTACAGATTTATCGACTCTTGAAAGATCGAGAATTCACCCAAATCGAGGCCGCTAAATTACTCGGCACTACACAAGCCCAAGTGTCGGCACTTATGCGTTGCCGCCCTGTGTCGGTATCTGTGGGCCGTTTAATGCAGTTTTTGACAACTCTCGGGCAGGATGTTGAAGTTACGGTTAAACCATCTTCACAGCGCAGTAAAAAACAACAGGGGCACATGTCCGTTACCGTGCAGCCTGTTTGACCGAATTTACGTCAACGGTTGAGGCTATGCCGTCTTGATGGGTAAGCTGGTAGCCGTTGGATACAGGCATCTCGCTGCTTATACAGGCTGTGCTCCAACAGAGAAAACATCGGATCGACAAATTGTGGAGACCTATAAGTTGGTTGGAAACTCATTTTGAAAGACCGCAAATCAGCGCGGAGAGCGTTTACCTGGAGAAATACTGAACTACATTGTCTGGAAGTTTCTCTTGATAAAAGAAAGGCTTGGAGATGAAATGCTGGATCAGCACCTTGCTGACGAAATTAAGAAATACCATCATTATCGTGGCCATGGCTTCACCGGCAACTGCGAAGTCCATGTTGATAAACGCTATCGAGGCAGAACAGCGAAAAGTCTCTGGCGATGGATGAAACGGCAGGCTGCGATTGAACCTGGTATAGGTCATCTATAACAGGAGCACAGAATGGATCGCAACCGACTAAAAGGTATGGCTGGAGACCGGATTAACGCCATCCTCAGCGCAGCCGGGATGAACTTCAGGAAGTTGCTGAGGTTCCTGGAGGAATTTTTGCGCCGAATTTTCTACCGGCTTTTCCTTTTGTTCGATGAGCCTATTTGTTTTAGTATTTGAAAATTCAGGTTTTTCAGAATCGACTATTTTACGTCCAATATTTATTGATTTTCGTTCAAATATCTCTTTACTTTCCAGGTCTTTCGCATAATGGATGAAACCATTATCAAGTACGGTCTTGAGCCCCTTGGATTCTCTTTCTCGCATTACTCTTTCTTGTATTGTTTCCATCCTCACACCTGTTCAACGATCCCGATATTAAAATGCTTTTCAGTAAATGAAATTGCCGTTCCGTCCGTAGCCTGCCCTGAAGTGAACCGGTAATCCTCTCCTTTGACTCTGACTTTTCAGCCTATCCTGAAAAAGCTACCATTATGTGGTTACTACCTTTCGTAAAAATGGTCAACGATGAGCTTCTTGATTCGCGACCATTTCCAAATTAATGCGGCTGGATGTTTATAGGTGGCTCAGTCTATATGAACAAATTTCTGTCGATCTATAAGGATACGCCCCCCTCATCTGGTAAGCGCCATGAAATGAATTGAAATCTATCTATGATCCTGTTAGTGTCGGTAAGTAATTGTAGATTCAATAATTAGTATGGTACATCGTAGTAGATATAGTAATTAAATATTAAGAGAGACATACATATTCCTGAATGTTCCTACTTCAGTTGTGTGGAACAATATGTAAAGTGTCTCATGGCAAACATGAATTCAGAAAAATCTGCGATACCAGTTATAGATCTTTTTGCTGGACCCGGTGGGCTGGCGGAAGGATTTTCTTCTTTTAATCCTCCGGCCAGGAACATATTCAAGGTTTGCCTATCTATCGAAAAAGATTTTTATGCTCATCGTACTTTGGAATTGAGGAGTTTTTTTAGGCAGTTCCCTTTTGGTAGGGTGCCCAATGAATACTATTCTTATCTTGGAAAAGAAATTACCCGCGATGAATTGTTTGAAATTTATCCCTTAGAAGCTGAGGTGGCAACGAATGAAGCTTGGCATGCAGAACTTGGATCTCCTGTGTTTCCTTCAGAAAAAGTTGACGACAGGATAGTAAAAGCTCTGGGTAATTCCGAAAAATGGGTACTGATGGGAGGGCCTCCTTGCCAGGCTTACTCAACGGTAGGGCGCTCCAGAAACAAAGGAATAGAAGGTTATGTTCCTGAAGAAGATAAACGGCATTTTCTCTACCGAGAGTATCTTCGGATTATTTCCAGGCATTGGCCAACTGTTTTTGTTATGGAAAATGTCAAAGGGTTGCTTTCCGCAAAAGTGAACGGGAGCAAAATTTTTGATCACATTCTCGAAGACCTCCATAATCCTCTGTCTGCTCTGAAAAACAGCTACCCGGTAGGAACAACAGGATATAAATACAGAATTCATTCTCTCGTAAAATCAACTTCCTTCCCCTTTGACAGCAATCTGTCCGATTTTTCCCCATCTGACTATCTCATCATGAGTGAATCCTATGGCATTCCTCAAGCGCGCCACAGGTTGATTCTTCTTGGAGTCCGAGAAGATATGGGCGATGTGCAACCTGAGACGCTAGCCCGGCAGCAACAGGTAAATACAGATGGTGTCATTGATGGCCTTCCCGCGCTCCGAAGCGGGCTTTCGCGGGAAGCAGACACATATGAGACCTGGATGGAAAGGGTCTGGGAAATTATGAACGATGAGCTTTTTGATTCTATCTACGATGAACAGGAACGCGATGTGTGGGATCGCATAGGCACTGCATTGAGTGAATTGAGCATTTCAGAAAAATATGGCAGAGGCGGGGAATTTGTGCCATTCATCGCAAGATGTAGGTACAGACACGACTGGTATCTCGACTCAAGATTAAAAGGCATTTGCAATCATACAACAAAAGCTCATATCACAAGCGATCTTCATAGATATCTTTTTGCATCCTGTTTTGCTGCAGTTCATGGAAGGTCTCCAACTTTGCCCGAATTCCCGAAAAAATTATGGCCTGCTCATAAAAATGCGCATAAGGCCAAAAGATCAGGGAACTTCTCGGATCGTTTCAGAGTGCAGATTGGGGGAAAACCTGCCACGACCATAATGAGCCATATCTCTAAAGACGGGCATTATTATATACATTTTGACCCCGCCCAGTGCCGCAGCCTAACTGTTAGGGAAGCCGCAAGGCTACAGACTTTTCCTGATAATTATTTTTTTGAGGGGCCACGTACCGAGCAATATAATCAGGTTGGCAACGCAGTCCCCCCTTTGCTGGCATTTCAGATTGCATCAATAGTAAGCGAATTGTTGCACAAGACTTAGGTAATATGGATATCCTGACCAAAGAAAAAAGAAGCTGGAATATGTCGAGAATTCGTTCCAAGAACACGAATCCTGAGACCCAAGTCAGATCTTTGCTTCATAGGGCCGGGTATCGCTTCAGGCTCCATGTAAAAAACCTTCCGGGAAGTCCTGATATTGTTCTTCCTAAATATAAGACTGCAATTTTTGTTCATGGTTGCTTCTGGCATCGCCACAATAATTGTTCCCATGCAACAATGCCTAAGACAAGGGCAGCATTCTGGGAATCAAAATTCAATGGCACTGTTGAACGTGACAAAAAGCAAGGCGATGCACTGAGATCTGCAGGTTGGCGTGTTATTGTAGTATGGGAGTGCGAGCTGGAAAAGGCCGCTCCCGCTGTGATTCTCGATATCTGCAATAGACTGGAGCAAGGGCAGAATGTCTTGTGAGCATCGTCTTCCTCCCAGCGCAGCCTCTCTGACCGCATCCATGAGGGATCTTGGCTATTCTTTGGAAACAGCCATAGCAGATCTGATTGATAACAGCATTTCCGCTGATGCAACCTGCATAAAAATTTTGTGTGATCTTACCACAAAACACCCGACTCTCGCGATTATTGATGATGGAAGAGGAATGAGTAACGATGAAATCCTTTCCGCAATGCGACACGGAGCTGCCGACCCGCAAGGCATGAGAGATCCAAAGGACCTTGGACGATTTGGTCTTGGGTTGAAAACTGCTTCGTTTTCGCAATGTCGTAGATTGACGGTCGTGAGTTCCCAAATCGGGGTAAGATGCGGTGCAGAGTGGAATCTTGATCAGGTCTGTCAAAAAGATGATTGGATCATAACCCTCTTCGATGAAGCCGATATCAATGAACAGCCTTTTATGGAGCACCTCAATGACAACGGGACAATTGTGATTTGGCGTGTTCTTGACCGGCTATTTGAGGACGAAACCGGGTACAACAGAGATGAAATTGTTAATGAAAAATTGGATATTGTGGAGAAGCACCTTTCTTTGGTTTTTCACAGATTTCTTTCTGGTGAAATAAAAGGAAGAAACAGGATTTTAATATCCATCAATGGTCATCCTGTAACCCCTTTTGATCCATTCTGCCGGAAGAATACAGCTACTCAGATGATGCCCGAGGAGATTGTCAGAATCGGAGAATCATCGGTTCATATGCAGGCCTATATCCTGCCGCACCATAGCAGACTTTCGGCCAGAGACTATGATTACTATCAGAATCGCAGTGATTTTATTTCAAACCAGGGGGCATATATCTACCGTAGTGGACGCTTGATGGCATGGGGAGAATGGTTCAGGTTGATTCCCAAAGGAGAAACTACGAAACTGGCCCGAGTTCAGATAGATTTCCCTAATAGCCTGGATGAAGCTTGGACAATTGACATCAGAAAGTCGCGTGCCCGACCTCCTTACGCGGTTCGCGAAAGACTTAGGCAGATTATCTCACATATTTCTGGAAGAAGTACGACAGTTCATCGCGGGCGTGGAAAAAAACTTTTTGAAGAGGTTAAGGCCCCGGTATGGGAACGTTATGCAGATCAAGGGTGTATCCGTTACAGTCTCAACAGCGAACACCCTTTATTACAGAGACTTAAAGCCTTTCTAAATGACGAAGGAGTCAGTACTTTGAAAGTTCTGATGGAGTCGATTTCGGCTTCTCTGCCTGTAGAGATGATATATTCAGACTTTTCGACAAATCCCCGAGAGGTGAAACAATCGTCCCTTTCCAGAAACGACGTGACGGAACGGCTGCTTGCATTGAAAGGTATCCTTTGCAACTGCGGCGAGGTCGATGCCGATGCATTCAGGGAAATTTTACTATCCACACGGTTGTTTGACAGCAGCAAAGATATTGTTGAAAAATTCATTCTTGAGGAATTTTAATGAACGATAATCCGGCGGAAAGAGAAAAAAGCTTCACTAGCGCTCTGATTTCTGCGCTCGATCTTTTGAAAGAGACGCCGACGAGGCTTGATATCGAAGAGAAAGCTAGAAGTCTGGCGGCTATTTTTAGTTTTCAAGGAGTTTTGGGCCCAATAATAGATGAAGCGATGATCGCGGTTGTTACACGAATGGGGGCAGGGGTTTCGCTTGTTGATGTTGAAGCAGAACATGACCAGGAATGGATTTTTAAGAGAAAGGGTATCGAATGGACATATTCTGAAGCCTATGAGAAGTATCTGAAGGCCGAACGATGGCATCCCAGTGTCGTCCGGTCACTGGGTGATGTTAGTAAAAAGATTCTTGGTCATCTCCAGGACCCGATCAGTGAAGGCTCATGGAATAGACGTGGCCTTGTCATCGGGCATGTTCAGTCAGGAAAGACTGCAAATTATATAGGCCTCATCGCCAAGGCTGCAGATGCCGGTTATAAATTCATCATTGTCATAGCCGGGATTCATAACAACCTCAGAAAGCAGACTCAGGAGCGCATTGACGAGGGATTTATCGGAAGATCCAGTGACCCAGAGAACCGCGTCCCGGTGGGTGTTGGTCTGAACGGTAATTATCCGCATCCTGCAACGCTGACCACGATACACGATGATTTCAAAAAAAACACAGCAGCAAGAAGCGGTTGGCAAATAAACGACTTCAGTAAACCGATTATTCTCGTTATCAAAAAAACGTCAGGACACTCGAAGCCCTGCATAAGTGGCTGAAGGAACTGAATGCTCAGGGTGATGGCCGGATAAAAGATGTTCCTATGCTTCTGATTGATGATGAGGCCGATAACGCTTCCATTAACACAAACAAGCCCGACCTCGATCCGACTAAGACAAATACGATGATTCGGAAAATATTAGGTCTGTTCGCCAAGTCTTGCTATCTTGGGTACACAGCCACTCCGTTCGCCAACATCTTCATAAACCCGGAAGCGTATGATGAGGAAGCTCGCGAGGAATTGTTTCCCCGCGACTTCATTTACTGTCTGGACGCTCCAAACACCTACTTCGGTCCTGATAAGGTTTTTCTTGACGAGGCAACAAGTACAACAATCCTCGAATGTATCGAGGATTGTGATGACTATATCCCGTTCTCGCACAAGAAGGATTATGAGGTGGTCGAGCTGCCGCCTAGTCTGTACAAGGCGATCTGTCAGTTTGTGCTTATACAGGCCATACGCAATCTCCGCGGTCAGACCAATAAACACTGTTCCATGATGATTAATATGTCGCGCTTTGTCGCAGTTCAGAAGGCCGTGCGCGATCTAACAAGTATTCACGTAAAAAAACTAATGGAGGCGGTCAAAGCAAACTATGCCATGCCGGAAGATATTTCCGGTATGAATAAATATATGAAAGCCATGAACGAGGTCTTTGATGTGGACTATCTGGGTTGCGGGTTTGAATGGCCGCAAGTGAAAGCCGCCCTATGGGGAGCAGTTGAAAACCTACGTTTGTTTGTGATTAACAGCAAGACCGATGAAGTTCTGGACTACAAGAAATATGAAAAAGATGGCCATGGCCTTACCGCCATTGCGGTTGGAGGATTGAGTCTTTCACGCGGTCTTACCATTGAAGGACTGTGCGTCAGTTACATGTACCGCAATACTAAAATGTATGACACCCTGATGCAGATGGGGCGTTGGTTCGGTTATCGTCCAGGCTATGAGGATTTATGTCGCGTGCACCTCTCTGCTGATTCGATAAACTGGTATGCTCATATTGCTGAGGCCTCAGAAGAACTTCGCCAACAAGTCAACAGAATGAGGCAAGATCGACTCAGTCCCCGGCAATTCGGACTTTATGTCAGGGCACATCCGGACACGCTTCTCATCACGGCTGCAAACAAGATGCGATTAGGTGAGAGAGTAAAGGTTAAACAGAATTTTAGCGGACGGCTGGTGGAAAGCTATGTGTTGCCCAATAATTCTGAGATTAATGCAGAAAACGAAGAACTTATCGAAGAATACTGGAGAAAAGCATTTGGCGGAACTTTAGTGCCGACTGAGAAAGGATGGACGGTACAAGATGTTAAAATAAGTGTCATTCAGGATTTTTTAATCAGATTTCGTACCCATCCAAGTTTTGTCGAGAGCAAGTCCGCAGCAATATCCTACCTTCAAGCACTTGAACAAAAGCATTCGGTGGGTGATGTCCTTCTGATTTCAATTAAAAAGAATGGAGAAGATACTGAGCGGTTTCGTCTTGGTACGCAGGAGAGGTTGAGTGCAAAGTTAAATGAGGAGGACCAAGCCTGGCGGACAAGTAAAAATAGAGTAGCCAGCAAGACTGACGAGAAACTCGGCCTTACACCCAAACAGCAATCCGAAGCGGCGAACATTGCCTCACAGGGTGACTCCGAGAAAAAACCGTCGGATTTCCATTTCAGGGTGGTACGTAAAAAGCCTTTGCTGATGATCCACGTTCTTGATCCGTTGGGTTCCGGTGCTACAGTGCAGTCTCGTATACCTGCATTTGGCATCAGTTTTCCGCCGGGATATTATGACACTGAAATTGAAATAGTGGCGAACAGAATTTGGCTTACACGGATGCAGGGGAACTTCCAGGACAATCCTGATGACGAGGACGACTTCGATGACGAAAACTCCGTGGGATGAGATCCAGACACCTTCAAGTGATTACAATGTCCGCCAGGTTGGTGCTCTCATCCCCAATCGGGTTCCAGTATACTGGGGAAAAGACACCGATGGGCATTGTCTCCTGATTGTTGAGCTCGAAGGAGATCACAGTGTACAGTTCCGTAGAGACGTTACCATTGTTCACGGGATTAGAGTCGATCTGCGCCAGTGTATTATAGAACGGCGTCAGAGTCTTGTCCTCACACTGGAAGACCATGTTAACCGGGATCTTTTTTTCGGGCTCTGCGAAACATTGATTAAAAGTCTTGGCCCTGTAACGGATCCGACTGCAGGACTTGCTGTCACGTTGAGTCATATAAAAAGGTGGAAGGCATTTCTTTCAGGCAGAAAACATGGGCTGCTTTCTCCTGAAGAAGTGAGAGGTCTGTTTGCGGAATTAATGTTTCTTCGTTCCTTGTATGACAGCCACCTCACAGAGAAATCGGCTATTGAATCCTGGTGCGGTGCTGAAGGCGCACACCAGGATTTCATTTTCGCCAACACAGCGGTCGAAATAAAATCGTTGTCCGGCAAGGAACGTAACACGGTACACATTTCGTCAGAAGATCAGCTTGAGGCTCTTTCAGACAATTTGTATCTTGTAATCTTTCGTCTGAGTGAAATGCCGGATTCGGATCGCGCGATGTCGTTGAATGATTCTGTCCGAAGGATTAACTCCGAGTTGACAGATGCCGATGCTATAGAAGATTTTTCTGCTAAACTTGTTGCGTACGGTTATGTACCTATGGACGTGTATGACTTGCCCAAGTTTGTTGTAAATAGCATGCACAGTTATCGTGTGACAGATGAATTTCCGCGTCTCATCCGGTCGCGCCTCCCGGAAGGAGTGGCCAGGCTTTCGTATGAAATTGAACTGGAGAAGATTGCTTCTTTTCAAGTGGAGGCAGAACAGATATTCGGGGAGGAGTGAAGTTGGAACAGACCGCTCAGGACTTTTTTCACGATTTCCGCCAGGAGCTGCTTGCCGGTGCAGAAGCCAATAGCAGCTTTCAGTTGGCCCAGTTTATGGATGCCGTTGCCAACGAACTGGTGGAAACTGGCTTTGTTGAAGGGTTCGAATTCTGTCATTTCCGAGCCCATCGCGGAATGCGTGTTGATGGATTCTGGTTCAATGACGAAGGCTCTGTTGATTTGTTTATTGCAGATTTCGATTGCCGGAGTGAACTGGCTTCGCTGGCACGAACCGATGTTGAGGCTGCTTTCAGGCGTGCTGTCAACTTCTTCGAAGCAAGTCTGAGCAAGGGCCTCTATAGAGAACTTGAGATCACTTCACCTGAGTACGGCCTCTCTCGACAGATTGCCGATAGGAAAGGGCTCATTCGTCAGGTCAACTTCCTTCTTCTGTCCGAACGTATGCTCAGTGACAGAATTCAGACAATTGAGGGGAACGAGGTAAGTAATATTCCTGCCAGCTATCACATCTGGGATATCTCACGACTCCTGCGTCAGCGTAGCTCGCGTGGTCACAAGGAGCCTCTCGATCTGAATTTTAAGGAGATGTTCGGAACGGGCATATCGTGTCTGCCTGCACATCTCGGCTTGGAAACATATAAATCCTACCTCATTGTCATTCCGGCAGATATACTCTCAGGCCTCTATGAGAAATTTGGCGCGAGGCTTCTTGAGCAGAATGTCCGGTGCTTCCTGCAGGCAAGAGGCAAGGTTAATCAGGGAATCAGAAGCACCATTCTCAATGAGCCACAAATGTTTTTTGCATATAACAACGGTATAACTGCAACGGCGCAGGATGTTGAGATAGAGGCGAACGAAGGCGGGCTGCAGATAATCAGGATTAAGGACCTTCAAATAGTGAATGGTGGTCAGACCACAGCTTCACTGTTCCATACACAGAAGAAAGATAAAGTCTCACTTAAAAACATCTTTGTACAGATGAAACTGGCAGTTATCGACGACTTGGAAAGCGAAACGATAGTGCCACGCATATCCGAGTATGCCAATACACAGAACAGAGTGAATGCGGCTGACTTCTTTTCTAATCATCCATTTCACATTCGCATTGAAGAGTTTTCACGAAGAATCTGGGCACCCACTCAACAGGGTTCACAACGTGAAACCAAATGGTTTTATGAACGAGCACGCGGCCAGTATGCTGATGCACAGACTAAACTGACGCAGGCCGAAAAACGGCGTTTTGTCGCTGAAAATCCAAAATCTCAAATGCTCACGAAAACTGACCTTGCAAAGTTCGAAAACGTTTGGGACGATCATCCGAAATGGGTGAATCTTGGAGCTCAAAAAAATTTCGCCCAATATGCGGGACGAATCGGCAAGGAGTGGTCAAAGTCATCCGACAGTTTTAATGAATTTTATTATCATCGGGCAATCGCTCGTGCTCTGATTTTCAGGGCAACAGAAAAATTAGTATCGAATCAACCTTGGTATAACGGGGGATACAGAGCTAATATTGTTGCCTATTCAATTGCTATAGTGAGTGAAATTTGCCGGAAATATAATAGAGCTATAAATTTTGATAATATATGGGCCAACCAATGTTTATCTCAATCTTTAGGAAACGTTTTGAGCAAGGCTGCAAAGTTCGTTAATGAGGATATTGTTCATCCTCCCCAAGGCATTTCAAATATTTCTGAATGGTGTAAGAAGGAAGCCTGCTGGACAAGTATATTATCACATCTCGATAGTCTTGAGAAAGACCTGCCCGACGAATTCTTGCGTGACCTCATGTCTCTCGAAGAGCAGAATTTCGAAGCCAAAGCAGCACGCAAGACTCAAAAGATCGACAATGGTATTGATGCTCAGAGGATTATTCTTGATATTCCCACTCATAAATGGAGGGCAGTAATTGAGTGGGGTGTTATGAGAAAACTGGTAAGTGATAAAGATGTCGGAATACTAAGGATAGCGGCTCAAATCCCTGATAAAATCCCATCTGAAAAGCAGAGTATATACTTGCTAAATCTTTTAGAAAAATTCCGGGATAAGGGCTTTCAGTTATAATTTTTAGGGTATCGGTTTCTACGACTCCTGAGCAAAGTCTCCGTTGGCACATAACTTGTTGAAATTACGTAGTCAATATAATATACATGTTGTAGCTTTCAAGAAGTCAGATCCCAACTTGTTAACCTTGTAAGGTTCTAGAGGGGTTCTCGAATGTCGGTTGCAAATCTTTAACTACGCCACTTCGATGGTCGATTCGATAAATATAGGGTAAAAAATTTTGACATGTCAGCGGCGTTCGACTGTATTTGCTCCTTAGCTGGCGATCCTCCAAAACATTTAGCGTTTGCACTCTTTGGACCAAAACAGACTTCGGCAGCAATGTGCATGTATGCACTTCAAAGAGAGTCCTCAGTCCACTACCCTCAGCCAACTGTTTATCATCCAGAGTCTACCAAAGGTATTAGGAATAACGACCCTAAGAATGCTGTAAATGCTTATTGGATTAAGCATGAAGGTGAATTTCACATACGCTGTATGATTGACACAGCCACCATGACCTCGGGGATCTATTTATCCGGTTACATCCATGAAAGAAAAGTCCGCCAGGATCAGCCCGGCGGGCTCAGCTGATTGTAGGTGGTAATGATTAGCGGTGAGACTGCAAATATTGCCAAGAGCCCACCATGCCAAGAAAGCACAGTCAGTTTGAAGATTCCTTGACAGGCTCTTCATCTTTTTTAAATTTCAGCAACAAGGTAATCAGGCCGTAGGTTGCAAAACCATATACAACAGCGGCACCAATAATCCGGAACATTTTACCCCTCCTTTATGAGTTATGAGTTGCAATCAATTGATAAACTCTTCAACGTTGAGGACGGCAAAGCCGCTCTCCGTTTCAATATCCGCACTGGGCGCAGATAACCCTAAAATCCTTTCCATTTCTTACCGTAAGATCATTGCCAAGAGTCGCTCCGAAGGTAATAAAATGGCCACAGTGTAGGGCGAACTTCTTCCCGTATAATTCCCGATGGAGGATCTCTTTCAGCGCCTCAGGACCTTGATATTGCTTTTTCTGTTCCTTATTCATTTGAGTATCTCCGAAAAAGAAAAGCCCGCCGGGAAAGACCCGACAGGCTTCGTTAATGGTGTTGGTCGTGAGGATCAGCTGCGGGATAGCAGATGCCGTCTTTGGTAAAAGTCAGACAAGGGAGAAGGCTGCTCGATAAAGCTGGCGTTGATATAGGCGTCCAGCACCCCATTCAGCATCTTGTTCCTTTTGGGCAACGTCAGCATATTGTTGTCGCGCAGCACGTCGGTCACTGTCTCATGAAATCCCCACAGAGTCCGATCATAGACATTACCGAACAGGTCAGTGAAGCGTGCAAACTTGCTGGGCGGGATAATATTGTTGGTCATGATCTCAACCAGCAGGATCTTGGCATCCCACCCGGTCAGGGGGAAGTTCTTCAGACCTTCATGCCAGGCCTGAAACTTAGTCAGATTAGCCACCATCTTCTTCATGGCCCGATAGGCCATATACTCAAGCTCGTCATAAACGAGCCCCTTGGTGTGCTTGCGGAATTCGACGAACTCCCCGGAGAAAGCGAGATTCTCGCAGACAAAAACACGGGTGCCAGCGGTGATGCCAAGGGCCATGGATTTGTCCATGGAATTGCGGATACCGATGGACCAGCAGAGCTCATCGCTGCCGCCACTTAGATCCCAGACCCCGAACATCCTGTTGCCATTGTTAGCTAGGACATAGTCTGTCTTGACGATCTCCAAGCCTGTCGCCACCACTCCTGAACGAATGGCATCAAGGACATTTCGATGATGGACGGGATGAAAGGAATTGGTGAAAGGAACTGCCGGAACCTGGATGACCTCTGCCTCTGTTGACTTATTGGTACCGATCAAAATTGACTGGGACATGATATGCCTCCTGAATATGCTTGGTTGTGAAACAATAGAGCCTCTCCTGCCACGATGGCGGGAAAGGCTCTGGGAAAAACGAATGTTGCTGCATTGGGGCTAAACTGCCTGTTGGACTCACCGGTTTTTGACTAAGGACTGGAAATGCAAGGTATATCGGATCAGCCCTACCTCCTTTGCGGGTTGGGGTATCCAGAACGGATCATTAACTATTTCAAGCCAACCGTCGAACTTGACTTCAAGCAAATCGCTTAAAGTGAAATATCCGAACTCGGCATATTGAGTCCATCCATGCAAGAGAATGAAACCAAAGAAGGTATCCTTTCCGTCCCACTCCATCGCCCACCAGTGGCACTTATCTAACTGGAAATGTGCATGCACGATCTTATCCTCCGGACTGATATCCTCGGTCTCGTACAGGCTTGGCAGTTTGCCCAGCTGTTCTAAAGTTGGTATGTTTATCATGACGTTTTCCTGCGTTGGGGATGCGAAAAAAGAAAGCCGCCATGCCCCCCTGAAGGAGGCATGGCGGCTTAGAATTGAATTGTGCTTGTGAGCAAATGAGACAGGTGGTCTTGAATTGGCAGCCAGCGCTCATGGAAAGGAGAAGTAAAGAAGATTCCTGGCCTAATTTTCCAGACTCCAAAAATTCAATTACAAATCACCAGTAATCCGCATAACGCTGGCCCGAGAAATGTCATAGATTCGGGAGAGTGCGCTCACAGATGAGCCGTTCTGCCGCATACTTTTGATCTCATCGCGTTGTTTGCCGCTGGTCTTGGTCGGTCGGCCAAGGATCTTACCCTCTCTCTTGGCTCTGGACAGCCCTGACTGTGTACGCTCGATCAGCAGATCGCGCTCCATCTCGGCAACGGCTGCCAACATATTGAGCATCAGCTTTCCTGCCGATGACGTCAGATCGAGTTTTCCAAGCTGGAGGACAATGACTTCTATCTTACGTTTTGCCAGGGTTTTAATCGTGGCACCGACATCCTGTGCATCTCGGCCCAGGCGATCAAGTTTTGCAACCACAAGTGTCTCACCATTACGGATCTGGCTGAGCAATGCTTTAAACTGAGGGCGTTGTGTCGCGTGCGTCTTGCCGCTAACGCCCTCATCGGCAAACCAGTAATCAACTTTAATCCCGGCTTTTTCGATATCCAGACGTTGATTCTCGCTGCTTTGATCCTTTGTACTGACCCGGCCATAAGCAAAGATTGCCATAGGTATACCTCGGTGGATTTAGAGCACAGAGACCCCTCTTAATGTTCAATAACGGTCGAGCAAGATATGAACATGTTCAAAAGGGTAAAGGCTAATTTATGAACGTGAAATTGGAAGTATTTTGAGGGTGTTCAGAAACGGTCGTTTTTGAACAGGGGGATTTGTAACTTTACGGGGCAGGAAAGTTGATCAAGAATTTGCGGCGGGATGTTGATTGATTTCGTTATTGGCAAAATATGCATTTGCGGTCCAGCCGATTGTTTCGGTCATAACCATGGCGGTGCTTGCGTTAATAGCGTTGCCATACCCAGGTATCATGCCGATAAGATATCGTGCCAACGCTCTACCACCATATCCGGCTGGAAAGGTCAGTAGAATGCTTTTGGCTGAGGTTTTTGTGAGTTCAACTCCATGTTCATGACCAATGGCTATGATCATCGCAGTCTGCAAAGCAGTCAGGACGGGCATGTCGGCTCCTGGGAGTTGAGCAAGTCCTGCCCCGATTCCTCCTGCAGTCAATGTTGCTGTGTGAATGATGCCATGGATCTTTTTCTTTTTCGCCATAGTGGATCCTCCTTAATGATATTGGCCCATAATGGCAAAGGTTCTCCATGTCAGGCCGAATTATTTCTCATAAAAAATATAGCCGGGGCTGGAAACGATGAAGTCACGCAGTCGTGTCCTGATAATTCTGTTAGACAGTACTCCCACAGAGGGGAGATTATCAGTAATTGATAACCCATCATAATGGTAATATATAAATGAAATATTTTTATAATGCGGCATTATCACGAAAGGGAAAACACGATATGCATCCCGGATTTAGACACCATTTCGGAACTTGGTTGAGCGAAAAAGGTGATTGATCCGAGAGTGGAGAAGACCTCTATCATGCTAGGTTCCCAGCCATTCTTCCGGGATTCATTATCATGTCGAGAATTGCCAGTTCAACGGTATTCGTTTTAAGATAGTCAATGGCCTCTTCTCCGGAAACCGTCTGGACTGTATAACAGGAGTTTCGGAGATAAACGGCTCGGCTGGCCGCAAGCCCTCGAAAAACAAGGGTTTAGCTGCCAGGCCCCAGTAAGACCCCATTCTCATCAACGTGGTAGCCAAAGGCCGATAGGACTTCGCTCTAGGTCTTACTGGGAGTCTCGAGTCGGCGTTCGGATGCCCGACTCCCCTTCTTTACACTCAGAACGTAATGCAGATGCCGCATATCGTTCATGATCTCCTCAATTGACCGTTTTTGCCCGGCAGCAGCCATCTTCAATTCGATCCGGCGCAAATAAGTCATAGCCACAACACAGGTGAAGAGATGACACCTGATCTTGCTGTCCGTCCAATGCCGGACCGGACTCGTGCCCACCAGATCGACATCCTTGCTGAGACGGAATCGGTCTTCTACCTGCCAATGGGCAAGACTTGCTTCGACGATATCGCCCGTCAGCCAATCCGTATTATTATCGGTAATAATAATGTTCTTCCCGAACATCGCCTGTTTCCGGTTGACCAGATAGACGTTTTTGCGAAAGGTCAGCGACAGGCCGTCAGGGGATTGGGTAAATTCCAGCTCGAACAATTGTGGTGTCATATGGATGTGTTCGCAAAATCGAATATATCGTTCTCGAACCTCCTCCTCGTTCCGCCAGTGCGGGGCCTTGTCTCTCACTTTGGCCCGCATGGCCAGTAACTCCTGCCGCATGGCCTCCAGTTTATCGGCAAAGGTGTAGGCCTGCTTGCGGGCAGACGCCGGGGTGTGGGTAACAATCACGGTCCGCTCTTTGCCCCAGTACTCGCCCTTGGTCCGGTAGGCGAGCAGACACTCATCCTCGTGACCTTCCGCAATATGCCGGCGATTCTCAGTCGTATCGGCAGGCTCAAAGCGAGTAAGCGGAGTTGTCGCCAGATCCTGGGCAAAATATGTCGAATAGGTGGT
>Ga0364894_10025_pt1 | contig 80284 bp, 62 predicted proteins | sample ExccelJu500001D4_FD_206942 | JGI IMG/M metagenome (GOLD analysis project Ga0364894, IMG submission 206942) | Enriched cells from Trout Bog Lake Hypolimnion, Wisconsin, USA - BchlTB.July16.5000.01.D4 | ecosystem: Environmental > Aquatic > Freshwater > Lake > Hypolimnion/Profundal zone | place: USA...
GCGGAAACAATCGTGAAAGCATTGGATATGGCTTTTAAGAAAAGGGGTATAAGGAAGTATAACAAAACGCTCATACACCATTCCGACAAGGGGACGCAATATTTAAGTAACATCTACGAGTCCGCGCTGTGCAGGCAGGAAGTATTGCAAAGCGTTGCAAACGTGGTGTATGAAAACCCATATGCGGAGGTGATAAACCGGATAATAAAAAAAGAATACCTGGAACATTGGGCAACAAATAATATAACAGAAATGAAAAGAAACCTGAAAAGGGCGGTAACCAATTACAATGAAAAAAGGCCGCACGGGTCTTTACAAAAAGCCACCCCGCTGGAATATGAAGAAAGATTGTTAGGTTTGCCTTTACCCAACCGAAAGGAGATGACATTTTATGCGGAAGAGTCATCATAAATTGTTGGGGCATCGAGCCCCAACAATTTAACCCAACCTCAGGAGAAGCCCCATATTAACAGAAGAATTGTGGAGGCGTTTATGTTTCAATATAGAATAAATCCTGTCAACGTCAATCAGGCACGGTCAGAACGATGGAACGCTGATTGGATGGATTTTACGGATTTACGCAGAAAAAAAACAAATCCTTTATATCCATCCAATCCTAAAAAATCAGCCCGTCCGAACGGTTCAGCCGGGCGGGCGTTCCATTTAATAACACACAATCACATCGCAAGGCTTTCCCCCCCTTTAGGGGATGGGGGCCACCCTACTCCGTCCGCAAGCTCTTCACCGGATTGGCCGTTGCAGCTTGTACTGCCTTAAAACCAATGGTGGCAACGGCTATCGCAAATGTAATAACGCCAGAAACTGCAAAAACCCACCAGCTTAGGTTGGTTCGGTAAGCATAGCCCTGCAAAAAGCTGTTGAGGCCATACCATGCCACCGGAAAGGCAACGGCGGCCGCAATGCCCACCAGCACCAAAAAGTCTTTTGACAACAATGTAACAATACTCGGCACCCCTGCGCCCAACACTTTACGTACGCCAATTTCCTTCACCTTGCTTTCAGCGGTAAATGTTACCAGCCCGAACAATCCCAGGCAGGATATTAATATAGCCAACACCGCAAAACAGTTAAACAACAGGCCAACGTGTACATCGCTTTTGTACAGGTCGTTAAACTCGCTGTCTAAAAAGGTGTAAGTAAAATCGTAATCAGCATTAAATTTTTTCCATAGGTCCTCTACAGCAGCCAACGCTTTGCCAGCATCTTTACCAGTGGTGCGTATGTACATTTTACCTCGCCAGTGCGTGTCGTATTGCATAAGCAAGGGGCGTATTTGGCTGTGCATATTTTGAAAATGGAAATCTTTCACCACGCCTGCAATAACCCCTTTAATTCCATGAAAAGTAAGCCTTTTGCCTATTGCCGGTTCTTTTATACCGGCGGCCTTAATAGCCGTTTCATTTAATATAAAATTGCTGCTGTCGGCCGGTGTACCGGTAAACCCTTTACCTTCAATTAGCTGTATGCCCATTACTTCCAAAAAATTTCTTTCAACAGGCATCTGGCCAATATCAAATGTTTGCTGGTCGGGGCGTTTGCCATCCCACTCTATGTCGCTACTGCTTGAATGTGCGTCAACGATATCCACACCAGATTCAGTAACACCCAATATGCCCGGCTGTTGTAACAGCTCTGCTTTTGCAACCTCGTAATGTTTGTCAATATTGCGCATCCAAATACTTACAACATTCTCTTTGTCATATCCCAAATTCTTTTCCCTTATATATGTTAGCTGTTTGCCGATAATAATAGTGCTTGTGATAAGCATGATGGAAAAACTGAACTGCACCACCACCAGCACTTTACGAAAGTTTCCCTTGCTGCCAATGCCACTTAGCTTGCCCTTCATGGCTTCCAGCGGCTTGAACGATGATAAGGTTATGGCCGGGTAAATTCCCGCCAACAACAGTGTTGCAAACATAGTAACAGCATACACTACAAGCACATTGGGCGACCAAGGTTTGAAGGCAATATTTTTTCCGGAAATATCATTAAACAAAGGCATTACCAGGTAAATGATGCCGGTTGCCAATGTAAGCGCTATAATAAAGGTAAGCAGCGATTCACTCAAAAATTGAAAGAACAGGCCCGCTTTGCCAGCACCCACTATTTTGCGCAGGCTTATTTCCTTGCCTCGGTTCATTGCCCGTGCCGTAACAAGGTTTACATAGTTTATGCAGGCTATCAGCAGTACAATAACCGCCACTATAAAAAACACACGCACAATCATCATACCTTGTTCTTTACCATCCACTGCATACAGGTGTTCTTTGGTAAGCGGGTTAAGCAAGTACACAAGATTTTTGGTGAAGTCGCTATTTTGGTTTCGACGGTGCATAGCGCCTATCTTTTGCCCCGCAATAATTGAATTGGCACCGGGCTTTAACAACACATAGGTATCGTAATTGTACTGGCCCCAATTGGCATCAATGGGCAGTGACCCATAATAACCGGTAGTATCCGCTTCTTTTTCCAACATGGCAAAATTAAACACCATGTTATATTTTATGGATGAATTGTCTGGCATATCCTTCATTACACCGGTTACCGTATATAACTTTTTGTCGTCGGCTTTTAGTACTTTGCCCATGGGGTCTTCATCGCCAAAAAACTTTTTCGCTGTTGTTTCACTCAATACAACTGAATGAGCATCGGTAAAAGGGTGTTGCGGATTGCCTTTAATAAGCGGGTATGTAAACATGCTGAAGAAAGAAGGGTCAACCCGGCAGTTGCGCCATTCGGTAATTTTATTACCGTTGAATTCAAATACAGAAGGTGTCCAGTCCTCGGTTACCCGGCAGGCATCCCCCACCTCGGGTATTTCTTTTTTGGCGTACACCGCAATGGGTGCGGGCGTAGTGGCAAAAATAGTAGGATTGGCCCCATCGCTAAACTTCGGCGCCAGTTTGTAAAGGTTTTTTGCGTTTACGTTAAAACGGTCGTAGCTCAGCTCATCGTTTACCCAAAGCAACAGCAATATACTTACAGCAAGGCCCGCCGATAAGCCTACAATATTTATAAATGAATAGGTTTTGCTTTTGCCCAGGTTGCGCAGGGCTATTTTGAAATAATTTTTTAGCATATGAAACCCTCCTACATCCTCCCTAAAGTGAGGACTTTAAACAACGTGAATAATTTTATTTCGTGTACATATTTCACCTACCAGTGATAGTATTTAATCAGCCCGACAGCTATAAAAAAGCCTTCACTCTCCACCCCTCGCCCTTTAGGGAGAGGCCCGTCCGAACGGTTCATCCGGGCGGAGATTAAGGGTGAGGGTTTATCATTCCGTCCTCAAACTTTTCACCGGGTTTGCCAGTGCTGCCTGTATAGCCTTAAAGCTTATAGTAGCAACAGCGATAGTAAGCGTTATTAACCCTGCCAAGGCCAATACCCACCAGCTAATGGTGGTGCGGTAAGCATAGCCTTCCAAAAATTTGGTTAAGCCCCACCATGCTGCAGGGAACGCAATGGCACCAGCAACAACAACCAATATCATAAAGTCTTTCGAAAGCATGGTTACAATTTGCGGCACACCCGCGCCTAATACCTTGCGCACGCCAATTTCTTTCACCTTACTTTCTGCTGTAAAGGTTACGAGCCCAAATAAGCCAAGGCAGGAGATAAGTATAGTAATGATGGCAAAGCAGTTGAACAGCTTGCCAACACGCACATCACTTTTGTACATGTTGTTAAAAGCGTCATCTAAAAATGAGTATTCAAATGTATAATCGGGGTTGTATTGCTTCCATAGTTTGGCGGTTGCGGCAATGGCCTTAGAGGCATCTTTCGCGGTTGTTTTTATATACATGCGGGAGGTCCAGCCTGTATTGTAGAACAACAGAATTGGCTCAATCTGTTTATGCAGGTTGGCAAAGTGAAAGTCTTTTACAACGCCAACGATGGTACCTTTCTGGTCGTGAAAGGTAAAGCGTTTGCCTACAGGGTCTTTCAGCCCCATTTCTTTAATGGCCGTTTCGTTCAGTATAAAATTACTACTATCTGCCGGCGTGCCGCTAAAGCCAGCGCCTTGTACAAGCTGTAAGCCCATTACTGATAAAAAATTCCGTTGAACGGGGAGTTGGTTGATAAGAAACGATGATTGGGAAGGTGATTTACCATCCCAGTCTGCATCGCCCGTAGAGGAGCCCCAATTCAAAATGTCGCCGCCGGATTCTGTAACCCCTAAAATACCAGGTTGTTTGAGAAGTTCGGCCTTGGCCGCATCATAATGGTCGCCAATGGCGCGCATATCAATGCTGAACAAATTTTCTTTATCATAACCCAAGTTTTTCTCCCGTATATATTTCAACTGGCTGCTGATAATAATTGTACTTACGATGAGTATAATGGAGAAAGTAAACTGTATTACTACCAATACTTTTCTAAAATTGCCTTTACTGCCTAAGCCAGACAGCTTGCCCTTCATGGCTTCCAGCGGCTTGAAGGATGATAGGGTAATAGCAGGGTAAATACCAGCCAATAAAAATGTGGCCAATAAAGTTATGCCATATACCGCCAGCACATCTATATTCCAAGGTTTAAACACAATTTGTTTGCCAGCAATGTCATTATACAACGGCATAACCAAATAGATAAGAACCGTTGCCAACACCAATGAAATAAGGAATATAACAAACGATTCGCTTAAAAACTGCCAAAACAAATTGGCTTTGCCGGCGCCAATAATTTTACGTAAGCTTATCTCTTTACTGCGTTTTGCAGCACGCGCTGTTATAAGGTTTACATAGTTTATGCAAGCTATTAGTAACACTATTATGGCTACTATAAAAAATACCCGTACTATCATCATGCCAGCCTCTTTTCCATCGGAAGAGTAGAGGTGCATTTTGCTTAACGGGTTAACCAAGTAATTAAGTTTTTTGGTAAAATCGCCATCTTGGTTACGGCGGTGTATTTGTGCTAGCTTTTGCCCCGTTACAACTGCATTTGTACCCGGTTTTAAAAGCAGGAAAGTAGTATAGTTATAATTGCCCCAATCGCCATCCAAGCTTTTCCAATAACCTTTTCCATCATAGTTGCGCTTTAACTGGTCAAAGTCAAAAACCAGGTTGTACTTTACGGATGAATTGGCAGGCATATCCTTCATTACACCCGTTACATGGTAAACTTTTTTATCATCAGCCATTATACTCTTACCAATGGGGTCTTCAGTGCCAAACATACGGGTGGCGGTGGTTTCGGATAGTATCACAGACTGTTCGTCAGTAAAAGGTTGGTTGGCATTACCTTTTATTAAAGGGAAGCTGAATATGGTAAAGAATGAAGGGTCAACAAGGCCATTGTTTGTTTCGGAAAATTTTTTATTCTTGTATTCAAACAGGGACACATCCCACTTATTGGTAACACGACAGCCGTTTTCTATTTCCGGCAATTCCTTTTTTGCAAAAGTCAACAAAGGGGCGGGCGTGTTATCCCAAATATTTGCTTTGTCGTCATTCCCCAATTTGGCAGATACACGGTATATGTTCTGTGCATTTTTATTAAAACCGTCAAAACTTATTTCATCCTTCACCCATAGCAACAGCAATATGCTTGTTGCCAGGCTGACTGCAAGCCCCGTGATGTTTATAAACGAATATACTTTGCTCTTGCGTAGGTTGCGGAATGCAACTTTGAAATAGTTTTTAAGCATAGATTAAACAGTTTATAGTTTTCGGTTTGCCCCAAAGGGATCCCTTCGGGATAGTTTATAGTTCTTACGGATGTTAGATGGGGATAGGAACAAGAACATACGTAATACAAAATCCCTTTAAATCTAGAGAATCTTGAAAATCTGCGTTCAAATCGTAAATGAAGGGGTGTGGGTTTCTACTGCAAAAACCTACTCAACCCGCCGGGCATCATAGAAAAAGAAGAGGCTGGCTGGGGTGTGCTGCATTGTGTATCTTTTGCATGGGCATTGCTGCCAATGCCGGTTGCAACCTGCTTTTGTGCAGGCATACAGCTTTGTTGCGTGCCATTATTGGCCGGGCGGTTGTACAGCAGGGCTGTAAATAATAGCCCCGCAACAAACAGGCCTGCCATTTTAACGGCTGATTTTTTAAACCAGTCAGTATTAGTTGCGTCTTGTATTGTTAATTGTTGCGGAGCCATAAAATATAATTTTTAGTATTTGTAAAGTCAATGGTGTTCTTCATAAAGCTCAATCAAAAAAAAATTTCATCGTTCTTCACCCTATATAATCTCCCCATAATAAAAAGTCTTCATCTTCACCCCCTCTACACTTGTTGAGAGGAGGCAGGGGGTGAGGGTCTTAGATCAATATATTCTCAGTCACGGTCTGTCCATCAAGCATTCGTATAATGCGGTGGCTGTAACGTGCGTCATGTTCGCTGTGTGTTACCATTACAATGGTAGTACCCTGCTCGTTCAACTCGGTAAGCAATTGCATTACTTCGTTACCGTTTGATGAGTCCAGGTTACCCGTAGGCTCATCCGCCAATATTAATTTGGGGTTATTAACAACCGCACGGGCTACGGCAACACGCTGTTGCTGACCACCTGACAGCTGCTGTGGGTAGTGGTTGCGGCGGTGCATAATCTGTACTTTATCAAGCACTGCCTCTACCCTCTTTTTACGCTCCGGGGCTTTCACACCTGTGTAAATAAGCGGCAGTTCAACATTTTCAAAAACAGTTAATTCATCAATCAGGTTAAAGCTTTGGAACACGAAACCAATATTGTGTTTGCGCAGGTCGGCACGTTTGCGTTCGTTAAAATGCGCCACTTCTATGTTGTTAAAAAGAAAGCTTCCGTCATCGGGGTCATCCAAAAGGCCGAGTATGTTAAGCAGTGTTGATTTGCCGCAGCCTGAAGGGCCCATTACAGCTACAAATTCCCCTTCTTTTACTTCGATGTTAAGTTTGTTGAGAGCAACTGTTTCCACATCCTCCGTGCGGTAAATTTTTTCCATTTCGGAAATTTTTATCATGTTGGCCATTTGTTTGTTTTTTTAATGGATTGATTAAAATTGTTATTATACGTGTTTGATTAGTGTTAAGTTACAAAAAGTGCAATGTTTTTTTATTGTTTCGCCTCACCCCAACCCTCTCCTCGCGGAGAGGGGTCGAAGATTAAATTATTGTTTCTTCAACACCAGTTCCTGTATGTTGCCGTAAGTTTCGTAGCTGCTGGTTATTACCTTGTCGCCAGGCTGCAGGCCGCTCAATACTTCATAAGAATCCTGGTTCATGTTACCAAGTTGTATGTTTACCTTATACGCTTTGGTGCCGTCGGCACTCACTTTAAATATCCAGTTGCCACCAGTTTGCTGAAAAAAGCCACCTTTGGGTATCATTACAGCCTGCCTTTCTTCACTAAGCGCTAACAAAATCTGCAGTGTTTGCCCCCTGCGCAGGCCTTTGGGTACTTTGCCCGCAAAATTTAAATCAATCAAAAAGCGCCCGTCTGTGCCTACATGGGAATACACTTTGTATATAACCAGTTCGTAAGTGCTGTCGTTAAAGTCGAAGTGTGCCTTCAAACCCGGAAAAATTCGATTTAGATAATGTTCATCCGGGTTTGCTTGCACTTTGTACGCGTCCAGCACGTCTACTTGGCCTATTCGCGTCCCCTGAGGTATGTTCTGGCCCACTTCCGCTGCTAATGATGTAAGCTGCCCGTCGGCCGGTGCCCGCACTATAAGGTCACCTACTTTGGTTTGCATAATCCTCAAAGCATTTTTTGAGCCTTCGGATGACTGTTGTGCCTGCAATAATTGCTGCGCATTTGAAACCGAATCCTGTTCAAGTATCTGTTCTGTTAATTTTTCTTTGTCTTTATTATATTTATAGAGATTTTCTGCCGACTTAAAATCTTGATATCCTATCGCCTTTTGCTCATACAATTTCTTATCTAAAAGGTATACGCGCTCAGCCTCCCTCAGCGAGCTTTGTACATCGGCCATTTGGTTACGCTTTGTTACTGTGTTTTGCTGTGCGGCGTTTTTTGCTATCTGCATCTGGGTAATAAGGTTAAACACACTGGTTTGTTGGTTTACAAGCGCCAGTTCTAGGTCGGTGTTGCTCAGGCGTAAAATAGGGTCGTTCTTTTTCATAATGGCACCATCTTCCACGTATCTTTCTTCAACCCTTCCGCCTTCCAATACATCCAAATAAATACTTGTTTTGGGCAATACAACGCCGTTTTCGGGAATGGTTTCGGTAAAAGCTCCTTTTACAACGTCCCGTATTTCAATCCTGTCTGTTTCAACCTGTAGCTTGGTGGGCCCTGAGGTAAAAACGATGCTCGCTGTTATCAATCCTGCCAATGCCACGATGCCTAGAATCGTTAGAATCTTCTTCTTGTTCCAAAACTTTTTTTCAATTACTCTGTCCACGGTTTTTTGTTTTAAATGCTTGTTTTAATATATTTCTCTCTGGTGTTTTACGTTTCCGTTAGTTAAGTGTCCCCATGTTAGATGCTGCATCTTTTTTTGTGACCCCGCAACAGGCGGGATTTTTTTAAAAAACCTTGGCGTAGAAACACCAGGTGTAATTGCACATGAGAAACGTAACCGATAACCTTTAATTAAAGATTGGTGCCAAAAAAAACACCATTGACTAACAACAAGTTATGAAACATGTACGAAAGCTGGTGTACGGTTTTGATACACTTTGTGTCCGCTAATGTAACATGGTGTATCGTCCTAAAATAGCTACACCCTAAAAGATTACTAATTTATAAAGTTTTTACCTGAAATGTTCGACATTACGAATTTATCGTATATTTACGACACTTTCGTAAATATGGAAAAGTTTACGCTTTTACGCTTCATTAAAATATATACGCGCTTGTATGCTCAAAAACTACATAATTATTGCAGTAAGGCACTTAACCAAGCATAAGTTATTTGCTGCCATAAACATACTGTGCCTTGCTGCGGGCATTACTTTTAGTATGCTAATAGGTGTGTTTGTGTTGGATGGGGAAAATGTAAACAGCCATATTAAAAACATTAACAACCAGTACGTAATAACCAGCAAATGGAGAACGGACAATATGGGCGCGGATATTACCACACTCGGCCCGCTTGCCAAAACCATGCGGGATGAATACCCGGGCCTGGTAGCCAATTATTACCGGTTTGACCCCGTGGTGAATATTGTATCAGCAGGCGACAAACATTTCCGCACGCAAATTTCGGCGGGCGACACCACGCTCGTATCCATGTTTAGCTTCCCGCTGTTATATGGCAACCCACAGCAGGCGTTCCGAAACAACGAGTCTGCGGTAGTAACTGAAAATTTCGCCCGTAAGTTTTTTGGCAAAACCGACGTGGTTGATAAAGTGATAACCGTACAAACGCCTGCCGACGGTGGCAAACGCAACTTTATAATCTCTGCAGTTTTAAAAAACGCCCCAGTAAACACCGTAATAAACTTTACCGGGGTGGCATACGACGTTTATCTGCCCATGGATGCCAACCAGTATTTTCAGGGTGGCGACAAAGGCGACAATTGGGCCAATGTATACATGGCCAGTATGCTTGAGTTAAAGCCCGGTGTTACACAAAAAGACATGGCAGCGCCATTTGCGCGAACCTTAGAAAAATACCAGCCCCCTTTTGTAAAAGGAAATTTGCATGTGCGCCTGGCGCCGATGGCCGATTATTATTTACAGCAAAATGACAAGGCTGTTCAAAAAACGTTAACCACCCTAACGCTAATTGCAGGGTTTATTTTGCTGTTGGCTATTATAAACTTCATAAATATCAATATCGGCACCTCTACAAACCGTTTAAAGGAAATTGGTTTGAGAAAGGTATTTGGCGGCGCAAAAACACAACTGGTTGCCCAATATATAACAGAGGCGTTGGTGCTTACCTTGGCGGCGGCTCTTGTTTCGCTGGGCTTATATGAGTCATTGCGGCCGTTGTTTAACCAGATATTACAAACTACACTCAGCCATTTTTGGCAATTTAACGCAGCTAAAATATTGTTTTTGTTATCGTTGGTTTTTGGGGTGGGGCTTTTATCGGGCATATACCCTGCTTTTGTGTTAAGCTCGGCAAACATTATTAATGCGGTAAAAGGCAAAATTGATTCTGCAAAAGGCGGCTTGGTATCCCGTAAAATACTGCTGGTGGTACAGTTTACGCTTGCCATTTTGGTGTTTATATGCGCGTTAAATGTGTCAAAACAGGTGGATTACTTTTTTAATAAGGATGCGGGGTATAACAAAGAGCAGGTGGTAATTATCTCGTCATTGCCCCGCCAGTGGGATTCGACGGGTGTGATAAAAATGGAAAGCGCCAAGCAAAGCATTTTGCAAATTGCCGGTGTTAGCAGTGCCGCCCTAAGTTACGAAATACCCGATGGTAACAGCGGTGGCAATATTAATGCATACAGTAATAACAGCAACGATGCTAGTAATGTGATGATGATGACCGCCGACGAAGATTTTGCCAAGGTGTACGGGCTTACGCTAACAGAAGGCATTTTTCTACAGCAACCGGGGGCTTATTTACCGGGCAAGGTGGTACTGAACGAAACGGCTGTAAAAACATTAAAGCTTACAAAGCCGGTTGTTGGCAAAAGATTGGTAATAGGCGGCGTTGGCGGAACGGTTTTGACCGTTGCGGGTGTGGTTAAAGATTTCAACCTGGAATCGATGCAAAAAAATGTGCAACCGTTGGTTATTGCAAATATAAACGAGCCGTTTACGCGAGCCTACCGCTATTACTCGGTAAAAATAAATGCGGCAAACACTGCTGGCATGCTTGCGGCCCTACAAGATGCTTGGAAAAAACAGTTTCCCGACGCAGGCTTCGAGTATGCTTTTATGGACGATAAATTCCAATCGCTATACCAAAGCGAATTGCAATTAAAAAAGGCGGCTAATATTGCCACAGCGCTCAACCTCATCATTGTATTTATGGGCATTTTTGGGGTGGTGGCTTTTACTTTAACAAAACGCACCAAAGAAATTGCCATGCGCAGGGTGCTTGGCGCAGAGGTAAGTAATATTATTTCCATTTTTTTGAAAGAGTATGCCGTGCTTATCATCCTCTCCAATATCATCGCTTGGCCCCTGGCGTATTTTGCCACCAACAATTGGCTAGAAAATTATGCATTCAGAGTGCAGCAGAGTGTTGTGCCATACTTTTTTGTATGCGGATTTATTTTTATAGCTGCGTCCGTTTTAATTGCAGCGCAATGTTATAAAGCGGCCGTTGCCAACCCCGTGAAAAGTTTGAGTAGCGAGTAGGATATGGAACGCTGATTTTTTGGATTGAATGGATAAGAGAGATTTTTGTATGTTATTTCCCCATGTTCCAATTACGTAAGTTAAACCTTCGAGCCCGGTGAAAAGTTTGAGAAGCGAGTAGGATATGGAACGCTGATTTTTTGGATTGAATGGATGAGAGGGATTTTTATCTTATTTCCCCATGTTCCAAATATCTAAGTTAAACTTCTGACACCAGTGAAAAGTTCGGGAGGCGGTTAGGGAATGGAACGCAGATTTTTCGAATTGAATGGGTAAGTGGGATTTTTGTATGTTATTTAACATTGTGCCCTAAATCTACGTTTATCCTTAAAATCCATCCAATCTGCGTTCTTTCATCCGCGCCATGTACGCTTTTATTACACAACTGTACGTATTTGATACACCCCTGTACACTCATTTTATACGTAATGCCTTAAAAATCATATCTTTCGGGCTTGGTATATTTATGGTTACTGATGTGATTATTCTGAATTATACAATATGAACCTAAAGAAATACAGCATACTTGCCATTGACGATGATATTGACGTACTTACAGCGGTACGCCTGTTGTTAAAAACGGAAGTGAAGGAGATTGTTACGGAAAAAAACCCAGATAACATTCCATCCCTTATGCCAAGAAATTTTGACTTAGTGCTGTTGGACATGAATTTTAAATCGTCCATCAACACAGGCAACGAGGGTATATACTGGTTGAAACGCATCAAAGAACTTAAGCCGGACATTGCGGTGATTATGATAACGGCATATGGCGACATTGACCTTGCCGTACGGTCGTTAAAAGAGGGGGCCTCCGACTTTGTGGTAAAGCCCTGGCACAACGAAAAACTTATTACAACCATAGAGGATGCTTTGCGTAAAAAGGCAGGCGGCAAAGGTAAAAACGATGACAGTTTTGCCAATGACAGCATTATTGGCAAAGAACTGATAGGCGTGAGTGACGTGATGCAGGATATTTTTTACAAAACCCAGAAAATAGCCCCTACCGATGCCAACATTTTAATATTGGGTGAAAATGGAACCGGCAAGGATTTGATTGCCAAAGCCATTCACCAAAAATCGTTGAGGGCTAATAAGCCATTTGTAAAAGTGGACGTGGGTGCATTAACTGAAACCCTTTTTGAAAGCGAACTGTTCGGCCATAAAAAAGGCGCTTTTACCGATGCCAAGGATGACAGGGTCGGCCGTTTTGAAAGTGCCAACGAGGGAACCCTGTTTTTGGATGAAATAGGCAATATAAGCCTTACGCAACAGGCAAAATTGTTAAGCGTGCTGCAAAACAGGCAGGTTACAAGGCTGGGATCCAACGCGCCCATGCCGATTAACATACGCCTTATTTGCGCCACCAACCTGCCGTTGACTGAACTAGCCAATGAAAACCGCTTCAGGAAAGACCTTGTGTACCGTATTAATACCGTTGAGATTACCGTGCCGCCGCTACGTAGAAGGGGCAGTGACATTATAATGCTGGCAAAACATTTTGCTGTTGTGTATGCGGAAAAATACCTAAAACCAGCCATGCGGTTTGATGAAAGCGCCGTTGAAAAGCTGCTGCAATACCACTACCCCGGCAACGTGCGGGAATTGCAATATACCATTGAACGTGCCATTATTATGAGCGACGGGGAGTTGCTACAAGGTAAAGACCTTATCTTCTCCCCCATCGAGTCAGTACCGGTGAATGTTGCAGAAGACGACGACATGAAGTTGAGTACTATTGAAAAAAATACTATTTTACATGTTATTGAAAAGTACAACGGCAATATAACCAAGGCGGCCAAGGAGCTCGGCCTTACAAGAACGGCGTTGTATAGAAGGCTAAGCAAGTATGAGATATAATACCCCCCGCCCTAAAGGGAGCTATTAACAGCGTTTATTTCCTGTTACGCTCTTTTGGCGGGAGGCAAAAAATAAAGATTATTCATTTTCCGCAGATGCGGCTAAAAGGTTCCCCCTTTAGGGGGCGGAGGGGGTTTGATGTTTAAACAATACCAATGGAACATAAGCATCAAGGTATTACTGATGTTTATAACAATATCGGCTTCAGCTTATTTACTGGTGAGTAACCTGTACCACTACGAGGTGCTGATTGTACCGGTGATTATTTACCAGGTACTTGACTTTTTTAAATTCCACAAAAAGGCCCAGCAGGAAGTGGAGCAATTTGTGGAAAGCATCCATTACAGGGATTTTTCGCGGTATTTTGATGTAAAGCATGCCCCGCAGGAACTGCAAAAACTGCGTAAGGGCTTTAATGATATCAACACCACGTTTAAAGTAATCAGCAAGGAAAAGGAAACCCAGTACCAATACCTGCAAAAAATATTGGAGCTTGTAGATACGGGCATACTTTCCTACGAGTTGGAGAGCGGAGAGGTAGTATGGATGAATGAATCATTAAAGAAGTTGTTGCAGATACCCTATTTAAAAACGATACAAAGCCTGGACAGGCGCGATCATCTTTTATGCACCCAAATAGTTGACCTTAAGCCTGGCGAAAACATTATCGGCACAGCGCACCTGGAACAAAATTCATTAAAGATATTGTTGTCAGCCACCGCCTTCCAAACCGAAGGGCGGGTGTACAAATTGATTGCTTTTCAAAATGTGAATGAAGCGCTGGATGAGACAGAATCCAAAGCATGGCAGAAACTGTTGAGTGTAATGACGCATGAAATTATGAACTCGGTGGCACCGATATCATCGCTTGCTGACACACTGGGAAACCGATTGCGTGAATCGGCGGAAAATAAAGACAAGCCTACATCTTTGGAAGACCTTGCCGTGGGCATTGACACAATAAAACGCAGGAGCGAGGGTCTGCTGAAATTTGCCGAAACATACCGCAATCTTAATAAAATTACTACCCTCAATACAAAGAAAGTTTACGTGCGGGATGTGTTTGAAAACCTGCACCAATTGATGGAACCAACCCTTGACCAGAAGAAAATTGAGATGGAGGTGATATTGAAAGACCCAGACTTGATGATTGAGGCAGACATTAACTTGCTGGAACAGGTGTTGATCAACCTTGTGGTAAACGCCATTGAAGCCGTAAAAGAAATTGAAGACCCGCATATCATGCTCTCCTCTTCGCAACCGTTTGGTAAAAAGCCTTATATCCGTGTTACAGACAATGGCCCAGGCATGAGCGAAGAACTTTTGGATAAAATTTTCATCCCTTTCTTCAGTACCAAAAAAACGGGCAGCGGTATAGGATTAAGTCTTTGCAAACAAATTATGATGTTGCACAAAGGCAATATCACCGTGCAGTCGCTGGTGGGTGAAGGAACAGCGTTTACGTTGCAATTTTAGAAATACAATAACCACAGAGTTACACAGAGTTTTTTTTCACGGTTATTGGTGTTTTCATGAAGAACGATAAAAATGTTACAAAAAAGCTCCGCGAAACTCTGTGTTCTTCAACTCCTTTAACGCTGTGGTTAACCACCCTCACCGTTTCCAATACCTTTCCATTAACTTCTTCACTAAATCAACACGTAGTTTTAAGTGTGCGGGTTGCACAAAAGGGTAAAACTGGTCGTGTGTGGTGTGGAAACCCATATAAAAAAGCCAAAAGCCCAAACTTAGGTATGGCATTGCTGATAGTTCTTCATCCGAAAGATGTCGGACGGAACGGTATGCCTCCACAAAAATTTCGAACGACTCATCGGCTTTTTCCTGGGTAACTTTACCAAAATGCACATCCAAACAAAGGTGTTGCCAAAAGGTCATCACGTCGTTTACCAGCCAACCATATCCCAAAAAATCAAAGTCGAAAAAAGTAACCTGCCCATCATCATCCAAATGAAAGTTTTTGGGCAAGAAGTCAAAATGGCAATATCCCTTGGAAAATGAATCGGTGCCTAATGATGTTATTTTTTGCTCTGCAAATTTTGCAGCCTCCACCATCCAAGCATACCCTTCTGCATCTTCTGCAAACGCAGGCTTTAGCATTTCCAACGGCCGGAAAAGCGTGTTTTCAAAATCAAAACTCCATCGGCTGTCATTCAAAATAATGGTTGAAGAAACATTGTGGAACTTAGCCATTTCCCTACCAAGATTATTTAGGTGTTCCTCACCCAATATAGTCAATGCCTTGCCGGGTGCGTAGTTAAACATCACGGCATAGCGTGTGCCTTCCGCAGTTCCCAATGCTTGTATGGCACTGCCACCAACATCGGCTACAGGGTAAGAAATAGATACACCGGCCTCCTTCAATGTCAACAACAACGTTACCTCCGCCTGTATCTGCGGCAGTGTTCTGTGGGAAGGGCGGTAAACCCGCAATACAAAACGTTTTCCAGCAGATGCAACCATGTAGGTATCACCAACACCCCGCAGAAAAAAGGCACACTCAACCCCATCCAAGCCATATTTTTCCGAAATAAATGTTACAAGTGCCGCAGGGCTTAGCGTGGAATAAACTGTTGGGAATATCGGCTTCATGCGGCAAATGTAGGGCATGGGGTTTTATTGTTATATCAGGCACTAACGAAAGTCTGGTGGTTGCGTCTGACTTCTATAACATGGGCTGAAACGATGAAGAAACTGTTGGCATGGTCCACCAGTTAGACGAACACCTTTAGACTGGTATATTACTCCAATCAACGGCTACCACTGCTATTAAATCAATATAAAAACAATAGAAGTAGTATTATTTTATCAGTAACTGTTCCATAAAACAATCATTTTTCAAGGTTTTTGCCTAATATAGCCAAAAAACGATTTTTATCTATGGCAATAAACAATTTGCCCCACACCCCCAATGCAAGGCCTCCACAAAACCGTTCGCAAGCTTACGCAGGCAAGCCCTCTCTAGATGTTTTGGCGCACTGGGCAAGAAAGTTCCAATCGCTGCCGGCTCCAATTGGCCAACCGCCTTTCCGCTATAACCTTGAAAATGCACTACCCGGCATTGACGAAGCAGCCGCTGCAGCAGGCAAATTGGTTTTTCATACTGTTGGGGACACAGGCCCTATTGTTGACAATAGCTATTTGGCCAGTGTGGTTAAATTGATGAAAAAGGATTTGCAGAAGCCAGACGGCGAAAAGGCAGCATTCTTTTATCACTTGGGAGATGTGGTCTATACCCATGGGCGGTACGAAGATTATTACGAACAATTCTATAAAGCTTACCAGCCATACAATGCCCCTATTTTTTCCATACCGGGCAACCACGACGCCGACCCCATAGATACACAACAGGCTTTAGATGGCTGGATGGCCTTTTTTATGACAAAAACACCGCATATTGACCCTATATCCGGCGATGCGCCAAGGCTAACCATGTCGCTGCCCAATGTTTATTATACACTGCAATGCCCCTATGTAACCATCGTCGGCCTGTACACCAATGTTCCGGAGCATGGCATACTCGGTTCACCCCAGCAGGAATGGTTTGCTAATGAATTATTGAATGCCCCTAAGGATAAGGCTGTGATTGTTTGCCTGCATAACCCGGTATATTCATTTGACGACCAGCATGGAGGCAGCCCTTTAATGGCCGAAGCGCTGGAGTTGGCCATTAACAAAAGCCGCAGGGTACCGAATTTGGTGTTAACTGCCCACGTGCATAATTACCAAAGAATTGAAAAGAATATTATACCCGACCAAGCAACGCCATTTTTAGTGGCGGGTAACGGCGGGTATTATTTAATACATAATGTTGTATCCAAAGATGGCGCGGTTGATGCGCTTACCGGTGCCAAATTAATTAAATCACAGGACAAGAGCCATGGGTATGTGGAAATAACAGTTGATGCGGAACATGTATCCGGCAGGGGTGTGACGGTTAATGAGGAGACCGGGGAAGGACTTGATTTTGACAAATTCAGTTATACGGCAAGGGCGGTGTTTTTGGAGGAGGGGGCTGTGGTGAAGTTGTAATTGCGAATCCAGGCATTTTATAATGAGGCTTATAAAAAGCAACCTATTTTACTCCATAGTACACATATAAGTATTCTTTATGATAATTTCAAGAAAAGAAGCAATAGTGTTGGCATCTTTTATAAAGTTGATCAACCTTCCAGAAAAAGAGAGAAAATATATTATAGAATGCGCGTTGGCAGAAAAGGAGCTGGCAGAAAAAGACGAAAAAGAAGAAGATAAAAATAAGTATGCCCGGAAATTTATTGAATACAGGTTTACCAGTTATACCAATGCCTACCTGCGGTTATTCTTGAGCAATCATCTCCGTGCAGTATTTGAGATAAAAGGCAAGCGGAAAACACTATATATCTGTGAATGTTGCGGGTACAAAGTATTAACGCTGCCGGGAGAATGGGACATTTGTAAAGTGTGTTTTTGGGAAAACGATGGCTCTGCCAAGGACGAAAGCATAATCAGTTCCTCAAACCGAATGACCTTGGGTGAAGCTAAAAAGAACTTTTTGGATTTTGGCGCATGTTACGAAGGAGCTTTAAGATTTTTAGATAAAGACCGCTTTTTACAGTTTGCCAGTGATATCGAAGTTCCTAGAACCCCTTAAATACCCGCTCAAATAAATTTGTAAAAATGTGTCGTTAGTTGAGAACTTCGCACCCTTTTCCAATTATAGCGGTTAAAAAATAATTTAGATAAAATCACCCATTTGCTTGCAAATATCAAAAATTATTGCAAATTTTAAACTGTAACCAAGGTTTAGGGCATTTAGATGCCCTTGCCAACAAAAATGTCTGCATACATCTTCCGTGCTTAACATAAATTATAACTGAAACTGTTTGCCCCATTGTAAGCCATTTGTTAACGCTGTGGCTGAGGTAAATAAAATCGTGTGTTAAATGGCTGTGACTATCATTTAAACCCGACAAAAAAATGGTTGTACCGATCATTAAAACAATAATCCATTTATATGAAACCTGCCGAAAGTGGTTTTTTATCTAAAACCAAGGTGCTGAAAAACGCAATAAAAAAAGCGGTAAATAACTTTATCAAGGGTAATTTTTCACTCCTATTGGTTGCATTGGGCGTGGCAGGTTTCATTTTTACCGATATTATATTGTTCCCGCTTGACAATGCCTTTACCAGTAAAAAAACGTCTCCATTTAAGGAAATTACTTTCGACCGTAAAAATATAGCCGTCAGTTTATTGAACGCCAATCTTCAAGCAGTAAGAGATAGTATTTTATATTATAAAAAAAACGGTAACAGTTGGCTTGACAGTGCCAAACTACCAGCTTACCAAAAGGAAGCCACCCTTATCCACAAAAAAAAGGATTCTGCCTCCTTTCTAAATGAGGAAGCATTCAATTCATTTTTTAACCAAAATTTCTACATCCAAAATGGCATTACCCTAGATAGTGTTGCCAGTTTACTATCTACATCAATATACGACTCGTTATCTACCTACGACCCGTTGCGTAAACGAAGGGCAATCCCCACACGGAAGGATAAATACTTACAGTCTGGCGACGACACAGTACTTTCCAACCATATAAATTTTAAAAGAAATTATGTAGTGCAATTACCAGTATTTTATAAAGATGCTTCTGGCTTGCTTGGTGACACTTGTATTAAATTCAACTTTGCGCTACTTCCTCCTAAAAGCAATATTGCGTTTATAAACAAATACCCCGGCTTCGGCGTTTGGATAACGGTATTGTTTATCATGATGTCATTCTGGTTTATGCTTTTCCTTGCTATTCCAGCCAGTATCTACCAGTTAAACACACAGGTGAATCAAATGGCCAATGTCTCGGTAAACATGTACAGGGTTTGGGTAAGCTTTTTCTCCACATTGGGGTTTGTGGTGTTGATAATCTACTTTTCGGCCACTTCATTTTATGACGAACGTATTTATAACGATATATTTTTTATGTACGGGTTTATGCGTAAAACCCTTGTTTACTTTGATATAACAGGCTACGCGGCGGCAGCCCTTTGCCTGGCAGGTTTTTTAAATTGCGCCTATTTAATGTACCAGGTTTACATTCATGCAAACCTTAAGGATGACGGCGAAGGGCTAAAAAAATTCCTAGCCATTAAAAAGTACCTAAGCCTCAACATGCTTACCGCATCCATATTGCTAAGCCTGCTGGTATTTTGCACCGGAACCCTTTTTACCTCTTACAACAGCATCGATTTTATTAAATTCTTCAACAAAGACAATTCAGCCAGTTACCTAAAATTCGACATGTTGTTCCTCTATGCTTTAATGCACAGCTTTGTTTTACTGCTATTTTACATACCGGTAAAAATAACCACCATGCAGGTGGAAAACATGTACCAGCAGGCCAATAGCAGCATGCCGGAGGCAAACAAACCATTGTTTGTAAAGGATGTACTCCTTAAATTCCAAGATATTTTGGTGCCAGCCGCGCCCGTTATTGCTGGCACCTTGCAAATACTGCTGTCCAGTATTTTTGGAAAATGATTTACAATAAAAATAGCTTAGTTAAAAACAAACTGTTGGTGGTCACCAATTAAACTATCGATCTACCGACCAACTGACTTATTGACTTTATGACTTCATGACCAATGACTTTTCCCTACCTTTGCGCCTTTCTTTCAAACGTCAATTCGCAATTGAATAATGGAAATAACCGCAAAAACCGCGCAGGAACTCCGCCTAACCGCAGAGGAATTTGAACTTATCAAACAAAAACTCGGCCGCACCCCCAATTTTACTGAGCTATGCGCTTTCAGTGGCATGTGGAGCGAGCATTGTAGCTATAAAAACTCTATCAAATGGCTTAAAACCCTACCAAGGAGCGGCGGGCGGATGCTGGTGGAAGCAGGCGAGGAAAATGCCGGCCTCATGGATATTGGCAACGGTTTTGGTGTGGTATTTAAAATTGAAAGTCACAACCACCCTAGCGCAATCGAGCCTTTCCAAGGCGCAGCAACCGGCGTGGGCGGTATACAACGCGATATTTTTACTATGGGTGCCAGGCCGATAGCCTCCTTAAACAGCCTGCGCTTTGGCAACATAAAAGATAAAAAAACACAACGCCTGTTAAGCGGCGTGGTTAAAGGAATAGGCCACTACGGCAACTGTTTTGGTGTGCCTACCGTTGGCGGTGAGATTTATTTTGAAGAAGGCTACCATACCAACCCCTTGGTAAATGCAATGAGTGTTGGTATTGTGCAAGCCGGTAAAACCGTTAGTGCAACGGCCGAAGGCATAGGTAACCCCGTATTTTTCGTCGGCAGCGCCACCGGCAAGGACGGTATAGGCGGGGCATCGTTCGCGTCGGCCAATATTACCGCCGAAAGCACTGAGGAACTGCCCGCTGTTCAGGTGGGCGACCCCTTCCAGGAAAAGAAATTGTTGGAAGCCTGCCTTGAGGTGATTGAAACAGGTGCCGTGGTTGGCATGCAGGACATGGGCGCCGCTGGCATCATTTGCTCCACGGCTGAAATGAGCGCCAAGGGCAAATCGGGCATGCACATTGATTTGGATAAAGTACCCACCCGTCAAAAAAACATGAAGGCCTGGGAGCTTTTATTGAGCGAAAGCCAGGAGAGGATGCTGATTGTGGTGGAAAAAGGCAAAGAAGAGGCCGTACTGAAAGTATTTGAGAAATGGGACCTGCCATGCAGTGAGATAGGCCATGTAACCGGCGACGGACTGTTGAAGTTTTACATGCACGGCGAGTTGGAAGCTGAAATACCGGCGTATGAGCTGGTACTGGGCGGCGGTGCCCCACAATATACAAGGGAATATGCTGCACCCGATTATTTAGACAATATAGCTGCTTTTTCACAAGATTCTATTGAAGATATTGCTGATACCGTGGCGTTGAAAGATGTTGCAGAACAAGTTATACAAATACCCAATATTGCCAGCAAAAAGTGGATAACCGTGCAGTACGACAGCACGGTGGGTGCAGCCAACGCCAGCACCAATGCCCCCAGCGATGCCGCAATAGTATTGGCAAAGGGTACCGGCAAAGCTCTTGCTGTAACAACCGACTGTAACAGCCGTTACGTGTACGCCAACCCGCATAAAGGTGCCATGATAGCCGTTGCAGAAGCAGCCCGCAACATTGTTTGTAGTGGCGGCGAGCCGATAGGCGTTACAAACTGCTTAAACTTTGGCAACCCGTATAACCCAGGCGTATATTACCAATTTGTACAGGCCGTTAACGGCATGGGCGAGGCCTGCCGTAAATTCAACACACCGGTTACCGGCGGTAACGTAAGTTTTTACAACCAGAACCCCGAAGGTGCGGTTTACCCCACCCCTACCATTGGCATGGTGGGCATACTGGACGATTTTAGCACCCGCACAACGCTTGACTACAAAGCCGCCGGGGATGTGATATTGCTGATTGGCGAGCAGCAAAACGACATTGCATCCTCCGAGTATCTACACAAAATAAAAGGCGTGGAATTCTCCCCCGCACCGCATTTTGAGCTGGACGAAGAGTTTGCCGTGCAAAAATTTGTAACATCCATCATCAAAGAAAAACTGATTAAAAGCGCACACGATATTAGCGAAGGTGGATTGATAGTTACCTTGATAGAAAAGGGCTTCCATCGTGGACTGGGCTTTGATGTGTCGGCCGCGACAGATTTGAGGCTTGATGCATACTGGCTCGGAGAAGCGCAAAGCAGGGTAGTTGTAACCGCCACCAAGGAACAGGCAGAGACTATAAAACACAAAGGCGCATCAAACCATATTCCGGTAACAATTTTGGGAACCGTTACAAACGGTGGGGTAAAAGTAAATGGAGGAGATTGGGGAGCCATTGCTGAATGGAAAGACAAATATGATAATGCCATTGGTAATTTGCTGAAAGCTTCTGCGGGGGAAATAATTGAAATAGGCCCTGATGTAGAGCCGATGGAGGTAAATTAAATATTTAGAGCATATACCAAATTTCCTTTGAGGATGACTGTTAACCAATATTGCAGTAACTTTAGGCAACAATTATCAAGAAATGATCACGATTTCTAAAAAAGTAAAGATTTCTAAAGCAACACAGAAAATAGAATTCGATGTTGAAAACTTGCCTGAAGGGGAGTATGAGGTAAAACTGCTTATTGGGGAAAACGCAGAAATGGCCTCAGGCAAAGATTACAGCTTGGAAAACTGGAGCAGCGGAATAATATTAAACCCCTTGCCAACATTTAAAAGAGCGGAAATGTATGGCGATAATGGCAGATAATTTGGTAATTGTTGACACCAATATTTTATTGTATCTGTGTAATGACAATGCAACGATAAAACAGGCATCACTGCAAAAGGTTAAGTCGTTGCGAAGCGGTGGCTTTTCTTTGGTTGTTAGTGAACAAATTATAAGAGAATTCCTTGTTGCACAAACGAATATTCAAAAAATCGCCCGCGAAGTTGATTTTATTAAATTGAAGGATGATCTTCAATTCATCCTTCATAATTTCTCAATTATCTGGCCTGATTTGAAGAGCGTAATGTTTCTTGAAGAATTAATTTCTAGGTATAATATGCAAGGCAAAATAATTCATGATGCTAATATTGTGGCGGTGGCAAAACAAAACAATGTATCCAAAATATTAACCAATAATGCCGCTGATTTTTTATTTGCTCTTAAAGAAGGCTTTGAAATTATAACATTGTAAATGAACAATCAAAATAAAGATAGCGTAAGCAACTCAACCATCATCCTTACTGGCGCAGCCGGTTTTATCGGCAGTTGCATGCTCCAGTTTTTAAATGAACAGGGGTATGAAGACATTATTATAGTGGATGATTTTGGCGTGGAAGGAAAAAGAAAAAACTGGGAAGGAAAATCTTTCTCTCACGTGGTGGAAAGGTATAACCTGTTTGACTGGTTGGAAATGCACGACCCCAAAGTTTGGTTTGTTATTCATCTTGGTGCACGTACTGATACTACAGAGTTTAACTACGAAATACACCTTGAATTAAACTACGAGTACTCCAAAAAAATATGGCATTACTGTACGGCAAAGCAAGTGCCGCTGGTATATGCATCCTCGGCTGCAACGTATGGTGCTGGAGAATTAGGTTACAACGACGACCACGATATCATTGAAAAGCTGCACCCGCTTAACCCTTACGGCGTAAGCAAAAATGAGTTTGACAAATTAGCCATCGTACAAATAAACCAGCCTCCTTTTTGGGCAGGGCTGAAGTTTTTTAATGTATACGGCCCCAACGAAGGGCACAAAAACAGGATGGCGAGCGTTATTTTCCATTCTTTCAACCAAATAAACAAAGAAGGCGTTGTGCGCCTTTTTAAAAGCCATAAGCCCGAATTTGCAGACGGTGAGCAACTGCGTGACTTTATATATGTAAAAGACATATTGAAGGTAATTTTCTGGATGACGCAAAAAGCAGGCGGGATGACTGTTGACTGCAACGAAGGAGACACGCCGGGCGTTATGTGTAACTTAGAAAGCGGCATTTATAACCTGGGCACCGGCGAGGCGCGTACTTTTAACGACTTGGTAAAAGCCACATATGCAGGTATGGGCAAGGAACCCAATATTGTGTATATTGACATGCCGGAGGATATTCGCGACCGCTACCAGTATTTTACCGAAGCCAATATGGACAAGTTGCACAATGCAGGCTACAACCAGCCTTTTTACAGCCTTGAAGATGGTGTGATGGATTATGTAAGCAACTATTTGGCGAAAGATAAAATTTGGTAAAGTGCAAGCCAAGGCATACCAGATATTGAATTGCTAATAATTGCAACTGAGCGGCCTGCCGCAACATTTGGCGGTGAAGAGTTATACCCAACACCTTTTGCAAAAGCGGCCGCAATTTTGGAAAGCATTTTGAAAAACCTTCCATTTGTTGATGGCAATAAGCGAACGGGGTGGCTTGGCTGCATAATCGTGCTGCGGTTATATAATTATCGCTTTACATTAACGGAGGAACAGGCTTATAATTTTGTTATTAAAGTGGTCTCAACCCACACCGGTTTCGAAGATATTGTTGAATATATTGAATGTAATACAAAACGATTGATTGTATGAGTAAGAAAATAGCCATCATTGGCGGCGGAAATTTAGGAACGGCCATTGCAGAGGGTTTGATAAGCAGCGGGTTTATCCTGCCAGAGCATATCATCATCACCAAAAGAAACATAGCCACCTTAAAAAACCTGGAAGAAAAAGGCGTATTGGTAAGCAATAACAATGTAGAAGCCGTGCAATATGCCGACTGGGTTATTTTGGCCGTAAAACCTTTCCAGGTAAAGGAAATACTGTTAACACTTAAGCCGCATTTGCAAGCCGGAAGGCATGCACTGGTTAGCGTTATTACCGGCATTTGGATAAAAGATATACAGGAAATAATAGGCAACGAGTTCACCCTTTTCCGCGCCATGCCCAATACGGCCATAGCCATACAGGAAAGCATTACCTGTATATGCCGATATAACGCCAGCGACGAACAGGTGGGCTATGCGGCGGACATGTTTAACCAGTTGGGCAAAACCGTGTTTATTGAAGAAAAACTGATGGACGCGGCCACCGTATTGGGTGCCTGCGGTACCGCTTTTGCGATGCGATATATCCGTGCCAATATACAGGGTGGCATCGAAATTGGTTTTGATGCCGCAACAGCATCGTTAATTGCCGCCCAAACGGTAAAAGGTGCCGCCGAGCTACTGCTTACCAAACACACACACCCCGAGCAGGAAATTGATAAGGTAACCACACCCAAAGGTTGCACCATTGCCGGCCTTAATGAAATGGAACACCAAGGCTTCAGTTCATCGCTGATTAAAGGGGTTGTAACGAGTTATAAGAAGATTGTGAATGATATGTAAACAACGGCTATTGGGCTTTGCCTGTTTCCATATCAATTTCCAACACAGATTTTTTACCCATCACATTTTTGTAATTAGTCGCTGCAGCATTATCTATTATTGCCTCTGGAACCAACACAGCGATGTTAGGCGCGGTTATCACATCAAGAGCATTCCTAGCAATGATGCTGCCAACAGGTGATTTTTTTCTTACCCTGGCTGTGTAGGCGTTAAAGCCATTAAAAACAAAGGTGTTGGTTTGCTTAAAAAGTCTAAAAAAATTGTATCCTTTGTTTATGTATAAATTAATTCCATCACTATAGCCCCAAAAGTCTCTCAAAGGGTAGCTTGTGGCACCTGAGTCTTTAACATATAACACATCAGTCTTTTTGGTTTTCACTACCTCAAAATTCCTGATGGAAGGTTGGTTGTTCTTAACTTCATCAAATGTTTTGAACACTCCCTTTGGGTAAGCTGAAGCAGTTAAAATTGGAATGGAGAATTTATTTGATATATAGTTGTTTATATCATCAGGCAACAATATTTTACAGCTTATTTTTAATGCTTCAGCTGGCTTGTTTACTATTCGATCAAGCATGCTGTTAATTCCATGGGAAATAATTTCTGCGTCGGTGCTTTGTGTCAATGATTTTTCTGTAACAAAAAAAGTGTCGACACTGTAAAATGGGTGATAGCCGCTGTTTGTTTCAGAAAGTACGTTTGCTTTAATTACTAACGCATTTTTTACGATTGCAAAAGCGGCCTCCTGTGTATTTTGTATGTTCTCCATAGAACCTTGGCCATCAACAGAGTTCCCCCGGCCTTCTTCATTAGCCGTTTCAAATGAAGAGCTGATCCATAATTTGTCAATTAAAATAACCAAGGCTGGTGCGCTGTCTGCAATATTTGTTAGTTGGTAGTTTTCTTTAATATACTTTTCTATCTCTTTTTGTAAGGGCTGCACAAACGCAATTTTCTTAGGGCCCGGCATATACCTAAGCGCAGTGTCATAACGCGCGTCTATGACTTTAACGGCTTTAAAAGGTAAACTGGCTTTGTTAACAGGCACGGCAGCGGCCAGCGAAATTTGCACAGACGGAATGTGAGCAAACAATAACGAATCTTCTATATCGTCCTTATTTTGGCCGTAACAAAATATAGTTAGGAATATCAATACGATAGATGCGAGGGTTTTTAAGGTAATAATCATCGGTTTGAAATTGTTCTGCAAAAATATGTACCAGTTCCGATAGCTTTGGTCATTTAGCAGATTTTTTCATCACCGCACCCTCAACTTTATAAACGTAACCACCTTATCATATGCATCAGCGGTGGCAACTTTGTCGTAAACAGGGTTGCTCGGGTTGGCAAAGGCATGGTCGGCCTCGTATTCATAAATACTGCCTTTTTTACCCGCACTCTTCAAGTTTGCTTTAAACTCATCCACCACTTGGGGGTTAAGCCATTTATCCTTAGTGCCAAAAAAACCCAATACATCGCAATTGAGTGTTTTTAGCCGGTCCACACTTTTTTCAGGTTGGCCGTAGTACATAATGCAGCCTTGCACCTGTTTGCCGCCTTCAATAGCGGCCTGCAGGCTCCAGCCACCACCAAAACACCAGCCTATGGTAAATACTTTGGCATCTTCGCCAGCGTACGCATACGCACCTTTTACCAACGCGGTACCCCTTTCAGTGGTCACCGTTTGGGTATATTTGCTGGCATCCTCGCGGGTAGCAGCCACTTTGTTGTCGTATAGGTCAATGGCTATCACATTTATATCCAGGTCGTTGGCCAGCATTTCGCTTTCCTGCTTAATGTAATCGTTCAGCCCCCACCATTCATGAAACACAAAAATGTAAAAATTTGTTTTGGTTTTAGCTTTTACCTCCCAGCCATGCGCATCGGTACCGTCGGCTGCTTTGTAGGTAATATCGTGCCCGTGCTGGCTTTTATACACAAACGGCCGCGGGTTTAAGTGCGATAGCATAAATGACTTATCGGCGGCAGTTCGGGCAAATTTCTCAGTGGCGGTGGGCTCGCAGCAACTCATTTTTGTTTGGGCACTGGCTGCGGTAGCAAAAACAGCAAGGGCAAGGCTGAGGTTAGTAAAAATTTTCATGGCAAATCGTTTAATTAAAGTTAGTACTATATCGTAGCAGGTTTACAATTTATTTTATAAGCAAACAGGTAACTTGTCGCCAGGGTTGCCCTTTGTGCCAAGTTTTATTTTTTTACTTCAAACAACGCTGCCTGAAAAAGGTTTTCAACAGCCCAATAAATTCACAACGTAATATTGGTAGGCATTCGTAAAAGTTGGCAGCTACGGTCAGCCGTAAATATGTCCAAGTTATCCACATTCAAAAAATACCAATTTTGAATAAAGGAAATTAAGCTTAGTTTTGCACGACCACAAGGAAAACCTGTTGTTGTTTTTTCTGCACGGTCACTTTATACTTTACAATTAAATACAAACACCCGAGGATTAAGTTTATCTTATTCCAGGGCATTTTTTTAATTGTTGGTAAGCCGGGGTTGGCAAATAGGCTGTATTTAGCAAAAATTACAGTACCCAGCTTACTTTATTTTATGGCAGGCGTAATTAATTGAAAAACAAAAGATTTTATTCATCACCATAAATTATTTGTTATGGCTAAGTATATTTTTGTTACAGGTGGCGTTACCAGCAGTTTAGGAAAAGGCATTATTGCAGCTTCACTTGCAAAATTGCTACAGTCGAGGGGTTTTAGGGTTACCATCCAAAAACTTGACCCCTATATAAATGTTGACCCCGGTACATTAAACCCCTATGAACACGGGGAATGCTATGTAACCGAAGACGGCGCCGAAACAGACCTTGACCTTGGCCACTACGAACGCTTTTTAAATATTTATACCAGCCAGGCTAACAATGTAACTACTGGCAGAATATACCAAACCGTAATTAACCGAGAGCGCGCCGGTGAGTTTTTGGGCAAAACCGTGCAGGTGGTGCCCCATATTACCGATGAAATAAAACGTAGGATGATGTTGCTGGGCGAAAGTGGCAACTTTGATATTGTAATAACCGAAATTGGCGGCACCGTGGGCGATATTGAGAGCCTGCCTTTTATTGAGGCCGTACGCCAACTACAATGGCAACTGCCTGATGACGATGTTGCTGTTATACACCTAACACTTATACCTTACCTGCGTGCAGCGAAGGAATTAAAAACCAAGCCCACACAGCACAGCGTAAAAATGTTGAGCGAAACAGGCGTACACCCAGATATTATAGTGTGCCGTACCGAAGAGCCTTTGAATGAAGACATTAAGCGTAAAATAGCCCTGTTTTGTAATGTAAAAACAGAAGCTGTTATTGAGGCGATGGATGCGGCAACCATTTATGAAGTGCCCATGTTGATGCTTAGCGAACGTTTGGATGTGATATGCATGAAGAAATTAGGCATGAATGTGTACCCTGAAGCACAATTAAGCAACTGGAAGGGCTTTTTAGACAAGCTTAAATTTCCCAAAGGCAAGGTAACAATAGGATTGATTGGCAAGTATATTGAATTACAGGATGCTTACAAATCCATATTAGAAAGCTTTATACATGCCGGTGCCATTAACGAGGTTACCGTTAAAGTTATTAATGTACACAGTGAATATATTACAGATGAAAATGTTGCCGAAAAGCTATCAGGGCTGGACGGCCTGTTGGTGGCTCCCGGTTTTGGGGTACGCGGCATTGATGGTAAGATAGTTGCCGTGCAATATGCCCGTGAGCATGACCTGCCATTTTTTGGTATCTGTTTGGGTATGCAGATGGCCGTGATTGAGTTTGCCCGCAATGTATTGGGTTTAAGTGAGGCGCACTCCACCGAGATGGATGCCACCACCCCCGACCCAGTTATTGACATGATGGAGGAACAGAAAAAAATAACCATCATGGGCGGTACGATGCGCCTAGGCGCCTATCCCTGCAATATTAAAGAAGGTTCGCTGGCCGAATACATTTACGGCACAGAAAGTGTCAGTGAAAGGCACCGCCACCGCTACGAGTTTAACAACGACTACCTGGAAGACTTTGAAGGCAATGGCATGATTGCCAGCGGTGTAAACCCGGATACCGGATTGGTTGAAATTATGGAAATACCAGGCCATCCATTTTTTATAGGCGTACAATACCACCCCGAGCTAAAAAGCACGGTGGAAAGCCCAGCGCCTTTGTTTGTACATTTTGTTGCCGCAGCCAAAAAATACAACGAGGAGAAAAACTCCGTTAAACAGCCGATATTACAAAGGGAGTTGATATAGTATTTGATTAAGGAGCTTTAAACAGCTTCCTATCCATTTTCCGCTAATTACAAACAAATTGGATAATAAAAGCCCGAGTTGCACTCAGGCTTTTTGATGTGCAATGGCGTTTATCACACACATGGTTGGGTTTAGCTATTGTGTGACGCTATCTATTGAACTTTTTAAATGTGCGCCGAAGCCACTTGATGTTGGCATCCCGTATTTTATTAACTGTTATTCATTGTAAACCTGTGGGTGTTAAAAAGTACCGACTAAAAACAAATTAGGATAGTATCATTGCTCTGCATCCTCTTTAAACGCATTTCCTTCCGCGTACAAATCAAAGTTAATTTCGAGATTCAATGCGGCCATTCGCTTAATGTTTTGCATGCTTACGGTTGGGCCGCCAAGCATAGCATTGCCGTTATGGAATATAATAGCGGCCTGTATGTAGCCATTAGCTTCATTTACAAGCCTTGCCACGCCTTCCCTGTCCTGTTCCAAAAAATCAAGCAGTTTTTCCAGTTTATCTTCAAATTCGTCGCCTTCGGGGTTGGGTTCTATCTGTATATAACTGTATTTCTCAACCAATTGCCCTCTTTTTTTCAAATCTCCTTTGTTTACCTCCCGCAATGGCTTAAACATAGTCAACGCTTTAAGTTCTTGCAGGCTTAACTTATCCGATGTAGCATTAAGGTAAACAGCGCTATAGGGTTCAACATAAATGCCCGTAATGGTTAAATCCTCTGGATTATGAAAATGAAAGGCAAAATAAAACCGCTCGCCTTTTACTGCAAAGTAAATAATAACAATACCATCTTTCTTGTCATGGTCAACCCTTGCTACCTTGGGTTTGCCATCTTCATAAACAATTTCATGCACTTCCAAAAACTGTTGTGTTACACCCCAGGTTTGGTCTTTAATTTCTTTGGTGGCTATTTGTATCAGTTGTGTGTCGGTCATTAACAGGGTTTAATTTTTTATCTCGCCTAATCACCCATAATTAAAATAAACAGTTTGGGTTCCTTTACTTTTCGCATATTCCAAAAAACGCCTAAAATTTCGCAGGTCTTGTCCAAAATTATTGCCAATATAACCTTTGCCCTTATCTATGTTGAAGTCTGCGAAGTATACCTTACTGTTAAGAGTATCGTTACCCCCATTATCTAACAATTCGGGTAAATTATTAATAACGGAGAGTTTGTTTATGAGTTGGTTAATTATTACCAATACCCTATCAATATTGCCTTTCAACTTTTCCTTGGCGGCTTCGGCATTTGCAATAACAGCATTCCTTTCTTCTTCGTTTTCGGCAACGCTGACATAAAAATCCAATGCATCCCCGCTCAGGTAAGTTTCCATTTCATACAAAGGCGAAATATCTACCCCAGTAATAATGCCAATTTGGTCAAGCTCCGGCTCCACTGTGGATACATTTGGCCTGCAAAGAAAATTGCAGAAAGTTCGGCTGAGACTATACAAATCACTGTTTTCTAAAAAATCATCGGTGTGAATTTCTTCAAGGTTATCTGTTAAAATTAAAACATCAAGTCCCATTTGATTAGTGTTGATAAGGTTGTTAAGATTACGATATTACTATTAGAATATCACAACATTATTGATTATTTTAACGGGGATTTGTAGGGTGTTCCATGGTTATTGCACCGCCATAAAAAGGCGAATTTTTATTTATTGGCTTTAGGCTTTTGTTATTGGGGTTTTCTTTGTCATTTCTTTGCGCACAACCCAAAAACACAATACTAATATTACATACAGTTTTCTCATTTTTTACGGGTGTTGTTATTAATTGCCATGAAGTAAACATATTTTCTTGATTTCTTCTTTTATATAACGCTATTTTAATTCTTGAATTTAGAGGCAAGAATCATAAAAGTCATTTGCCATATTTGCAAATGACTTATTTCAGCACCACCCACCATTTTCCCTCCCTTATTTCCCTGCCATTCCTTATTTTCACAAAATAATCTATTCGTATGCACAAACTTCTGTTAGTATTTGTTTGTACCCTTTTTGTATTGGCTGCCAACGCCCAGCCGCCTTCGGGCATACGGTGGAACAAAGCCGGCGACGGTTATTACGACACTGAGGACGGCAATATTGTTTTGTACCAGTTAAGCCCATTGGGCAAAAAGGTGCTTGTTGAAAAAAGTGCCTTGGTGCCTGCAGGCAAAACTGAAGCACTGCGAGTACGCAATTTCTTTTTTTCAGCCGACGGCGGCAAGGTACTTATCTACACCAACACCCAAAAAGTATGGCGCTACGATACCCGTGGCGATTACTGGGTGCTTGATGTTGCCACAAAACAATTACACCAAGTGGGGGCATCACTGCCCGCATCATCGCTCATGTTTGCCAAATTCTCCCCCGACGGGCAAAAAATCGCCTACGTTAGTGCATACAATGTGTATGTGGAAGATGCCGCCACCGGTAAAGCCACCCAGCTTACTTTTGACGGCACCCGCACTTATATTAACGGCACTTTCGATTGGGCATATGAGGAGGAGTTTGATTGCCGCGACGGTTTCCGTTGGAGCCCCGATAGCAAAAAAATTGCCTTTTGGAATATTGATGCCCACGCTACCAAGCAGTATTTAATGATTGACAATACCGATTCTATCTATCCGTTTGTAAAGCCTGTGGAGTATCCTGTGGCCGGTGAACCGCCAAGCCCTTTTAAAATTGGGGTAGTGGATATTGAAGGAGCCAAAACCACATGGATGAACATACCCACCGACCCCGTACTACAATCGTATGTGCCGCGCATGGAATGGGCTGCCAATAACGAAGAGCTGGTTATACAGCACCTAAACCGCAAACAGAACGAGAGTGATGTTATGCTTTGCAATGTTACCACGGGCGAATCAAAATCTATTTTCCATGAAACCGACCCCGGCTGGATTGACATAGCCAGCGCATGGAGCAAAAATTACCGCTACGGCGGTTGGGACTGGCTGGCCAAAGGCAAGGAGTTTATTTGGGCGACAGAAAAAGACGGCTGGCGCCACCTGTACCGCATTAGCCGGGATGGCAAAACCGTGAAACTGATTACCACCGGTAATTATGATGTGATGAACGTAAACGCCATTGACGAGCAAAGCGGTTATGTGTATTTTTCCGCTTCGCCGGATAATGCCACGCAGCAATACGTCTACCGCACAAAGCTTGACGGCAGTGCAAGCCCCGAGCGGCTTTCACCAGCCAACCAAAACGGCACGCACGATTATGAAGTTTCGCCAACCGGCAAATTCGCATTCCATTCCTTTAGCAATTATTACACCCCCAATGCGGACGAAGTAGTGTCGCTGCCGAACCATAAGTCAATCGACGGAGACAACATTAACAGGCGCGTGGCTACTGCCGATAAAAGCAAAACCAATGTTAGCTTTTTTAAAGTAAAAACCGAGGACGGTGTTGAGATGGATGCCTGGATGGCCAAGCCCAGCAATTTTGACAGTACCAAAAAGTACCCGGTGGTATTTTATGTTTACACTGAACCTGCAGGCCAAAACGTGAAAGACGAATACGGCGTAACAGAAAATCGTTTGTACAGTGGCAGCATGGCCAATGACGGCTATATATACATCTCCATTGACAACCGCGGTACGCCTTGCCCTAAAGGACATGACTGGCGCAAAAGTATAAGCCACAAAATTGGCCTGCTTAACATAAACGACCAGGCAAAGGCCGCCAAAGAAATATTGAAATGGCCTTTTGTTGATACCAGCCGTGTGGCTGTATGGGGATGGAGCGGCGGCGGCTCGGCCACGCTTAACCTTATGTTCCAGCACCCGGAGATTTATAAAACCGGCATCTCCATTGCCGCAGTGGGTTACCAGCTTACCTACGACAATATTTACCAGGAGCGTTACATGGGCCTGCCCCAGGAAAGCAAAGCCGATTTTGTAAAAGGCTCACCCATTACCTACGCCAAAAACCTACAGGGACATCTGTTATATATACACGGCACCGGCGACGACAATGTGCATTACGAAAACGCTGAGTTGCTGTTGAACGAACTGATAAAGGACAACAAAGTGTTTCAGTTTATGGCATACCCCAACCGCACCCATAGCATTTCGGAAGGGGAAGGTACCCGCAGGCACCTTTCCAGTTTGTATACTGATTATTTGAGGCAGTACTGCCCGCCGGGCGGAAGGTAGTTTGTTGCTGCAAGCTTATTCTTTATTTAAATGGCCGCCACGGTATTAACACTTGTGGCGGCCATTTTATTTTGTTTGCTTCTTATAACACAAAGCATAGTGGCGGGGTTTTGTAATCTTGCTGATAATTTTTGTTGATTCCTGCCTTCGCAGGAGCATAGCTTGTTTTATAGCCCAAGTTTCAGCACTGCCGGTTCACGCCACTCACCATTTACTTGCTTCATTCAGCGCGGTAAGTGTTTCTGCACTCAAGCTAAGCTTTGTAGCCGAAAACAATGCGTTTAATTGGTCAAGGTTGGTGGCGCTGGCAATGGGTGCCGTTACCGACGGCCTTGCTATAAGCCAGGCGATGGCGATACTTGCCTGGGTGGTATTGTATTCAGCCGCTGCCACATCCAATGCTTGCAAAATATGGAAACCTCTTTCATTCAAATATTTCTTGTTGCCCCCTCCTCTCGCACTTTTGCTAAGGTCGGCCTCGCTGCGGTATTTACCTGTTAAAAACCCACTGGCTAATGCAAAATAGTTTATCACCCCAATATTGTTTTCTAAACACACTGCTTCTAATTCCTTTTCAAACACTTCCCTGTCGTACAGGTTGTACAAGGGCTGTAAGGTTTCGTAACGGGGGTAGCCATGTTTTGCACTGGCTTGCAATGAGGCTTTTAACCTTGCTGGCGAAAAATTGGATGCGCCGATGTGCAGCACCTTGCCTTCCTTAACTAACTGGCTGTATGCTTCCAGTGTTTCTTCAACCGGCACGGCTTCATCATCAAAATGCGTTTGGTACAGGTCAATATAATCCGTTTGCAGCCGCTGCAAGGATGCTTCAACGGCTTTTATAATATACTCTTTTGAAATATCTTTTTTACCCTGCCCCATATCACTGCCCACTTTGGTGGCAATGATTACCTGGCTGCGGTTACCGCGTTGCGCAAGCCAGTTGCCGATAATGGTTTCAGACTCCCCACCTATGTTGCCAGGTACCCAGCGAGAGTATACATCGGCAGTGTCAACCAAATTAAAACCTTCGCCTACAAAAGCATCCAACAATTGGAAAGATGTTTTTTCATTCACGGTCCACCCGAAAATATTGCCTCCAAATGCTAGCGGGGCAATAGCAATGCCGGTATTGCCTAATTTTTTATTAACCATACATTGTATTGTTGGAATTAAATGATTGATTTTACCACGCCGCCGTCTACCCGTATTGCAGCGCCGTTTGTAGCAGACGACAATGGGCTTGCAATAAAGGCAACCATATTGGCAACTTCCTCAGTAGATGCAAACCTTTGCAGCAAGGATGTTGGCCGCGCAAATTGGAAAAACTCTTTCTGCATAGTCTCCTTAGTCTTATCCTGCTGCCTGCCCATGCTTTCAACAAATTCCCCAACACCTTCGGAGAATGTTGGCCCGGGCAGCACTGCATTAACTGTTACCGCCGTGCCTTTTGTAAGCTCGGCAAGGCCGCGGCTTATTGATAATTGCGCAGTTTTCGTCATGCCATAGTGTATCATTTCCACAGGTATGTTGATGGCCGATTCGCTGGATATAAAAATAATCCTGCCCCAATTGTTTTTAAGCATCAAAGGCAAATAGTACCTGCTAAGGCGCACTCCGCTTAGTACATTTATTTCGTAAAATTTCAGCCAGTCTTCATCGGGTATTTCAACAAATGGTTTTGGTTCAAATATGCCGACATTGTTTATTAGTATATCTACAGCAGGAATATCTTCAATAAGCCTGTTTATCTCATCGACTTTAGAGAAATCTGCTGCTATGCTTTTAACGTTTGCGCCGGGTACCGCCACGGTTAGTTTAGCAACGGCCTCCGCAACGCGTTGTTGTGTTCTGCCGTTTACAAACACCGTTGCCCCTTCTGCCAATAATTGCTGTGCAATGGCAAAGCCAATGCCCGCCGTGGAGCCTGTTACCAAAGCTGTTTTGCCGTTTAACTTTAAATCCATAAAAGTATTTTATATAGGTTTTAAAAACACAAAATTGGGTGCAATTGGGCTTGTGAGAAGTGGGATGCAAAAAATAAGCAGGATAAATTTCTAAAATGGTAAAGTTGATTGGTCTGACGGAGACCGTCAGACCAAATAATATCACAACTGAGAAAGTGGCACCTTTAACCTGAATTGGCTGTCAGACTGCCGCCGTTTCACAATTCACGTTTCACGATTTACGACAGTACATCACACAGGCAGCTCTATTGTAAATATGGAACCTTTATTCAGTTCGCTTTCAACGGCTATTTTGCCCCCGAGGGTTTCTGCCTGTGTTTTAGCCATGCAAAGCCCCATTCCTCGGCCCTCAACCGACGTATCAAAGCGTTGGTACAAGCCAAAAATATGCCTGCCATGTTTGGCAAGGTCAATTCCTTTGCCGTTGTCTTTAAATAGTAGTTTGGTAAAATTACCATTACTGATACTCTTAATTTCAACAACAGGGGCGCGGAATGGCTGCTTAAAATTTATGCTGTTTAATATGAGGGTGTAAAAAATATTATATAAGTAGCTTTTTAAAGTATACATATTCATCGCATCCTTAAAGTCGGTTTTTATGGTAACCCCCTCCCCTGTTATACGTGCGCAAAGAGCCAACTTTATGTCTTCCACCAACTGTTGAAAATAAACAACCTCTTTTTGTTCATTAACCCGTTGGCTTATGCGGAGTATGTGGTTAAGGTCCAGCACAACCTCGTCCATTTTTTTCGCACTTGCGGCAAGTCCGTCCAAAAAAGCCTCTTTGCCTTCGGCATCGTCCCCCCAGTTGGTAATTGCCTCTGTTAAACCGATGATGTTGGCCACGGGTGCCCGCAGGTTGTGCGAGACGATAAAAGCAAACTGCTCTAACGCATTATTACGCTTTATCAGGTCTTCAGCAATCTTTTCCCTCTCCAGTTCAGCAAGCTTACGCTCCGTTATGTCTGAAATGGCCAGCATTACGCCGTAATTGGATTTTTTATCGTCCGCAATGCCCAGCCACCTTGAGTAAAGCCATCTTGCATTGCCATCCACATTAAGCACACTTGTTTCGTAGGCCACGGTTTCACCGCACAGCGCTTTGTCAAATACCTCATCAACAAGAAGCAAACGTTTATCTTTAAAATAATCCTTCGCATGATTACCTTCTTTAAGCTCTGTACCGAATATATCTTTAGTTATTTCGTTTGCCCTGTTATTGAATGAAATAATTTGTTGGTGGGTGGTATACAGTACATACGCCGTATCAGTATTTTTTAAAATGGTTTGAAGGTTGGCTTCTGATTTTTGCAAGGAATTTTCTGCCACTTTAATGCCCGTAACATCCTGTATAAAGCCCTTTATGCAAGTAGGCTTGTTGCCAGTGTTCCATTCGGTGCTATATTCAGAATAGATATATTTGAGCAAGCCATCAGTGGATATTATGCGGAACTGCAATTTATTAACCCCTGTGTTTGGTGCGATATGTGATGACAAAAGTGTATTTTTTACCGACTCAGCATCATCCGGATGAATAGAGTTAAAAAACAAAGCTGCTGGCTCATCTTTTTTTAAATGCCCGCCGCCAAAAATCCTTGTTGCCTCGGCAGATAACTTCATGGTATTGGCGGCCACATCAATATCAAAACTGCCAAAATGTGCAAGGGCTTCCACCTCATTCATCAGGTTTGCGCTGGCAATTAATTCTGCTACAAATTTTTGCTTTTCTTTCTCCAGCCTGTTAATTTCAAGTGCCTTGTCTATGGCGCTGGGCAGGCGTTGCAAACGGTCTTTTAGAATGTAGTCGGCGGCACCTTCCTTTATAATCTCAACTGCAAATTCTTCTGATATGGTTGACGTAATAAGAATGAAGGGTATGTGCATATTCATACCTTTTAAAATTGCCAACGCTTCATTGGAATTAAAGGCCGGCAACGCATGATCCGACAATACTATGTCTGGTCTAAATTCTTTAAGGGCTTTTATATAATCCTGCCTGTTATCTACCAACAGTTTTTCATATAGCAACCCGCTTTTCCGCAATACTCTTTCTATCAGTTCAGCGTCATTGGGCATGTCTTCCAAATGCAATATCCTTAGGGTATGGTTCATAACCTTTAATTTAATTGATTGAGTATCCCCGGATGCTTATGCTGCTGACAATGATTTTTCTGTGAACGGATAGTTGGATACTATTGTTTTAATAATACGTTTGGTTTACTAGCAGCCAATACAAACCAAGGTCGCTAACAGCCTTGGCAAAACTTTGAAATTCAACCGGTTTTACCACGTAACTATTAACCCCCAGGTTATAGCTGTCAACCAAATCCTGCTGCTCTCTGGACGATGTCATTATCACAACCGGTATATGTTTGGTGGCTTCATTTGTCTTCACGTGTCTTAATACTTCTATGCCGTCAACCTTTGGCATTTTTATATCCAGCAGAATAACCTTGGGTAATTGCATTGTGTCGCGCCCTTCAAACAAGCCACGGGCACTTAGAAAATCAAGCGCTTCGGCCCCGTCCTTTACATGCACGAGGTTATTGGCGAGGTTGATCTTTTTTAATGCCCTTATTGTTAGTTCTGCATCATCTATATTGTCTTCCACCAATAAAATTTCTACTACAATATGCTGATTCATGATAATGCCTTTTTAGGTAACCCAAAATAGAAAGTTGCCCCTTTGCCGGGCGAGCCGTCTGCCCATACCTCGCCATGGTGTTTACTAATTATCAGTTTTACCAAAGCCAGTCCCACACCCGTGCCAGGAAACTCATCCATGCCATGCAAACGCTGAAACACACCAAACAGTTTGCTTGAATATTGTACGTCAAAACCCGCGCCATTGTCTTTTACAAAGTAAACCAGCCCTGTAGCATTTTCATTGCCACCTACAGTTATTAGTGGTGCCTCTTTTTTGGAGGAATATTTTATGGCGTTGCCAAGTAGGTTAAGCCAAACCTGCTTTATCAGGCTTGCATCGCCTACGCAATTGGGCAGCGGTTTTACCTCTACCGCATATTTAACCCGTTCCAAACCCATTGCTAGTTCTTTCAAACAATCGTCCACCAATATTTTCATATTAATGGGGCAGCCAACTATTTCCTTCCTCCCTGTGCGCGAAAAAGTGAGTAGGTCGTCAATCAGCCGCCCCATAGTGCCCGCACCTGCGATAATTTTATTTATTATTCGTTTGCCTTCCTCATCCATCAAGTGGCCGTAATCTTCCTGCAATATCCTGGCAAAGCCGCTTACCCCGCGCAGGGGGGCCCTTAGGTCGTGGGAGACAGAATAAGAGAATGATTCCAGTTCTTTATTGGCAATCTGCAAATCACGGGTGCGGCTTTTAATCCGGTCTTCTAATTGGTCGTTCAAAAGGGTTAAAGCCTCCTCTGCCCTCTTCCGTTCGGTTATATCAGCCCTAATCGCAATGTATTTAATAGGCTTTCCCTGGTCATTCAAAAATGGCACAATGGTGGTGTCAACCCAGTAATAGGTGCCATCTTTTGCTTTATTTTTTAGCTCGCCTTTCCAAACCCCGCCGTTTGCAATGGTTACCCACAAATTGCGAATAAATTCTTTTGGGTGGTGGCCAGAGTTAATAACCCGGTGATCCTGCCCTAATAACTCGTGTCGGGAATATTTAGAAATAGCACAAAAATTATCATTTACATAATTGATAGTTCCCTTTTGGTCGGTGATAGCTACTATGCTTGATTTGTCAAGGGCATATTTATAGTCGGCAATTTCTTTTTCACTTGTTTGCAATTTTTCCCGGGTTAGCCTGTCTATCTCGCCTTGCAATGCCTTTGCTTCTCCTTCGGCCCGCTTTTGTTCGCTTATATCACGGCAAACACAAACATATTCCTCTTTATCTTCGGCTTCACTTTCGGTGGCTGTTATAGAAATATAAACGGGCAGGGGGGTGCCGTCTTTTCTGCGGTATACAACTTCGCCTGCCCATTTTTTCTTGTTACTAAATTCCTCCCGTATTTTTTGGCGTTGGCAATCGTCAATTATTGTTTGTAATACGGCTGCGGCATTTTTTTCTAGTACTTCTTCAGCAGTGTACCCAAACATTACTTCGGCGGCTTTATTCCAACTCAATAAGTTATAATCTATGCCGTACGAAAAAATGGCATCCGAGGTTTTTTTAAGAAGATTGGCAAGATAACTGAGTTTATTTTCGGCAATTTTTCTTTCAGTAATATCGCGGGTTACTTTAGCAAACCCTCTTAAACTACCATCCACGTTGCGCAAGGCTGTAAAAACAACATCCGCCCAAAACAGCGTGCCATCTTTGCGCACTCTAATGCTTTCGCTTTCGTAACTGCCAAAACTGGCAGCTTTTGCCAAATTTGAAGCGGGAATACCTTGTTCAATTTCTGTGGCCGTATAAAAAACAGATATATGCTTACCTATTATTTCGGCGGAGGTATAGCCTTTTATTTTTTCGGCACCCTTGTTCCAAGTAACTACAATACCTTGGGCATCAATCATAAAAATGGCGTAATCCTTAATACTGTCCACCAAAAGGCGGAAGTCCTGAGTCCCCCGCTGGGTTTTATCCTCATCTTCCGGTGAGTTTGGCTGGCTGCCTGTTATACCATTTTGACTAGCTTTCATTAAGGGCATTTTTTAGTTTGGCTTACCAAAGATTGTTCTAAAATACAACACCTAGCGTTAATGTGCAATATTTAATCTTTTTTTTAGATATTTTTTGTTTTGGCAGAACAAACAGCCCTTTAAGATTTCACCAAATATTAAATAAAAACGAATGCATAATTATCTCTTAATGAGATAAATATAAATTATTATTTATTAAAATTTCAATACAGGTCGGGATTTGGTATATTATAAAATTTTTATGCATAGCAATTAATGAATAAAAAACTGATATTAATCAGGGCTTTGTATGACAATTGTCATTTGTGACAACCATTGGTAAATTGAACTTGCTGATATTTGAAATCCGAGCATATGAATGATTTACAATTACTTACCGAGGTAGGGGCCAGGATTAAAAAACTGCGCATAGAAAAAAAATTATCGCAAAACGATCTTGCCATCCTGTGTAATTTCGAAAAGGCCAGCATGTCGCGTATCGAAGCGGGCAAAACAAACGTAACATTGCTTACTCTGCACAAAATAGGCAGGGCTTTGGAAGTTGATATGGCCGCCCTCGTATCCGATAAATTAATCGAATCAATAAAATAGTGCCGCAGCCAAACGAAGCACCCCCTGTACCTGTTGCAAATATGTTTCCCCCTACAACTGGTGTTATGTAAAAACTTTTAAGGAGATTTATTAACAAATGGGGCGTTATATACTACCATATTTTTTTTCGTAGGCAATCAGCCAAGCAATTACCTCATCATATGTGTCAATACCTTTTGGCTGGTTATTAGCCTTTAGGTATTCACCATAAAAAAGGCGTAAAAGAGGCTCTATGGGGTTTTTATATTTCAGCAAAAATTTACGGTAAAGCCGGTAATCCTGTTTAACAAGCGTATCGAGGCTGCGAAAGTTGCTGCGCGCGGCCGCAGAATCTCTCACAAACAACTCGCCATTGGCATAACTAAACAGGTCGGCATAGGTGGAATATTGCAGAATATTGTTATTGGAGGCTTTTGCAGCCAAATAACCAACAAAATTTGCCTCGCTTTCGCTGCCATAACCCACCTGGTGCGCAATTTCGTGGCAGGCAGTGTATGGTATAATAAACGTAGGCACCTTAGTGTTAACCTGGGCCTCGCCCGAAAACGGGTTGTAATACCCCAAAAAGCCAAAGTAATTATTTAACGGGCCAAACAACGAATTTTTGACGGACGGGCAGCGGTACTGTAAAAAGGGGTATTGTTTGGAAGCAGAGTCGTATGCGTTGGCCGCTAGCGAATAGATTATTTTTGAAGAAGGGTAAGAAAAGGTACTATCACCCAGTGTTTTGCGGCTGGCATTAACCTTTGTAATCAATAAGGCTGCTATGTGTTTTAGTTCGGCGGTTGCGTATCGCTGCGGTTTTAAGCGTAACTGGTAGCTTATGCCATACCTGCTATAGTTTAAGCCCCATAAACCATAAAATAATATATACACCCACAGCACCTTAACAATTATGCCACCTAAGGACTGCCCAAACCCGGCCCAGGTTGTTTTGCGGCGGAAGAAATTGACTATAGCCTTTACAATTTTTACTAACAGCCAAATGATGGCCACGGTATATAAAATATCGCCCAAACATACCGGCAGCCACCCGGTTATTTCCCGCAATACCAAGCTAATAACAGGGTATGCGCCGGTGGAATAACCGGCTTCCACCATGCCGGGGGCAAGCGAAACAAGTTTTATGAGTGTTGCGATAACTACCGCTATTGCCAATTTTAACCAAAACCGTCTCCTGCTTTTTTCCATATAAATAATTTGTAGCTAATAAGTTACAGCTGCTCGGGCGGCCTAACGGGCATATAATATATCTACTTTTTTTAAAACCATTCCCGGAGTGTATTTGGCCATTAACCACAAACTGCAAACTACAAACTATAAACTATTTGGTAAAAACAGGTTTATTAGTTACCTTTGCCAGCCCAAAAAAAAGAGGTCATGAGCCAAAGGAGAGCGTTTGAGATTGCGTTTGTAGGGCTGAAACCTGGCACTCATGCATTTGAATATAGTGTAGATAATAAATTTTTTGCAAACTACGGTGAGCAGGATTTTACAAACTGCACGGCGAATATAAAACTTGCGCTTGAAAAGCACAACAGTTTTATGATGCTGAAGTTTGACATTGATGGCAAACTGGACGTACCTTGCGACAGGTGCGGCAATACTTTGCCCATGCAATTGTGGGACGAGTTTAAGGTAATTGTTAAGATGGTTGACGAGCCTGACGTAATGAATGCACAGGAGGAAGACCCGGATGTATACTATATAAGCAGAACAGAGAGCCATATAAGTGTGGCAGACTGGATATTTGAGTTTATAAATTTAAGTATCCCCATGCAAAGGATGTGCAGCGAGGAGGAAATGGGCGGCCCCAAGTGCAATTTAGAGGTTCTTGAAAAATTGAAGAAGATGGAAGAAGATGCGGTTAGAGACAACAATACCGTATGGAAAGCATTAGATAAGTTTAAAAATTTAGAATAGTTTTTTTTGATTTAGATAAATTACGAATTATGCCAAATCCCAAACGCAGACACTCGCAGCAACGCAGTGCGAAAAGAAGGACACATTATAAAGCTGAAGAAGTTACTTTAAGCAAAGACACTACAACTGGTGAATTGCATGTACGCCACCGTGCGCATGTAAGCGAAGGAAAATTGTTTTACAAAGGAAAGCTTGTTGCCGAAAAAGCACCATTAAAAGCCTAACTTAGTTTACGGTTTGTGTCCCAGGCAAATAAACTTGGGATAGTTTTTAGTTTGCAAGTTTTGCGGATAGTAGGTGTTATGTGAAAGATGCTTGAAAAAATGCTTGCTATTTCGCTTTGATTACTGGAAACTGAAAGCCGAAACTTATAAACTGAAATCTTCGTGATAAATATTGCGTTAGACATGATGGGGGGAGACTTTGCACCGCTTGAAGCCGTGAAAGGTCTTGCTTTGTATTTGCAGCAAGCCGAACAGATTGGCATTGCTGCAAATGTTTTGTGCGTAGGTGACGAGGCAGTTGTAAAGCCACTTTTGGAAGAGCATGCTTTACCGTCCGCCACTGTCATTCACGCCCCCGAGGTGATTGGATATAACGAACACCCCACCCGAGCTTTAAAAGAAAAACAGCGCAGTTCTATTGCCATTGGCTTTCACTTGCTTGCAACCGGCAAGGCGGATGCATTTATTAGTGCAGGTAACACCGGAGCCATGCTGGTGGGTACCATGTATACTATTAGAGCCATTGCCGGTATAACACGGCCCACCATCGCCACTATAGTGCCACGGCTTAACGGTGGTACAAGCCTGTTATTGGATGTTGGGCTAAATGCGGATTGTAAGCCTGAAAACCTTAACCAGTTTGCTATTTTGGGCAGCCTATATGCCAAACATATTCTTAATGTTGATAACCCACGCGTTGCATTGTTAAACGTGGGCGAGGAAGAAGGCAAAGGCAACCTACTGGCCCAAGCCACTTACCCCCTGCTTAAAGCCAATACCGCCATAAATTTTGTCGGCAATATCGAGGGCCGGGACTTAGTACAGGATAAAGCCGATGTAACTGTTTGCGATGGCTTTACGGGCAACGTGGTGCTTAAAATGGCCGAGTCAATTTACGATATTGCCCAAGCCAGAAATTTGGAGAATGATCCATACCTCGCCCGTTTCCATTATGAAAACTATGGCGGAACTCCGGTACTTGGCGTGGCCAAACCTGTAATAATCGGCCACGGTATAAGCAGCGCCGTTGCTTTTAAAAATATGATACTGCTTGCTGAAAAAATGGTGGAAACCGGATTTTGCAACACACTCAAACAGGCATTTATTGCATAATAGCACCCAACTATAGTCTCAATCTCTGCAGTCATTCTTACTTTATTCCTTATTTATATTTGTATTTCAAAAAAGTACATACATTGCATTCCTTTTTTTATTTGGCATCTGGGTGTGCGTTATTCTAATGCAGGGGCATACCTGCCTGCCCGTAAGGCTGGTTCAGAAAACTCATTCGCATTCCCCTCAAAATTTATTCAGATGTCTGTTTCAAAAGAAATACGAAAAATTACCACCAACACCCTGCAAAAGATGAAGATTGCGGGCGAGAAAATCTCCATGCTAACCGCTTACGACTATTCCTTCGCCAGGATATTTGACCAGGCGGGTATAGATGTTATATTGGTTGGCGACAGCGCCAGTAACGTAATGGCAGGCCATGAAACCACTTTGCCCATAACCCTAGACCACATGATTTATCATGCTTCTTCTGTTATAAGGGGCGTTAACCGATGTTTGGTAGTGGTTGACCTTCCGTTTGGCTCCTACCAGTCTAATTCAGAAATAGCCTTAGCATCCGCTATACGGATAATGAAAGAAACCGGTGCCCATGCGATAAAACTGGAGGGTGGCGAGGAGGAAATAGAGTGTGTAAAACGTATAGTATCTGCTGGCATACCTGTAATGGGGCACTTGGGGTTAACGCCGCAAAGCATTTATAAATTCGGCACCTACAGTGTGCGGGCAAAGGAAGAGGCAGAAGCCAACAAGCTTAAAAAAGATGCCAAACTGCTTGAAGATGCCGGGTGCTTTGGAATAGTACTGGAAAAAATACCTGCCATATTGGCCAAAGAGGTGAGCGAAAGTTTAAGCATACCTACTATTGGCATAGGCGCTGGCAACTACTGCAACGGCCAAGTGTTGGTAATGCACGATATGCTGGGCATTAATACTGAATTTAAACCAAGATTTCTACGCCAATACCTTAATGCTTTTGAGCAGATAACGGGCGCTGTGCAGCAATACATAACAGATGTTAAAACAGGAGACTTTCCTAACGAGAACGAGTCGTATTAACAAGCCGCAGCAGTTCTACCGAAGTTTTGTTTACCCTTGTCTAAAAAAAAGATTTTGCTCATTTTATTTTGAGTAAGTTAGTGGTTGCAAAATTTAACGGTCGAAATGGAGACAATCAAAAAAAGAAATGCCACCGTGCAGAACATCATCAGCGTAGCCGCATGGTTGTTCTTTTTATGGTTGCCTATTATTTTGTTCCCATACAATAGGGATGCTGTAGTTACAAAATCTGACTGGTTCCACATACTTCCATCGGACATCGCTGTGGCACTTAAAAGCGAGCGTTTTGTCTATTCCTACATCGTTACTATTTTACTAATAGTAAACTTTTATTATTTTAACAAAGGCTACCTTATACCAAACGTACTCGCCCGCAAAAAAACAATGCCCTATATAGGTATTGTTACGGCATGTTTTTTTCTATATCTAACTATATTGTATTTCATCACCCTTAATTCGTTTAATTCTGCCGAGCACAAGGAGTGGTTAAATTCTGCCGAGTTTAGGCTTTACTTAAGAGAAATGCTTGCCAAAAATCCTAAATACGTGTACGTTCAGCCTAACCCGCGGTATTTTTCCACAGGGCCAATGGCGTTATTCCTGTTGGTATTTGTTGTGGGCCTTGGCTCTAATGTGGTAAACCAATGGTTTACAGCCGAAGAAAAAAAGCAGGAAATAAGCAAGCAGCAATTGCAAACAGAGTTGTCGTTCCTTAAATCGCAGGTAAACCCGCATTTTCTTTTCAATTCACTCAACAGTATTTATTCCCTGTCTGTATCAAACAGCAAGCAAACGGCTGACGCGGTGATGAAACTCTCCCGCATTTTACGCTACACGCTTGAGGAAGCCAATAATAATATTGTAAACTTAGCGCAGGAGATAGAGTTTATACGCAACTATATTGAAATGCAAAAAATAAGGCTTACAGATAATGTAACTATTAAGTTCATTACTAAAGGTGACACGGGATCGGTTTCCATAGCCCCGCTGTTATTAATACCTTTTGTTGAAAATGCTTTTAAATATGGTATAAGTACCCATAACGAATCAAAGATATGTGCCGAAATAAATGCGGAAGGCAAGGAGATACGGTTTACCTGTACCAATACCAATTTCCCTAGTATTGCATTAAAAAACAAAGGCACCGGCATGGGAATAAGCAACACAAAAAGGAGGCTGGAACTGCTGTATCCTGACAAGCATGTGCTTGATATAAAGGAAACAGCCGAAACCTTTAGTGTTTCTTTAACCATAAAAGCAGTTCAGCCTGCACCAGTGCCCCATGATTAAACAATTACCAGCCAGCCTATAAAATAAAATGCCATGAAATGTGTAGCCATTGACGACGAACCATTAGCATTACAGCTTGTTAAAAATTATATTGAGCAAACGCCCGAGCTTGAGTTAAAAGCCACCTTTACGGATACAACAAAGGCAAAAGCTTTTATAGAATCAGAGCCTGTGGATTTGCTGTTTGTTGACATACAGATGCCCGACGAAACCGGCCTGCAGTTTGTTAACAACCTTACCGTTAAGCCCGTTGTAATATTTACCACCGCATTTAGCCAGTACGCGGTGGAAGGGTTTAACCTAGATGCCATAGATTACTTGGTTAAACCCTTTGAGTACGAACGCTTTAATAAAGCGGTAAATAAGGCCAGGGAACTTTTTGAATACCGGCTTAATAAGGAAATAAACGAAGGTTACCTGTTTGTAAAATATAACTACCAGTGGAACAAGATATTCTTTAAGGACATCGAATTGATTGAAGCGTTGGATGACTATATTAAAATTTATACCGGCCTTAAGCCAATGCTTATCCATATGAGTATGAAAATGGTGTTGGATAAGCTGCCCGCTTCAAAATTCATCCGCGTGCACCGGTCGTACATTGTGCCGGTTGATAAAATTATAAGTTGGAATAAAAATGCTATTTCGGTGGCGGGTAAAAACATACCTGTTAGTTACACTTACCAAAAACAGCTGCAGGATGTATTGCAGAAAGATTTAAGCGGCAGCTAATAAATTGTGGGAATGCAAGTGCGATTCAACATGGTATCATTACTCTTTTAACAGTTACAACCGTTTAACAATGGCGACGGTTAATTGGGGTTAAATATGCACACTCGTATTAATCTTGTCCCACCCCGAAAATATATTTCTATATAGTTTGATTGGATTGCGTGCCATAAAATTTATCCCAAAACATCCTCTATGGTAACCTTTCTATGTTTGCAGGTGCTTTGCCTTCGCACAAGCACTCCCAAAAGGTTATTTAAAAACTGTTAAAAGTAAATAAATGCTTTTTTTGCCGTGGACCCAAATTAACTCCGGCCTGCAAATTGCATATATTCAGGTAATAACATTACTAACCTTTTGTAAACTTGTTACCTATGGACACCTACAACCGCAAGCAGGAAATTGTAAACAGCCTTACCCATGCAGTGGGTATTTTATTCGGCATTGTTAGCATGCCTTTTTTAATCAGTGCCGCTGTTGCCAGGCACAATACAACCGGCATCATCGGCTGCGCTGTGTATTGTTTTTGCTATTTGCTGGCCTTTACCAGTTCAACGGTGTACCACGTTTGCAAACGAAACCGCTTAAAAGATATTTTAAGAATTTTTGACCACATAAGCATCTACTTTTTTATTGCCGGCACATACACACCTTTTTTATTGGTGTATATGAATAACAGTTTCGGCATTACCATGCTTTGCATATTGTGGGGCCTAACTCTCTTAGGTATTGTTTTTAAAGCCTACTTCACCAACCGGTACGAGATTGTTTCCACTATTATTTATCTAGCCATGGGATGGATAATGTTTGCTGGCGGCCGAACCTTTTTTACGCACCTGCCACCGCAGATATTACTTTTTATTATGATTGGCGGGGTGTTGTACTCAATTGGCGTTTTTTTCTACCTGTGGGATAAATATAAATACACACACGCAGTGTGGCACCTGTTTGTGTTTAGTGCAGCCGTATTTCACTTTATAGCGGTTTGGCTTATCGTTTCACCTAAGTAGGCCGCACATTAAATGTATTTCCGCTTTACCGCAACAAAAGGAACGACAACGCTTGTGCAAAAAACAACCCGCAAACATTTGCGCCTTCAAAGAAAATCTATAATTTTCGGGCTTAGGTTTTGTTGTGAAATAAATGCTGTAATTATAACGCAATATTTTTACCCGTGTTTAAGCTAACAAAGCTGCGAATATTGGTAATATTTAAAGTTTTTTTAGCGAAGAAGACGGCGAAAAAATATAGGTAGAATGCAACAGTTATTTCATAACAATCCCTTACCCATTGCAACCATATAAAAGCACAGTATGCCCGTTAATAAACACAGTTTTGGATGGCAGCCCGATTTTCCCGATTTCAGGGACTTTAGCATCCACAATTTTACCGACGACCAAAAAACAGACAAGCAAAAATCATCCAACGGCGGCAAGCACAGCGAAAAACTACTTTTTAGGTTCAACAAAGAAATAACTGCCGAGCCCACGACGGTTGACCTTCGGGCATTTTGTTCGCCGGTTGGGTTGCAGGGTGGCTTGTGTTCCTGTACTGCACATGCTGCCACATCCCTGATGGAATATTATGAGAAGCGTACGTTTGGGTCCTTTGAAAAATACTCCCGCCGTTTTTTATACAAAGTAACCCGCAACTATATGCACACCACCGGCGACAGTGGTGCCAACCCCCGTAATACCATGGCAGCCATGGTGCTGTTTGGTGTACCGCCGGAGAGTTATTGGGAATACGATGAATCACTTTTTGATGTGGAACCACCCGCCTTTTTATACTCATTCGCGCAGAACTATAAAACGCTAAAATTTTTCAGGCATGATGCCGCAGGTGTGCCAAAAGATTCCGTGTTATTGGATATCAAGAAAAGCCTGCTGAACGGTATACCCAGCATGTGCGGCTTTACCCTATACAGCAGTTACAACCAGTATGATGGAGATGTCGCAAAAAAAGGTTGCATCCCCTACCCCACCCCTTTTGACAGTATGCAGGGCGGCCATTGCATGGCAGTTTTTGGCTTTGACGACAATAAAGAGATTTTTAATATAGCCCAGCCCGATAAAATTACAAAAGGGGCTTTTTTGTTTAAAAACTCATGGGGTGAAAGCTGGGGTGATAACGGCTACGGCTGGCTGCCTTACCAATACCTGTTAGATAATCTCGCCATAGACTGGTGGTCAATCATTAAAAAAGAATGGGTAGATACAACGGCATTTAACGACATACAGGTTAGCGCGCCTGCAAAGCCGTAACATTGGAAAGATGTGGTGCTCAGGAAATAACAGCGCCAAAATGTATAGTCGCCAACCTTTTTTTACTCTAAGGCTTAATTAGCTTTAGCTGTATAAGAAATGAATATACGTAACAGCCAGCGCAAAAACCAAGAAACGATTCTAGGAATGCGAAGATAGAAAATACAATGCTGAGACCCAGTGCAGCAATATCCAACTGAAACACCAGTGACACAAGGATTAGCAGGGACAAAATAAAACCAATACGTGCAGCAAACCTTTTAGGGGCCTGGAATATAGGCTTATTAGCAATGTTTAGCTGCTTAATGGTAAAATCGCTCAATTTAGCCAAGGGGCTGAATTTGCCAAAATTAAAACCACGAAGAAAAAAATCAATAGCCAGGAATACAACGATTGGCAAGCCCGCGTAAAATATTGAAAGCGTAACCAATATAAACACCCACAACGCATTAAGCCGCACTTTGTTTTCATTTATCCTCGCATCTTGTAGTCCTGCTATCCCATTGCCCATATCTCAATGTTTTTTGTCTACTAATTTTATAGAGTTATCAAAAGTAGGAATAAATTTTAGATCGCAGCCAAAAAAATTGGCAGGAGTATATGGTATTTAATAAATTAAAATGTAAGTGAATAAGTATCAGTTGTGTATAATTTGAAGGGATTGCAAAGTAAAGAAGAATCAATTAATGGGTATGGAAGCACCAATATAACGATGCTTCCATACTGGCTTTAAGAGCTGTTACCAAGGTATGATATTCCTAAGCCCTATCATTGTCTGCACGCCAATTTTTTATCGCCAGTTTAATATCCTTATTGGCTAGGTTTTCCTTAACCGCCCTGTCGGCCAAAGCAACAAATTCGTCGTCACCGGCAAAGCGCAGGGCTATAATTTGCTGCTTGGTTAACCGGCGGTCCAACAGCTTACCGGTAAATACATAATACCGCAGGTTTTCCTCAGCCCGAATGGCACGGTCTTGCACAGTAATAGGGAAACTGCGTATTAAGTAAAACACTATGGCAAATGCAATGGCCATCAACAGCAACAATACATTTTGGTGGCTGATGCCTTCACGTACCAACACAATTACAGCCAGCGCCAGTATAGCTAAGGTAATTGCGAATAGCACGAAGTGGTACAAAGGCACGAGCCTTACGTGGTTTTTAAAATTTTGCTCCTGCATATAGTTTTTTAGTTTGGTTGTGCAAAGTAAGCTATCATCGGCTCAAAATAATAATCAATCCAGCCCTGCTTATACCGTGCGCCATGCGGGGGCAACTTGGAATGTGTTATGGTAACAAGGGTGTTATTGCCCTTGCCCTCAAAGGTAATTACCAGCATGGAATCTTCTTCTTCATCATCAAACTCGGTTGTCCGCCATGACTGAACTATTTTTGAGTAAGGCTCCAACATAATATTTTTACCGCTGGCATAACCGCCATGAGCTGTAAAAGTGTCGCCAACATTGGCACCCGCTGTTGCAGCCACACCAGTCATGGCAGTATGTTCCGCAGTGTTTAACCAAGCGTTGTACAACCTTTCTGACGTACCCGGTATATCAGCCGAGACGGTGAATGTTATTGGCATTTCGTTTGGTTTAAATATTCAGTAATAAAGAAATCAGCCTTTTTAGCATAACCCAAAGCCGTGTAGTAATTATAGCGCTCGTTAAATGCTCCTAAGCATGCACCCCCAACCTTCAAATTACTTATACGACATAGCACTTAATCCAAGGTATTTTCTAATAATGCTCATCTGCCCAATATGGTAACTTTCGTGGCTGCCAACAAAACCCAGCAAGCCTAAAAGAGTTTTATCGCGAATAGGGGTGTTTACCGGCAACTCCATGGCCAGTTGCTCGTCGCCCAGCTTGCTTACGGCTTCGGTGAAAGCAGAGGCAAAACCATTCCAATAAAATAATATTTCGGAAAGCTGTGGATATGTAATAGAAGCATCAATGGCCCTGTTGCCCGGTGGCGGCTGGGTAGGGTCTGAGTAAACTTCCTTGTATGGAAAAGTAGGCTCCAAGCCTACCAACCCGCCAATGCCGTTTCGGCTGGCCGTAAGGTGTCCCGCTATCCATTGCAGGTGGTTTATGTGGTCGGTAAGGCGGTCACCGCCATGATTGTCCGTAATACCTTCCAGTACATTGTTAAAAAGCCTTGTTTGCAAAGCAAACTGTTTGGCGATTGGTGTAATTAGTGACATGGTTATTTGTGTTTTTATAAATATTTAATCCAATTGGTATATTATTATACAAACTTACTTGTCGCAAATCACATTATTATACTGCGGATGCGACAACTTAAAGGGTAATTGCGCCATAACTACTGTGAATGCTTGGGCGCAAAGGCCTAAGTACTTACCCAATCGCCGACTTAATTCTTCATTGAATAGCACGAAAGTATCTTACTTGTGAGTATATGTTCTACAATTCATTGTTATTTTACTCATTCTCAAATTGCATTGCCAATGCGGTATTACTGAAAACTGTGACACCAAAATTGAAGAACTCGACTAAGCATGAACTTCTAACTGTTAATAATGTAATCTAATTACCTCAATACTATTAACTTTTTCATCGCATCTTTCATTTACGTACGATTTCGTACACGAAGTGTCCGTTTTCGTACACCTCCATTAACAGCTTTTACCTAAACCCTTTATTCACAATGCCTTCTGTGGTTGGCATGCCCGTTGAAAGGCTATTTTGGCATATTATGCATTATACAAAAACCACCGCACCAAAAAGTAATACACATTTTGGGGCCGGGGAAGGATCAACAGAAGAATTAATGCCTTGGCAGTAACTTTTAGCAGCAAAAAAACGTATTCGGTTTAATTAACCAAAAAAGCTTTTATGATAAAAAACTATTTACTGGTAGCTTTTAGAAATCTGCGCAAAAACAAAACGTTCTCGTTCATTAATATCTCCGGACTGTCACTCGGTATGGCCTGCAGCTTACTAATCATGTTGTGGGTAACGGATGAACGCAATATGGATAAGTTTAATAAGGACGGCGACCGGATATATAGCATATACGAGCGACAGTATTATGATAATAAAATTGATGCCTTCCACTCCACCCCCGGTGTACTTCCCGAGGAAATTAAAAGGGTAATGCCTCAAGTACAATTCTCCAGCGGCTTTGCGTGGAATGAGGACAACACCTTTCAAGTAGGCGATAAAATAATGAAGGAAAAAGGCAACCATGCCAGTGCCGATTTTTTTAAAATGTTCAGCTATACCCTTTTGCAGGGCAATGCCGCGATGGCACTCAATACACCGGCTACCATAGCCATCTCCCGCAAAATGGCCAACGATTTTTTTGGCAGCCCCCAGGCCGCCATCGGTAAAACTGTACGGTTCGACAACCGGAAAAACTTTACAGTTAGTGCTGTTTTTGAAAACCCCGGCGAGAACATGTCGGCAAAGTTTGACTATATCATTAATTGGCAGGCATTTTTGGAAGATAATAGCTGGGCCAAGGAATGGGGTAACAATGGGCCAGAGACATTGATTACGCTGAAAGCAGGCACTGACCCCGTTGTTTTTGAAAAGAGCATTACAAAGTTTTTGGATAAATATAATAAAGAACAAGGCAAGGGCTTCCATATTGAACTTAGCATGCAACGCTATGACGACCAGTATCTTCACTCTCATTTTGATACCCAGGGCAAGTTGGACGGTGGCCGTATTGAATATGTAAACCTGTTTAGCCTTGTTGCGGTGTTTATACTGCTTATTGCCTGTATCAATTTTATGAACCTTACCACCGCCCGTTCTGTTAAAAGGGGCAAGGAGATAGGTATTCGCAAAGTAGTGGGTGCTGTTCGTTTTGCTTTAATACGCCAGTTTATCGGGGAGGCCATATTGCTAACATTTCTCTCCGTTTTGGTAGCTCTTCTGGTGGTAATAATATTGCTGCCCGGCTTTAACAGCCTCACGCAAAAGCAAATATCCTTCCCTTTTGGCAATATATTTTTTTGGGCTGCCATTGTGGTGCTTACTTTTATAACCGGGCTGATTGCAGGCAGTTACCCCGCATTGTTCCTATCTTCATTCAACCCAATTGTGGTGCTAAAAGGGCTGCCAAAATTCAGTTCCAGTGTAGTTTGGTTCCGCAAGGGTCTGGTTATCTTTCAATTTGTACTGTCCATCGTACTTATCATAAGCACCATTGTAGTGTCAAAACAAATCAATTACATCCAAACTAAAAACCTCGGTTACGATAGGGAGAACCTTATTTATGTTCCGCTGGAAGGCGACCTGCCAAAGCAATACGCGCTGTTAAAACAGCAGGCACTTAACACCCCCGGCGTAAAAAGCATCACCCGCATATCACAGACGCCCACACAAATTCAAAATGGAACCTATGGGGTTGATTGGGACGGAAAGGACGCCAACTCAAAACCCATGTTTACCAATGCAGCCATTGGGTACGATTTTATAAAAACAATGAACATACAGCTTTTGCAGGGGCGCGATTTTTCAAAGGACTTCCCTACGGATTCCGCCGGGTATATTTTAAACGAGCAGGCATTGGCCAAAGTAGGATACAAAAAACCCCTGGGGAGGCGGCTAAAATTTTGGGGTAAAAACGGAACCATCGTGGGCATAGTAAAGGACTTCCATTTTAACTCCTTAAAAGTGCCGGTTAACGCACTTATAATGCGGCTTGGCGAGAAAGATGATTATGGCAGCATGCTGATAAAAACACAAGCGGGTAAAACCAAGGAGGCACTGGCCAGCATCGAGGCTTTATGCCACCGCTTAAACCCAAAATTCCCTTTTACGTACCAGTTTTCTGATGAAGAATACAAGAAGCTGTACACCGATGAACAAATGGTAGGCACACTGGCAAACTGTTTCGCGTTTCTGGCAATCTTCATTTCCTGCCTGGGTTTACTCGGTTTAGCCATGTTTACCGCCGAGCAACGTAAAAAAGAAATCGGCATCCGCAAGGTGCTTGGTGCCAGCACCGGCTCTTTGTTTAACCTGTTGTCGAAGGAGTTTTTAGTACTGGTTATTACCGGTTTTGTTATTGCATCGCCGCTGGCATGGTACAGCATGAACAGATGGTTGCAGGAATACACGTATCGTACCGACTTAAGCTGGTGGATGTTTGTGGTAGCCGGGATTACCGCCATATTAATAACCCTGCTTACTGTAAGCTTTCAAGCAGGCAAGGCAGCGTTGATGAACCCGGTGAAGAGTTTGAGGACGGAATGACAAACCCTCATCCCCTACCCCTTCTCCTCCAAAGGAGCCCTTTGGGCCTAAAGAGAAGAAGGGATGGAGAGTGAAGGCTTTTTTATTATGGGGATGATGGAACGCAGCTTATCAGGATTGAAAGGATTTTTAGGATTATCTCTTATCTGCGTTAATCCTAAAAATCCCTTACAATCTGCCCGCCCGGCTTGCCGTTCGGACGGACGTTCCATCATCCGCGCAAACTGTAAACTATACACTACAAACTATAAACTGGCTCTATGCTTAAAAGTTATTTTAAAGTTGCCTTGCGCAGTATGATGCGCCGCAAAGGTTTTTCGCTGCTCAATATTAGTGGGTTGGCTATAGGCATGGCAAGCGCCATGCTTATTTTGTTGTGGGTACAGAATGAAATTAGTTATGACCGCTTTTACCCCAACTCCGACCGGCTTTATGTGGCATGGAACCGCGATAAATGGGGCGATGAGCTTACCTGCTGGAGTACTACACCAAAAGTGTTTGGCCCGGCCATAAAGCGTGAGTTTCCGGAAGTAGAAAAGGAAACGCGTGTAAACTGGAACCAAAACCTGTTGTTTACCGTGGGCGAAAAACGCATTACCGTGCAAGGCACCATGGTTGACCCTGACTTTCTCACCATGTTTAGCATCCCCATGACCAACGGCAATGTAAACACCGCGTTAAATGGCCAAAACTCCATTGTGCTTTCGCAAAAAATGGCCATAAGGTTGTTTGGCGGTGAAAATAATGCACCGGGCAAGGTGGTAAAAGTTGACAACAAGTACAATTTTACGGTTAGTGCTGTAATGAAAGACCTGCCCAATAACACCAACTTTAAATTCGAGTTTCTGTTGCCATGGTCGTATATGCATTTAACTAACAATGATGACAGCAGTTGGGGCAACAACAGCACCCGCAACTATATTCTGCTAAAACAAAATGCAAGCATTGAAAATGTAAATGCCAAAATACAAAACTTCGCCATAAAACACCAGGGGCAGGGTGCCACAACACAAAACTTCTTATACCCTTTAAGCAAAATGCGTTTATACTCCGAATTTAAGAATGGCGTACCTGTTGGCGGGCGTATTGATATTGTGCGGGTATTTACCATCATCGCAATTTTTATATTGCTGATTGCCTGTATAAACTTTATGAACCTTTCCACCGCGCGTAGCGAAAAACGGGCGAAGGAAGTGGGCATACGCAAGGTGGCCGGCGCGCTTAAACAAGGGCTTATCGGGCAGTTTTTGGCTGAATCCATTCTGATTTCTTTTATTGCCGGGCTTGTTGCTTTGGGCATCGTACAGTTAAGCCTACATGGCTTTAATAACCTCACCAGAAAAGAGCTGTTTATTGATTATGGTTCGGTGTATTTCTGGCTGGCATTCTTCGCCTTTATCACATTCACCGGTGTGCTGGCAGGTAGTTACCCTGCATTCTTCCTGTCGTCGTTTAAACCGGTGGCGGTATTAAAAGGCACGTTTAAAAAAGCGCATGCCTTGGTTACTCCGCGCAAAATTTTGGTGGTATTACAGTTTACGTTCGCCATTGCCCTCATCATCTGTACTATTATTGTTGAACAACAATTAAAATACGGCCAGGACAGGGAGAATGGATACGACAAAAAAAACTTAACCTATGTTTTTATGACGGGTGATATAGAAAAAAGGTATACCGCCATAAAAGATGAGTTGTTCCGCAGGGGCGTAGCTACATCCATCAGCAAAACAAGCAGCCCCATAACCCAGTCATGGAGTAACACTTGGGGCATCGGCTGGCAAGGTAAGCCGGCCGATGACAAAACAATCATCAACCTGTTTTGCAGCGACGGCAATTTAGTACCCACCACAGGCATGAAAATAATTGAAGGCCGTGATATTGACCTTAAAAAGTATCCCGGTGATTCTATGTCTGCCGTCATCAACGAAACCACGGCAAAAATCATGAAGTTCAAACACCCCGTTGGCCAAGTGCTTACCAACGACACCAATTATACAGTTGTAGGTGTTGTGAAAGATTTTATTATGGAATCGCCATACGAGCCTATCAGGCCCATCGTAATATTTGGCCCGCATATACAGTTTTTTAATACCCTCCATATAAAACTAAACAACCAGAATACTACTCAAAAAAACCTTGCGGAAATGGAGAAGGTTTTTAAACAATACAACCCCGAATACCCGTTTGAATACCATTTTGTAGACGAAGAATATGCCAGCAAATTTGAGGAAGAGAAGCTTACGGGTACATTGGCGGCATTGTTTGGCGGCTTAACAGTATTTATTGCATGCCTTGGTTTATTCGGGCTTGCATCCTACATGGCAGAAAATAGGATAAAAGAAATAGGCGTGCGCAAAGTGCTGGGTGCCTCTGTAACAAGTATTGCAACCTTACTATCCAAAGACTTTATAAAATTGGTTATCATATCCATTGTATTGGCAACACCCTTGGCTTGGTGGTTTATGAACAAATGGTTGAAAGGCTACGAGTACCATACCAGTATTAGTTGGATGGTATTTGCGGCATCGGGTATTATTGCCGTGGCCATTGCTATATGCACGGTTAGCTTCCAGGCTATAAAGGCGGCGGTGGCTAACCCGGTTAGGAGCTTGAGGACGGAATAAAACGCCCCCATCCCCTAAAGGGGCGGAAAAAATCATGCGAAGTGATTGTGTTTTGTTGAATGGAACGCTGATTTTTAGGATTAAATGGATAAAAATGGATTCTAATTTTATTTGGATTTCGCCTGCGCCGATATAGATAAGCCACAGCGTGGCGAAATGTTAGTAGAAAGAGCGTTAGTGCGTTTGTATTAAGCTCCGTAGGAGCGGCATGTAAAAAGATATGGTGTTGAATAAAATGTTGTCGAATAAAGATGAAGACGTAAAAGTGAGTGACACAACGAAGCTGGGCCAGCGCTACAATCGCCGGCCAACAAACTGAAAACTGCAAACTATAAACTGTTAAACATGATGCTCAACTACTTCATCACCGCGCTGCGAAGCCTGCTGAAAAGAAAAGGCTATACTGCATTGAATATACTGGGGCTTGCCATTGGCATAACCTGCTGCCTGCTTATTTTTCAATATGTGTCGTATGAAAGGAGTTATGACACATTTCAGAAGAATACGGCCAATATAGTGCGCATCCGGTTAGACGAGTACAAACAGGGAAAGCTGGCGTGGCAAAGCGCTACATCGTACCCCGCGTTTGGGCCCGTGATGAAAAGGGATTTTCCAGAAGTGCAAAACTATTGCAGGCTTATTGATGATGAACTGCTGCTAAGCAACGATGAACGAAATGTAAAGTTCAGTGAAACGAAAGGTTATTTTGCAGATTCTTCCGCCATCAGCATGCTGGATATTCAACTTGTTAAAGGCAGTGGCAGCGGCGTTTTGAGCGGGCCGGGCAAAATGATTATCTCGCAGGCCATGGCCAAAAAATATTTTGGCGATGTGGAAGATGTTGTTGGTAAAAGGCTTGTGGCGCGCAACAGTTATCCTGCCAAAACATTCGTAGTTAGCGGTGTGTTTAAAAACTACCCTGCAAACTCACACCTTATCATTGATTACTTAGTATCGTACAACACCTTTGAAAAACAAATGCGCGATGGCGGTGATACTAAGGACAGGGCTAATACCAATTTTGGCTGGTACGATTTTTATACATACCTGCAACTTAAGCCAGGCACAGACCAAAAGCAATTCCAGGCAAAGCTACCCGCTTTTGCCGACCACTATATGAACAACAGGGAATATCCCAAAGCGAACAATATAAAAAACTGGGTGTATATTATTCCATTGAAAGACATACACCTGTTTAGCAATTATAACCAGGAGGCCGAAGTAAACGGTAATGGTAGCGCGGTAAATTTCATGTTCCTCATAGGCTTTATTATTATGGCCATTGCCTGGATAAATTATATAAACCTTTCCACCGCACGTTCTGTTGAACGTGCACGGGAAGTGGGTGTGCGTAAAGTATTAGGTGCTTCAAAAGGCCTGCTGATAAAGCAGTTTATGTTGGAGAGTTTAATCCTAAATTTTACCGCCATTGCCATAGCAGCCGCTGCAGTGCTTATATCAACACCAGCCTTTAATACACTGATGGGCCTTGAGAAACACAATGTTTTTGCGCTAACCGGCGAGTATTGGTTGTGGTTTGCTTTGATATTTATCTCAGGCACATTGCTTTCGGGACTATACCCTGCATTTGTGTTATCGGGTTACAGGGCTGTGGCGGTTTTAAAAGGCGCTTTCAAAAATACATCGGGCGGGCTGGCCTTGCGCAAAGGCCTTATTGTTGTGCAGTTTGCCACATCCGTTATACTTATTGCGGGTACCATCATAGTGTACCAGCAGGTGAACTTTATGCGCAACCAAAAGCTTGGTGTTAACATCAACCAAACACTTGTGCTGGATGGCGCGCAATCAGTAAAGGATTCTACTTATCAAAGCGTGTTAGAGCCTTTTAGAACGGAGCTGCTTAAGCAGCCGGGCATCAAAGGCATGGCTGCATCATCAAGCGTGCCGGGCAATGAAATATATTGGACTAACGGTATTGCCAGCGTTGAACATAAGAATTTAGGCAGTGCTACCTTATATATAATGGGTATTGACTACGATTTTATTCCGCAGTTTCAATTGAAGCTGCTTGCCGGAAGAAATTTCTCTAAAAACTTTTCTACCGATAAAAAAGGTGCCATACTAAATGAAAAAGCAGCTGAATTATTAGGTTATAAAAATCCACAGGATGCCATTGGTGGAAGGATTTTGCGCGACGATACCTTAACAATAGTAGGCGTTGTGCAAAGCTTTCACCACTTGGGCCTGCAAAAACCCATTGACCCGCAGGTAATGCTGTGTATCCCTGACATTAGGGGCGCCTATTCCATAAAACTGCAAGGCGGCGATATACAAAAAAGCATAACTGCTGTACAGGCAACCTGGAATAAATATTTCCCCAACGACCCTTTTAATTATTATTTTCTGGATGAGTTTTTTAACAAGCAATACAAGGCCGACCAGCAGTTTGGTAAAATGTTTACGCTTTTTGCGTTGCTGGCAATTCTGATAGCATGCTTCGGACTGTTGGGTTTATCAGCCTACAACATACTGCAGCGCACGAAGGAGGTGGGCATACGCAAAGTGCTGGGCGCGTCTGCACAAAACGTGGTATATATTTTATCAAAAGACTTTCTGTCGCTGGTGATTGTATCATTTGTTTTTGCCGCCCCTGTTTCATGGCTGCTGATGCACAACTGGCTACAGGGATTTGCGTATAGGATAAGCATTGACTGGTGGGTATTTGCCGTAGCGGGTGTAACAGCATTGGTAATTGCATTGGGTACCATCAGCTTCCAAGCGATTAAAGCAGCTGTGGCAAACCCAGTGAGGGCATTGAGGAGTGAGTAGAACGCCCCCATCCCCTAAAGGGGTGAAAAGCCATGCGAAATGATAGTGTTTTATTAAATGGAACGCTGATTTTTTAGGATTGGAAAGACGAAAAGGATTTTTATTTATCTGCGGAAATTCTTTAAATCTAAAAAATCTGCGTTCTATCACTCGCACAACTATAAACTACAAACTGAAAACTACAAACTGTTTATATGATAAAGAACTATTTAAAAATCGCCTTTAGAAACCTGCGGAAGTATAGGTTTACCTCGTTCATCAATATTTTTGGGTTAATGGTAGGGCTTACCTGTTGCCTGCTTATTTTGGCATATGTGCTTAACGAAACAGGTTACGACAGGTTTAACCCCAAAGCCTCGCAAGTGTACCGTGTTACACGCGCCTTTTACAACCAGGATGGGGCAGAAAACCTACACTTAAGCGCGGTGGCACCACCGTTTGGCCCATTGATACAGCATGCGTTCCCAGATATTGAAAAAATGACCAGGCTGTTAGACGACGGCCACGTGGCCATGCATTATAAAGACAAAATATTTACCGAGCCAGATGCTTTTTTTGCCGATGAGCATTTTTTTGAATTCTTCCCCACACCCGTAACAAAAGGCAGTGCGCAAACTGGTCTTACGGGCCCGCAAAGCGTTATGCTTAGCGAGGAAACAGCCACAAAGTATTTTGGTAATGAAGACCCCATAGATAAGATTATTAAAGTAGACAACCAACTGTTGTGCAAGGTAACCGGGGTGTTTAAGGCATTGCCACACAATTCGCACCTGCACGCCAATGTATTAATCTCTTTCAATACCTTAAATGATACAGCTATTTATGGCAAAAAGCAATTGGAAACAAACTTTGGCAATAACTCCTTTTACACGTATTTAATGTTTCCGTCTAACTACCCTGCCCAAAAAGTAGAAGCACAATTCCCTGCGTTTCTTGACAAGGACGTACATTTTCCAGGTGCGCCAGCAACATACAAGGTATCTAGGGGTACCAAACTTTTCTTACAAAAACTTACTGATATACACCTTCGGTCACACTTGGATGATGAAATTGAAGAAAACGGCGATATAAAACGTGTATATATTTTCTCGGCTATTGCATTGTTTATTTTGTTGATAGCTTGCGTTAACTACATGAACTTATCTACAGCACGTTCTATACTGCGTGCAAGAGAAATCGGTGTTAGAAAAGTGGTGGGCGCGCAACGCAAGGAGATAATCATGCAGTTCTTAAGCGAATCTGTGTTAATAACATGGCTTGCATTAATACTGGCCTTTATTGCAACATATTTTTTATTGCGCTTTGTAAATAACTTTTCTGATTTACAGTTATCTATAAACAGCCTGTTAAGTTGGCAAGTAATGGTGCCGTTGTTGTTGTTACCTTTTGCAGTTGGCATTGTAAGTGGTATTTACCCCGCTTTGTTTATGTCAGCATTCAAACCTATCATTGTGTTGAAGGGCATTATGAAGTTTAAAAACAGCGCATTTTCGTTCAGGCAGGTGCTGGTTGTTTTCCAGTTTGCCATTTCCATTGTGCTTATTGTTGCAACTACCATCGTGTTCCAGCAACTAAAGTTCATGCAGAGCTCATCGCTTGGTTTTAACCGCGACCATTTGCTTATTTTACCGTACTATGGTGACGAGCTTGACAAAAAATTTGAAACTTTCCGTAACGATATATTACAAAACCCTTCCATTAAAAACATGGGCCGGTCATCCCGCGTACCAACAGGCCGTTTGTTAGATGACCAAGGTGCCTCGGTATATTCCGGCGACTCATTAGTACCCATAAAAGCTGATTTGAAATATATAACCGCCGACTATGATTTTATACCCACTTACGGTATTGACATGGTTGCCGGCAGAAACTTTTCCAAGTCGTTTGCCACTGATACTGCAGGCTTTGTTATAAACGAAGCCGCCGTACAAATGTTTGGCTGGAAAACGCCCCAAAATGCGCTTGGCAAACCAATGGCCTATGGCAGTGTTAAAGGCAAGGTGATTGGGGTAACAAAAGATTTCCACTTTGAATCCATGCACCAAAAAATTGTGCCTTTGTTGTTGGCACTTGCATCACCCAATATTGGGGGCTACCGCAACCTTTCAATAAAAGTAAGCGGACAAAATATGCAATCTTCCATAAGTGATATGGGCAAAAAATGGAGCAAGTACATGCCTGAAATACCGTTTAGATACACGTTTATGGATGATAGATTTGCGCAGCTTTACAAAAGCGAAACACAACAGGGTACCTTATTTACTGCATTCTCATTTATTGCTACTTTTATAGCTTGCTTAGGGTTGTTTGGTTTATCTGCATTCATCATCACCCAGCGTATTAAGGAGATTGGCATCCGAAAAATTTTAGGTGCCAGCATTGGTGAAATCGTGCGTGTGCTTTCTGTTGATTTTTTAAAACTGGTTTTAATAGCATCTATCATAGCAATGCCTGCGGCAGGTTATGCCATGCACACATGGCTGCAAGATTTTGCTTACCGCATCAGCATGGCCTGGTGGGTGTTTTTAGGCGCTACGGTATTAGCATTGCTGATAGCGTTTGTAACCATCAGTTTCCAGGCCATAAAAGCGGCCTTGGCAAACCCGGTTAAGAGTTTGAGGACGGAATGATCCTCACCCTCTACCCCCTCTCTCCGCCGCGGCGGATGAAGGGCATGGAGAGTGAGAACCTTTCTATTATGTGGATGGACGGAACGCAGATTTTTAGGATTAGATGTACTAAAGGGGGTTTTTGTTTTTTTTTACTGTTGTTTTATTAATCGCTCTTTTAAATCGATGTTTATTCACAGGTTAATAAGCCACATAGTGGCGAAATGTTAGTAGCAGGGCAACACAAATTATACGCTAAGCTCCGTAGGAGCGATATGTGAATGTGTACCAAGCACAAGAATAAGAATGAAGCTTTTGTTGCGTCGCACTCTTGTACAATAGTGCGTTGTTGAGCATCGTCAACCGCAGATAAAAAAGCTAAACGAAGCAATGTCTTAGGGCATCCCTCTCCGCGAGGAGAGGGAACGAGGCTGAGGCGATACGACGCGATAAAAGCTCAATAAAGTTATGTGGTACAAGTGAGCAATCTTTCGTGTCGAAGCAGCAAGATTGGAAACAACGAACATGCTCTATGAACTGAAGTTTAGTACAAAAAATGTATTTGCATAAAAGGCTATCAATACCGCACAACTATAAACTAAAAACTGTAAACTATAAACTACTGATATGTTTAAAAACTATTTCATCGTAGCATTGAGAAATTTTTGGCGCAACAAAGTATTTTCGTTCATCAACATTATCGGGCTGGCCATCGGCATAAGCGCATCGTTGGTAATATTCCTGCTGGTGTCATACGACTTTAATTTTGACAAATTTCATAAAGACGGGAACAGGATTTACCGTGTGGTATCCGACTTTAAGTTTTCGGGTGAGGAGTTTCATAACTCCGGCGTATGCGCCCCGTTGGCGGCGGCTGTAAAAAAAGAAGTAACCGGTGTTGATATTGTTGCCCCGTTTTACACTTGGGACGACAACCTTAAAGTAAGCCTGCCCTACCCCAACCCAAGCAAGCCTGTTGTTATAAAAAAACAAACGGATGCCATTTTTGCGGATGAGAATTATTTTAACCTTTTTCAATATACATGGCTAGCCGGTTCACCAAAAACAGTCCTTAACCAACCATACCAATTGGTGCTTACGGAGAGCAGGGCTAAGTTATACTTCCCTAATCTTGCACCCGCCCAAATGGTTGGCAAACAAGTAACATTTAACGATACAGTACATACAACTGTAACCGGCATAGTTAAAGACATACAGGAAAACACCGATTTTACATTTAAAGCGTTTGTATCTTTCGCTACGCGCAAGGCAGAAAGATTCAATTTTGAGGACTGGGACCAATGGGACAACACCAATGGCGCCTCGCAGTTATTTATAAAAACATCCGTTGGCACAACAACTGCACAACTAACACCCAAACTAATTAAGCTGCATGAGGTTCACCACAAGGTTGACCCTGATGACCATAGTACTACCAGCTATGCTTTACAACCCTTGGCTGATATACATTTTAATGAAGTATATGGGGCGTATAGTGAGCATCTTGCACACAGGCCTACCTTATACGGCTTGCTGGCAGTAGCTGCATTTTTATTGCTGCTGGCATGTATAAATTTTATAAACCTTACTACTGCGCAGGCATCGCAACGCGCTAAGGAGATAGGCATACGCAAAACCATGGGCAGCACCAAAAAGCAATTAGCCTCGCAGTTTTTAAGCGAAACATTTTTACTAACACTTATTGCAGGTTTGTTATCCATAGCCATAACACCTTTGCTGCTAAAAGTGTTTGCTGATTTTGTGCCGGAAGGCCTTCATTTTAGTTTGGTAAAGCAGCCAGGTATAGTATTGTTTCTAGTTGGCTTAATTGTGATTGTAAGTTTGCTTTCGGGCTTCTACCCTGCTATATTACTTTCATCGTTCAACCCTGTGCTGGTGCTTAAAAACCAAGTATTTAGTAAAACAGGCAAAACACGTTCTTCGTGGCTGCGTAAATCATTAACTGTTTCGCAGTTTGTAATAGCGCAGGTGTTTATCATCGCCACCATATTGGTAAGCAAGCAAATAAGTTTCTCGCTTAATAAAGATCTTGGCTTTAAAAAAGATGCCATTCTATATTTCAACACTAATTATAACGACACGTCAAAAACGCATCAGGCTGTTTTGTTACAAAAGTTAAGAGCCATACCTGAAATTGCCATGGTAAGTCTTTCAAACAACCCGCCCAGCAGTAATAGTACGTGGAGCAGCACCATGAAATACAAAGACGGTAAAAAAGATCTTGAAACCGATGTACAGGTTAAAATAGCTGACAGCAATTATGTTAACCTCTACAAACTAAAATTACTTGCAGGTGCAAACTTGGCAAGTTGCGACACCACTAATTCAGTAATTATAAACGAAACATACTTACATATACTTGGTTTTAAAAACCCTCAACAGGCGGTAGGCAAACAGATAGACTGGGATAAGAAAAAGACTATTGTAGGTGTGGTATCAGACTTTCACCAAAAATCGTTGCACGAGCTTATAAAACCTTTGGTAATCGCGAACGGAAATAATAGATCAAGAACAATTAACATAGCCCTGCAAGCGCAAAACGCAGAAGGCACCGTATGGAAAACCGGCATCGGCAAAATTGAAAAGACTTTTAAAAGCATTTACCCTGAGGATGATTTTGACTACCACTTTATAGATGACACCATAGCCAAATATTATACCGCGGAAAAAAACATATCCAGCTTATTGATGTGGGCAACAGGGCTGGCTATATTCATCAGCTGCCTTGGTTTGTTAGGGCTTGTTATATATGTAACCAACCAACGCACCAAGGAGATTGGTATACGCAAAGTAATAGGTGCCAGCGTAACGCAAATTGTTACTTTGTTGAGCAAAGATTTTTTATCACTTATTGCCATGGCATTTGTTATAGCCGTACCCATTGCATGGTGGGGTGCCAACAAATGGCTGGATGGCTTTGCGTATAAAACAACTTTGGCTTGGTGGATATTCGCCTCCGGCGGCGCAGCCATGCTGGTACTTGCTTTTGTAGTAATGCTGGTTCGCACACTACGGGCAGCAACCGCCAACCCAGTGATGGCGTTGCGGAGCGAGTAGGGACGTGAACCTGCCTGCCGGTAGGCAAGGTCGTGGAACGTCAATCGTGAAGATGTAGGAATGGAACGCTGATTACTGGATTTTCATGATAAATGGGATTCTTTTGGAGACAAGCTGTACAACTTTAATAGACATCGTTGCGTCGCACTCCTGTACAATAAAACTTTTTTGAGCAATAGAAGTAGATTTGAAAGCCCTGAAAGTGCGGTAAGCTAATAGCGATGGGTGAAGCCCATCGAATATAGGTGCACCGAGAATTTACAAAGCCCCGAAAGGGCGCGACAATATTGTAGACAACGCTCAAAAAAGCCATGTCGTACAAGAGTGCGACGCAACGAGGATGAGTAACAAATCCATAGCTGGGTTCAAAAGGCATTTATTAAGCAAAACGTTATCATTCGCACAAACTTGTAACTGGTAACCAGAAACTTGAAACCAAAAATATATGCTCAAAAATTATTTCAAAACTGCTTTCCGTAACTTGTGGAAGCATAAAACTTTTTCGGCAATCAATATATTGGGGCTTACCATCGGCCTTGGCGGGTGCCTGTTGATCGCACTGTATATACAACATGAATTAAGCTATGACGATTTTGAAGCCAACGGCAACAGGATTGCACGTGTAATTATGGGCTACAGCTTTAGCGAAGGCGGAGACCTTAAGAAGGGCAATTTTACGAGTACCAAAGTGGCACCAACGTTTAAACGTGTTTTTCCCGAGGTGGTGTATTCTGCCCGCATGGATGAGTTTGAGAGGGTGGTTGGATACCAAGACAAATTACTCCGCGAGAAATTTATGTATGCTGATTCTTCCTTCTTTGATATATTCTCTTTCAAATTGTTGAAAGGGGATGCAAAACAAGCACTAAACGGTGCAGGCAAAGTGATTGTGACGGAAAGCTCTGCCAAAAAATACTTTGGTGATGCAAACCCTATGGGCAAAGTACTACGTGTTGGCAGCGACAGCAGCCTGTACCAAGTTACTGGTGTTATGCCAGATTGCCCGTCAAACTCGCAAATAAAATTTGACTTCTTGGCATCATTTTCATCGTTGTACGCCAACCAAGAGGAAAGTTATTTTGACGCCAACTACACTACGTTCTTGTTGTTGAAGGATGAACATTCATTTGCACCATTGCAAGCCAAGATTGACCTTTTCATGAAAAAGGAAATGGCTGGGCACGGTGCCACCATCACATTCTTTCTGGAGCCGCTTAACACCATACATCTGCACTCCGAATATGGCGGGTTTGAACCAAACAACAACATTGTATACATCTACATTCTTGGTGCAATTGCATTGTTTATCTTGGTTATCGCGTGCTTTACATATATAAACCTAAGCACCGCCCGTGCTATGGAGCGTGCTAAAGAAGTAGGTGTGCGAAAAGTAATCGGGGCAGAAAAAAAGCAGTTGTTCTGGCAATTCATCGGCGAGTCAGCCATATTGTGTTTGTTGTCAGTAATATTAAGCATTTCTGTTGCTATAACGGTACTTCCATGGTTTAATAACCTAACGGAAAGGCAGTTGCATGTTACTGATTTATTGTCTCTGCCGTTTATGTTATCTGCATTAACCGTTGTTGTGTTAGTAAGCTTTTTGGCAGGCAGTTACCCAGCGTTTATACTCTCCGGTTTCCAACCGGTAAAGGTTTTAAAAGGCGCGTTTAAAAACACAGCATCGGGGCAATGGCTGCGTAAATCGCTTATCGTGTTCCAGTTTGTTATTTCGGTGTTTCTTATTGTGTCAACGTTCATTGTACAAAAGCAACTGTATTACATACAGCATAAAAAGCTTGGTTACGACCGTGACCATGTATTAGTACTGCCGATGGACGAAAAGATGCTTAACAACATCCAACTCATAAAACAACAATTCAGCAGTGTGCCAGGTGTGGGCAGTATTTCCCGCTGCGTACGCAACCCTGTTGAAGGCGGCGGTGGTTACAATATGCGGTCTGCAGCTATGCCCGACAACCAGCAATTAGCCGTTACCGCAAATCCTATTGACCAAGATTATATAAAAACAACCGGTTTGCAAATTATTGCCGGCACTGACCTTAGCGCGCAGGATGATAAAGACGTGCAGGACACTGCCCAAGACAAACGTACATATCACTTTGTATTAAACGAAGCCGCTGCAAAACAGTTGGGCTGGAGTGCCGGGCAAGCAGTAGGTAAAAAAATGTTTCTGGATAATTCACGCCCTGGTTATGTGAAGGCTGTGGTAAAAGATTTCCACTTTGAATCTTTACATAACACCATCAAGCCCATTGTTATGTTTACCGAGTTCCGAGGCAGGCAACTGCTGGTTAAAATAAGTGGCAGCGATATTCAGCAAACCATTGCCGGGCTTGAAACAAAATGGAAAAGCCTTGTACCCCAGATGCCCTTTGAATACCATTTTTTGGATGATGATTATAACAAGCTTTACAACAGTGAAATACGCCTTGGCAGCGTGATGAATATATTTGCGTCCATAGCCATTGTGCTTGCCTGCCTCGGCTTGTTCGGGCTATCGGCATACAGCGCAAACCAACGCGTAAAAGAAATTGGCGTGCGCAAAATTTTGGGGGCCAACACCTTCAACATCATCACCCTGTTGTCAAAAGATTTTATAGTGCTTGTGTCGCTTGCATTTACCATTGCCATACCGGTTTCATGGCTGGCCATGGATAAATGGTTACAGGGTTACGAGTACCGCATAACCGTAACTGCCTGGGTATTTGTAGCCACCGGCGCAGCAACAATTTTAATAACGTTGCTAACGGTTAGCTTCCAGGCAGTAAAGGCTGCATTTAGCAACCCCGTAACGGCGTTGCGGAGTGAATAAGACAAACCCTCATCCCCATCCCTTCATCCGCCGCGGCGGATGAAGGGATGGAGATTGAAGACCTTTATATTGTGTGAAGTGGGTTAATACATTGAAGGATAAAACAGAACGTGTAATGTCTCGGGCATCCTTCTCTGCGAGGAGAAGGAACGAGGATGAGGCGACAATTTGTTATCGACCATAAACCCTAAGCCACATTGTGGCGAAATGTTAGTAGAATTGTAACGAAGACGAGTTACCAAGTTCCATCGGAGCGACATGGAAGATGTACTAAGCTGAAAAATATGCATTAAACCTCGTTGGCCGCCCGTCCGAACGACCAGCAGGGCGTCGCACTCTTCGGCTGTTGGATTAAAGCCGAGCGAATACAAGTCATTCGTTAAAATGAGCTATCAACATGTTGGCATTGTTGCAGGGTGGACTCTTTAAGCGCTTATGAAAAATCCGCCTCACAAAAACAAAAAAATATAAAACTTTCCTTTCCATAGCCAACTATAAACCCTTTACCCTATTTTTATAGTGTTTATTACCCCAAAAGCATGTTTATGCCTTGTACCCTTAACCTTTATGATGGAAAAGGTAACGGTACAGCTAGCTTGCAATAGCTGTAATAAACCATCATCCTACATTTTTACATTTATACAATCTTAGGCTAAACTTTATGGAAAAAAAACTTCAAAACCAAGTAGCTATTATTACAGGCGCTAGCAGTGGTATTGGCGCGGGTGTGGCTAAAAGTCTTGCTGCAGCGGGTGCAACGGTGGTAATTAACCATCCGGTTGCAGCAACCAAAGCCCCTGCTGATGCCGTGCTGAACGAAATTATTGCGGCAGGCGGCCAAGGCATCAGCTACCAATGCGACGTAAGCAAAGAGGCAGAAGTAGTAACTATGTTTGCCGACGTGGTAAAACAATTTGGCACAGTGGATATTTTAGTAAACAATGCGGGCCTGCAAAGGGACTCCCCTTTTGACCAAATGACACTGGAGCAATGGAATTTTGTAATCGGTGTAAACCTTACCGGCCAGTTTTTATGCGCCCGCGAGGCGATAAAAGAGTTTTTGCGACGCGGCGTAGACAGTACGAAAAGCAAAGCCGCAGGCAAAATAATCCATATGAGCAGCGTACACGAGGTGATACCTTGGGCCGGGCACGCCAATTATGCAGCCAGCAAAGGCGGCATTATGCTGATGATGAAAAGCATTGCGCAGGAATATGCACACAAAAAAATACGCATCAACAGTATTTGCCCCGGTGCCATTCAAACACCCATCAACAGGCAGGCTTGGGAGACACCCGAGGCGATGGAATCGCTGCTAACACTTATCCCGTATAAACGTATCGGCCAGCCAGAAGACATCGGCAATGCCGCTGTATGGCTCTCCAGCGACGACAGCGATTATGTAAACGGCATCTCGTTATTTGTTGACGGTGGCATGACGCTTTACCCAGGGTTTACGACGAATGGATGATTTACGTGAAACGTGAATCGTGAATCGTGAATCGTCAATCGTGAAACCTTCGTCGACAATCGTGAAACGTCAAACGTGAATAAGATACAGACGATTTTTTGGGTCGTATAATTCAAGTGAATAGCTTCCGTTTCACGACATTCACTATTGACGGTTCACGTTATTCACGATTGATATTTCACGTTTCACGCTAAAATCCCATATTATGTTTTTGCAATTGAACCATCAGCAACTGGATGTGTATAAAATTTCAAGAGCTTTTGTAAAAGACTGTTATTCTGCCACAAAATTACTGCCGCTGGATGAACGGTTTAATTTAATGCAACAAATTAGACGTGCCGCTTTATCTGTACATCTTAATATTGCGGAAGGTTCATCAAGAAAATCAGAGCCGGAAAGAAAAAGATATTTTGAAATAGCAAGAGGTTCCGTCATTGAAATTGATGCAGCTTTTGATGTCGCCTCTGACCTTGAATATTTAAAAAAGGAACAATTAACAAGCATGGGGGAGAATATGCAAAGATGCTTTTCCATGCTTTCAAAAATGATAAGCCATTGACGTGAAACGTCAATCGTCAAACGTGAAACCATAATCATGAATCTTCAATCGTGAATAAAATACAAGTGATTTTTTCGATTCGTATCTAGCACAAGCCAAAGACCAGGTTTAACGGTATTCACGTTTCACGGTATTCACGTTTCACGACATTCACGTTTCACGACATTCACGTTTCACGACATTCACGTTTCACTTTATGGAAGAACAACAACGTTTGCAAAACCCCGATTGGAAGAAATGGGGCCCATATGTATCAGACAGGCAATGGGGTACGGTAAGGGAAGACTATAGCCCCGGTGGGGATGCCTGGGGCAGTACCACACACGATATGGCGCGCAGCAAAGCCTGGCGCTGGGGCGAGGAAGGCATTGCCGGTATTTGCGATGACAAGCAATTATTATGCTTTGCCATTGCCCTATGGAACAAAAAAGACCCCTTAATTAAAGAGCGTTACTTTGGGCTTACAGGCCCAGAGGGAAACCATGGGGAAGATGTAAAAGAGTTATATTATTACCTAGACAGTACGCCCACCCACAGCTACATGAAAATGCTGTATAAATACCCGCAAGCGGAATACCCGTACAAATGGCTGCTTGACGAGAATAAAAGGCGTAGCAGGCTACAACCTGAGTTTGAAATAATTGATACGGGTTTATTTGACGACAACAGATATTTTGATGTTTTTACAGAATATGCAAAGGCTGCCGAAGAAGATATTTTGATAAAAATTACCGTGCATAACCGGGGCTTTGACGACGCATCCCTGCATGTGCTACCAACGGTTTGGTGCCGCAATACTTGGGTTTGGGGGTACGACGACCATAAACCATCCGTTATGTCGTCGAACAACGGGAATATTGTCATAAACCATAAAGACCTTGGTTCTTTCACTCTCCATATTGACTCAGCCGCACCCACACTTTTTTGCGACAACGAAACCAATAACCAAAGGCTGTACGGTACAAAAAACGTTTCATCCCATGTTAAGGACGGAATTAACGACTATTTGGTTAATGGTAACCAGAAGGCCGTGAATATATATGCAGCCGGCACCAAGGCGGCTGCTAACTACGATGTAACAGTAAAAGCTGGGCAAAGCTTTACCATACGGCTGCGTTTGGAAAAAAATAATTTGCAGCACGCCTTTGATGATTTTGATAATATATTTTCAACCCGCGTGCGGGAGGCCGATGAATTTTACGCCAAACTGCAAAAAGACATTAAAACCGAAGATGAAAAGTTGGTGCAACGCCAGGCTTTTGCGGGTATGCTTTGGAGCAAACAGTTTTATTATTACGATATTCAGCAGTGGTTGGACGGCGACCCGGCCCAGCCAAAACCGCCGCCACAACGTAAAGACGGCCGCAACGGCAAGTGGATGCACCTAAACAATGCAGACATCATATCAATGCCCGACAAATGGGAATACCCTTGGTATGCCGCTTGGGATCTTGCATTTCATTGCATTCCATACGCCACAATTGACCCAGCGTTTGCCAAGTCCCAGCTCTGCATGCTTACCAAGGAATGGTATATGCACCCTAACGGGCAATTGCCAGCATACGAATGGTCGTTCAGCGATGTAAACCCGCCCGTGCATGCTTGGGCCACATGGAGGGTGTACGAGATTGAGAAAAAGGCGAACAACAACCAAGGCGACATACCTTTTCTTGAATCTGTGTTCCATAAACTGCTTATCAACTTCACTTGGTGGGTAAATAGAAAGGATGCCGAAGGCAATAATATTTTCGAGGGTGGCTTTTTAGGACTTGATAATATTGGTGTTTTTGACCGCAGCGCACCACTGCCAACCGGAGGCCACTTAGAGCAGGCAGACGGCACCAGTTGGATGGCTATGTACAGCCTGCACATGATGAAAATAGCGTTGGAACTTGCTTGTTATAACCCTGTTTACCAAGACCTTGCCACTAAGTTTTTTGAACACTTCCTATACATTGCCGGTGCTATGGCAAACATGGGTACAGATGATAACGGGCTTTGGGACGAAACAGACCAGTTTTTTTACGATGCCCTCCGAATGCCAAATGGACAAAGCCAAAAGTTACGGGTACGCAGTATGGTTGGCTTGATACCGTTGTTTGCCGTGGAAGTGCTTGACCATGAGATATTAACGAAGCTGCCAGAATTCTCAGAAAGGCTTACATGGTTTCTTAAGAACCGCCCCGACCTTGCCAGCCTAGTAAGTCGTTGGCAGGAACAAAGCGGAGGGGAAACCCATTTACTAAGCCTTTTACGCGGCCATAGGATGAAAAAGCTGTTGGCGCGAATGCTGGATGAAAAAGAGTTTTTAAGTGATTACGGTATTCGAGCATTATCTAAATTTCATTTACAGCACCCATTTGAGGTTTGGGTGAACGGCGCAAAATTCTCAGTGAATTATACTCCAGGGGAGAGTGACACTGGTTTGTTTGGCGGCAACAGCAACTGGCGCGGCCCTATTTGGATGCCGGTAAACTACTTGTTGGTTGAAAGCCTACAGCGCTTTTACTATTACTATGGTGCGGATTTTAAAATAGAATGCCCAACAGGTAGTGGCAAATATCTTACTTTAAATGACATTGCCGACTTTATTGCAGGTCGGCTAAAAAGCCTCTTTTTGGTAAATACCAATGGTGAAAGGCCGGTATTGAATGGATATGGTAAAATGCAGCACGACGAACATTTTAAAAACTATGTGCTATTCTACGAGTATTTTCATGGCGATACTGGCCGGGGTGTTGGCGCATCCCACCAAACCGGGTGGACGGGCCTGGTAGCAAAATTATTGCAGCCTAGGGATGCTTAGCAGCCTGACGCATACCATAAAACAATGCAATAACTATTGTAAGGCAAACACCGGGTACACGTCTTATACACAAAAAAATAAATGTATGAAAAAAATGTATCTGATGGCTGCTATTGCAGTATTAGCCTTTGTCAATGTATACGCGCAAAAAGCGGAAATTTTTAATGACAAAGGGGTTGCCGTGCATGGCTACGATGTGGTGGCCTACTTTACCAAAAGCAAACCTGTAAAGGGTGACAGTAGATTTACTTTTAACTGGAACAACGCGACATGGTATTTTGCCGACCAACAAGATCTTGACCTGTTTAAAGCCAACCCTGTAAAATATGCACCACAATATGGCGGTTATTGCGCTTATGGTGTTTCGGAAAACCACAAAGCACCTACCAAGCCCGAAGCATGGAGCATTGTAAACGGCAAGCTTTATCTCAACTATAACACTGATGTACAAGCCGACTGGAAAAAGGAACAAGACAAGAGAATACTAAGTGCAGACAAATACTGGACAGCAATAAAAGACAAAGAATAGGACAAGTACTACAAACAAAAAGGCCTCCCAAACAAATTCGGGAGGCCTTTTTATAACAATTAGTTTTGGTTAGTACGACCACAAAGACTGTTCATAGTCGAATATCTTATCTTTTATCTTTTCACCTTCTAATAACCTAAATAAAGTGTTATTAGGATATTTTGTGGCTAAAGTTTCATCAAAAGGATTATCCAAGGTAGACTTGATTATGAAACTGCTAAACATGCGACTTTCGAATAAATCCTCCCATGTCATTCGCGAGCCGTAATTCTTAAAACTATATACCTCACGCTTGGCAAGTGTTGGCCTCAAATCTGGATAGTAAATCCAAAAAAGAGGATATGCCTGGGTGCTAACAGCAGTACCATCTCCCCTGTAAGTTTTCATCATTGGCGCGATACCCAAGATTCTCGCATAAAGCCTAGACGTCTGTTTATCAAAAACCCATTCTTCTTTTATTTCGAATTGAGTCACAGAATCCACCGGAAATGACTTAGCTCTTACCTGAACCTTAACTCTATTGCCTTGTAAATCAAGCACATCAGACGTGTCAAAGCCACCAGAAAATTTATTTCTAAATTCAGCAGGGCTAATCGGTTCTGAGAACCTATCATCTTTGAACGCTAGCACCCTGTTGGCTGGATCCCCCAATGTATCAGCAATAGCCTTATACAAAATGCTCAAGAACATTTCACTATTTCCATCATTTACCGACGGATTACGAAAAGGTAGGTTTATTTTTTCTTTTGTGTCTATCACTCTCCATACACGCTGCATATAAACCGCATCATCCTCTCTGATGTATTGATATGGCAATGGTGTTCTTTCTTTTATTAAGTTTCTGTCAATAACGTCTTCCGAACGCATTGATGGCGCAACATTATCTGTTAATACATTGCCAGTGGACGGCACAACTTCGATAGGTACATTTGTCTTTTTGGGCTTACTGGTATCACCAGAAGTGGGGGCAGCTGTATTGGGTGTTGTGTTATTACCATTAAAATAGTCACTTGCATTACTATTCGTGGTTGTTGCGGGCGGATTTGCAGGGCGTGTTTTCTTCACCCGTTTCTGACCTTGAGCGTTAGAACCCAAACACACAAGGGCTATTACACCAACGCCAATGATACAGGAAAATATTTTAGACTTCATAAAAAACATTTTAATATAAGTTAAAGGCAATTGTTTGAGGCAGAGTTCTTGTACCGTCAGGGCCAGAAACTTTTATACGATCTAATATTACTGAAGAACCTGGCTTACACATCTCAATTATTTTTTTAGCCTCTGGTGTAAAATAAGCGCCATCGTTGTTAACAACTTGAGGACCGATTGCATCGAAAGCCTTTCCTGTGCAAATTATTGTAAACCCTGTTACATCGTATTTAACACCATTAAATACAAAATCTTGCATGTCGGCCCTTACCCCAAGCTGGGATTTGAATTCATTAGTAGCAATCCTACCGCCTGCAGAATTACCAACCTTGGGCGTGGGATTGGGAATAGACTTTACCCTAAATTCAGATGTCACTGTTTTTCCATCACTTGTAGAGATATTGATAGTAGCTTTACCGGGAGTCTCGACAGTAGCTATAAACCGCCCATTACCCTGACTAGTCAATGTACCTTGGCTTATTGAAGCCTTAAGCGATTCCGCCCCTTTAACGCCGCCAGTGATACTAATTGGGTTTTGAAGCCCAATATAAAGCACCTTTACAGAGTCGGCGCTAACTGTTATACCTGTCGGTTCTCCAACGGTGTAAGTAACGTCTTTTGTAATTGATTTAGGCTGGTTATACTGGTCCTTATAATTAATTACAATGTGCACACTGTGGGTGCCTACACCGTTGGCAATAAACTTTTTAGACACAAGACCATCCAAACCTGTTGCTTCAGACTGCCCATCAATACTTATTGTAGGTTGATTATGGCTATTGAAAGCCGCCAAACCTGCAGTAATTTCAACTTCCTGCCCATTCATAACATAAGAAGAACTCTGCTCAACCACTGGTTGATAAGAATCTATCGGAATATCAACCTGACCGACCTGTTTGTGACAGAATTCTACAACTTTGTTTTCGGCAGTTCTAATATCATTTTGAAATTTACTTAAAATAGTTAACGCTGCGATAGTAGGCGTCATATGAAAATAAGCTGCCTCCCAGCTATTACTTGCCTTGTTTTTACTTTTAGGCGGCGTTAAATCTAAGGGAAATGACGAAGCCAATTCAGCGGCCACAGCTGGGTTAGCTAAGATATCCTTTTTAAAATCACTCAAAATAGCATATAGTTTTTTGCCCTGGCCACCTTCCACCATTACTCTCTCAGGGGTATTAATATCATCTTCTTTGTATGTGGAATCATGATTTTTAGCAGGATCAAAACCAGATAGTTTTAACAAACTGTCCTTAAGGATTTGAACTTTTTCAAATGCTGTAGCAGCTACTTTTTGGGCAGCTTGGGCAACAGGAACCCATATAACTGCCTTATCGTGCGTCTCGGGGGCGCTCAATTTTTTATCAAGAGAACGCATATAATTACTTGTAGAGGTGTTAACCAACACGTTCGTCTTTTCCAAGCTACTATTAACCGTTCTAAAAGCATTCAATATTTCCGCAGATACATTTAGTGCCAGCAAAGCAGTTAGCACCAAATACATCAGGTTAATCATTTTTTGCCGTGGCTCTTTGGGTAGTGCCATGTTATACTTATCGTTTAATTATTACAAGTTCTAAGGTTTCTAATCTGTATATACTTTATAGCCTATCTGCCCTGCATGGCTGTAATCATGCCGCCATAAATTTGGTTAAGCTTGCCAAGGTTGTTAGCCAAGTTAACAATTTGCTCCTTGGCCTTTGTTGCGTCTGCCGCAGTACCAGTCATAGCTGCGGAAGCCTCATTAAGTTTGCTGTAGAAAGAATTCAAAGCCTTTAAGTGGTTGTTACTTTCCTGCAGTTCTAGTTCGTAAATAGTATTTAATGAGGAAAGGTTATTGGTAAGCACTTGAATTTGTGAATGAAAAACCCTTGCACCTGAAGTGGCATCGTTAAACGCCCCCACTGAGTCGGCAGCGCTTGCGTAAGCATCTTTTACAGCTGTTAAGGCTTTTGTAGCTTCTTTAGTTTTCTGCGTGTAGTCGCCAGTGGCTGCTACTGCGTTACCAATTTCACCAAGGCCGTCCACAGTTGCACCTAATTTTTGGAACCCTTGACTTAACTTTGAAAGACTGGCCGGTGTTATATCTGCATCACCAAGCATTTTTTCCATTGACTTAAGTGCAGGGTTACCTGCAGGTGCTATTTCCTTCATACCTGCAATATTCACCTGGTGGTCATCAATGGCAGGATACCTTAAATAAAGTACACCATATAATAGGAACACAAAAGCTTCCGTTCCCAAACCGCCTATAAGCATTTCATCAGCACCAGGCCAATGTTCCAATTTAAACAAAGCACCTATAATTACTACTGATGCTCCAAGTGATACGATGATGTCAACTACTCTACTAACTTTAGGAGGAATTGCGGCTGCCATAGCTATTTTATTTTTTTATTGCCTTTATTGGACAAGTAATATGCCCAAGCTTAGATTTATAATTAAATTATTGATCGTTTGCTACGAAAAAACTTAGTGTGGTTAAGACCTATTTTCTTAATTGGGCGGGCAGATCAATCACGCACCTGAACCCTATGTAAGATTTTGCGGTATCCTGATACTCGTACTGGCGAGTGCTTGTTTGTAGAAAATACCCTACATCTTTCCAACTTCCACCCCTAACCACTTTACGTTTCATACGGGGAGGATCATTGTCTGATGCGTTGTACCGTATATCGGGGTTCATATCGTGTTGAAAATTGTATGCACCTTCATAAAAGTAAGATGAAGTCCACTCTGATACGTTCCCAGCCATATTATATAAACCAAAATCATTTGGCCAGTATGCATCAGCCCTTACTGTATAAAAACCGCCGTCTTCGGCATAGTTGCCTCTGCCTGGTTTAAAATTCGCAAGCAAGCAACCTTTCTTATTTCTTAAATAGTAGTTACCCCATGGAAACATTGACTGGGTGCGGCCGCCGCGGGCTGCGTATTCCCATTCGGCCTCCGTTGGCAAACGGTAATCACTTTCAACTGCCTTCTTAGTTTTCTCCAAGAAGCTATTCAAACGGTGGCTTCTCCAATGGCAAAAAGCTACGGCCTTTTTCCATGTTATACCAACAACAGGGTAGTTACCAAATGCAGGGTGCGCATAATAACGTTTGGTCATGGGTTCGTTGTAGGAATAAGAAAAATCTCTCATCCATACCAACGTATCAGGATATATTTTTTCTGAGTAACGGTAAGCAAAATCTTTGCGGGGCCTGTTGGCATTTTCGCGTTTTGCAGCCTCCTTCAAATCAAAGCCCTGCACATTATATTCCAATTTGGAAGGATCAATTTCTATCCTATTGTACAACCTATTGTCAGGTGCAAGTACCAAAGTATTTAGTTTCTCCAGTGTGGAGCGGTTGCCGTAGTTAATGGTTTTCGCTTTATTCCAGTCAACTGCGGTATCTCCGTCCTTACTAGGCTTTATAAAGCCCAATTGAACAGCAGATAATGAATCTCTTACCCAATTTACGAACTGCCTGTAGTCGTTATTGGTTATTTCAGTTGCATCCATCCAAAAGCCACTGATTGAAACCTGTTTGTTGCGTGCTGTAAAATTGTAATTGATATCCTCATCGCTGGGACCCATATGAAAAGTTCCGGGTGGCACAAATACCATACCTATGGGCCTGCCTAAACCACTTTTTCCGGCAGGGGCAACACCAACAAGTTGTCCATTATCAGGAATATCCCGCATTTTCCCTTTTAAACAACCAACCAGTGAAAATACGATGATGGTCAGTGCTGAAATTGTTAAGAATTGGCTTTTCATTCTTTATTTAGTATTAATATATAGGGTATTTAGCAAATGTAATTAAATAATTAATAAAACAATAGTCCATTCCTTTTAACATGAAATTATGCTACAGTATTAAACGAAATTTAATGTAATCCTTTATTAGAAACGGGTTTTAAACAGCAATAGTATGTGCATTAACAATTTTTTTTTATAAGGATTATTATAATTTTTAAAGCAGGGTTTCTACTTGCTGCACAGTGCTTACGGGTTGCCTGCAAGCATAGTTTTTGCAAACATAAATAAAAGTATTTTCTTCAATAGCAATTTTCCCTTCCAATAGAGGAAACTTATCATTTTGCTTTACTGATGCCTGCACTACTTTGTTTGGGATATATTTTTTATTTAATTCTTTCAGTAAGGTTGCTGCGTTTGTGCCCACAATTGCTACTTCGTTAAACCCAACAGCGATATTTTGTAATGCCGCCGCCCAACAGCCGAAAGAAACCGGATATTTTACTACTGCCTGCCCTAATGATGCTACCATAGCCAATGACCTGGCATGCCAAGCTGGTATATTAAAAACAACAGACAAATAGTGTAGATTTTGCGCCATTACCGCATTACCCGAGGGCGTGGCGCCATCATACACCTCTTTTTTACGCACGATTAGGTTTTCCTGGCCTGCCCTTGTAAAGTAAAAAAACAGTTGCTCCTCGTCAGAAAATTCGCTGAGTACTTGTTCTGTCAGAAGTTTTGCCGTTTCAAGCCAGGTGGCGTTGCCTGTTATTTCCTGTAGGCTGATATATGCCTGTATAAGATACGCACAATCATCCAAAAAGGCAGGGTATTTGGCGACTCCGTTTTTAAAAGTGTGGTTCCACCACCCACCAGCATTGCATTTTTCTTCCAAAAAAAACATACAGTTTTCAGCTATTTTACGGTAACTATCGGTACCCAAAGCTGCGTATGCTTTACAATAAGCAGTAACCATCAACGCATTCCAACCAGTTAAAATTTTATCATCCAAGCCAGGCCGCACTCTTTTTGCTCTTTCGGTAAGCAGTTTCTCCCTGCAACTTTTTAATACCGTTGCACCTGCTTCTTGTTCCATACCCGCTTCGGCCAAAGCTATGGCAATAGGCTTCTGCAACCATATTATATTACTATGTTCCCAGTTTCCTTTATCCGAAATGTTGTACACCCGGCAAAAAAGTTCGGCGTTGTTGCCAAGTACATCCTCTATCTCCTTTTTACTCCATACGTAGTATCGTCCCTCCTCCCCCTCGCTGTCCGCATCAAGGGCGCTGTAAAACCCATGTTCCGGTGATAGCATCTCCCTTTCAATAAAGCCCAATGTAAGGTGTATTACATCCGCATATCGTTCATCACCCGTAAGCTGGTAAGCTTCGCTTAAAATGTTTATCAGCAGTGCATTATCGTACAGCATTTTTTCAAAATGCGGTGCCAGCCACTCCGTATCGGTGCTATACCTTGCAAAACCTCCGCCAAGATGGTCGTAAATACCGCCCTGCACCATCCTGTCTAAGCTAACTAGGGCTTGTTTAAGAGAAGGTTCGTGCTTTGTAAAATGATAATGCCTGGTGCTGATGAAATGCTTATAGGCGGTTTGGGAACGGAAGCTTTTGTGTTCCTATTATATGGTGTACTTTATTTAAGGTA